>Ga0182024_10002418_pt1 | contig 46297 bp, 39 predicted proteins | sample P32metaG_FD_120480 | JGI IMG/M metagenome (GOLD analysis project Ga0182024, IMG submission 120480) | Permafrost microbial communities from Stordalen Mire, Sweden - P3-2 metaG (Illumina Assembly) | ecosystem: Environmental > Terrestrial > Soil > Wetlands > Permafrost | place: Sweden: Stordalen... | reverse complement strand
GCTGTCGGCGACGGGCGATACCGACGATGCGCTGAGCGCGACGATCTCCGGGGTTCCGGCGGGGTGGACGGTGACGGACGGGACGACGGCGCTGACCAGCGGTCAGGCGTTTGCCGCGTCCGATCTCGGGTCCCTGGTGGTGAGTGCGCCGTACGGGGGCGGGGACAGCGCGCTCCTGACATTGACGGTGAGCACGCCGGAGGGCGGCGGGACGAGCGCGGTCGAGATCCTGACGGTGACCGCCACGCCGCCGGCCGAGCCGCCGAGCTTCAGTGGGCCCGTTGGCTTCGCGTTCTATGGTGGCGAGACGGTGAGCTTGACCTCGCTCGGGGCAAGCGCCGTGGGCGGCGACACGCTCGGGACCAATGCGACGATCACCGGGCTGTCCTCGGGCTGGACGCTGGTCGACACGGCCACGGCCTCGTCGTCATTCACCGGGTCGTCGATCACCGCGATACCGGTATCGGATCTGGGGTCGCTGGTGGTGGTGGTGCCGACGGCGACGAACTTCTCGCTGAGCGACCTGCTGACCCTGACGGTCAGTTCGAGCCTGGGCGGCAACACAACCAGCGGCAGCGAGGTGCTGACGCTCGTTGCACAAGCGTACACCAGCCTGAGCGGGAACCTGGCCGGGGACAATTTGACCGGCGCGGATTTGAACGGGGCAACCCTGGCCAATGCGAACCTGACCGGGGCAACCCTGGCAAATGCAAACCTGACCGGGGCGAATTTGGCCGATGCAACCCTGACCAATGCGGATCTGAGCGGGGCGACCCTGAGCGGAGCAGTTCTAAACCATGCTGGCGCGGGCGCGGCAGATTTGAGCGGGGCAAACCTGAGCGGGGCCGTTCTGGTCGGGACCGACCTGATCGGAGCAAATCTGACCGACGCGAACCTGACCAATGCAAACCTGAACCATGCAAACTTGACCTCGGCAACCCTGACCGCGGCCGACCTGCACGGGACAGGCATGGTCGGGACAACCCTCGCCGGGGCAAGCCTGCCATTGGTACTGAGTTCGCTCGGCGCATCTTCGAGTCTGCATAACGTAACCGGCGCCGTATTGGATGGATTTACCGGCGCGATCACGATCAGCGCCGTCGACCAGAGCGTACAGCTCGGCTCGATTGAGATCAGCTACTCGGTAGCCAATCAAACCGAAAGCTGGTCGATCAGCACGCCCAGCTTCGCCCAAGGCGACACCATCACCGTGATGGCGCACGACAGCGAGGGCGCTTACTATTCCGCGAGCGGGACCACCCTCGCCGCGGCACCGGCGGGCGTCGCCGGCAGCCCGATCAACCTCGCGCTGGTCGACCCGGCAGGAGGCGCCACGATCGCGGTCACGATCGCCGGCATACCCGCCGGCTGGCGCCTCAACGCGGGGACCGATCTCGGCAACGGCAGTTGGACCGTCGCGACCGGCGATCCAGCGGCACTGGCCATCACACCATCCGGCGGTTTTGTGGGAGCGGTTGTGCTTCCGGTGAGCGAAAGCTGGATCGCCGGGGCTGGCGGCAACGTCAGCCAGTTCGTCGGGGACAATGTCGAGGCCTACGCGGTGGGTAATCCGATATTCGCGTTGAGCGGCAAGGATACCTTGACCGGGTCGGGTGCGAACGACCTCTTCGTGTTCGCCCCCCCGATCGGCAACGACCGGATCTACGACTTCAAGCCGGCGAGCAACCGGATCGACCTGATCGGGTTCTCCGGGATCTCGAGCTTTGCCGATTTGCAATCCCGAATGGCGAACGATGCGAACGGCAACGCCGTGCTGACGTTCGGGTCCGGGGAGACGATCACGATCGAGGGCGTCGCGGTGGCCTCGCTCGGCGCCGCCAATTTCGTGTTCAACGACGAGCCGACGATGCTCAACCCCGGTAGCATGACGATCGGCGACGGCGCGACATTGCCGCTGGGCGGGATGATCGACAATACCGGCACGATCGTGCTGAACTCGACCGGCGACGGCACCGAGCTCGTCGTCCTCTCCGACGGCATCACATTGCAAGGCGGCGGTACGGTCACCCTGTCGGACAGCAACGCAAACGAGATCGTCGGCAGCGGGGTTGGGACCACCCTTATCAACCGCGACAACACGATCGGCGGCGCCGGCCGAATTGGCGACGCATCGATGACGCTCAACAATGAGGGCGTGATCGACGCCACGGGGGTCAACCCGCTGATCATCGATACCGGCAGCAACCGCATCTCCAACTCGGGGACGATCGAGGCAACCGGCGCCGGCGGGCTCGTCATTGGCGGCGCGGTCGCCAATTCCGGGACATTGAGCGCGGATCGCGGCAATCTCACCATCGATGGCGCCGTCACCGGGGCCGGGACTGCGATGATAGCCGGCGCCGCAACGCTCGAATTCGGCGCCGCATCGGCCGAGGACACAAGCTTTGCGAACGGCGCCGCGGGCATCCTCAAGCTCGATCACTCAGCGGCGTTCACCGGGGCGGTTTTGGGGCTCGCCGCGGGCGATGCGATCGATCTGACGGATCTCGCATTCGGGAGCAAAACCGCGCTCAGCTATAGCGACAATGGCGCTGGCGGCGGCACGCTCACGATCGACAACGGTATGCAGGTGATCGATCTCGCGCTGTTGGGCCAATATGCGGCGGCTGGCTTCCAGGCGCACAGCGACCCGGGCGGCGGCACCCTCATCACCTACTCGCCACAGACGAGTTCGGCCGACGCGACATCGTTGACCAATCTGAGCCACTAGCCGCCAGTTCACGTAAATGAAAACGGTTGTGTAGAATAAATCCGTGCCGAACGACCTCGTAGAGATCCTCAAGATCGCGGTCGAGCATCACCAGGCGGGTCAACTCGACGCCGCCGCGCAGGGTTACGAGCAGATCCTGGCCTCCGACCCAACCCATGGCGATGCCCTGCATCTCGCGGGCTGCGTTCGCTATCAGAAAAACGATCGCGACGCCGGGATCGCTCTGGTCCGCCAGGCAATTGCGGTCAATCCCGGCCTCGCAGTGGCGCATGACAATCTCGGCCTGATGCTGCGCAGCCGGGGGGACCTCGCCGAGGCGGAGGCGAGCCACCGCCGCGCCGCCGCGGCTAACCCTGATCACCCCGACGCTCACAATCATTTGGGGGTCGCGCTGGTCAGGCAAAAGCGCGTGGCCGAAGGGATCGAGTGCTATCGCCGCGCGATCGCGCTGAAACCCGATTACGCCGAAGCGCACAATAATCTCGGGACCGCGCTACTGGCGCAGGGGAACTTCGACGAGGCGGCGGAGAGCCATCGCCGCGCCGTCGCCGCCAAGCCCGATTATGTCGAGGCGTACAATAATCTCGCCTTGGCCTTGAACAAGCTCGGCCGCAACGAGGAAGCGGTCGAGAGCTTACGGCGCGCGATCGAGGTGCGACCGGGCTATGCCGCGGCGCATGTCAACCTCGGCAACCTGGTGCGCGAGCAGGGGGATCTCGACACCGCGATCGACTGGTATCGCAAGGCCATCGCGGCGGAGCCCGGGTTGGTCGATGCGCATACCGGGCTCGCTTTCGCCTTGCAGCAACGCGGGCGGCTCGCCGAGGCGGCGAAAAGCTATCGTCGCGCGCTCGAATTGAAGCCCGACCATGCCGATGCCCTGTGCAATCTCGGCGCCCTCCTCAATGGCTTCGACAGACACGAGGAGGCGGCCGAGAACTATCGCCGGGTGTTGGCCGACCACCCCGACCATGTTGCGGCGCATTGCAACATGGGCGTGGCGCTGATGGCTCGCAATGAAATCGGCGGCGCGGTCGGTTGCTATCGGCGTGCCATCGGAGTGAACCCTGAATTTGCCGATGCGCACTGGAACCTCTCGCTGGCCCAGCTCGTCCAGGGCGATTTCGCGAATGGCTGGCGCGGCTACGAATGGCGCCTGCGGACCAAACGTCACGCACCGCGGGGCTTCGAACAGCCGGTTTGGGACGGTGGGCCGCTCGCCGGCCAGACCATTCTCTTGCATCGGGAGCAGGGCCTCGGCGACACGATCCAGTTCATGCGGTATGCCCCGCTGGTCGCCGCCCGCGGCGGGCGCGTCGTGCTCGAAGTCCAGCCGCCGCTCGCCCGCCTCGCCGCCGGGGTCAAGGGCGTGGCCGAAATTGTCGTGGCGGGCGCGACGCCGCCGCATTTCGATCTCCACTGCCCGCTCTTGAGCCTACCCGACCGTTTTGCCACCACTCTTGCCACGATCCCGGCCGAATTGCCCTATCTGACCCCCGATCCGGAAGCGGCCGAGCATTGGCGGTTGAAGCTTGGGCAAGGGGCCGGCCTCAAGGTCGGCATCGCCTGGGCCGGCAACCGGTCGCACAAGAACGACCGCAACCGCTCGGTCGCGATCGAGGGGCTGTTGCCGATCCTGGAAGTCCCCGGGATCCGCTGGTTCAGCCTCCAGGTCGGCGAGCGCGCCGGCGATGTCGCGCGGCTTCCGATCGGCATGGTTGCCGATCTTTCCGATCAGCTCGGTGATTTCGGCGACACCGCCGCGGTGATCGCCAATCTCGACCTGGTCATCGCGGTCGATACCGCGGTGGTGCATCTCGCCGGCGCGCTCGGCCGACCGGTCTGGGCAATGTTGGCCTTCGCCCCGGATTGGCGATGGCTCTTGGACCGCGAGGACAGCCCCTGGTACCCGAGCTTGCGGCTGTTCCGCCAGGCTCGGCCCGGCGACTGGGACAGCGTGCTCTTGCAAATCCGGCAGGCGCTCGGGCAGCGGACGAATCAATTATTGCCCGAGTGGCGGCCCGGCCCGGCGGCACCGGCCGGAGCGGCAGACCCGCCGATCATCGCCGTCGACACGCAACTCGTCTTCGAGGCGGCTCTAGCCCATCATGGCGCCGGGCGGCTCGACGCCGCCGACGCCGCCGCAAAGGAAGCGATCGCCTGTCATCCCTTGCATGCCGGCGCGCATCACCTGCTCGGGATCACCGCGATTCAGCGTGGCGATCACCAAAAGGCGGTCGAGCTGCTGCACCAATCCATCAGGCTCGACCCCGCCGCCGAACAGGCGCACAACAATCTCGGAATAGCGCTTGCCGGCCTCGGACGACTGGACGAGGCGGTCGCGAGCTTGGGCAAGGCCACCGAACTCAATCCCGGCTTTGCCGTGGCGCATTACAATCTCGGGTCGGTGCTGCAGCGGGCGAACCGCTTGCCAGAGGCGGTGGATAGCCTGCGCCGGGCGATCGCCGCCAAGCCGGATTACCTCGACGCTCACTTTCATCTCGCCAATGCGCTCTATCAGCAAAAAGAGTTCGAGGGGGCGGTCGCGAGCTACCGGCGCGCGGTCGAGCTGAAGCCCGATTTGCCGGCGGCGCATTTTGGGCTCGCCTCGACCTTGAAAACCCTGCAACACAACGCCGAGGCGGAGACGAGCTTTCGCCGGGCGCTGGAGCTGAGGCCGGATTGGGCCGAAGCCCACAACAGTCTCGGCAACGCATTGGCCGCCCAGTCGCGCGACGACGAGGCGATTGAGAGCTTCGAGCGCGCGCTGGCGCTAAAGCCCGACTATGCCGATGCGCACAACAACCTTGGCGTCGTTCTGCAAAAGCAGAACCGTATCGCCGGCGCGTTGCTCAGCTATCACCGTTGCGAGCTGCTCAGGCCCGACCACGCCGATCTTCATCTCAACATGGCCTTGGCATATCTGGTTGCCGGCGATTTCACGAACGGCTGGCGGGAATACGAGTGGCGCTACCAATCGAAAGCACGCCCGCCGCGCAAGCTGCCGAAGCCGCTGTGGACCGGAGAGGATCTCGCCGGCAAGACGATTTTGCTGCATTTCGAGCAGGGCTTCGGCGACACGCTCCAGTTCATGCGCTATGCGCCGCTGCTGGCGGCTCGCGGTGCCCAAATCGTTCTCGAGGTGCAGCCGGCCTTGGCACGCCTCGCTGCCACGATCAAGGACGCGGCGCAAGTGCAAGCGGTCGCCGCGGGAGAGGCGTTGCCGTCCTTCGATTTCCATTGTCCGTTGTTGAGCCTGCCCGAGCGCTTCGGCACCGATCTCGCGTCGATCCCGGCAAACCTGCCCTATCTCGCGCCCGAGGCAAAAGCGGTCGCGCGCTGGCGCCGCGAGATCGGCGACGCGCCGGCCCTCAAGGTCGGTCTGGTGTGGGCCGGCAACGCGAAGCACCAGAACGAACGCCAGCGCTCGCTCAAGCTGGAGCGGCTGATGCCGCTATTCGAATTGCCCGGGATCCGCTGGTTCAGCCTGCAGGTCGGCGAGCGCGCCACAGACCTCGCGCGGCTCCCGGCCGGCAAGATCGTCGACCTTTCGCGCGGTCTTACCGATTTCGCCGAGACCGCCGCGGCGATCGCCAATCTCGACCTCGTCATCGCGGTCGACACCTCGGTGGTACATCTCGCGGGCGCGCTCGGCCGGCCGGTCTGGGCAATGCTTGCCTTCGCACCCGACTGGCGCTGGCTGCTTGGCCGCGAGGATAGCCCCTGGTACCCGAGCGTCCGGCTGTTCCGCCAGGCACGGACGGGCGATTGGGAGAGCGTCATCGCACGCGTGCGCGATGCCCTGGCCATTCGGGCAGCTTCGGTCCAGGCGGATGTCGGGGTGCAACCGCTCATCGATCCAGCGGCGGAATACCGGGCGGCGACGGCGCATTACACCGCGGGGCGGCTCGACCAGGCGGCGGCGGCGGCGAAGGCGATCCTCGAGCGTGACCCGGATCATGCCGGCGCGCTGCACCTCGCGGGCATCGCCGAGATCAGTCGCGCCAACCATCGGGGCGCGGCGGAGTTGCTGCAACGGTCGATCGCGATCGCCCCGGACAGCGCTCCGACCCACAACAATCTCGGCATCGCTCTGTCCTCGCTCGGCAAAAAAGGCGAGGCGATCGATAGCTTCCGCCGCGCGGTCGCGCTCGATCCGAACCTCGCCGATGCCCATGCCAATCTCGGCCGACTGCTGCAGGACCAGAACAAGCTCGACGAGGCGGTCGCGAGCTTGCGGCAGGCGGCCGCGCTGAAACCGGGCGATGCCACCGTAATTGGCAAGCTGGGAATCGCTCTATATGCCCAAGGTCAGCTCGGCGAAGCGGCGGAAAGCTTTCGTCGCGCCCTCGCTCTCGACCCCAACATGGTCGAGGCCGACAACTATCTCGGGCTGATTTGCCGGGCTGAGGGGCGCCTGCCGGAAGCGATCGAGCATTATCGTCGCGCGATCGCCTATCGTCCCGATTTCAGTGGAGCCCATTTCAATCTTGGTGTCGCGCAGCTCGCGTTGGGAGATTTCGCCAATGGCTGGCGCGAATACGAGTGGCGCTGGCAAACCAGCAAGCCGCCGCTGCACAAGCTGCCGCAACCGCTGTGGACCGGCGAAGACCTTGCCGGCAAGACCATCTTGTTGCATCACGAGCAGGGTATCGGCGATACCATCCAGTTCATGCGCTATGCCCCGTTGGTGGCGGCGCGCGGCGCCCGAATCGTGCTCGAGCTGCAGCCCGCGCTGGTCCGACTGGCCGCTGGCTTCCAGGGCACGATGGAGGTTGTCGCCGCCGGGAGTCCTCTGCCGCCATTCGATTTTCACTGTCCGTTGTTGAGCCTGCCCGAGCGCTTCGCCACCGATCTTGCGACGATCCCGGTTAGGATCCCCTACCTCGTGCCCGAGGCGGGGGCGGACGGGCGCTGGCGGCGCCGGCTTGCGCCAGCGGCAGGCCTCAAAATCGGCGTCGTTTGGGCCGGCAATCCGGCGCACCAGGACGATCGCAACCGCTCCCTTGCGCTCGAGCGGCTGACGCCGCTTTTCAAGGTGTCCGGCCTCGTTTGGTTCAGCCTTCAGGTCGGCGAGCGCGCCGGCGACATCGCTCGGCTGCCCGGCGGGATGATCACAGACCTCTCGCCACAGCTCACCGATCTGGCCGAGACCGCCGCCGCGATCGCCAATCTCGACCTCGTCGTCGCGGTCGACACCGCGGTGGTGCATCTGGCCGGTGCGCTCGGCGTGCCGGTCTGGGTGCTGCTGCCCTTCGCGCCGGATTGGCGCTGGATGCTGGGTCGCGACGACAGCCCGTGGTACCCGGGCCTGCGGCTGTTCCGGCAGAGCGAGCCGGATGATCGGGACGCTGTTGTCGCGCGGGTGCGGCGCGCGCTGGCACGGCAGGTATCCTCGCTCGCCGCGCTCGATCACGACGCACTCCCTTCGGCAAAGGTGCTCGCCTAGGAGTGCGGCTCAAAATGAAATTCGCTGGATCAGGAGCATCGGCGACGAACGGAACTCAGCGGGATCGAAGATGCGACTGATCTGTTATCCCACCTCGGGCGAACCGCCGAAGCTGATCCCCGCGCCGATGGAGCGCGAATGGATGGATCGCACCAATAGCGGCTTTGCCTACCGCTGCCTGCCGCTCAACATCGCCAATGCCTATGGCTGGTTGATCCTGAACCCGGCGCCGTTCGTCGCGCGGTGGAATGGCGAGGCGGGGATCGATGCGGTTGAGGTGCGACCGACGGATCCCGGAACCTCGCTTGTCGCGAGCAGTCATTTCGGCTCTGGCGTCTTGACCTTTAACGTCAACGCGCTGTTCCGGACCGACCCGGGCTACGATCTCGCGGCAACCGGCCCGTTCAACCAGCCCAAGGACGCCATTCAGCCGCTCACCGGCATCATCGAGACCGATTGGTCGCCATTCACCTTCACGATGAATTGGAAATTCACCCGCAAGAACACCCCGATCGCCTTTTCCCGGGACGAGCCGTTCTGCATGATCTTTCCGTTGAAGCGGGGCCTCGTCGAACAGGTCGAGCCCGAAATCCGCGCAATGGATAGCGATCCGGAGGTGAGCGAAGCCTATGCCGAGTGGGCGGAAAGCCGGCGTCTCTTCAACGAAGGCCTCAAAATACCGGGATCCGAGGCGCAAGCTGCGAAATGGCAGAAGGATTATTTCCGGGGCAGAGCGCGCTTCGGCACGACGCCGCCCGATCACCGCACCAAGCTGCGCGCGAAAGGTTTCCCGGACAAACCCTAGACGAGCGCTCAGGGTCCGCCGACCGGGCCGCCGAACAGCAGCGGTTGGATTAGCACACTCTCGCCGCCGGCCGGCGGAAACCTTAACGCCGCGAACCGCCCGACCAGCTTCGCGCGCAGCGAATCCCACTCGACGTGCCCGGGGTCCGGGTGAAGGACCCGGTCGACCATCACCTGGCACGCGGTGATGGCGCCGCCGGCGGCGATCGTCAAGCGCAGGATCAAGGGCCCACTGTAAAGCGCAACCTCGGCCGACAATTCCTTCCTGATCTGCCCGAGGACCTCCAATAACGGCCCGGCAATCGTGCCTTCCGAAAGCGCGCCCGCGACGATTGTTCCCCCTTCGCTCAAATGCCCATGGAGGACAAAGCGGCCTTCGACCGGATCCATCGAGCCGTCGACCCGCTCGACGCTGTGCGGCAGCCGGTCGTCGAAGATGACGAGGCGGTTAAACCGTGGCTCGACTATCTGATAGAATTCGCGGCCCGCTCCGGCCCTAGAGAGATGCGCGCGAAACGGATCGATTTCCTTGCGGACCAGGGTTTCGCCGCCGATCGTTCGGCGTTCGTCCCGCGTCAGCGAATAGACGAAGCCGAAACGGCCGTTCACCGAATCATTGTGCCAGTTCTGGCGGCATCCGGCTACATATAGGCTGAGATAGGGCCAGGTCACATTCGCCATGCCCAACATCGCGATCGACCAGTTCCGCAGCGCATTGTGGAAGGCATCGATGCGAGCGCGCTCGATGACTTTCTCGGGGGCGGTCCGCAAGTAGGTATACGACTCCGGAACGAACCAGTAGTTCCACACCTGGTGGGTTTCGGAGCGGTGCTCTTCCGGTTTGGCGAAATGGGTTTCGATGTCGCGCCGCATCTCCAACGCGAGGTTCGGCGGCAGGAATCCGTCGACGACAATCAACGGCGCGTTCGGCGCGACGACGGCGTCGCTATTACTCGGTTGGGCGCGCGACATTCTCTTTCTCCGACCGGGGAAAGCCGCCGGCGATGACGGCTAGAGGCCAGCTCACCGGCGGAAGATCAGCTGCAAGCGGTGTCCATCGGGATCGCTGAGATAGATGCAGTGGTCGTCGCCCGGGCGGCCGCTGACCGCGACGCCGCGCCCTTCGAGCTCGGCTTTGAGCGCGTCGTACGTGCCTGCCTCAACATTGAGCGCCAGATGGTTGAGGTCGCCCCCCGCCGGCGCGGCCGCGCCATCCTTCTTGAATAGGGCAACGCCTTGATGACCGGCATGCATGAATACCTGTCTCTCCGAATCCCGGTAAACCGTCATCCCGAGAATTTCGGTATAGAATTTCTTGGATTTTTGCGGGTCGTCGACATGCAGCACAATGTGGTCGATGCCACTGGTCTCGATCATCGCTTCCTCCCTTAAAGGCTGCGCACCACCTTCCAACTCCTGATATTCGTCCAATCGCCATCGGGTGCAACGACGACCGGATCGCCGAGCACGAATTCGCTCGTCTCGACCCGCGCCGCGCATTCCTCGGCGATCACCCTGAGTCGGGTCTCGCTCGCGGCCCAGCTCTGCCGCTGGCCGCGGTCATCCACCGTATAGAGGAGGCTGATATGCGGCGCAGCCAGGATGGCCGCGCCGGCGATGCGGCTCAGCTCTTCCCGAAAGGCTCCGATCGCGGGAGCGTCTTCTACGTCGATCACCACGGCCCTCGACCACACCGTGGTCGAATGGGAAATACGGGTCTTCGTCACCCTGAGGGGCAAGAGGCCGCCGCGCCGCACATAATCGGCGGCGGCGTCCCAACACGCCGGGTCCAGATCGGGAGCGCCGCATACCGTCAGATGCGGCTGGAACGGCACGGTCCCATGCTGCGCCGCCAGAGAGCCGATCAGGTTCTGCAGCATCGCGCGCTGTTCGCCGACCACCTGCAGCCATATCGAGGCCAGCATCGCACCCGCCCTGTTTCGTCAGGCAAGCTTACTTCCGGGAATGCGGGATTGCGACGGGGAAGCGCGGGTTGTTATCGTGCCTCGCAAAACAATGTGAGATCAGTCCGATGGCAAGCGCGGGCCGCAGCATCGTGGTGTTCGACCTCGGCGGCGTGCTGATCGATTGGGACCCGCGGCATCTCTATCGCAAGCTGTTTGCCCGCGACGAGGCGGCGATGGAAGATTTTCTCCTAAATGTGTGCACCCATAATTGGAACCGCCACCAGGACGCCGGCCGCAGCTTTGCCGAGGGCGCGCGGGTCCTGAAAGAGTTGCATCCGGACAAGGCGGCGCTGATCGACGCCTACGGCACGCGGTTTGACGAGATGATGGCCGGCCCGATCGCCGGCTCGCTCGAGATCCTTTCCGAACTCAAGGATCGCGGTACGCGGCTTTACGGCCTCAGCAACTGGTCGAGTGAAACCTATCCGCCGGCGTTCACGCGCTTCGAGTTTCTCCACTGGTTCGAGGGAATTCTGATCTCCGGCGACGTCAAAGTGATCAAGCCCGATCCGCGCATCTTTGAATTGCTGATCGAGCGTTTCGCCATCGATCCCCTAAGCACCGTCTACATCGACGATGTCGAGGCCAACACAGCGGCCGCGCGCCCCTTCGGCTTTCACGCGATCCATTTCACGACTCCGCCGGCATTGCGGGCGGAGCTTCTCCCCCTCGGGCTGCTTTAGCCCGATGAATTCATCCGCCGTGTCGCTCGAAATCTCCGAGGCGAGCGTCAGCTACGGCGCGAACCTCGTGCTCGACCGGGTGTCGCTCGGCGCGGCCGGGGGCGAATTCATCGCGCTGCTGGGGGCCTCGGGGTGTGGCAAGACCACATTGCTGCGCGCCATCTGCGGCTTTGTCGCGTTGACCGGCGGCTCGATCGCGGTCGGCGGGCGCGACATCACCCGGCTGCCGCCCGATAAGCGTAACATTGCCATGGTATTCCAGTCTTACGCCCTGTGGCCGCACATGACGGTGGCTCAGAACATGGGTTATGGTTTGAAACTGCGCGGCGTCGGCCGGGTACAGATCGCCGAGCGCGTCGCCGCGCTCCTCGCCGTGCTGCGCCTGGAGGGGCTCGGCGAGCGCAAGGTGACCGCGCTCTCCGGCGGCCAGCGCCAGCGCGTCGCGCTCGGCCGCGCCCTCGCCATCAACCCGCAGATCCTGCTGCTCGACGAGCCCTTGTCCAATCTCGACGCGCGGGTCCGCGAGGAAGTGCGCCACGAGATCAAGACGCTCCAGCAGAACCTCGGCATCACCACCGTGCATGTCACCCATGACCGGCAGGAGGCGATGGTGATGGCCGACCGCATCCTCATCCTCGATGCCGGGCAGGCCGCGCAGATCGGCACCCCCGAGGAGATCTACAATCGCCCGAACTCGCCGTTTGTCGCGAGCTTCATGGGCGCCGGCAATATCGTACCCCTCCGGCTCCGGGCCGCGGGCGGGCGCGTGGCGATCGCCGCCGGACCGTTCAGCGACGCCATCGAGGTCGACGCCGCGCTCCTCGCCGCCAACGGCATCGCCGGGTGCTCTGCGGAAGCGCCCGTCGACGCGCATTTCCGCAGCGAGGATGCGCGGCTTTGCCCGCCCAATGAGGCCATCGACGGCGTTCTGGTATTGCGCGGCGAGATCGTCCAGTGCTCCTATCCCGGCGGGTTTTACCGCTACGCGGTGCGCGTCGGGCGTCAGCAATACCTGGTGGACGATCCGCGCCGGATCGCGGTCGGCGAGGCGATCGGGATCGCGCTGCCGGCGGCGGTATTGCATCTTTATGCGGCAACTCAATCCGAAAACACACAATAGGCGAGGGGGAAATGCGACGAGTCAGCACCATCATCGCGGTAATGGCGGCGGCGCTCGCCATCGGCCAGCTGGCCGCCGCACAGCCCACGGGACAGCAGCCGGTGACGCTCAACCTCGCTACCGCGGGCGACCAGAACATGGTCGACTACGTCAAGGACTATCTCGGCCCGATGTTCGAGAAGGAGCACCCCGGCGTCACCGTGAGGGCGGTCAGCACCGGGCCGGGCGATGCCGGCTCGCAGAAGATCTATGAGAAGCTCGAAGCCGAGAAAAACAACGCCAGCTGGGACATCGACGTCGCCGTCATCCATCAGAAGGCGGCTGGCGAGATGGTCCCCAAGGGGTTGCTCGCCCGCTACGCGCCCGCGGTCCCGACCGACAAGCTGGTCACCACGCCAGCGGCAAAGCTGGCGCTCGGCGCCAATGTCGACGGCTTTGTGATGCCGATGTTCAACAGCCAGACCGTAATCGCCTACAACACCGCGATGGTCAAGGACCCGCCGGCGACCTATGCCGCGCTCGAAAAATGGGTCGCCGCCAACCCCAGGAAATTCGGCTACAACGGCATCAAGGGCGGCATGTCGGGGGTCGCCTTTGTCGTCGGCTGGATCTATGCCAACGCGCCCAATGCCGATCGACTGATGAAGGGTCCCTATGATCCCGAGACCAAGAAGAGCTGGGATCAGGCGCTCGCCATGCTGGCGGCGTTCAACAAGAATGTGGTGTTGACGCCGGGCAATGCCGGGACGCTCGACATGCTCAATCGCGGCGAGATCGCGATGGGGCCGGTTTGGGTCGACATGTTCTATACCTGGCAGGCCGACGGCAAGATCCCGCCCACCGTGAAGCTGAAGCTGATCGGGCCCGGAATGCCGGGGCAGCCGATGTATTACGTGGTGCCGGCGAAGGCGGCGAACGCCAAGCTCGCCGAAGAGTTCGTCGCGCTGGCGACGAGCCCGAAGGTGCAGGCCGACGGCATCGTCAAGCGCTTCAACTGGTACCCCGGCATCGACGCCGCGGCCGTCAAATCGCAGCTCGACGCGGCGACCTGGCAGAAACTGTTCGTCGATGTCACGCCCGAGGATCTCGCATCGAAGGGCAAACCCTTCCCGATTGCACCCTATTTCAACGACATCCTGGAGAGCTACGAACGCGAGGTGCAGTAGCCCGGCCGGATGCATCCGGCGTCCTTCGAGACGCGCCATTTAGGCGCTCCTCAGGATGACGTAGATTTATGGTGACCTTAAGAAAAAGCGTCATCCTGAGGAGCCCGCAAAGCGGGCGTCTCGAAGGACGCTCGGCGCCTATCCAATCGATCGTAAAGCCTGGATGCTGGGGGTTGGCCCGCGATGCCGGATAAGCGGCCGCTCCTTCTGCTGCTGGTCGCGCCGGCGCTGGCGATGGTGCTCGTGCTGTTTGTCTATCCGCTCGGGTATTCGCTGGTCTCCGCCTTTAGCGACCGGGGCGGGCAGCCGAGCCTTGCCAATTTCGCCAAGGCCTTTGAGCTCTATGGCAGCGACATCCTCTTCACGCTGGTCATCGTCACCGCCTCGACCGCGCTGACCGGCCTGTTGGCGGCGGCGATCGGCGGCTACCTCGTTCTCGGCGCGCACCCCGCCGCGGTCGCGCTTCTCAGGTGGCTCTATCGCTGGCCGCTGTTCATCCCGTTCATCGTCGCCGCGCAATGCATGCGCACCTTTCTCGCCAAGAACGGCATCCTCAATAATTCGCTCGACACGCTCGGCCTCATTGATGTTGCCAACATGTCGGGGCTGCTCGACTGGCGCGGCATCATCGTCACGTTCGTCTGGAAGGAGACGCCGTTCGTCGCGCTCCTCGTTTCAGGGGCGATGGCGGCGCTCGACCGGGCGAGCATCGAGGCGGCACGCAACCTGGGCGCCGGCGGTTTGCGCATCCTCGTCGAGATCCTCATACCGCAGGTCGCGGGAGTCATGACGGTCGGCCTCGTCCTCGCCTTCGTCACGATGCTGTCGGTGTTGTCGGTGCCGATCATGATCAGCGGCGGTTCGCCGACGATGATCACCGTCGACATGGCGTTCCGCGTCAACTCCTATAGCGATTACGGGGTTGCCAACGCGCTCGGCTTCGTCTCCTACCTGATCGCGGGGCTCGCGGCCTGGGTTTACCTCCGGCGCAGCGTGACGGGCGAGGGCGCGCGATGAGGGCGGCGCTCGGCTGGCTGTTGCGCGGCGGCGTCCTCGGCATCCTCGCTTTCGCGATTTTCGGTCCACTCGCCAACCTCGCGCTGTGGGCGGTGGCGATCCAATGGTATTTCCCGCACAAATTGCCGCTGACGTACGGCTTCCGGTATTGGGGCGAGGTGTTCAAGCCGACGAGCGACGCTTTTGCCGCGCTCGGCACGAGCGTCGTCATCGCCGCGTTCACCGTCGCTGTCTGTCTCGTGCTCGCCGTTCCGGCGGGCTATGCGCTGGGCCGCCGGCTGTTGCCGGGACGCGGCGTCATTCTGTTGATTTTACTGTTGCCGCAGGCATTTCCGAGCGTCGCGGTCTATCTCAACATCGCCCGGGTGTTTTATCGGGTCGGGCTCAACGGCACGATTGGCGGCGTCGTCCTGGTGCACGCGGTGCACGGCCTCGTAATCGCGGTGTGGATCGCGGCGGCGGCCTTTGCCACGGTCGACGGCGAACTCGAGCTCGCCGCCCGCAATCTGGGCGCGTCGGCGCTGCGCACCGCGCTGACCGTGACATTGCCGCTCGCCGCGCCCGGCCTCATGGCGGCGGCGATCTTCGTCTTTCTCGAATCGCTCGACGAGTTCACCGGCACCTATTTCGTCGGGGTGCCCGACGTGATCACCTTGCCGCTGATCATGTTTACCGCGAGCATCGCCGGGAATTACCAGATTGCGGCGATTACCGCGCTGATCCTCCTGGTGCCCTCGATCGCGTTCATGCTGCTGATCGAGCGGTTTCTCAATACCGAGATGCTCGCCAAGGTCGGCTGAGGGGAATGATGCTTTATTGAAAGGATGAGAGGCGGAGGATGAGCAACCCGGCGTTCAAATTCGATCACGTCCACATCATCAGCAAAAATCCGCACGAATCGGCCAATTGGTACGTCGAGATGTTCGGCGCGACAATCGTCGCCGACACGCTCGCCCGCGGCGCCCCGCAGATCTTCGTCGAACTCGGCGGCATGACGATCCTTATCCGCGGCCAGCGGCCGGGCGAAGCCCCGGTCGCTGCCAGGCCCGTTCGGCAATACGCGGACTTTTCCAGCCATGATTCATGGGGCACCGACCATGTTGGGTTCCTCTACCAGGGTGATCTCCAAGCCTTCTGCGATGAGTTGCGCGCCAAAGGCGTGAGCTTTCCCGTCGCGTTGAAGAAAGGGGTGAACGGCAGCTTGTTGTGCTACGTCGCGGCGCCGGACGGCGTGAGCATCGAACTGATGCAGTGCTGAGTGGCTGGCTATGTCGCGTTGGCGGCAATGCTGAGGAGGGCGGTGCCGTAGCGATCGAGCTTGCTGCGGCCGATCCCGGGGATGTCGGCCAGCGCCGCGAGTGAAGCCGGGCGCCGCCGGGCGACCTCGATGAGGGTGGTATCGTGGAAGATGACATAGGGCGGCAGCTCCTGGCGGCGGGCTTCTTCGAGGCGCCAGGCGCGCAGCGCGCCCCATAGGGTTAGCGCCGCCGGATCGAGTGTCGCGCCGGCCGCTCCCCCGGCCAGTCTCTTGGTGGCGGAAGTCTTGCGGCTGACCGCGCGCTCGCGCGGTATTTCGGAGCGGAAGCGCAGTTCGCGGGCGCCGCGCAGCACTTCGCCCGCGCTCGGCGCCAGCGCCAGCCCGCCATGCCCGTCGGGATCGGGCAGCAAATGCCCCTGCGCCAGCAGCTGACGGATCACCGACAGCCACCCGCTTTTCTCGAATTCCGTCCCGACGCCAAAGGTCTTCAGCCGGTCATGGCCGAAATGCCGGACGCGTTCGGTCGCGTTTCCGATCAAGACGTCGACCAGATGATGCGCGCCAAACCGCTGGCCGGTGCGATAGACCGCCGATAATGCCTTCTGCGCCGCCACAGTGCCGTCCCAGGTCGCCACCGGGTTGCGGCAATTGTCGCAATTGCCGCAGGGCGGATGATCGCGCTCGCCGAAATAGCCGAGCAGGACTTGGCGGCGACACGACGCCGTCTCGCAAAAGCCGATCAGCGCCTCGGTCTTCTGGCGCTCGATGCGGCGTTGCCGCTCGTCGATGTCGCTGGTCTCCAAGAGGCGCAGCAGGTTCATCACATCGGCGATGCCATAGCTCATCCACGCGTCCGACGGGAGCCCGTCGCGGCCGGCCCTGCCGGTCTCCTGGTAATAGGCTTCAAGGTTTTTCGGCGCATCGAGATGCGCGACAAAGCGGACATTGGGCTTGTCGATGCCCATGCCGAAGGCGACGGTGGCGACGATGATGATGCCTTCCTCGCGCAGGAAGCGGGTCTGGTGGCGGGCCCGCGTCTCGGGCGGCAGGCCGGCATGGTAGGGCAATGCCTCGCGCCCGCGCTCGCTGAGCCATGCCGCCGTGTCCTCGACCGCCCGCCGGGTCAGGCAATAGACGATGCCGGCGTTGCCCGGATGCTCGTCGTTGAGAAACCGCAGCAGATCTTCGCGTGCGCTCTGCTTTGCCACGACCCGGTAGAACAGGTTCGGACGGTCGTAGCCGGCGGAGAAAAGCCGGGCCGCGGTCAGATGCAGCTGTTCGGCGATGTCGCGACGGGTGGGACCGTCCGCGGTTGCCGTCAGGGCCAGCAGAGGAACATCGGGAAAGGTCTTCTTCAGGATGCCGAGCGTCTGGTAGTCGCGGCGGAAATCGTGGCCCCATTGCGAGATGCAATGCGCCTCGTCGATCGCAAACAGCGCAATGCGGCACCCCCTCAGCATCTCGAGGCAGTGCGGCATCATCAGCCGTTCGGGCGACACGTATAAGAGATCGAGCGCCCCGCCCTCGGCCGCGCGTTCGATCATGCCAGCCTGGCCCGCCGGCAGCGCGGAATTGAGTGCGGCGGCGCGCACCCCGGCCTGCCGCAAGGCGTCGACCTGATCCTTCATCAACGCGATCAGCGGCGAGACGACGACGCCGAGGCCGGGCCGCAACAGCGCCGGCAGCTGATAGCACAATGATTTGCCGCCGCCCGTTGGCATCAGCACGATCGCATCGCCGCCGCCGACGACGTGTTCGACGATCTCCTGCTGCTGGCCGCGAAAGCTGGCAAAGCCGAAGACGCGGCGTAAGAGCGCGAGCGGGGTTTCCAGATCGTCTTCGGTCACGCCATTTTCCGCCAGGGCGTTCTATGCTGCGCCAGGCCTTGACGCCGCGGCCTGATGATCAAAGCCGAACAGTCCTTGCGCGTTGTGATGAAGGATCTTGTCGGTGTCGGCCTTCGGCAGTCCCAGCCGCTCGATATAGGCGAAGGTCTCCTTGTAGGCTTCGTAATCCTGCAATACCGGGTAGTCGCTGCCGGTCACCAGATGGTCGGCGCCGAAGGCCTCCAAGGCGCAGGTGAATGCCGCCTTCGAGCCGTAGCACACCGTGTCGTACCAGAACTTTTTGGCGGTGACGCTCGGTGCCTCGGCGAGATTGGGATGGCCGCTCTGGCTCTGCCCCTGCTGGTCGAGGCGGTTGAGCAGCATCGGAATGGGACCGCCCAAATGCGGCACGATGAACTTGATGTTCGGATAGCGGTGCGGGATCTGCTTGGCGATCATGTGCAACACGAAGGTCGCGTCCTCGAGCGAGGTGCCGACCGCGGCGCGGTAGTTGTAATCGACGATGAACGGCGAGCAGATCCCGGTGCCGGCCGGATGCACGAAGAGCACCGCGCCGCGCCGGTTCATCTCGGCGTAGATCGGCTCGAACTCGGTCTCGGCGATCGACCGACCGAGGCAGATGATGTTCATGTTGACGCCGACGCAGCCCAACTGGTCGAAGCCGCGCTCCATCTCCTTCAGCGCCGCGTCGATATGCGGCAGCGGTAGCATGACGTAGGAGGCGATCCGCTTCGGATAGCGGTGTGCCAGGTCGGCATAGCCGTCGTTGAGCATCTGGACCGCTTTGACGCCCTCGGCCTCGTTGGGCAAGTAGGGTGGGTGGTTGGGGGAGAGCACCTGCCTCTCGACCCCCGCCTCATCCATCAGCTTGAACCGGCCCTCGATGTCCTCGGGCGAATCCGAGAACGGATGCCGCGCCATGCCGCGCTTGACCGGTAGATGCGTCGGCGAGGCAAACCGGTCACCCATGAACTGGCTGAAATTTTTCGGCGTATAGTGCGCATGGACATCGCAGATCATCGGGCATTCCCTTCTTCCAAGCTCTGGTCCCCATCGTAAGCGCCGCCGCCGCGGCCGGGCAACAACACAGGAGGTCGGTCATCATGGCCAAACCGCATGGACCGCTCCACGGTGTCAAAGTCGTCGCCTGCTCCACCGCGCAGGCCGGCACGGTGCCCTACATGCTGATGGCCGATCTGGGCGCCGAAATCATCAAGATCGAGGTGCCGGAAATCGGCGATAATTCGCGCGGCTCGACCGTCCTCCCGGGGTTTCCCAGCACCTATTTCGAAACCAATAACCGCGGCGTGAAGAGCGTCACCTTGAACCTGAAAACCGGGGAAGGCCGCGAGATCCTCAAGAAATTGGTCGAACGCGCCGACATCTTCGGCCAGAATTTCCGGCCCGGCGCGGCCGAGAAGAACGGCTTTGGCTACGACGACCTGAGGCGGGTCAACCCGAAGCTCGTCTACATGTCGGTTTCGGGCTATGGGCCGAAGGGACCCAATGCCGAGCTGCCCGGCACCGATTCGATGGCCCAGGCGCTGGGCGGCATCGCTGAAGCCTATTCGATGCCCGGGCAAAAGCTGCGCACCGGCATCGTCTCGGTCGCCGACGAAACCTGCGCCATCCTCGCCTTTGGCGGTGCGCTCGCCGCGCTGACCTATGCGCGGGCGACCGGCATCGGGCAGAAGGTCGATTGCTCGCTGCTCGGCGGCCAGATCCGCCTGATGGGCTGGACCCTGACGACGGCGATGTGGCGCAACCAGGATCCGGTCACCGGCCAGGCCCGCGTGACCGGGACAAAGGAGCGTCCGGGCCTCAGCGCCAGCTTCAACGACCGGGACGGGAAACCCTTGGTGTTCCAGCTGAACGGCGGCCGCAAATGGAAGGAAGCGATGACCGCGCTCGGCTTTTACCAGGCACTCGAAGAGGCCGGCTTCGGCGATCTCGGCGTCATCATCGCATCGGAGGACCAGCGCGCGAGCTTGCTGCGCATGCTCGACGAGTTGTTCGCCACGGGGAAGCGTGATGATTGGGTGGCGCGGTTGCGCGGCGCCGACATCGTCGCCGCGCCGATCAACACCCTGCTCGAAGCCTCCAACGACCCCGACGTCCTGGCCAACGGATACGTCACCGAAATCGACTACCCAAAGCACGGCAAGCGGCTGAAAATCCATGGCTCGCCATGGCATTTCTCGGAAACGCCGGCGCATATCGGGGTCGCCCCGGAACTCGGCGCGCACAATGACGAGGCCCTCGCCGAACTCGGCTACAGCCCGGCGCAGATCCGGGATTTGAGGGAAAGAAGGATCATTTGACGCTGTCGCCAGCCGCGACAGGGTGACCCGAACAATTGAGGTGCCATCATGCCGTACGGAGGAAATGACTGGCTGGCCCTGACCCGGGAACCGACATTGGAGCCGGAGATCCCGATCTGCGATCCCCATCATCATTTCTGGGACTTTCGATCCGAGCGTATCCCCTACCAGCGGTACCTGCTTCACGAGCTCGCCGCCGACGTCAACTGCGGCCACGCCGTGCGCTCTACGGTGTTTATCGAGGCCAGAGCCATGTACCGGCCCGATGGACCCATTGAGATGCGCCCGGTCGGCGAGGTCGAGTTTGTCCAGGGGCTGGCCGCGGCCAGCGCCAGCGGGCTCTATGGCCCCTGCCGCGCGGCATCCGCCATCATCGGCCACGCCGATTTGAAGCTGGGAGACCGGGTGAAGCCGGTGTTGGAGGCGCTGCAAGCCGCCAGCCCCAACCGGTTTCGCGGTATCCGGCACACGGTGACTTGGGATCGGCATCCCGAAGTCGGAAACAGGGAAAAGGAGGGGGTCCTCGCCACCGCCGAATATCGGGCCGGCGCGCAAGTCTTGGCGCGGATGGGTCTGTCGCTCGACACCGGGGTGTGCTTCCCGCAACTGCCCGAGCTGGCGGAATTTGCCAAGGCGCTCCCCGATCTGACGATCATCCTCAATCATCTTGGCGGCTTGAACCGGGTCGGCCCCTACGGCAACCGGGACGACGAGGTGCTGGCGACCTGGAAGAGCGGCATCGCCGCCGTGGCGCAGTGTCCCAACGTCAACCTGAAGCTGGGCGGCATCGGCATGCCGCGGCTCGGTTTTGACTGGCATAGTCGCGAGAAGCCCATCGGCTCGGAAGAGCTGGCCACCTCGATGGCTCCGTTCATGACCTACTGCATCGAAGAGTTCGGCCCGCGGCGGTGCATGTTCGAAAGCAATTTCCCGGTCGATAAGGTGTCGTTCTCGCACCAAATCCTGTTTAACGCCTTCAAGCGATTTTCCCGCGGCTACACAGCCGCCGAGCGCGCCGCCCTGTTCCATGACACGGCGGTTCGGGCATACCGGATCGCCCTCTCCTGACCGAGCCCTGGCCCGGCGCCGCTATTCCGCGGCGATGCGCTCCCAGGTCAGCTCGCGGTATTCCTCGCCCGCCTCGGTCTGCCGCGGCGGCGGGCGCAGGATCATGCGGTCGCCGTCGAAGCTGACCTCGCGCACCTGGTCCGACCCGACGCGGGTCGGGTCGGATGCCGCATCCACCCTGGTGACGAGCCGCGAACCGTCAAAACTGTAGTTGCCGCAATAGGAGCTGTAGCCCCGGGTGGCGCCGGGCGGCAGGAGCGGACGGCCGTCGCAGTTCACCGCCATCATCCGTCCCTCCGCATTGAAGACGACGCGCCCCATGCCTTTCCCGCCATAGGGGGCGGGCAGCGTATTCCCGTCGCGGTCGCGCGCGGCGGCCGCGACCAGCTTCCAGGTGCCGACGATCGATCGCATGTCCGAACTCCTCCGATTGATTGCGGGGCCGCCCACGCACCTTACCCCCGGACCTTACCATCGCGATTGCGTCCTTTCGCGTGCAATGACAGCATCGGGCGCGACACACCTGCAGGGGTCTCAAATGGAATTCGGCGCTTCGATCTTTTTCACCGACTATTCGATCACCCCGGCCGAGTTGGCGGTCGCGCTGGAGGAACGCGGCTTTGATTCGGTCTGGGCCGCCGAGCACTCGCATATCCCGGTGCCGCGCAAGACGCCGGCGCCGGGCGGCGGCGAGCTCGCCAAGCGCTACTACGACGTGATGGACCCGTTCGTCACGCTGACCGCGGCGGCCTGCGCCACAAAAAAACTCAAGGTCGCGACCGGCATCGCCCTCATAATCCAGCGCGACACGATCCAGACCGCGAAGCTGGTGGCCTCGATCGACCAGGTCTCGGGCGGGCGGTTCCTTTTCGGCATCGGCGGCGGCTGGAACGCCGAGGAGATCGAGAACCACGGCACCGCCTTCGCCACCCGCATGCAGAAGATGCGCGAGCAGATCGAGGCGATGAAGGCGATCTGGACCGAGGCAAAGCCGGAATACCACGGCGACATCGTCAGCTTCGACACGATGATGACCTGGCCCAAGCCTGTGCAGAAGCCGCATCCGCCGGTCATCCTCGGCGGCGCCTTCCCGTGGGCGGCGCGCCGCGCGGTGCGCTACGGCGACGGCTGGTACCCGAACGCCGCCAGCGGCAACCCCGAGGAGTACATACCGGCCTTCCGCAAGATGGCGAGCGAGGCTGGGCGCGATCCCAAATCCCTGTCGCTGCGCCTTGGCGGCGCGCCCGACGATGCCGACAAGCTGAAGCGGTTCCGCGACATCGGGGTCGACGCGGTCAATGTCACGCTGATGTCGGAGACGCGCGACCAGCTCCTGCCGGTGCTCGACCACTGGGCCGGCCACCTGCGGCAATTGCGCGGCTGAGCGGGGGCGACCAGCCAATGCTGACCCTCTATTTCTCGCCCGGCTCCAGTGCGATGGCGACGCACATCGCGCTCCACGAAATCGGCGTGCCGTTCGAGGCCAAGCCGACCCTGCTACACGAAAATGCGCACCGCGCGCCCGGATACTTGGCGATCAACGCGGAAGGCAAGGTCCCGACCCTGATGATCGACGGCCGGCCGCTGACCGAGGTGGCGGCAACGCTGTGGTACCTGGCGCGGCGCTATCCCGATTCCGGGCTGTTGCCGCAGCAGGGCGACATCGAGGCCGAGGCCCGGGTCATCTCGTGGATGTCGTTCATCGCTTCCACGATCCACCCGGCCCGCCGCATCGGGGAGGAGCGCTGGCGCGAGGTGTTCGCCCTCGCCGAGGAAAGATTGGGTCCGCACGACTGGACGGTCGAGCGCTATTCGATCGCCGACATCCACCTCTTCCGGCTCTATTGGCGTTTCGTCGACTCATTGCATCCGGATCCCGGCGCCTACCCCAATTTGTCGGCCCATTACGACCGGATGATGGCGAGGCCGGCGGTGCAACGGACCTTGGAGGCCGAGGCCGCCATCGGCTACAACTGGACCCGCGGGCCGGCCGCGCCACGACCGTAATTTCTGAGCAGCAGGCCGATACAGAAATCGCTGAAGGCGGGCCGGCAGGCGATCGAGGCGGCGGGCGCCTTCGTGCGGGCGCGGACCTCCGGGTAGCGCCGGGAGCAGATTTGCGTCCTTCGAGACGGTGCTTCGCGCCTCCTCAGGATGACGTAAGTTTATGACAGCACTAATAAAAACGTCATCCTGAGGAGCCCGCTCCGCGGGCGTCTCGAAGGACGCATCGTGCCGCTCCAGCCCACCGGTTCAGGCGTCGCGCAGGCGCAAGACCGCGCGGCCGTCGATCTGGCGGTCGCGCAACGCGGCCAGCGCTTCGCCGGCCCGCTCCAGCGGGAAGAGCGTCGCGGCGGCGGGCTTGACCAGACCCAGCTCGTAAAACCCGAAGATCTCGGAATAGGCCGTCGCCAGCTCAGCGGGCCGGCGCTTCCGGTAATCGGTGATCTGCAAGCCGCTGACTTCGATATTCTTCAGGAGCAGGTAGTTGGTCCGCAGCGTCGGGATGCCGCCGGCGGCAAAGCCGATCACCACCAGCCGGCCGCACCAGGCGAGCGCGCGGATCGCCGCCTCGAACACGGTGCCGCCGAGCGGGTCGATGATGATGTCGGCGCCCTCTCCGTCAGTCAGGGCGTAGACCTGATCGCGCAGGCTGTCGCGCAGATCGGGCCGCGACAGGTCGATGACAGCCTCGGCGCCGGCCGCGCGAACCGCCGCTTCCCGCTCCGGCCGCGAAATCCCGGCGAGCACCCGCGCGCCCATCGCGCGGGCCAGCTGAACCGCGGCGTGGCCGACCCCGCCCGAGGCGCCGAGCACCAGGACCGTTTCGCCGGCCACGAGCCGAGCGCGCCCGCGCAGCGCCACCCACGACGTGTCGTAGACGACGGCGAGCGAGGCCGCTTCGGCAAAGGACATGCCCGGCGGCAGAATGTGGCACTGATCGGCGGGGGCGGCGACCCTCTCGGCATAGCCGCCGGTCTCGGCCATCGCCAGAACCCGGTCGCCGACCCGCAGCGTCGTCACCCCAGACCCCAGCGCCGCCACGATGCCGGCCGGCCCCTTGCCCGGGATGAACGGGAAGGGCGGAAGGAACTGGTAGGTGCCGGCGACCACCAGCATATCGACATAGTTGACCGGCGCGGCATGGGTCAGGACCAGCACCTCGCCGGGCCCGGGAACCGGAGGCGGCACCTCGGCGACCCGCAACTGCTCGGGCGGGCCGAACTCGCTGACGAGGATCGCGCGCATCAAGGCGGCCCTCCATGGCACGACAAGGTGTGTGTCCGTAACCGTTTCTCCGACCGTTGCAAGCGAAAAACCGCTCGCCCGAACCCCGTCACGCCGCGCCTTCTCCGGCGATTTCGCCTGCACCTGCTGGAAATTCGCAGGGCGCCGCGAGGGTCATTGCCCGACTGTCGCCATCGACGGCCGGGTGCGACATTATTTATATCACAACTAAGTGATATTGTCAAGATATGGTATCAATAACACAACTTCCGGCTTCATTCGATCACCTCGTCGGCGCCGGCGAGGATCACCGGCGGGATCGTCAGCCCGAGCGTCTGCGCCGTCTTCAAGTTGACGACAAGCTCGAACTTGGTGGGCTGCTCGACCGGCAGATCGGCCGGCTTGGCGCCTTTGAGGATCTTATCGACCAAAACCGCGACATCCCGGTAGTAGTCTTTCGGATCGGCTCCGTAGCTCATCAAGCCGCCAACCTCCACAAATTGGCGGGTCTGATAGATCGCCGGCGATTTTGCGGCTCGCCGCGTGTTCCGTAATCATCTCGCTCGCCAAGGCGAAGACCGGATCCAACGCGACGAAGACGGCGTCGGCATGCTCGCGCTCCATTGTGGCGAAGGCGCCGTCGATCTCGCCGACAGCGCGGGCTTCGATCGGCAGGAGTTCAATGCCCAGGGTTGGAGCCGCCTGTTGCGCCGCCTGGAGTTGCAGGACGTTCCCTCGGTGGGCAGGGTTGAGCAGGATGGCGATCTGCCCGGCATTGGGAGCTACGGCCTTGAGCAGCTGGAAGCGCTTGCCGACCGTTTCCTGCGCGAGATTGGCAAGCCCGGTGATGTTGCCGCCGGGGTGCGCGAGGCTGGCGACGAAGCCGGCGCCAACCGGATCGGCGACATTGAACAATACGATCGGGATCGTGGAGGTCGCCTGCTTGGCCGCCTGTACCGTCGCCGGTCCCTGGACGACGATGACTTCCGGGCGGAGCCGCACCAGCCACCCGCCTTGGAAACCCTCAGTGCCACAAACCAACTCGGCTTCACCTATGCTTGATTTTTCCCCGGACAGCCCTGCCCTGAAGGGCGGAGAGGGTTGGGGTGAGGGGCCGGCACCGGCCGATCAACCTGATCGAAACCCGCTCCTAACCGCAAAGGCAAACCGATGACGATCCTCGTTGAAAGCCATGCCCACTATCGTCTGATCACCCTCAACCGGCCGGAGCGGCTCAACGCCCTGACGGTCGAGATGGCCGATGCGCTCTCAGCCGCGCTCGATGCCGCCGAAGCCGAAGAGAGCTGCCGCGCCCTCCTCATCACCGGCGCCGGGCGCGCCTTTTGCGCCGGCCAGGATTTGACCGCGATCGTCGGCATCGCGCCAGCCGAGATCGGGGGCCTGCTCGACCATTACAACCCGCTGATCCGGAAGCTGCGCGCGTTGCCCCTGCCGGTCGTTTGCGCGGTCAACGGGGTCGCGGCCGGGGCCGGCGCCAATTTGGCGCTCGCCTGCGATATCGTGCTGGCGGGAGAGGGGGCGAGCTTTGTCCAGGCGTTCGCCCGCATCGGCCTCATCCCCGATTGCGGCGGCACCTGGTTTCTGCCGCGCCTTGTCGGGATGGCCCGCGCCCGCGCGCTCGCCATGCTGGCCGAGCCGCTGCCGGCGAGGATTGCGGCCGAATGGGGGATGATCTGGCAGGTTGTCGCCGACGATCGGCTGATGCTTGATGGGCATGCGCTGGCGGCGCGCCTCGCCGGCGGGGCGACATCAGGGCTGGCGCTGACCAAAAATGCGCTCGATGCGGCCGAGGCCAATGACCTCGACGATCAGCTCGACCTCGAACGCGATCTGCAGGAGGAGGCCGGAGCCAGCCCCGATCACGCCGAAGGGGTCCGCGCCTTTCTCGAAAAGCGCCCCCCGGTGTTCGCCGGCCGACGGTCCTGAACGGCGTTCATCATGCCGCATGCCAGCCCGGCGATTTCTGCGCGGAAAGCCGGGATAACTTGGGATAGACTACAGCGAGTCGGGTGAGTGTGCTGCGCTGGCGCATAAACCTTGCTAGGTTCATTCGTAAGGAGGATTGGCGATGCAATACCGGCGGATCTCCGCAGACTGTCATCTCGACATGATCTGGCTGCCTCCGGACCTCTTTACCTCCGGAGCGCCGCGGGCGCTCAAGGATCAGATGCCCTACGTCAAGGAGCAGCCGGACGGGACGCAGCGCTGGATCGACAACAATGGCGCCGATTTCGGCAAGGCGGGCGGTGTCGGTGCGGTCGGCTCCGAGTACGTCCCCGGGAAGCAGCTGCGCGTCGACAAGATGCACGAGGCCGGGCTCTACGACGACTTCATCAAGAAGGGCCATCGCCGGCCTGGCGACCCGCATCTGCGGGTCAAGGAACTCGATCGCGACGGCGTCGACGCCGAGGTCATCTACGGTATTCTCGCCGCCTGCGGCAAGGTGAAGGATCCCAAGGCGGCCAACGAGATGCTGCGCATCTACAACGACTTCATGCACAATTTCTGCAGCTATCACCCCGATCGCGAGATCGGCCTGGCCTGCCTGCCTTACAGCGACATCGAGGCGGCGGCGGCCGAGGTTCACCGGGTCGCCAAGCTCGGCATGAGAGGGGTCGAATTGTCGTGCTCGTGGCATATGACGCCGATGTGGCACCCGATGTGGGATCCGCTGTGGGAGGCGGTGAACGAGACCCAGCTGCCGCTGCATTTCCACACCTTCCCGGCGACCGATCCGGAGCTCCGCAAGTCATTGGAGCCGGCGATCGCGCGGCGCATGACCTATAGCGGGCTGGTTCGCTTCCAGATGACCCTGGCGACGATCCTCACCGACCTCATGGGCGCGGCGGTGTTCGAGCGCTTCCCCAACATCCGCATGGTGCTGGGCGAATCCGGCATCGGCTGGATCCCCTACGTGCTCGACCGCATGGATTTCGAGTTCGAGGACCAGTACCAGGACCTGAAACTCAAATTGAAGCCAAGCGAGTATTGGCGCCGCCAGTGCAAGGCGACCTTCCAATACGACCGCGTCGGCACCAAGCTGATCGACGAGATGGGCGTCGAGACCTTGATGTGGGGTTCCGACTATCCGCATCCCGACGGGGTGTGGCCGGAATCGAAAAAGTACATCGACGAGCAGTTCAGTCACCTGCCGGCGGACGTCACCTTCAAGATGACCTGCGAGAACGCCGGCAAGTTCTACGGCCTGATCAACTGACTTAGTCCGGCTTAAGCCGGACTAAGTCATCCCGGCGAAAGCCGGGATCCATCGCAGGGGCGCGGCACCCACCGCGCCCCTTTTCTTTGTTCGTCATCCCGTGGGCCTTCAGCCCACGGACTTGATCCGTGGGGGCAGGCCGGGATCCCGAACTCGACAAAAAGCCCTCCCCCTTGATGGGGGAGGGTTTGGGTGGGGGTGATGTGGCGGAGCGCCGCGGCGCTCGACCACGGGGCGCTTGCTCGGCGGAGCGATCACCCCCTCCCCACCCTCCCCCTTGAAGGGGGAGGGCTCTAAATAGCGATCCGCGACAGGTCGATCCCGGCCTTCCCCACGGATCAAGCCCGTGGGCTGAAGGCCCACGGGATGACAAATAACTAAGCCTTTTCCATCATCGAGGTTTGATCCCGCGGACTACCGGCCGCGGTCGGTTTGCGGTTAAGCTGCCACTGCGGTCGAAATCGGCAAGCCGCACGAGGCGGGGGCGCCGGCCAGCGAACAGGTGGCATGATGACCAACGACAGTTCTCGTATCGCCCATGGCGGCAAGGCGCTCTACGGCGCCCGGGTCGGGATCCTCATGCTGGAGACGCGGTTTCCGCGCATTCCCGGCGACATGGGCAACGGCACGACCTGGCCGTTTCCGGTACTCTACAAGGTGGTGCCCGGCGCCACGCCCGACCGCGTCGTGCGCCATAAATCGCAGGGGCTTACCAACGCATTTCTCGATGCGGCGGCCGAGCTGGTAGAGCTGGGCGCCGACGGCATCACCACGACCTGCGGGTTTCTCTCCCTCTACCAGCGCGATCTCGCGGCCCATGTCGGGGTCCCGGTCGCGGCGTCGAGCCTGATGCAGGTCCCCCTCGTCGAGCGCGTGTTGCCGCCGGGGAAGCGCGTCGGCGTCTTGACCGTCAGCGCCGCGAGCCTGACGCACGAGCACCTGATCGCCGCCGGCGTCGATCCCGGCATCCCGGTGGTCGGCACCGATGGGGGCCGTGAGTTCAGCCGCGTCATGCTCGACGAAAAGCATGACCTCGACGCCGCGGCGGCCGAAGCGGACATTCTCGACGCCGGCGATACGCTGGTCGCGCAGCACGCCGATATCGGCGCGATCGTCCTCGAATGCACCAACATGACGCCCTTCGCGCGCGCCCTCTCCGACCATCTGCGCCTGCCGGTGTTCAGCATCTACAGCTTTGTCGCCTGGTTCCATTCCGGCCTCGCGCCGCGCGATTTCGGCCCGCCCGGCAGCGGCGCCCGCGAATGGCGCGAGCGGTGAAGGGCGAGATCCTTGTCCGTTCCGCGACCGCCGATGATTGCGGCTTATTATTACGGCTGATCCGCGAACTGGCGGTCTACGAGCGCGTGCCCGAGGCCGTCGTTGCGAGCGAAGAGGATCTGCGCCGGCACGGCTTTGGTCCGGACCCGCAATTCGAGGCGATCCTCGCCTTTATCGATGGCGAGCCGGCCGGCGCCGCGCTGTTCCATGCCCGGTTTTCGACCTGGCTCGGCCGGCCGGGGTTGTATCTCGAAGATCTTTACGTCACCGAAGGGGCGCGCGGTCGCGGCGTCGGCCGCCGGCTGATGGCGCGGCTCGCGACAATCGCGGTCGAGCGCGGCTGGGGACGGATCGATTTTCAGGTGCTCGACTGGAACCCGGCGCGCGACTTCTACCGGCGCCTCGGCATGGGCCATGTCGGCGGCTGGCTGCGCTACGGCGCCGACGAAGAGGCGCTGCGCCGCCTCGCCGACGAGGATCGGCGCGATTAAACCGGGAAGGGCTTGTCATCTCGCCGCAGGATTGTCATTGCGAGGGGGACAGCGACGACGCAATCTCCGATCGGCGAGGAGCGGGCTGCAGCGGGAGGATGGGCGATGCTTGAACTTTGGACCTGGGCGACCCCCAACGGCCACAAGGTGCATATCGCGCTCGAGGAGCTCGGCGTTCCCTACAAGGTGATCCCGATCGATATCGGCGCCGGCGACCAGTTCAAGCCGGAGTTCCTCAAGATCACGCCCAATCATCGGATCCCGGCAATCGTCGATCCCGACGGCCCGGGCGGGAAGCCGTTCACCCTCTTTGAATCCGCGGCGATCATGATCTATCTATCGGAAAAGTCCGGCGGAAAGCTCATCCCGAAAGACCCGATCGGGCGCTACAAATGCCTTGAATGGATGATGTTCCAGATGGGCGGGGTCGGCCCGATGTTCGGCCAGTGGAACCATTTCGGGGCCTATGCGCCGCAAAAGCTGCCCTACGCGATCGAGCGCTATACCAACGAGGTCGCGCGGCTCAGCCGGGTGCTGAACCGCCGCCTCGATGAATCGCACTGGCTGGCCGGCGACGAATATTCGATGGCCGACATCATCACCTTCCCGTGGATCCGCACGGCGACCGAGCCGTCGCCTCGCTTCGTCGAACGCGGCTACGTCGATCTCGACGAATATCCGGCGATCAAGCGCTGGTATGACGAAGTTGCGGCGCGGCCGGCGGTGCAGCGCGGCCTTGCGGTGCTGGCCGGCGGCCCGGGCCAAAAGCCGATCACCGACGCCGAGCGCGAGAACACGTTCGGCAAGACGCAGTTTAGGGTGCGCTGAGCCGAGCCGATGCGGTCTGAACCGGTCAACTAAGTGCCCCGTGACCGGGCTTGACCCGGTCACCCACGTCTTGCGGCAGCAGTAGCGCATTAAAGGTAAGACGTGGATGACCGGGTCAAGCCCGGTCACGGGGATGTTTGTGGGGCTCTTAGTCCAAGCGAGAGGTCGCTCATGCCTGACGCACGCGAGAAAATAGGGGTCGTCGGGGCCGGGCTGATGGGGGCGGAGATCGCTCTGGTCTTCGCCCTCGCCGGTCACGACGTGCTGCTGTCGGACACCGGCGAGGACCGGCTCGCAGCGGCGCTCGACCGCCTCGCCCGGGTGCTCGATCGCGGCATTCCGCGCGGCTTTTATAAGCCCGAGGAAAAGCCGCTCGCGCTGGCCCGGATCACGACGACGGTCGTGCTCGACCCGTTTGCGACATGCGATTTCGTCACCGAGGCGGTGTTCGAGGACGAGGCGGTCAAGGCCGAGACCTACCGACGCCTCGATGCGGTCTGCCAGCCGCATTGCATCTTCGCCAGCAACACATCGACCATCCCCATTTCGACCCTGGCGTCCCACGTCGGCGAGGCGCGGCGGCCCAATTTCATCGGCACGCATTATTTCTCGCCCGCCTCGCGCATGAAACTGGTCGAGATCATTCCCGCCTTCGACACCGCGCCCGAGACGGTGGAGACCGCGCTGCGCCTCTGCCGCGGGGCCGACAAGGTGCCGATCCGGGTCAAGGACGTCGCCGGCTTCGCGGTCAACCGCATGCTCCTCGCCTTCCTCAACGAGGCGGTGCGGCTCGTCGACGAGGGCGTCGCCACCCCGGAGGACATCGACACCGCCGCCAAACTCGGCCTCGGCCACCCGATGGGCCCCTTCGAATTGATGGACGCGACGACCTCGAAGCTCTGCCTGCAAGCCTCGGAAATCCTCTTCGAGGCCTACGGCGAACGCTTCCGCCCGCCCGCCCTCCTCAAACAGCGCGTCCGCGCAGGCCTCGTCGGCGGCCGCGGCAAGCCGGGCTGGCGCGACAAGTAGAGCGACGAGAGACGGCCGTAACCCTCTCCCGCGGTGCGGGAGAGGGTTACGCCGCATTGGGGAACGATCTCATCGCCCGAAGCGTGTAGGATGCGCTGCGTCTCCAATTTGCGATGCCGAGCCATGGATACAGCAGTTGCGGCTTCTTCCGACGGTGAGGCCGCCCAGCCCCGCCTCGCGCTGCACATTCCGCCGCATCATCCGGCGCCCGGCGAGCGGCCGGATTTCGGCTATGTCAGGCGCTACGCCGCCGGCGTCACCGAGCGCCCGGCCACTGACGTGCCGGCGCAGGCGACGCATGAACTCGCCTATCACCTGATCCGCGTCCTCGATGATGACGGCGCCGCGGTCGGCGCGTGGGATCCCAAGCTCGACCCGGAGACCCTGCGGCGCGGGCTTCGCGCGATGATGCTGACCCGCGCCTATGACGACCGCATGATGCGGGCGCAGCGCCAGGGCAAGACCTCGTTCTACATGAAATGCACCGGCGAGGAGGCGGTCGCCGTCGCCCAGGCCTTCGCGCTCGCGCCGGACGACATGGCGTTTCCGACCTATCGCCAGCAAGGCATCCTGATCGCGCGCGGCTGGCCGCTTCTCGACATGATGTGCCAGTGCTATTCGAACGCGCGCGACCGCCTCAAGGGCCGCCAGCTGCCGGTGCTCTATTCGGCGCGCGAGGCATCGTTCTTCTCGATCGCCGGCAATCTCGGCAACCAGTTCCCGCAGGCCGTCGGGTGGGCGATGGCCTCGGCCTACAAGGGCGACCGGCGCATCGCGGTCAGCTGGATCGGCGAGGGCTCGACCGCCGAACCGGATTTCCATCACGCGCTGACCTTCGCCTCGGTCTACCGCGCGCCCGTCGTCTTGAACATTGTCAACAACCAGTGGGCGATCTCATCGCACCAGGAGGTCGCCGGCGGCGAGGAGGCGACCTTTGCCGCGCGCGCGATCGGCTTTGGCCTGGCGTGCCTGCGGGTCGACGGCAACGATTTTCTCGCCGTCTACGCGGCGACGAGCTGGGCGGCCGAGCGGGCGCGGGCCAACCATGGCGCGACCCTCATTGAGCTCTTCACCTATCGCGCCGGCCCCCATTCGACGAGCGACGATCCCAATCGCTACCGCCCGGAGGAGGAAGGCAAGGAGTGGCCGCTCGGCGATCCGATCGAGCGGCTGTCGCGCCACCTCACTCGGGCGGGCGAATGGTCGGCCGAGCGCCAGGCCCAGCTGACGAGCGAGCTCTCCGATGAAGTGCGCGACGCGGCGCGCGAAGCCGAACGCTACGGCACGCTCGACCAGGGCCCGCATTTCAGCGCCAAGACGATGTTCGAGGACGTCTTCAAGGAGGTGCCCTGGCATCTGCGCCGCCAGCGCCAGGAGCTCGGGGTGTGAGGATGACGACGATATTCGATACCTGGCGTGCGGAGGGCGCGATCACCCCCACCCAACCCTCCCCCATCAAGGGGGAGGGCTTTGAAGGACAGGGCGGAACCCTTCCCCTTGATGGGGAAGGGCAGGGTGGGGGTGATGCCCGGGACCCGGCGGACAAGAGCATTGCGTGGGCCCGATGACCGCGATGACGATGGTCCAGGCGCTCAACTCGGCGATGGACGTCATGCTCGCGCGCGACCCGGACGTCGTGATCTTCGGCGAGGATGTCGGTTTCTACGGCGGCGTCTTTCGGGTGACCGACGGCTTGCAGAAAAAGCATGGGCAGGAGCGCGTCTTCGATACGCCGATCGCCGAGGGCGGGATGCTGGCGGTCGCGGTCGGGATGGGCGCCTACGGGCTGCGACCGATCGTCGAAATACAGTTCGCCGACTACATCTACCCCGCAACCGACCAGCTGATTTCGGCGGCGGCGCGGCTGCGCTACCGCTCGGGCGGCGAGTTCTGGGCGCCGATCACGGTGCGGGCACCATGCGGCGGCGGTATTTTCGGCGGCCAGACGCATTCGCAGAGCGTCGAAGCGATCTTCACCCATGTCTGCGGGCTGAAGACGGTCGTTCCGTCCAATCCCTACGACGCGAAGGGCTTATTAATCAGCGCAATCGAGGATGACGACCCGGTGGTGTTTTTCGAGCCGAAGCGGCTTTATAACGGCCCGTTCGACGGCCATCCCGAGCGGCCTTCCGTGCCCTGGACAAACCACAAGCAAAGCGAGGTCCCCGAGGGCCATTACACCGTGCCGCTCGGCAAGGCCGCGATGGTGCGCGAGGGTGCGGCGGTCACGGTCCTGGTCTATGGCACGATGGTGCATGTCGCGCTTGCCGCGGCCGAGGAAGCCGGGATCGACGCCGAGATCATCGATCTGCGCACCCTCTTACCCCTCGACATCGAGGCGATCGTCGCCTCGGTCAAAAAAACCGGCCGGTGCGTCATCGCGCATGAGGCGACCCGCACCTGCGGGTTTGGCGCCGAGCTGGCCGCGCTCGTCCAGGAACATTGCTTCTATCACTTGGAAGCGCCGATCGTGCGCGTCACGGGGTGGGATACGCCCTACCCGCATGCCCTCGAATGGGCCTATTTCCCGGGGCCGAATCGGGTCGCCGACGGGCTGCGCCGCGCCCTGGAAGGGTGAGGCGGCGGACTGGGATGGGCCGCTACGTCGTCAAACTCCCTGATATCGGCGAGGGCACGACCGAAGCAGAGATCGTCCGTTGGCACGTCAAGCCCGGCCAGGAGATCCAGGAAGAGGACCCGCTGGTCGATGTGATGACCGACAAGGCGACGGTCGAATTGCCGGCGCCGGTCGCCGGCACCGTCGTCCTGATCACCGGCAAGGTTGGCGAGAAGCGCCCGGTCGGCTCGGAGCTCGTAGTCCTCGAGGTGGCCGGCGAGGGTAATGTCTCGGCATCTGCTCCGGAGCCCGTCCCCGCGACGCCGGCCACCCGACCCACCCGGCCCCTCACCCCAACCCTCTCCCCGCAGGCGGGGAGAGGGAGAGAGAGTGAGGCCCCCCCTCGCAACAGCGTCCCCTCTCCCCGCAGGCGGGGAGAGGGACAGGGTGAGGGGCAGGCGGCGCGGGCCAGCGCGCCGACCGCCCGCCGCGCCGGCGAGAAGCCGCTTGCTTCGCCCGCGGTGCGGCGGCGCGCCTGGGATCTCGGGATCCAGCTGCAATTCGTGCCGGGCACCGGGCCCGCCGGGCGCATCACCCGCGACGACCTCGATCTCTATGCGGCCGAGCCCGCCCTGCCCGCCGCCGCACCCGCGCTGCGGCGCCGCGACGGGGTCGAAGAGGTGCCGATCATCGGGCTGCGCCGCGCGATCGCCGAGCATCTCCAGCTGTCTCACCAGCACATCCCGCATTTCTCCTATGTCGAGGAGGTCGACGTCACCGCGCTCGAGGAGTTGCGCGGGCAGCTCAATGAGACTTACCCCGAGCGCGAGCACCTGACCCTCCTGCCGTTCCTGATGCGCGCGATCGTCAACGCCGTCGCAGACCACAAGCAGGTCAACGCCCGCTATGACGACGAGGCCGGCATCCTCCTTCGCCACCGGGAAGTCAATCTCGGCATCGCGACCCAGACCGAGGGCGGGCTCCTCGTGCCGGTTGTCCACCACGCCGAGGCGCTCGATTTGTGGCAGAGCGCCGAGGAATTGCGCCGGCTCGCCGAGGCGGCGCGCGCCGGCAAGGCGACGCGGGAGGAACTGACCGGGTCGACGATCACCCTGACCAGCCTCGGCCGCCTCGGCGGCATTGCCGCGACGCCGGTCATCAACTATCCCGAGGTCGCGATCATCGGGGTCAACCGCATCGCCGAGCGCCCGGTCGTGCATTACGGGCAGATAGCGATCCGCAAGATGATGAACCTCTCCTCCTCGTTCGACCACCGCATCGTCGACGGCTGGGAGGCCGCCTCGTTCATCCAGCGCGTCAAGGAGCTCATCGAGCAGCCGGCGCTGCTGTTCATCGCCTGACCGCCGTCGCGCCCCGTGGCCGGGCTTGACCCGGCCATCCACGTCTTCTTCCCTTGGCAGGCCGTGTCGAGAAAGACGTGGATGCGCGGGTCACGCCCGCGCAAGGGGGCTTAGGAAAGCAGAGGAGCAGGCCATGCCGGAGACCTTGCGACCCCGCGTGCTCGTCCTCGGCGGCGGGCCGGGCGGTTATGTTGCGGCGATCCGCGCCGGCCAGCTCGGTCTCGACACCGTTCTGGTCGAGGCGGTAAGGGTCGGCGGGACCTGCCTGGTGCGCGGCTGCATCCCGTCGAAGGCGCTGATCCACGCCGCCGACCGGTTCGCCGACATCGCTGGCGCGGTTGGCGGCGACGCGCTCGGCATCGCCATCGATGGGGCGCCGCGCCTCGATCTCGCGCAAACCATCGCCTGGAAGGACGGCGTCGTCGACCGGCTCGTCGGCGGTGTCGCCGGCCTATTGGCGCGGGCCAAGGTGCGGGTCGTTGAGGGTTGGGCAACTTTCTCTGACGCCCGGAGCTGCACGGTCGCGACCGCTTCCGGCCCGATTAGGGTCACCGCCGACAATTTGATCCTCGCTGCCGGGTCGGCGCCGGTGGCGCTGCCCGGGCTGCCGTTCGGCGGCAAGATCATCTCTTCGACCGAAGCCTTGTCGCTAGCGGAGCTGCCGGAGCGGCTGGTGGTGATCGGAGCGGGCTATATCGGCCTCGAACTCGGCATCGCCTTCAAGAAGCTCGGCAGCGCCGTCAGCGTGGTCGAGGCCGCCGACCGCATCCTGCCGCGCTATGACGAGGCGTTGACCCGGCCGGTGCGGCGCTGGCTCAGCCGTGCCGGGGTTGACCTCCATCTCGGTGCCAAAGTCACCGGGCTCGACGGCGAGGACCGGCTCTCGGTCGAAACCGCAACCGGGCCGCTCGCCCTCGCCGCCGACAAGATCCTCGTCACGGTCGGCCGCCGGCCATTGACCGAGGGTTGGGGTCTCGATGAAATGGCGCTCGATCGCGAGGGGCCGTTCGTCAAAATCGACGACCAGTGCAAGACCGCGATGCGCGGCGTGTGGGCGATCGGCGATCTGGTCGGGGAACCCATGCTGGCGCACAAGGCGATGGCGCAGGGCGCGATGGTCGCCGAGATCATCGCCGGAACGCGGCGCCATTTCGATCCCGCCTCGGTCGCCGCGATCGTCTTCACCGAGCCCGAGATCGTCGTTGCCGGCATGCTCCCGGATGACGCCGCATCCGCCGGCATCGATGTGGTCACCTCAGTCTTTCCGTTTGCCGCCAGCGGGCGCGCCTTGACGCTCGAGGCCGGCGCGGGCGGCGGCTTTGTCCGGATCCTCTCGCGGCGCGACGATCAGCGCATCCTCGGCATCCAGGCGGTCGGGCGAGAAATCGCCGAGCTGGCCGGCGAATTCGCCCATGCGCTGGCGATGGGCGCGGTGCTCGACGATGTCGCGCACACGATCCACGTCCACCCGACCCTGGGCGAAGCATTCGGCGAAGCCGCCCTCGCGGGCCTCGGCCACGCGCTCCATTTGTGAAGAGATCGCCACGGAGACACGCAGGACACGGAGTAGTTAAACCGTCATCCCGGCGAAGGCCGGGACCCATTCCGCAGCTTCGCGGCGGTTGAGGGGTGGGTCCCGGCCTTCGCCGGGATGACGGTTTTTTCTTACCTCCGTGCTCTCCGTGTCTCCGTGGTTTTCATTTGTCGTTGCGAGGAGTGCGGCGGCGACGCAATCTCGGGCATCGTACCGGAATTGCCAAACCTCGGGAGCCCGCCATGATCACCGCCGATCTCACCGGAAAGACCGCGCTCGTCACTGGCGGCGCCTCGGGCATCGGGCTCGCCACGGTCGAAGCATTCGCGCGCTCTGGCGCGACCGTCGCGCTCAATCACCTGGTCGATGACCCGCGCGGCGCGCGAGAGGTCGCGCGGCTGAAGGGGGAGGGGCATCGCGTGATCGCCGCGCCGGGCAATGTTTCGACGCCGGGGGAGGCCGAGACGATGGTCGCTCGGGCGATCGATGCCTTGGGGCGCCTCGACTTCCTCGTTAACAATGCCGGCACCCCGGCAACCCCGGAGCCGATCCCGTTCGCCGAATTTGACCGGCTGAGCGAGGATTTCTGGCAGTCGATCCTCAATACCAATCTGATCGGCCCGTTCCGCTGCAGCCATGCCGCGGTCGGCGCGTTGAAGGCGGCGCGGGGCGCCATCTGCAGCACCGCGTCGATCGCCGGCGTACAGGGCAGCGGCAGCAGCATCCCCTATGCGACGAGCAAGGCCGGAGTGATCAATTTGACGCGGAGCCTCGCGCGCACCCTGGCGCCGGAGGTCCGGGTCAATGCCGTGGCGCCGGGCTTTGTCGACAGCCCGTGGAACAAGGACTGGCCGGCCGACCGCAAAATCCAGTCGATCGAGCGGACCCCGCTGAAGCGCGCCTGCAAACCCGAGGACATCGCCGAAGTCATCTTCTTCCTGTGCGCCGGCGCAGGGATGATCACCGGCCAGACCGTCATCGTCGATGGCGGGCTGACGCTCTGATCCCGATTCGCCGGCCGGATCGGAGCGCGCGACATCACCCCCACCCAACCCTCCCCCATCAAGGGGGAGGGCTCTCGGACGATGCGCGCGACCGTCGCAGCAGCCCACAAACGCGCGTGGTCTTCATCGCGTGCCGCGCGACAGCCCTCCCCCTTGATGGGGGAGGGTTGGGTGGGGGTGATGCCGCCCAACTCACCGCGATCGCCGCAGGGGCGCCGCCGGCGACTTTGCGGCGACGGCCGCTCTTCCATTCCGGATTCACAGGGAAAGGCTGCGCGGATGGCGGTTTGGCGGCGGGCGCGGATCGGGCAGAGTGTCCCCTGACACCGTCAACCCGGAATTGCCGCACACGATGACCTCAAGCCGTAGCTCGGGCCAAACCCGGCTGATCCTCTTCGGAGCGGCGCTCCTCCTCAGCCTCGGCATGGGGTTGCGCCAGAGCCTTGGCCTGTTCCTGGCCCCGGTGACGCGGGACCTCGCGCTCACCGCGACGCAGTTCACCCTCTCGGTTGCGATCCAGAACATCGTCTGGGGGCTGTCGCAGGCCCCGGTCGGGGCGCTCGCCGACCGCTTCGGGCTGCGCGTCACGATGATGGCGGGCGCGGCGGTCTATGTCGTCGGGCTCGGCATCATGGCGGCGGCGGGAGGCGCGGCCGCGCTCTACCTCTCCGGCGCGTTGATCGGGGTGGCGCTGTCGTGCACGGCCTCTTCGCTCGCGCTGACCGCCTGCGCCCGCGCGGTGGCCGAAGAGCGCCGCAGCACGATGCTTGGCGTGGTCGCGGCCGCGGGGTCGCTCGGCACGTTATTAGTGCCGCTCGGCACTGAGGGCCTTCTCGCCAATTACGCCTGGCAGATCGGCGCCATGTTCTTCGTCGTGCTCGCGGCCCTGATGCTGCCGGCGGCATTCTGGGCCGGCGGGGCCGACCGGATCTCGCGGCACGGCGTGATGCGGATGACGATGCGCGAAGTCATCGGGCAGGCGGCCCGCCATCGCCCGTTTCTCGTGATGTCGGGGGCCTATTTCGTCTGCGGCCTCAACCTCGTGTTTCTGACGACGCACCTGCCGACCTATCTGGCGATCTGCGGTCAGGACCCGATGCTGAGCGCGGAAGCGCTGGCGGTGATCGGCGGCACCAACTGCATCGGCTCCCTCGCGGCGGGTTGGCTCGGCGGCCGGTACCCCAAGCACATCCTGTTGGGGCTCCTCTACATCCTGCGCGCCTTTGCGTTCACCGCCTATTTCGTGATGCCGCCGACCCCGGCGACGACGCTCCTCTTCGCGGCGGCGATGGGCATGCTGTGGCTCAGCGTCGCGCCCTTGGTGAGCGGGCTGGTCGCCGAGATGTTCGGCACCCGCTACATGGCGACCCTCCTCGGGATCTCGTTCGTCATGCATCAGGTCGGGTCGTCGCTCGGCGCCTGGGGCGGCGGGCTGATTTACGACTCGTTGGGTTCCTATGACCTGGCCTGGCAGATCGGCGTCCTGGTGGGTTTCGCCGCCGGTGTGGTCCAGATCGTGGCGGGTGGTCCAACCCGGCGAGCCGACCCGACGATGGTGCCGCGATTGGCGACGAGCTAGGGGCAAATTTCGATCATGTCGGCTTGCGCCGTGCCCGCCCCTCACCCTCCCACGCCCCCCTCTCAGCGCGAGCGATGCTCGCGCCTGTCGGGCCGGCGCATCTGCGATGCGCCGGCCGCTGGTCCCTCCCTCTCCCCGCCTGCGGGGAGAGGGTTGGGGTGAGGGGCCGGCATCGGCGGGTCAAGCTGTTCGAACCTGCTTCTAGTTCCATGAGCCTGCGGCGGCCGGCGGGATCGGCCGCGGGGGCTTAATAGCCGTACCCGTAGGGATGCCAGTAATGATGCTCGCGCCATTCGTGTTGGCGCCACGCCCATTCGCGCCATTGGTGTTCGCGCCAGACTTGTTCGTGGCCGCTGGGATAGCCCCGCCAGCCCTCTGCCTGCGCCTGGGAGGGCGCCCCTGCCAGCCCCACGGCGATGACGCCAACCGTACCGAGCAGCAATGCAATTCGACGCATCTCTTCCTCCATTCGATCGACGAATTCTCTCGTCTACCTAATGGTACGCAACGGTAGCGTATTTTATCCCCGATCAGCGGGCGAAAGCGAACGGCATTGGCGCCGCTCAAACCCCTCGGAGCCGTGCCGGGTCGAGGGGTGGCAGCCGCGCGGGGTCGAACGGCGACAGATCGAGGGTGCGCGCCCTGCCCACGGTGATCAGCTCGGCCATTGCTTCTCCGGTCGCCGGCGCGTTCAAGATGTCCCAGACGCTGTGACCGGTGGCGACGTAAGCACCGGGGACACCCGCCACGCCTCCAATGAGCGGCAATCCGTCCCGGGTGACCGGGCGATAGCAGGCCTGGCGCGCCACGATCTTCGCCTGACCGAGCACCGGGGAAATGTCCCCGCACATTTTCTCAAGGCGCGCGATCGCACCCGGATCCGGCGCGACCTCGGCCGGGTCGATCGGCAACGGCGCTTCACTCGAGATGGCGCAGACGTAGGTCGTGCCGTCGGGGCGCGGGAACAATTCGGGCGTTTGCACCGCCCCGTTCGCCTCGCGGTATTCGAGAAAGGCCGCCTCGGCGGGCACCCTCGTTCCGGTCGCGAAGACGAGGCTGTGCCCTTTCCGCCCGAATACGGCGGGCAACGGCAGCCAGGCGGAAGCCAGGATCGACCAGGGGCCCATCGCGACGACGACGGCATCGCTGGGAATCGTCTCACCATCGACCTCGACACCGGTCACCCGTCCCCTATCCTTGACGAGCCCGGTGACATGCCCGAGGCGCCACTCCGCCCCCCGCGCCTCGGCGGCCCGCATGATGCCCCTGGTAAACGCCGCGGGGTGGACCTGGGCGGTCGTCTCGGGCGAGCCCAAGGCCCCATTGATCCTCACCCCCTCCGACAGCCAGCCGATGTCGCCGCCGGCGCGGCGCTGGCGAGCCCGGTTGCGAGAGCCGGCGACACCGCCATAGGTCGCGAGGCGGCGGTAGCCCCAATCGCCGCCGATCTCTTGCGCAAGCTCGGCGTGCAAGAGAAAGCTGCGCCGCGCGAGGGCTTGCAGCGGGGTCCCATCGCACCAGTCCTGCGCCAGAAACCCGCCCGCCTTGCCGGAAGCCGCGCACGCCAACCCGGTCCGTTCGATGACGGTCGCCCGGACGCCGCGGCAGCTCAGGAAATACGCGGCTGCGGCGCCGATCACGCCGCCGCCGCAGATCAAAACATGCATCGTCCACCAGCCTTCGACGCTACAGTCTGATATGGTTTCTTCGGTCTGCCGGCGAGAAGAATGATGCAACCAATCCCTCTTACCGTAAACGGAAACGCCGTCAGCGTCAGCGCCGACGCCGACACCCCGCTGCTCGACGTGCTGCGCAACCATCTCGGCCTCGTCGGCACCAGGTTCGGCTGCGGCGCCGAGCAATGCGGCTCGTGCATGGTGCTCATTGACGGCAACCCGGAGAAATCCTGCGGGACGGCGCTGTCGACCGTTGTGGGCAAGGCGGTTCTGACGATCGAGGGGCTGGGCACCCCGGAGCACCCCCACCCGCTGCAACAGGCCTTTCTCGATGAGCAGGCCGGGCAATGCGGCTATTGCCTCTCCGGCATCCTCATTTCGGCGAAGGCCTTGCTCGACAAGAACCCGTCGCCCTCGCGCCGCGAGATCGCCATCGCGCTCGACGACAACATCTGCCGCTGCGGCAGCCACCCGCGCATCCTGCGCGCGATCGAACGCGCCGCCCTAAGCATGCGTGAAGGGAGCGCGCGATGAACACGAACCCGCCCACACTGCCGCCGCTCCTTCTCGACAATCCGCGCCTCGACCAGTGGGTCTCCTTCCCCGAGCCCGGCCATGTCACGGTGTCGACCGGGCGCGTCGAGATCGGCCAGGGGGTGTTGACCGCGATGCGGCAGATTGCGGCGGACGAACTCGACGTCGCGCCGGAACAGATCCGGCTGCAGACCGGCGACACCGATCTGACCCCGAACGAGGGCTATACCGCGGGCAGCCAATCCATTCAATTCGGCGGCGTCGCCCTGCGCCTCGTCTGCGCCGAGGTGCGCGGCCTCTTTCTCGACCATGCCGCGGCGGCCTTTGGTTATGCGCGAGCCGATCTGGCGGTGCGCGACGGCAGGGTCACCCGTGGGGGCGCGCCGACCGCCCATGATTACTGGTCGCTCGCCGCGGGCGTCGATCTCGCACGCCACGCCACCGGCCGCGCGCCGATCAAAGACGCAAGCGAGCACCGGGTCGTCGGCCAGAGCGCCCCGCGCGTCGATCTCGCCGCCAAGGTGTTCGGCGCGCCGATCTTCGTTCACGACATGGCGATGGAGGGCATGGTCCATGCGCGCATCGTGCGCCAGCCGCGCCGCGGCGCGACGATCAGGGCGGTCGACGAGGCGGCCATCCGCCGGGCCGCGAAAGCATCGATCGAGATCCTGCGCGACGGCAATTTCCTCGCGATATTGGGCGCGGACGAAACGACCGTCGAGGCGGTCGCCGCGGTGGCGCCCGGCCATGTCGCCTGGGACGGCGTCGATCCGATCAACCCGGCCCAGGAAGAGGCGCGCTGGCTGCTGCAGCAGCCCTCGATCGACCGGGTCGTCGGCGCGCCGCCCGCCGATCCGGCGCAAGTGGCCATAAGGCGAGAGGCGACATATACGCGGATGCACATCGCGCATGCCTCGATCGCGCCGTCCTGCGCGATGGCGCTCTATGAGGGCGGGCACCTCGATGTGTGGACGCACACCCAAGGGGTCTACCCGCTGAAGGCGGCGCTGGCCCGCACGCTGAAGCTCGATCCCTCGGCGATCTCGGTCAGGCATGTCCAGGGGCCGGGCTGCTACGGCCATAACGGCGCCGACGACGCGGCCGCCGATGCCGCGGTCATCGCCGTTCGGAAGCCGGGAATCCCGGTCAGGGTGCGCTGGCGGCGCGAGGAGGAATTCGGGTTCGAGCCGGTCAGCCCGGCGATGGTGACGACGGTGCATGCCATCCTCGACGGCGCGGGGCGCCCCTCCGACTGGACCACCGAGATCTGGAGCGGCCGGCATTCGAGCCGCCCGGGCGGCGGCGGCAACCTCCTCGCCGCCGAGGCTCTCCCCGACCCGCCGCCGGCGCCGCCCCCGACCGAATCGTCAAACCCACCGGGCGCCGGTACCCGCAACGGCGAGCCGCTCTACGATTTCCCGGCAAAGCGGATCCACCATCACCTGATCGCCGAGACGCCGGTGCGGACTTCTTCCCTCCGCGGCCTCGGCGCCACCCTCAACGTCTTCGCGATCGAATCGTTCATGGACGAATTGGCCCTGGAGGCCGGCCTCGACCCGGTGGCTTATCGCCTCTCGGTGCTGGCCGATCCGCGCGCCCGCGCCGTTATCGAGAAGGTCGCGGCGATGAGCGGCTGGCCCACCCTGGATAACCCTCCCCTCCCCGGGCTTGACCCGGGGATCACGGGGGAGGGAAGGGTGGGGGCTGGCGGCCCCACCGCCCCCCAACTTACCCTCTCCCCCGCCGGGGGAGAGGGTAGGGTGAGGGGGTCCGCCGCAGGCGGCGGCTCCACAAAGGGCCGCGGCATCGCCTTCGCCCGCTACAAGAACCTCGCCGCCTACGCCGCAATCGTCGCCGAGGTCGAAATCGAGGAAATCGTCCGCGTCACCCGCGTGTGGTGCGCCGCCGATGCCGGCCTCGTCATCAACCCGGACGGCGCCAAGAACCAGCTCGAAGGCGGCACCGTCCAGGCGGTCAGCTGGGCCTTGAAAGAAGGGGTGCGGCTCGATACCGCCGGCATCAGCTCGCGCGACTGGGAGACTTATCCGGTCTTGCGCTTCAGCGAGGTGCCGCAGATCGAGGTCGAGCTGGTGGGCGCGGTTTCCGACAATCCGCCGCTCGGGATCGGCGAAGCTTCCGGCGGCCCGACCGTAGCGGCGATCGGCAACGCCGTCGCCCACGCCCTCGGCGCCCGCATCCGAGATCTTCCCTTGACCCGCGACCGGGTGATGGCGGCGTTGCTCCGGGCGTGAACCTAAGCGTCGGGACCCAATCTTCCCGCCGTCGCAACTGGAGCGCCGCGCAATAAGTTCAGTCTCCCGCCGTCCCCTTTGACGGCTTTGCGCCGACAGCCGCCATTCGCCCCCAACTGATCCAAGAAGCGGACTGACCCCTTCCACATCGGCATCCTCGCACGCTGTCTGAGGTGCCGGCCGCGCTGGCGGCTTTTTGTCGCGCAGGCGGCGGCAGAAGGTGCCCCGGCCACTGCTGTTCAGCAAAATTAAACCAATAAAGGCGACGATCGCGCCACCTAAACGGATTGGATGACGCGCGGGATGGCACAGCACTTAGCGGGAAATTCAAGTACGCCAGTGGATGACGCGCGTCACAGCGCGTTGGAGCCGCCGATGGACGAGGCCGACGCTGGCCCGACTGCATCGATCCTCATCGTTGATGATGATCCGGGCCAGCGGTTGCTGATGCGCGCGGCGCTGGAGGATAAGGGCTTCGAGGTGATCGAGGCCGTCGATGGCGTGGAGGGCTGCCAGCTGTACGAAGAGCACCACCCCGACCTACTTCTCGTCGACCTGATGATGCCGCGCATGGACGGTTACGAGCTGTGCCGCGAATTGCGCGGCCATGCTCGATCCGTCGATGTGCCCATCGTTGTGACGACGGGCCGCGACGACATCGCGTCGATTGTGCGCGCCTATGAAGCCGGTGCGACTGACTTCGTGCCGAAACCGGTCAACTGGCTCGTCCTGAGCCACCGCCTCCGCTACATCCTGCGCGCAAGTCGTGCATTTGCCGAGCTGAGCCGAGATCTGGAACGGTTGAGTGCGGCGGAGGAAGAGGCCGAGGCCACCAACGGGTCTAAATCGGGGCCCGTGGCTAAAGGCGACGAGCCCCGTACACCGCCCAATGCCATGATTGGCGTTTCCGGCATGATAAGCGATCGCACCTTTGACCCGCTCAGCGAGAAAACGGCATTGTCGTCTGACTGGGTTGAATTGGACACGATCGTCGCGCGGATCGGCCGCCTGCAGCTTGAACGTCGTTCGGTGGAAAAAGGGCACGGAAACATTGCGCGGTTGAACGCGCTTGCCGAGGCGATTGACGCGGGACTGATTGAGCGCGATCGATTGATCTCGCGAATTGGCAATGGGATTGGCGCCTGAGCGGCGAGAGCGGGCGTTCGCGGAACCCCCGGCACCCGGCCGAGTTCGACCCTTAGCGGGCATCCGCCGCATGCGATCATTCGCCCGATCCAGCGACGGTGCGCGGCGCGTGCGCCAATCCTTTGGTCTTGCTTTCAGGGTCGCAGCGTCAACTCCCTTTCGCCTCGATCATCGCTCGCGCGAACCCTCCGAGCGCATCGAGCTGAGCATCCGAGAAGTTGAGCGTCTTTGCGTCAAGAGAGGGCGGCTTGAACACGGTCTCCTAGAAGAGAGACATGAAGGCGACGAGAGCAGCGGGTAGGCTGAGGCAGACGGTAAGCTTTACCATGCAAATACCTTTCTGCGGATGCAGACCAACGAGGGTTCACGGCACTAAAAATCCGCCGCGTCGGTGAGTCAGCTAAACGATCTCGGCGCGTAATTCAGCTCGCTCGAGCGGCTGAGCGACAGTCGCAGCAGCGCCGCGAAGTGGCGTGTCAGGGCCTGCGCAGAGAACATGCGCAATAGGACGAATGTGAGCGGGGCGCACAGGGCGAGTGCAAACGGCGCCTCGCCGAACAGGCCGAAAACATCCAGGCCGATGCCAATCGTCAGCGGGATCAAGAAGATCACAATTATCGGGCTAAGCAGAACGACGGATACCGCCAGATCCCAGACCGTCCAAGTACGAGATTTCATCATCGATAGTACCCGCCACATCATCAGCAGGTACCATAACTTGGGTCGAGTTAATTAAATATTGCCGGAAACGAACGAAAATACGGCATTTTACTAAAGACCCAAACATAAAATTTGATCCAAAATCTGTTGGTGCTAGACCAACATCCAGAGGTCCGACCTGGTCGGTCGTGCTCAGGTCGGCGCGGGCCGACATCCCGGGCCAGCAACACAACGCCGGCCTTCAGCACGGCTGGATAGGTCACGACGGGCCGACATACGAAACCCTGCACCAACTGCGCCGATCGCCACGGCGAGCGTGGAGGTCTGCTCAGGGGCCATTAACAGCCGTCGCTATCGAATACCGCGAGCACCTGATAAGGGATTGGGAGGCTTCGAGCTAATTGGATCTTGGCCCTGATCCAATCCCGACCCCTGGCGCTTGAATCGGGCAATCTCAATGCCACATTAGTT
>Ga0182024_10002417_pt1 | contig 46326 bp, 31 predicted proteins | sample P32metaG_FD_120480 | JGI IMG/M metagenome (GOLD analysis project Ga0182024, IMG submission 120480) | Permafrost microbial communities from Stordalen Mire, Sweden - P3-2 metaG (Illumina Assembly) | ecosystem: Environmental > Terrestrial > Soil > Wetlands > Permafrost | place: Sweden: Stordalen... | reverse complement strand
GCCGCAATTTTGGCTTTCTCTAACTTCTTCTCCTTGGCTGCCAGTTCCTGTTCATGTTTCTTGGCCAGTAATTTCGCTTCCAGCATGTCTTGATACCTTTTGCGTGCCCTGGCCACAGCATCTATTTTCATCTGACGCACATTTTTCACGATCGCCAGAGCGCGACCGAAGTTCCAGCGCATGCGAAAGTTCCAGCCAGAGATGTTGCTGTCCGGCGGAAATGCCAGTATGTATGATTTATCCAACTCCCGCACTGACTCCAACAGGCAGTTGATCAAGGTATCGTTGGCAGTGGCATTGTAAACGCATCCGCGCAAATGTCCACTTTTGTCCAGGCTGAAGATCACGCTGGCTGTGCCGCTCTTCTCATCCCCAGCCTCTTTGACTATATGGCGAAATACCATGCCGTCGAAAGTGCGGCGAAATCTCTTGATCCACATATCCCATTCCTCTGAATTTTCAGGCGCCTGGGGGAAACGCGACACACCGCTAGAATGGCTTTGTAGTCCGGGATCGAGCTTCCTGCTTTCTTCAGCCAGTCTGAGCATTTCCCCCATTGGTATCACTTCTCCTTCATTGCTGCTGCCCAGGCTTACTACGATGACGCGCGAAGGTGATGATTTGGGTGGTGTGAGGAGCGTAAGGGGTAGTTTGTCCGCAGAATCATGACTGGGCAGAATCGAATCAGTAAGCGTTTTGACGGCGGACTTCTGAGGATTGAAAAAGTTGAACATTCCCGACCACCAACTCGTATTTTCAGGTTGGTTTGTCGGCGTGTCTTCTTTGAATTTGTCGTGATAGGCTTCCATCGCCATCGACTGCAGCTCTCCGGGTGGGCACAGTTTTATCGCCGTCTCCAACTCTGCAATAGCGGTGGCGTCGGCGCCGCCTTTTTTCAGGGCGACCCCCAGATAATAGTGCGCCGCTGGGTTATCGGGTTTGTCCTTCAGCTGTTGCAGAAGCAGCGAGACTGCGTTGCTTGTGTGGCCGGCCTTGTATTCATCAATCGCTTTTTGCAAGTCAGGATCGAGCGGCGGCGGCGCTGGTGCAGCATAAGCTGCCAGAGCAACCATGGAGATTAGAAGAGACAACTTCAGGCTGGTGATCACGTTTTGTCACAAGAAGAGATCTCTAAGTTTGTTCCCAATCGTTGGTACTTTGGTTGGCTTTTCGCACCGTGATAGCTCCAGAGCCATAAAAAATCAGCTGTTTTTGTAATCTAGAGCTATAGGCACGTTAGTGAGTCTGGATTTGCCTTGGATTTGCGATGCTATAGCTTAAGAGTGATAAAAAAGGGGGTGTTTTTGCATTCCTGAGTGATAGGCATGTAATGCAGTCGTGATTTCGCTGCTGTTGTTTGGCACTTCGTGGGGGTGGTTAATGGTGAGGAACTATCTGTCTGGATAATTGTGGGGTATTATTGCTATATCATATAGTTTCTTGATGGAAAGGACAAGATGGCGGAATAGCAAGGGTTTGGACCCTCTGCTACTCCACACATCATGCCCAGTAAGATCGTGGGAAACCGAGGCGGTGGCGGCGCACCTCTGTCTCGCAATCTTCTTTGTTGCTACTGCTTCGGACCGGCGATCAGATCGCAGCGCATGTGCTCTGGAATAGCCATGGCACAGTCGCTGGGAAGATTGAACGCCTGGAAGAACTCCGGCATGTTAGCCAGCGTTCCGGCGATGCGGAAGCGGTCGATCGGATGCGGATCGTTTGCCGCTTGCCAGGCCTGGTAAGCCGGACGAGCCTTGGAGCACCAGAGCTGGCCAAAGGCGATGAAGAAGCGCTGTTCGTCGTTGTAGCCGTTCTCGTCGGTTGTCCGACCGTACTTGGCGATCATCTTCTGCAGCGCCCGATAGGCGATGCGCAGACCCATGAGATCGGAGATAGCCTCGCCGCAGACGAGCCCTCCCTTCATGTGCACTGCTTCTTTTCCGTCGGCAGCCTCAACCACGACGAAGCCGGCGAACAGGTTGCGGATCTGCTGCATGAGAGCATCGAAGTTCGCTCTGTCGGCGTCTGTCCACCAGTTGGCCATGTTGCCTTTGAGGTTGAACTTGCTGCCCTTGTCGTCGAAGTTGTGCCAGTTTTCGTGTCCAATCACGGCACAGATAGCGCCGCAAAGGAAAGCGAAATCAGCCAACATATCGAAGAACGGAGGCTGGAAGATTGCCGCCGGGAAGAACGTCATGTTCTTGCTCTGGTTGCACTGAGCGTTCACCGTCTGTGGTGTCATGCCCCACTCTGCCCGATCGACAGCAGTGCCGATCTTGTTGAGGTTGCGCCGGCCGTTGAATTGGCCGACCCGGAGCATGTTTGCGGTGAGCGACTGGCGATCGATGGTCAAGCCTGAATAGTCGCGCCATTTATCGGGGTAGCCGATATTGCAGACGAACGCTTCGAGCTTCTGGATGGCATAGCTGCGGGTTTGCTCCGACAGCCAGGTCATTTCCGAGAAGATCTCGCGCATCGCCTCTTTCATGGCGTCGTTCAGTTCGAGCATGCGCGCCTTGGCGGCTGGTGGAAACTTTTCGGCGACATAGACTTCGCCGACTGCTTCTCCCAGCACACCGGAAACCAGCCCGGTGATTCGCTTCCAACGTTCCTGCCGCACTTGCGTGCCTTGCATGACTTTGCCGTAGAAGTCGAAGCTGGCATCGCCAAATCGCTTGGGCAGGTAAGAGGCCATGCCGTCGATGAGATGGAAGCGCATGTAAGTGCGCAGCACGCTCATCGGGGTGTTGGCGACAATTGCCCCCAGAGCCTTGAAGAACTCCGGTTGGCGCACGTTGACGATCTCGAAGGCGGGCGCCTTGAGCGTGTCAACGTAGTGTCCCAGAGCCAGTTCAGGGCAAAGCGCCTGGAACTGAGCACGGGTCATTTTGTTGTTGCTCTTGCCCGGGTCGCGCAGGGTCTCGATGTCCATCGAAATGGTGGCCAGCGAAGTTTCCAGAGCGATCACTTCGGCAGCGTGACGGGCAGCCACTTTGGGACGTTCGTCGAGCAGCTCGAACATGCGCTGCATGTAAGCAACGAACGCGGCGCGCTTTTCGACGGTGTCTTTGTCGGTCTTCAGGTAGTAGTCACGCTCGAGACTGGTGCCACCCTGACTGGCGTTGGCGATCATCTGATCGCTGTTGTCGTAGTCGGTGGCGGCGCCGAAACCGAAGAAGCTGGCAAGACCTGGCGACGCCATGGCATTCATCAGTTGTCTGCGGTTGCGGATGCGCTTGATCTGCGCGAAAAGCCCATCCAACCCCGTCAACCCTTCGGCTTCGATGGACTCTTCGTCCATGCCGAGCGCGTAGAGATCCGAGATTTTCTGAGCGTTGCTGCCCGGCGCGTTCTCAGCCTTGGCAAGGCGGTCGAACATGGAGTGCAGATAGTCCAGCGCCTGGTCTCGTAGTTGCATGAACATTCCCCAGCGCGGGTATTCCGCGGGAATTTTGGTGCGATCGAGCCAGCCGCCGTTACAAAAACGATGGAAATCAGCGCCGGGATTGGCAGTGAGATCCATTTGCGAGGGTTGGATTCCGTGTTTCTGCGTCATTGGTCTTCCTCTCTAACAACTAGCCTCAAGGGCCAGGTGCGAAGAAAGGGCGCAATCGCGTGACTGCGCCCTTCTTGAACGGATGGTCTGGCTAGCAGTGTTGGTTCACGCGAGCCACGTAAGTTTGCAGGTCGGCTCTGGTGATGCCGTAATCGTCGACTTCAGCAGTGAAGGCGACTTCCGGACCAGCCGAGAAAGTCTCGGGGTGGCTGCCGATCTTGCGCCCGATGGTAGTCATCAGGCATTCATGCGAGGTGGCCAGAATCCAGGGATTGACAGCAACGAAGCTGTGCGGCCCTGCATTCTCGATGGCGTGGCGCATGCGAGCCTTGTCCGAAGCCGATGCCCTCAGCTCAGCGATGTATCGCAGCGAACCGGTGGTGATCAGACCGGTGCGCTGCGGGTCGAGGCAGTCGAAGTGCTGGAGCAGGCAAGCCACCACAAGTGGTGCTTCGCGCTGCTCATGCTCTTTTGCCTGACGCAAAGGGGTTTGGTAGTCCCACTTCTGCGCTTTGGAGTAAGCGAAGGCGACGGCAGCTAAGCCGGCCAGTCCGGCGATGATTGGGATCATAGATTTTCCTCAGTTAGGTTACTTTCTGGGACGCGAGATGCGCCCCCGTTTCTCAGTGACGAGCTCTGCCGATGGTGCCGATCTGAATCAGCTTCGGACCGAGTTCGTCAAAGCGGCCAGGTTCCACCGGCGCAGCCGGAGCCAGAGTCGGATTGCGCTTTCCTTGCGAGCCGTCAGGATAGGGATGGACATCAGCCATCGACACTCCGACGGTCTTTTCTTTGACTACGCTGACGTGATGACGTGTCAGCTCCCAGGGCGTGTGTACGCCGCAGGAGCGCAAGATCATGAGCAGCTCTCGCTGCAAGACCATGGCGTAGTTGGCCACCTTGACGTACTTGTCGTTGGGGTCGAAGCCGCGGCGCAGTTTTGGATCTTGCGTCGTGATGCCGACCGGGCACTTGTTGGTGTGGCAACGCAAAGCCATGATGCAACCTTCGGCCAGCAAGAAGCCGCGTCCGATGTTGACCATGTCTGCGCCCATGGCTAGATGCAGGGCGACATCGTTGCCTTTGGCGATTTGACCAGAGGCGATGAGCACCACCTCGTCTCGCACGCCGTACTCGCGAAGGATAGTATCCACCGCGGGCAAAGCTTCCAAGATAGGCAACCCCATCATGTCGGCGAGCGCTACAGGTGCTGCTCCTGTTCCGCCCTCGCCACCATCGACGGTGATCATGTCGGGACCTTCACCGGTCTCCTTCATCATCTTGGCGATGGCTCGAATCTCATCCATGCGTCCAACCACGATCTTGATGCCCACCGGCTTGCCGGTCACTTCTTGCATCTTCTTGACGAAGGCGAAAAGCGACGGCACGTCGTGGAACTCGTCCCAGGCGTTGGGAGAGTAGCAATCGATGCCCATTTCAACACCACGCCACTCAGCCAGTTCGGGCGTGATCTTCTCTTTGGGCAGCTTGCCACCTTGACCCGGCTTGGCTCCTTGAGCGAGCTTGATCTCGAAGCCGACGATCTGGGGGTTGGCGGCTACTTCAGCCACTTTGGCCCAGTCGAGTTCGTTTGTCCAGCGCTTGCGATAGCCGCGTCCTTCAGCACTCGTGAACGGCTCTTTGTACCATTTGCGATAGCCGAATTTGGCCGCGCCGAGCTGGGCGATGATCCGCGCACCACCTACGGTGCTGGCGATCAACTGCTTGGGCTCCTGGTACCAGCCGAAAGTGCACTGGCTGAGGAGCTTCCTGCTCTGGTACTGGAAGCGTTGGAACAAGCTGAACCGGCGGGTGACACCGTTCAAATGATACGGGGTCAAACCGCCCTCACCTGTGAGCATGTGAATATTGGCCAGACGCCCTCCACTGGAAAGCGCTTCCACAGCCTCACGAGAAAGGGCTCCCCAACTCATGCCCGAGATGTTGATTGGCCAGGGGCACAGGTACGGTTGCCGGCGTTTCTTGCCGACCACCAGCATGGGGATGGTCTTAGGACCGGGCTCCGTTTCCGGAACAGGGAACAGCGAATTGAGCAGGTGAATCTGCCCGACGTCACCGTAGGGCTCTTCCGTGCCGAAGCCAAGATTGTTGTTGATGCCCTTGGCCGAGCGGTAGATGTAGCGCCTGGTGATGCGGTTGTATGGGCGCTCTTCCCGGTTGTTCATGAACCAGTACTGACGCAGCTCATCGCCGATCAATTCCAGTCCGTAGCGGAACCAACCGATAACCGGGAAGTTTCGGCGGATAGCGTGGTTTCTCTGCACAAAGTAGTCTTGGATGGCTACCTGAGCCAGAAACGCGAGCAGCGTGGTGGGAATGGCCCAGGGCACGCTGAGAAAGAACAGGCTGGCAAGAGCGGCGCAGACTGTGCCGAAGAGGATGCCATGCCCGAAGTAGTAGTAATCTTTCATCGCCATAAGCGATGAGCAGGCGAGGGCGGCGACGATGAAAGCGAGCCCGATGCCGCCAAGGTGCCAGGCCAATAGGCCTGAACCGACGGTGCCCGCCGCAATCAGGATTTTTGCGAACATTGAAGTTCTCCTTCACGGGTGGCCAGCAGCGAGATCGCTTGCCGGCTTAAGCTTTGAGACATACGCGCGAGCGCATGCCGCGACCACTTAAGCCGAAAGCGGCTATCGTGGCCTTTCTGGTTTCTTGTTGTTGTCGGTCAGAAAGGGCCAGGCAACGATTGGGCAAAAGCCCCCGCCGGGTAGCGCTTGCGCGCTATTCCGGCGAGGGCATCTTGCTTACTTCGAGAGCGAAGCGACGTGCGCAAGCAGTCGCGGCGTCTCTGTCTGGCGCATGCGCACCGAGATGTCGAGCTGCTCGAGCATCTGGGCGACTGCCATCGTGCCTGCCTTCACCTCATGTTTGGCGAAGAAACGGCGCACCTGAACGGCGCGATTGGGCTTGTCGAGAGACCCGCACGCACGCGCAATTCCGGGCACCATGTTGACCGGGAACACGGTCTTGATCTGTTCCCAGTTCTTGCGGAAATACTCCCAGGCAAACACCTGAGAATACTTGTTGCTGATCAAGCCGGCAAACAAGCTCGGCGACTCCTGCAGGCTCACCTCATTGGTGAAGCACAAGGCAAGCGTACGCCGAAGCAGTGCCGGCTTGCGGAAGCTGCGCAGCGAGAAGAGGAACAACTGCTTCTCGAACGGCGTCTTTCCGTCCTTCCACAGCTGCTTGAACTGCTCGTAGCGGGCCTCATCGCCCCGGGCTCCAAGCATGCCGACGACGGTACCCAGGATGTTCGAGTCGACCGAGAGGGGGTCCTTGAGCCAGCTCTGGAATTTCTCCTCGGCTTTGGCAAGCACCTTTTTGTCATTGCAGTTGCCGAGGATGCCGATGCACATTTTGCGCAGCTGGGTTGTCTGCACCGACTCGCCCGGAGTGGGCTCCCAGGTGAGCTTCTCGAACAGCGGCTTGACCACCTTCTTCAAGGTGTTGCGGATGACCCGCTGCTTGGCCACCGGCAGCAGCCGGTTGAGCGATCCCAGCCCGCCGACAACAGATCCGAAGACGTTGGGGTCTGTCTCGCCGGCGAATTGGTCGGCCATGTGGATGTAGTCGATGCCCGACGTCAGACCAGCGCGAACGCAGGCCCAGGCATCGCCAACGAAGGTAAGACGCTCGATCACGGGCAGTTCTTGCACGTTCGCGAGCAACTTCGAAGACAGCTCTTTGCTGTAGCGCGTGCGGAAAACACCCGAGCCGCCAGCATTGACGTTCACCCACTGGCAATCAGCAGGCACTTCGATGGTCGTTTGCGCACCACGGAACACTTGCCGCAGCTTGGTGACGGTGCCATCGGCCGCCTTCACCTTGACGATCAAGGGGATCGGCCACAGAGTGGACGAATCCTCATCGCCGAGGTAACGGAACTTCTTCTGGGTCAGCTTGATCGTGCCCGGCTTGTCGCCGTGCTCGACCGAGACCACCGGATGACCGGCAGTGAAGACCCAGGCGTCCATGATCTCGCGCACCGGCACAGTGAGACCGTGGTTGCGGCATGACTCTTCGAGCGCGTCCCAGAGGTCGTGGGTATCGGTGTTGCCGTAAGCATGCCGGTTCAGATAGAGCCGGATGCCGTCGCGGAAGACCTCGAAGCCGATGAACTGGTGGATCATGTCCAGAACCGACCCGCCCTTGTTGTAGGAGATGGCGTCGAACAGCTCGTCGGCGTCATCGGGGTGGTTGACCGGCATCTCGATCGGATGCGTCGACTTGAGACCGTCGATGCTCATGGCGCCGGCGCGGGTGAAGCCGAAGTCGTCCCAGATGTTCCACTCGGGCTTCCAGGTCGACAGGCAGAGGTTCTCCATGAAGGTGGCGAAGCTCTCGTTCAGCCAGAGCCCGTTCCACCAGCGCATGGTGACCAGGTCACCAAACCAGAAGTGGGCAGTCTCGTGCTGATTGGTGACAGCGATGCCTTCCTTCTGCGAGTGAGGCGCGGTGGCCTCGTCGCACAGGAGCGCCGTTTCGCGGTAGGTGACGCAGCCGGGGTTCTCCATGGCACCGGCTTCGAAGTCGGGGATGGCGACGTGATCGATCTTGTCGCCGCCGAAGTAGGGGATGCCGAAGTAGTCTTCGAAGAACGTCAGCGCGTGCACCGACGACTTCAAAGCCCAGCTGGTCAGGTGCTTCTTGCCCTTGACGCACCAGATGCGAATCTCCTTGCCGTTGACAAACGCTGGCTCGGAGCTTTCCATCTCACCGACGATGAAGCAGGTGAGGTAGGTCGACATCTTGGGCGTCGGCGCGAACTTGACGATCTTGAGCGAGCGGTCGCCCGGGAAGGGCGTTTCGCTGACGATGCGTGCGTTCGAGAGGGCGACCAGATCCTTTTCGATGATCATGGTCACTTCGAAAACCGCCTTCATGGCTGGTTCGTCGAAGCAAGGGAAGCTCTTGCGAGCCTCAGTGGCTTCGTGCTGGGTGGTGGCGATGTTGTGCTTGCCGCCCTGCGCGTCGGTCCACTTGGAGATGTAGAAGCCGCGCATGTGCTTCTGGTGCATGGCGGTGAAATCGAGGTCCAGATGCCAGTCGCCTGCCGCCAGAGTCTGGGGGAAGGTGATGGTGGCAATCTCGGTCTCTTCATCCACCGACACGGTGCCGGCATGAATGTCCTTGCCGTTCCACATCTTCGCCTGCGTGATCGTGATGTCGCAGACGTTGATGCGAATTTGGGCAGTCGGCTCCAGCAACGCGAGGGTGATCGACTCGTTGCCGCGATATTCCCGCGTTTGGCTGTTGGGCTGCGGGAAGAGAGTCAAGGCGTAGTGACTCGGTACAACCTTGTCACTGAGCCGGAAGTTGGTGGAGGCATCGCCTCCGGTTTGATCGGTACTCATGGGATTTTCATCCTTTGCTAATAGCACCCCTGTGGGCGCAGGTTGAGCAAGGCGCAAGAAGTCATAGTACGGCTTCTTCTACCTTGCTGGCGACGCAAAACAGTCCGCGCGGACCATTTTTGTTTGACTGACCAACTAGGCCAGTCTGGCGGGCGGGCTCACTTTCAGCTTGAGCGCATAGCCTTCAAACGGGTTGGGGATAGCGTATAAGGCGTCGGTGTTGTCGGCGTAGACACGAATTTTCGCCTCTGGCACCATATACGGTTCAGTCGTTGTCGTGACGGTCGCGCAGTTTTGCCACGAATCGCCAGAATGAACCGAACTTTCCGGCTCGCCGGCAGATGTTCTTGAACAAGATCCATTCGGTGCCCATGTTGAAGAACATCCGTTTGGTGTAGACCGAGTGCTTGGCAATGCCGTCGTATTCTTGCACGGCAAAGCTGCCCAGTCCGATGCGCAGCTTCTTCTGAGCGAGCTTGGACAGAGACGCGAAAGCAGCATCAATGGCCGGGAAGAGCTCTTCCACATCAGCGAGGCTGGTGTCAAAGCAGATCGCATTGGGGGTGAGCCCAGCCTCATAGGGCATGGGAATTTCAGCGTTCTCCGTGTCGATATCGATGTAGAACAGCAGCCGAAACCAACCGACGTACTCCGCGTTCATGTTGCTCATGGTAGTGAGGCGGTCGCGCAGAATGTTTTTGAAGCCTTCGGCGCCGGCTGCCTTATCGGCTAGCCAGAGTCGAAAGTAGGTTGGATAGGCTTCGCCCATGAAGCGTTGACTCTCCATCCCTGGTTGTACGAGATCGACATGGGAACCAGTCAAACCGGTATCCTGAAGGAACCGACCTTTCGTGATTCCGCGAAGCCAGAGCTCCGCCATGTAACCTCGTGCCACCTCCAACTGCTTTTGACCGTTGTCGCCGTCGACGCTGGCGGAAGGTGGCAAAAACTGCAGCAGAGCTTGCACGATGGCGGCATCCTTGCCGTTCATCATGCCGTTTGAAACCCAGCGCACTTTGGCGCCTTTTTCTTCAGGTGTGCTCATTTTGAACTCTCCATTCTTTAATCGTTAGTCACCACATTTGGTATCAGGCAAGAAGGAGCGCGAAGGAATTACCCTTCGCGCTCCCAGACCCGATTAGCGCAGACGGTGCCGGTTAGAAGCTGGCCAGAAGCCGCGGCGTCTCGGTCTCACGCAGGCGCACAGCGATAGCCAGCTGCTCGAGCATCTGAGCTACTGCCATGGTGCCTGCTTTGACCTCGTGCGTGGCGAAGAAGTCGCGCACCTCAGCCGCCTTTTCTGACGTGTCGAGGAGGCGGCAGGCTGCTGCGATCTGGGGGATCATATTGGTCGGAAAGACCGCTTTGATCTGTTCCCAGTTTGCCTTGAGATGGCTCCAGGTCTGGCTGGCCGCGCTGTCGTTACCGAGCAGCCCGGCGTAGAGATAGGGCGCGTCCTGGACGCTCACCTCACCAGTGAAGCACATGTCACGCGTGCGCGCGCAGAGTTCACTGTTGCGGAATTCGCTCAGGGCAAAGAGAAACGCCTGCTCCTCAAACGGCGTTGTCGCCGACTTGTAGAGCTGGTGGAACTGCTCGTAGCGTGCCTTGTCGCCCAGGCGAGCGAGCATGTTGACGATCGTGCCGACCAGGTTAGGGTCGACCGCGGTTTTGTCGGCCAGCCAGCTGGCGAACAGCTCTTCCGCCTTGGAAAGGACATCTGCTTCTTCGCAGATGTTGCCCAGTGTGGCGAACAAAGACGAGCGCAGCTCGGTTGCCTGCACTGACTCGCCATCGATTGGCGCCCAACCAAGGTTGTCGAACGTGGAGCGGATAAGCCCACGCACGAAGGCCTTGAAGGAGGCGCGCCGGTCTTTTGGCAGCAGCCGATGCAGCACGTCACAGGCGCTGATGATGATCTGGACCACGTTAGGATCTTTCTCACCCCCAAACAGCTTGATCATGTCGAGAAACTCTGTGCTCGGTACCAGACCGCTGCGCACGCACGCCCAGGTATCCCCGACCAGGTTGAACCGCTCGATGGGCGAGAGGTTTTCCTGTACGGAGGCCGTGAGCTTACGTAACAGTTGTGACTGGTAACGAACTCGATAGAAACCCGACCCGCCCGCGTTGACATTGGCCCACTGGAAGCCCTCGCCGATATCGATGGTGGCGTCAGCGGTGCTGAAAACGAGGCGGTGTTCGACGATGTTGCCGTCAGCACCTTTGACCTTGACGATCGCGGGAATCGGCCACAATGTAGCCGACTGCCCCTCGTTCAGGAAGAGGAACTGCTGTTGGCTCAGGCGCAAGGTGCCTGGCTTCTCGCCCAGTGTGGCAGAGACAACCGGGTGACCGGCTGTAAGCACCCAGGCGTCCATGATCTGACGCACAGGCACATCCAGACCGTGGGTTCGGCAAGACTCTTCCAGAGCGTCCCAGAGGTCGGTGGTCTCGGTGTTGCCGTAGGCATGCCGCTGCAAGTACAGGCGGATGCCGTCGCGGAACACTTCGAAACCGATGAACTGGTGGATCATGTCCAGGACCGATCCGCCCTTGTTGTAGGAGATGGCGTCGAACAGCTCGTCGGCGTCATCGGGATGGTTGACCGGCATTTCGATCGGGTGGGTCGACTTGAGCCCATCGATGCGCATGGCCCCTGCTCTGACAAACCCGAAGGCGTCCCAGATGTTCCATTCCGGCTTCCATGCCGAAAGGCACAGGTTCTCCATGAAGGTGGCGAAGCTCTCGTTAAGCCAGAGCCCGTTCCACCACTTCATGGTGACCAGGTCACCGAACCAGAAGTGAGCGGTTTCGTGCTGATCGGTTTCGGCGATAGCCACCATCTCAGAGTGAGTAGCGGTTGCCGAATCGCACAAGAGCGCCGACTCGCGGTAGGTGACGCAGCCAGGGTTCTCCATGGCGCCCGCTTCGAAGTCGGGAATGGCGACGTGGTCGATCTTGTCGCCGCCGAAGTAGGGGATGCCGAAGTACTCTTCGAACCAGCTAAGAGCCCGGGCTGCCGATTCCAGCGCAAAGCCCGTGAGGTGCTCTTTGCCGGGAACGGTCCAGATGCGCATCTCCTTGCCGTTGACGAAGGCAGGTTGAGATGAGACCAGCTCACCGACGATAAAGCAAGTGAGGTAGGTCGACATCTTGGGCGTGGGAGCGAACTCGACTACCTTCTTGCGTCGGGAGATCGAAGTTTCGCTTAGCTTGCGGGCGTTCGAGAGAGCGGTCAGGTGCTTGTCGACAACGATGCGCACCTTGAACTGAGCCTTGAACGTGGGCTCATCGAAGCAGGGGAAGGTTTTGCGAGCCTCCGTCGCTTCGTGCTGAGTGGTGGCGATGACGTGCTTGCCACCTGTTGGGTCTTCCCAGGTTGAGAGGTAGAAACCCCGCAACTGGTTCTTGTGGGTGCCGGTGAAGCGCAGGCAAAGCTGCCAGTCACCTACCGCGATGTCAGCGGGAAAAGTGATGGTGGCGAGCTCAAGCTCTTCGTTGATGCGCACCCGGCCGGGCAGTTGGGTGCTGCCGTTTTTAATTGAGGCAGACTGAATCTTCATGGTGCAGGAGTTGAGCACGACCGTGCGTGTGCTTTGCAGCACGGCAATGTCGATGGTCTCAACGCCATGGAAGCGACCGCTCTTACCCGTTGGATTGGGGTAGAGGGTGAGGTCGTAACCACTCGGCACCACATTTGATGGCAGGCGAAAATCGCTACCTGCGTTTTTGGACGTGGACATGGTGGTTCCTTTCCGGCTTTGGGCGATTGCCCGAGCGGTAGAGTTGGTGATTCGGGCAATTTAGAACAAGAGGCGCAGGGTCGCGTCGCATGAGGCGCAGTTGGTGAAAGAAGCCTGTGCCCCTGGTTCTAAATTGTCCTGTTGCTGCTGTGAAACTTGACAGATATTGGCTATAGACATAAATTTCGCCAATTTTTATGTCCATAGGCAATATTTTGCGAATTTTGTCAACTTCAGCGAGATTGGCAGCCAAGCAAAAGGCGGGGGCACCGAAGCACCCCCGCCCTGCTTTATCGAAGCGCGCTGCCTCGATTACTTCTTGGCCTGAGCCGGCTCCTTGACAGGAACCAGGTGCGCCGCCAAGCGGGCAGACTCGCCCTCACGCAGCCGCACGTTAATGCTGAGCTGCTCGAGAGCTTGCGCCACCGCCATGTCACCCTGCTTGACCGGGTGTGTGGCGAAGAACGCCTCCACCTCAGCCTTGAGGGCTGTGGTGTCCAGGGCTGTGACGCCGGCGATCATCCGCACCACTCCGTTTTCCGGATAGGCGGCGATCATGTCGTCCCAACGCTCCTGCATGAACTTCCAGGCCGCTTCGCAGGCATCCTCGTTCATGAGAATGGTCTGGAAGAGATAGGGCGCGTCCTGAGTGCGAACGTGCTCGCTCAACACCGACTGAATGGTGCGGTCGAGAAGCTTGCCGTCACGGAAGCCGGCCAGCGCGTAGAGGAACCGTTGCACCTCTTGCGGCGTGCCGGATGTGGTGGACTCTTTCATCATGGCGAAGAACTCATCGTACTGCGCCTGATCCCCGGTGTAAGCGAGGATGCTGATGACCGAAGGGACAACGTTGCTGTCCAGGGACGTCTTGTCCAACTTCCAGGCAGCGTAGAGCTCCCGGGCCTTGGACTGAACGTCTTTGTCTTCGCCGATCGTGCCCAGCACGCCAGCGACAGAACCGCGCAGTTGCCTGGTCTGAACGCTCTCGCCTGCAGCCGCTGCCCAACCGAGCTGGTTGAACGTCGGCTTGACGAGATCGCGAACCAGCTTCTGCATAGCGACGCGGTGCTCGCCTGAAACCAGCGAGTGCAAAGTGCGCAGCGACCCGAGCAAGATGGCCCAGACGTTGGGGTCTTTCTCGTTGTTGAACATCTTGACCATGTTCAGGTAGTCGGTTGCGCTGGTGAGCTGAGCCCGCACTCCGGACCAGGTGTCGTTCACCAGGTTGAAGCGCTCGACCACCGACAGGTTGCCCTGCACGTCAGCCGTCAGCTTGCTGAGAAGGTCAGCCGAATAGAGCACCCGGTAGAAACCGGTGCCGCCCGCATTCAGCTTCACCCATTCGACATGGTCGCCGACATAGATGGTCTGAGCCTGTTGGCTCAAAACAAACTTCTGCTCTTCGACGGTGCCGTCGGTGCGCTTCACATGCATGGTGATGGGCACCATGGTCAGCGTGTTCTCGCCCTTGCTGTCAGGCAGGAACTTGAACGGGCGCTGGCTCACTTCGACAAAGCGGGCACCGGCTTCCTTCACTGACACCACCGGGTGGCCGGCGGTGAAGACCCAGGCGTCCATGATCGCACGCACAGGAATGTTGGAACCAGCCTCGACACAAGCCTGCTCAAGGCAATCCCAGAGGTCATGCGTTTCGGTGTTGGCGAAGGCGTGCTTGCGCACGTACATGGCCACGCCGCGGCGGAACAGCTCCGGCCCGATGAACTGCTGGATCTGATAGAGAACCGAGCAGCCCTTCTGGTAGGAGATGACGTCGAAGAGCTGCTGAGCATCGTCAGGATGCACAACAGGGCTCTCGATCGGGTGGGTGCTGATCAGTGAGTCGACCCGCATGGCAGCCGCGCGGGAGAGAGCGAACTCTTCCCAGAGCTTCCATTCGGGCTTCATCAGGCTCATGCCCCAGACCTGCATGAAGGTGGCGAAGGCCTCGTTCAACCAGAGACCGTTCCACCATTTCATCGTCACTTTGTCGCCGAAGTCCATGTGAGCATGCTCGTGCCAGACAACCTGGGCAACGCGCACGAGCTCCGTATGGGTGGCGGTAGCAGGGTCGCACAGCAGTGCGGTTTCGCGGTAGGTGATGCAGCCCCAGTTCTCCATAGCGCCCGATGCGAAATCGGGAATGGCGATCTCATCGATCTTGTCGCCAGGGAACGGGGACTCGTTGTTCCGAGCATAGAAGGCAGTGGCTGCACAGGCATGTTCAAGTGCTGTGTCAGTCAGATGCTCTTTGCCGGGAACGCACCAGACGCGAATCTCAACGCCGTCGACATAGCGCGGCTGAGAGCTGACGAACTCGCCGACGATGAAGGCGACGAGGTAGGAGGACATCTTGATGGTGTCCTTGAAGGAAACGACTTTCTTGCCACCAGCGACGGAAGTGCTGCCGAGCACTTTGCCGTTGGAGATGGCCGTGAGGTTCTCGTCGACGACGAGCTTGACTGAGAAGACGGCCTTGAAATCGGGCTCGTCCCAGCAGGGAAAGGCGCGCCGGGCATCAGTGGATTCGAACTGGGTGGTGACGATGGTGTGGCTTGCGCCTTGCGCATCTTTCCAGAACGAACGGTAGAAGCCCTTGAGCTTGTCGTTGTGGGTGCCTTCGAACTCGGTCTTGAGAGTCCAGGCGCCTTTGCCGAGCGTGCCCGCAAAGGTGATGGTGGCAATCTCGGTCTCGGCGTCAAGGGCGATGGAGCCAATCAAAGTGGTGCCGTTGCTATCGGTAACCGTGGCTGACTGGACTTCGAGCTCTTTGGCGTTGATCAAGATGCGATCGGTCGGCTCGAGAACGTCGATGAAGACCGTCTCTCGACCCGAAAACTTGAAGGTGGTGAGGTTGGGCGTAAGTTCGAGCTCGTAGCGCGAGGGAACGACCGTCTTTGGCAGACGATAGTTCTTCCCTGCTTTGGCTGCGGAACCGCCGCCGTGCGAGTGATGGCACATTGTAGTTATCTCCGCTCTAAGTAGTGTTTAGTGGTCCGCTTTTGACAGTGGAACATGATACCCCTTTCACGTTTGTCTAACTGCAATTTCATTCGACGATGACTTCGGCAAGTCCTCGCGGCAGATTTAGCAGGTAGCAAAAGCTATAGGAGAAGTATGTTCCTACTGAGAAAAGAAAAAAAACGTGGTTAAAGACGTCATGACCTTATGTCTTGTAAAGATCAGTAAGCAAACTAGATATGCTTAAGCGAATACCCTTGTAGGAAGATAGTTTGCAGGTGGCGCAGTTGAAGAGAGTGATTCTTGATCCGAGTCTTGATCCGATTCGGGTCACCTTTCGGACAACAATCCGATCGCTCATCGCTGGTTGAACACCGCTTGACTGCCGGGTTTGCAGGTAGCGAGGCTAACAATAGAGGCACCATATGCGGAGGCACAAGGGAAAATCGCAGAAATGCACACATATGTCTGCGCTTGCAACTCTCTTGACAAGAGTGGTCGGAAACCCTTACGTGCAAAGATTCTCGAAGCTCGTGTTACGTCTTGACATTGGCCGTCTTTGCCACAAATTTGCCAGGTATAAACTAGCTAGGCCAACTGAAAAGGGTGGAATCGCTTGACTACCGGCTCTCTCGATCTCCTGTCCCGGCCTGCTTTTAAAGAGCTGTCAGAGTTTAAGTTCTACTCAACGGATATTCCAGAGATCAAGAAATATGTGTCTTTTAAATCCTGTTCTTGATTTCAAGATCAACTGAGAGTTAGTTTCTAAGTAGATCCAACTTTTATCTTCACCTGCCCAACAACTTCCCCCGATTCTATAACCCACTCCCGCACCGCCTGATCTGCCAGCTCTCCTGGAGAGCAGTTGAACATTAGGTTCAGGCGGTTTTGTTGGCACCAGATTTGGTATCTGTTCCGTTTCTCGCCCGTGGAAATTTCTTCTGCGCTTACCACGCAGCACACATTACATGGAGGAATTTATGAAGAAGAAAACAGCACTGGAAGTCGCCTTTGTCGGCCTCGGTGCATTTGTTGGTTTCGCCGTGCTCAAAACGCTCACCGCATTGTCTGCCGCAGGGCGCGATTTCGACGTGCTCTACAGCGTGCATGGCGCCGACCTCCGCTTTGGCAGTGAGGATGACGTTCCCAGACCGAAAACCCTGCTTCAAGCCCGCTCCCAAGCTGAGGGTTTCGTTTTGTCTATGCAGTCGCTGCAACCGCACGCCGTGGTCATGAATTTGAGAACTGGCGAAGCTGTCGCCCAGTTCTAACCCCAACAACCCCAACAACCACAACAACCACAGCGGCTGAAGCCCAGCGCTTTCATAAGCAAGTTCTGTGCTTCGGTCGCCATCACAAAAGAGGAGGGACTCTATGTTCAACCCGACTCAGTTCTTGCCGCTGGCAAACGATATTTCGCCTGTTCCGCGGCATGGACGCAGCTGGACTGAGAAATACTCAAACTGGTGGGGAGGTGCCACAATCGCCTCGCCCACTATGGGAGTCGTCGCTCCAGCAAAGCAAAGCATCAAGGCCGTGCGCCGTTTTCAGACGGATCTCAAACGTTTGCTCGCCTATTACCACCAGGACATGGAGTACAGCCGCTCACTGGTACGAATGCTTCTGCAACTAGAGGACACCACACCGGTGATCTTCGAAGCCTCAGGTACCTCTGCAATCATGCTGGCGTCGCGCATCTTCGCTCATATCTGCCGCGACGCCCAGTCGTTCTTCACCGTTACCACCGATGAAGGTGGCTCTCTGGTGCCTGCCACTCTCAAGGGTCGCAATCCCAACGAGATTGAGAAGACCATGTTCCAACCGGCAGCGTCATTGTTCTACGAGCCCGACCCGGTTCTGCCCTACCCGCAAGGACTGAAGCCTGAATCCAGGCTGATCGGACTCAACCACCATGGCAACACCTCACTTGTGCAAGCAATCAAGACAGCCGTGCGTGATTTGTCCCAGTCAGGCACCGTTCCTGGTTGCGTTTTGCTGCCCCAGGTGAGCAAGACAGGGCGCATTCTGCCCGTGCGCGAAGTGGCTGCCGCTCTGGCTGAGCTGCGCGGCGAAGGCGTTGCCGTCTATCTGATCGTCGACGCCATTCAGAGCATCGGCCGAGTGGCTGCCGAAGAGATTGTCGACCCGCTGTCGTTGTGCGATGCTTTCGTCTTCGGTTCTTCCAAAGCGCTGGGCGGCTTGCTCATCGCCTCGACCGTGATCATCAAGCGTCAGCTTCTCGATCAGTTCCTCGATGCGGCGCAAGCAGGCAAGCTCGCTACTGGTGCCTTTGCTTCGCACTTCCAGTTCGAGCCCGCCGATGAAAGTCGGCTGCCTCAAAGCATGCTTAAGGCCGGTGCCATCTCGATACCAGAGGTGGTGGCGATGCGAGAAGCAGTGCGCTTGCACTACTTGCGCGGCGAAGGAGCTACATTCTCCGCCCGCCGGCAGTGGCAGCTGGAGCTTGGGCGGAAGCTCAGGGCGAAGCTGATTGACGCGCTTGCCACCATACCCGGTATCGAGATTCTCAAGGGTGATCCTGATCGGCCGATCGTCGACTCGATCGTCTGTTTCAAACCGCCCCAAAACTGGTCGCCGGCTGCCTTCAAAGACGCGCTCCAGGAGGGTCATCCTATCGTCACACCCAGTGCATCGATCGGGCGCTATGTGCGGCTGGATATTCCCGAGTATCGCGACATGCCTTCTGTCAGTGTTCTGGTCGCCAAGATCAGGAAGATTCTTTTGCCGGCATGATTTCTGACGCACCACATTAGTTAGTGGTGCGTGTTTTCCACTGCGCTTGGCCCGTGCGCCAGCCGCGGTTAACGCAATGTCTTGCCCAGCTGCGCAAGACGACCAAGCCAAGAATAAGGAGCCAATCGAAATGATAGTCAAGCAACGAAGGCCAAGAAGGCCACTCAAGCAGCAGAAGCTGAACGTTGCAGGAGTGGTGCAACTGTTGCTCAGTGCGCCGCAATCTCGCAACGACTCTACCGGGGTTGAGTCCTCGTGCAAAAGTCACATCCTCGCCGGTTTCGGCGACAAGAACTTCAACTTCCCTACGGTTGATGCCCTGGTTATCGCTGCCCTTACCCGTCTTTCGCAGGGTCAGGTGCATGCGCAGACCGACGAATTGACCGGTCCGCCCAACACCAAGCGTCGTCGCAAGGCTGCCGCAATTCGCGTCAATGTCGACGAGGCGCTGCGCTCCGACCAACAGACCGCCGGTAACCTGCCTCCTTTGCCGACCAAGGCAAAGAAGAAGTTGACGCTCATCCCGCTGCTTCCGGAAGAGCAGCTGCAGGGCGTCGACGGCACTCTCTACGCCGGTGCCGAAGGGCTGCGGCAGGTTTTCTACAAAGGGCGTTTCGACGCCATTGTCGCTGAGCGTTTCGATCCTCTCGCCGGCGCCGTTAACTGGGCCAGCCAGAACATGGACCAGCGCTATCAGTTCGCCATCGCCAGCCTGGCCGATCAGCTCGCTCAGCTGCGCGGACTCTACAAGCAGGCGCTGCCGCGTGTGCTTTCTGTGTTGGTGGCACAGAACCAGAACAAGTCACCCTACGAATTGCTCAGCGCCGCCGTCGGATCCCTCGACCAGGAGCTGCGGCGAATTCTCTACGTTCTGCGCACCTGGACGGACGCGTTTGCCCAACTGCGTGACGGCATGTATCTGCAACTTCAGGCGATTGTCTTCATGATGGAGCAAGCCTTCAGACTCTTCCAAACGGGAGATCTGGATGCCTGTTCCTCGCTTGATAAGGCGTGCAGCACCCATCCCAAGTTGGCTACCAGTGTCTTCAACACTGGCAACGTCTTTCTCGCCCGCTTCACCAGCACCGGTCCTTCCACGCTTCCGGGCGCCAAAGGTCCCAACGGTGCCCACGTTCTCAATGTGCAACACGCCCATAAGAACGCCACCGCGCTCATGCTCACTCCTGACTGTCACGAGTTTCGGCACGATGTCTTCGCCGATATTCGGGGCATGGCGGAAGAGATCACTCTTGCCGTCGTCAGCGCCATCGTCGCCGAGTACAAGGCGGGGACGCTCAAGTTCACGACCGACAAGATCAAGTTCGGACGCAGCCGCATTGCCACCATCCAGGCCATCTGCCAGCTCATCGCCGACACCATCGGTGAGATCGACGCGGATATCTCGGGCGGAGTGCTGCTTACCGGTCCGGCCTTCGTCTACAACCTGATCATGCTGTTCTGCGCGCTCAACTCGCCCGGAAAGAGCATCCTCGACGCCGACCAGGACGACCAGTTGCTCAGCTCCGAGTCCGAGTATTTCATGGACAACACGGAGCAAGGCAACCCCCGGCCTCGGGCGGAAGAGCACCTGCCCGACTATATTCGCGCTTACTTTGACGCGGCCGCCCTCGATGAGATCGGCTTTGCCAAGGACGCCGCGAAATGCCGGGCCATTGCTGACCAGGCAGCTGGTCTGCCTTTGCCTCAGTACATCACCTGGGTCGATGGCAGCGAAGGAAAGCGTTCCAAGGTGAAACTCAAGATCGCCTTCGCCGACCTCAAAGCCGTGGCTCCGATCGTCGCTCGCACTCTGATTCGGGCCAAGCTCAAGTCGTTGGGTGGCTTCGCCACTTGCGACCTGATCAATTGGAACGCCAACAGGCAAGCTAAGGTCGATATGCTCGTCGCCAACCTGCTTGCAGGTAACGCCGATGTGCCGACCGACAAGGGCGATTTCCAAGCCACCTACGTTGCCGCAGCAGCCACCATGGCCTACTGGCGGCTCGCTCAGGCAGGCAGGCGCATTGGACCGTCCTTGAGGATGATCGAGGAGAATGCCTTGCTCATGCTCAACACCATTCGCCAGCGTCAGGCTCAACCGGCGGTTGCGCCGACTCAGTGCCCCTGCCCTGAGATGGTGAAGAAGGACGCAACTGCGCAATCTGGAGCCGGTGCAGGTGCGGTTGCGCCGGGTGCGGTTGCCTTGACTGACCGCAACTCCTGCCCTTCTTGAACGTAGATGCAACCACCAAGTTTTGGTGGCAAGTCTGCCTCAGTGAGGCGTCAGTAAGGCGTTGCTGTGGCGTTCTGTGGCGTGGATCTGTTGGAGTGAAATGCCGAGTCGGTTTGCTCTTCGGGGCACCGACTCGGTTTTCACTTCGATGGATTGCGCCACTATTGGCGATGGCATTCAAGTGTCATTGTCAAACGGGAGCAAGCGTATGTCAGTTGCCTAAACCGGCTTCTGATCTACGTTTTCTTCTTGTCTTTATTCCTAACACACCTGGTCGTGTCAGGTGAATCATTTGGAGACCACTAAAGCGAACACGCCGGGACGAAAATGATCGGAGTAAAGGACTCTGAATTGGGAGGACAAACTTGAAAAGCTACGATTATTTCCTATGGACATAAAATTCCGCAGAAATTATGTCTATAGGCAATAACCAACGAAATTGGCGAATTTTAGCAGGCTCTTTTGCACTCGCCTTTTTGCTTTCGCTTCTTTGCCAGATGCGTCGTCTAAAAGACGAGAGCGATCTAAAGTCGTGCGTCTGGCGCGGACTTTCGGCGAGGCTACACTGCGTAGCAATGCCCGTTGCATATCGGCATAGCAATGCCCCGTTGCATAGCGTCATCATTGGCTGGGAATCTGCACTAACCGTGCCGGTTTCCAGTCAAACGATGCGCAGCAGGCTCAGATTTTTTGCGACATTGTGTGAAATACTTTGAAAGCGGTCGCAATTGGCGACCGAAGAAAGGCTTGTGGTGGCTAACATGAAGAAAAAGCTACTTGTCTGTAGAATTTTGGCATTGGCAGTGGCCGGATTTGCCATCTGGTCTGGCTACAAGGTTTTGAGCCAGCCTGAGCGCAAACCTTTGACCACGCCAGCGCCACAGCATCCGCAACCGGCGACTTATCTGGATGGATCTCAATTCACTATCGGTGTGAACTATCCCCGGGGCCCCAACTGCGGGTTTGGTGCCAACTCATGGGGTCACTACGGACCCAGCGCTCCCGAGTGCTCAGCCAAAATCGAAACCGACTTCGCACAGCTCGAGGCACTCGACGTGCGCGTCATTCGCTGGTGGCTGTTTGCTGATTTTCGCAGCGGCTTGAAACTCGACCAAAAGAGCAATGTCATCGGCGTCGACGACTATGTCTTTCCAGACATTGATAATGCTGTACGCATTGCCGACAAACATAACATCAAGATCATCTTCGTTTTGTCTGACTTCATGCTGTTCGACAAACCGCAGATGGCATCGGGCGTTCAGATGTTCGGCAGACGCGACCTGATCGTAAATCCAATCAAGCGGCAGCAGTTGCTCGACAATGTCTATAAACCGGTGTTCGAGCGCTACGGACACAACAGTGCGATCATCGCCTGGGACGTGATTAATGAGCCGGAGTGGGCGATGTACGTACATACGGGCGAATGGATCGTTCACGACCGCATCAATCACCGCATCATGCAGGCCTACGTGACGGAAACCGTGGACTACATCCACCGCTACACTGAGCAGTGGGCTACTGTTGGCAGCGCCAAGCGCGGATTGCTGCGCTTCTGGAGACACTGCAATTTGGATGTGTACCAGTTTCACTACTACTACAAGATGGAGCGCCAGTATCGGCTCGACTATCCGGCTGCGAAACTGAAGCTGGATCGACCGGTTTTCGTCGGCGAATTTCCCTCGGCCAATGGGCACCGCAGCGTTGATGAGTATCTGACGATTATCCGCCGCAACGGCTATGCAGGCGCTTTTCCGTGGAGCATGAACGCTTCCGATCCATATACGAGTGCGCCTGAGATTATGCGCGGTATCACGCAGTTCCATGGAGCCAAACCTTAGGGTTCCCAAGGATCATTCTGGGGGAAGCAGCCGCTTCCCTTCCAGAATCCTTCCGTTGCCCTATGATTACAAGTCAGCAAGGATCTAGATTTTCTTTTTTGGGGCACGTATACTATATGCTGGAGTTGAAAGATAGACACTGAGGAAATCAAGGAATGGACAAGGAAGAGATTACATTGCTCGAATTCAAAGATCGGTTGCAACGGAGGAGGCTTGCCTTGATACTCTTGAGTAATTGCGTTGGCCACAGGGTTTTATTTGTCCGAATTGCGGACATGATGATGGCTATCGATTGACCAAACGAGCGAAGGCCCTGGAGCTACTGTTATGCAAAAACTCAGTTCGATTAATGACTCCTCTAGTTGCTGCCGTTATTGCCCCATTTCGGTCCGTTGCCCCATAGATTGGAGCTGGCGTTGAGGAGCATGCCTGCCATTCCGCGCCGACCTCTGCGTGGTCGCATCTGTTGCTGATCCGCTGCCGCGTTGCCCATCTCTGGAGCGTTGCGGGCAGCGAGTTTATCGACCTGACCATCAGCATTGCGATAGTCTTCCTTCTTGTCGTATTTGGGCTTGCCGTAATCGGCATAAGCAGCGACGTCGAACTGGTTGTAGTTGACAAACGGTCGCGAAGCCATGCGCTCGTGGAAGATTTCATCGGTGGTTTTGAAAGCCTCAGGCGGCATTTTTCCTTTCGATAAGAGAGCCATCTGAACTGCGCCCTTGTTCAAAATAGTGTCCGAACGACCGAGCCTGTGCTCCGCCTCGTATTTCATGTCGAACGATTGCATGCGGCTGCGTCGCACCATTTGTGGTGAATGTTCATGAATATGGGCCAGGTGCATCTGTGTGAACATCTGATCTTTCTGTGCCCGTGACAGTTTAGGATCCAGCCACACCTGATTCAACTGAGCCGCCAACTGCATTTCAGGAATCAAATCTTGGGAGTGCCAGTATCCGGGCAGGCAGTTCAGCACGGTACCGTCGGCAGAAAGCATGAACAGTTGCAAGTTGTGCGGACCCGCACCATTGCTGGTATCAACGGCATTGCCGCCCACTTGGTGCACGCCTGACACACCGGCATAGGGTTCGTTCGTTATATCGCGGTAACCGCATTCGAAATAATTCTTTAGAGCAGAGAAGGCGGGGTCTTGCGAGAGCGACACGGCTCTCAAGCTATTGCCGGCCGATCAGGTGGCGCCGGTCATAGTGCCCAGCATGTGGACCCAGAACACCATTTTTCCATCACGATAAGCAGCATCTTCAGCCTGCCCGAGCGATCGGTTCCAGGGAATTTGAGTAGCCAGGTTCTCGACTCTTTCAGTTGTGACGTTTCCGTCAAGCAGCATTGGTTTGGCCAATGCCTGCAGCCCTACAGATAATGCCAGGGTGGCGATTAGGGAGGAGAGGATGCGTTTCATCTGCGACCTCGTTTTGAGCATGGTAATTCCAGGTTCTACTAGTTATACCCATCCTACAGCGGTAGTTGTGGAGGTGTTGTGAAGAAGTTAAAAATAGCTCCAGGATGGGTTCGCCGGTTAAGAGAGGTGAGCTCCGGATGCTTTTTCTAACAGCCGTCGCACAGCCCAGTAATGAACCTCCCAGACGTGAGGTCCATAACCACCGGCAAAGACCATGGCCAGGGGAATGCCCAGGTGGGCAAAAGTATCGATGACATAAAAATCTCGCTCCTTCATGGTCTCAAGAGGCAAGCGCAAAAATTTAGTACCCGGAAGCACGTCTTTTTCATAGGGATCGCTGCCAGCTACATAAATCACCAGATCTGGTGTCATGCGCCGCAAAGATTCTTTCAATCCTTTTTCGACATATTCCATGTACAGATGCGAGTCACTTTCGCGGATAGGCAAATCGAGGTCGCTTACTTGTTTTTCGTCGGGCCAGCCTTCTTGCGAATGAACGGAAAATGTAAATACGCTTTCGTTGCCGGCAAAAATCAAAGCGGTGCCGTCGCCCTGATGAAAGTCAAGATCGACAGTCATGGCGGTTCTGATCTTGCCCTTCGTCTGCAGCGATTTAATGGCGATGGCAATGTCGTGAAGAACGCAAAATCCCCGCCCTCGATCGGGAAAGGCGTGATGATAGCCACCACCGAGATTGGCAGCCAGTCCTGAAGTCAACGCCAGGTCTGCCGCCGCCAGCGTGCCACCGCATTTGAGGCGCAAATCATGAATGAGCTCCGGCAGGGCAATCTGCGCCTTTTCTGGCTGATATTCTTGCTCGCTGAATTCAAAAATCTCCAACCATGTCTGCGTCTGTGCCAGGCTCTCCAAGTATTCCGGCGTGTGCACGAGCCTGACATATTCATCGTAAATGGGCTGGGGCAAGTTGTAAGACGGCGCCGGCACAGCCGCTGCCAGAGCATCTTCTTTTAGCTTTGCCAGCACTTGCTCGCCCCGGTCGAGTGCGAATGGCTTGTCTACGCCATAAAGACTGAGGTCGGTGTTGTATTTCGGAGAGTAGATGAGCGGGCTAGGCATGCCATCAAGTTATCAACATCAGTGCGCCTGTGCAAGGGTTGAGGCAGCACATTTATGAAAATGATGCGGTATGAGATGATCTCACCTAATCAAGTTGTGTGGGCTGGTTTGCGCCGCGCTGGGTATAAGACTCTAGCGCTTGCCTGGAGTGGCTCAAGCCCGCAGCCTGGAAAGAGATGAAAATGTCGCAAGAATTGCCGCATCCAAATGAAACTGCCACCATTCCATCGATAAGGGCTCGACTACCGCAGTTCGACGACCGTAACCGGGTCGCTTCTCTGGTCAAAAATGTTTATCTGGTCTTTGCCGCACTTGGAGGTTACGCCAGCACTGATGGCAGCTCTCCAGCAGTCGTTTTCAGAGCACTTTCAGTGGCGATGATAACCTACCTGCCACTGGGCTTTCTTGTGCACGGCTATTTCAAACGCAAGCTCTGGCGCCAACTTGCTGAAGTGATACGAGGTAGCCGGCAGCCCTCCGTGGATGACAGCCGGGATCTGGCGCGATTGCCATTTCACAAAACTGTGATTGACACATTTTTCTGGGTTTCCGCCTGCTTTACCATGCCCTGGTTCTTGCACATCTGTGGAGGCAACGAGCATACCGTTCTCAATGTGCAGTCGACAATGTTATGGATGACACCACTGTCAATACTGGTGGAGTTGCTCCTGGTTTATGAAGCGAACCGCATATTTGAAGATGCGGTGATGGTGCGCCAAGCATTGCCAGATCCCTTTTACCTCTCCGTTTCGCGACGGTGGGCGTTGGTGGTTGGCACGATGATCTATGCGCTTATTTTGATCATCGCCTGGCTCTACGAGCGCGCTGTTTCAGTGGCCAACGGTGCTGCAAACATCGGCGAGCTTCCCAGCGTTATTGCTTTCTCAGCTACTGTGATTGTGGTGCTAGTCTCACCCCTGCTCTATTTCGCCGCCAGGAAACAAGAGTTTGGCCTGGGCGATGGACCCCGCTGCCCTTCATGCCACAAGAGCGTCAGCGCCGACCTACAAGTGTGTCCTCACGATGGCACCTTATTGTCCTTCCCGCCGACGGAAGCAGTTCTTTCCGAGAAGTACGAATTCTTGGAGCAGATCGGCAGAGGCGGCATGGGCACTGTCTATAAAGCGCGCCATATAATGCTGGATAAAACCGTTGCCATCAAAGTTTTAGACACTAAATTTGGTGTCAGCATTGATTCCAGCCGCTTTCAACGGGAAGCAAAGGCGGCAACGCTATTTGATTCGCCCAACATTGTGAAGGTCTACGACTTCGGTCTTTTGCCTGATGGTAAGTGTTATCTGGCTATGGAATATCTGGTTGGCGAAACTCTCTCGGAAGTGATCCGTGCCCATGGTGCCTTGCCCATTCCTCAATGGATCGACATATCGAAGCAGCTGGCCGCTGCTCTTGCGGAAGTGCATAAACACCGAATCATTCACCGAGATTTAAAACCATCCAACGTAATTTTAGTCACCGGCAGTGGTGGCAAAACTACAGTTAAGCTGATTGATTTCGGCGTTGCCAAAGTGCAAGACGCCCCAACTCTCACAGGCACAGGAGAAGTGTTGGGCACACCCTATTACATGAGCCCGGAACAATACCAGGGCGGGCCGATGGACGAAAGAGCCGACATCTACTCGCTTTGCTGCTTGTTGTATGAGGCTTTGGTGGGCAAACCTCCTTTAATGGGAGAGACATCGATGCAGACCATTTTCAAACATATCAACGAGCGGCCGTTGCCGCCGTCACGCGTTTGTGATGAATTGCCGGCGGCGGAAATATTCGACTATTTTTTCAACTGCGGCTTAGCCAAGAACCCGAATCAAAGATTTGCCGATGCCTTCGAACTGTTGCTCGTGCTTGAGGAAATCGAGGCAGCAACTGTCAACAAGAAGGTGGAAGCGCCGGACAACAAGAAATTAGAAGCGCCGCGTGATTCAAAATTCACGTCGTCATGATGCAAAGATATTCGCATGAACAACCTCAGCCTCAGCCTCAGTTTCAACCACATCCAAAACTCCACGCCATGATCCAATATTCATTTGCGAGTTAACCGAGCCTTAACCGCAGCCCCGCAAAATAGGATTGTTACTAAACGAGGAATCCGAAATGGGTTGGGGCGCAGGCATTTCGACCGGCATAATCGTGCTCGATTATTTTTTGCGGCCGGTCTTGAAGATCATGACTAAGTTTCCCTTGCTGGGACTCATGTGTTTGTTCATGGTCTATGGATTGATTGGCTATCATGCTTTGAAATCGGCATATCTAGCCGATCGATGATCAGTTCCCAAACTGTTTGCTAGGAAAGCCCCAAATGTGGGGTAGTGTATCATTTTGCTGTTTTCATTGGGACTACGATTGTGAAATTCTCGAAAGAAGCTGTGCTGAATGTCGAAAAGGCGAGTGCCACCAAGCTTGTGATTGGGGACGTTGAAGATGACCTACCAGTAGCCTACACGTTTAAATACACTAACCCTCAAGGTGTCCCATGCGACGGACATATTGAGGAGTGGGTAGGGAACGACGGCCTTGAAAAAGATTGGTGGGTGGCTGAAGCGGAATATGAAGCTCCGGATGAACATAGCTATGTCCGAATCGGTGCCGGCGGAAGTGGTGCAGAGGAAGTGTTTGTACGGGAAGATGGGCTGATTTGCTATCGCTATTGCAATGCCTTCGACGATCCTATTGAGTTGACCAAAGACTTTGAAGCATTCGTATCAATGCTGATACCGGTGACAGAATTATAGTCCCGGAACAAACACGAGATTTAAAAACTAATCGCGATCTGCCAGCCTGGCTTGACAGAACTCTCGATACGTACCATAATACGTACCAGGAGGATCCTATGAGTAAATACACTGGCTCAGTCACAACCAGCGGCAAATCCGAAGCAATAAGATTCGAAAAGGGGCTCTTTCGGCAGAACCCTGAATTCAAGCAACAGGCGAAAGTAGAAGCGCACGTCATAGGACCCGGGCGAATGCTGGTTTCAGTTGTTGACGACTGCGAAGAAAATGCTGGCGAAGACCCAATCGTGATGGCGTTCATGTCGTTTCTGGAAAAGGACATGAACGACAATCCCAGCCGCATCAAGCCCGTTTCGCAAGATGCCGTCGACAGAGCCGTGGCTTTGACGAAGGATGTTGTCGTTTCGGACGATGACATCATTGGTGACGATGTCTCGTTCTGATGAAGGTCAATGGCTGGAAACTTTATTGGCACCCTGCCTTTAAAGAACAATTCGATAAAGCACTGGAAGCGGTTGAGGCAATCAAAGCGAACCGCCCACAAGATTTGCCGACAAGCGATAAGGCTAAGCTGCTAAAGCGCGTCATTGAAATAATTTCCATAGAAGTGCCGAAAGACCCTAACCATGCTAATTACTCGCAGGGAAACACGCTTGGTTTAGCAAATCGACACTGGCGAAGAGCCAAATTTTTCCAGCGATTTCGCCTCTTTTTTCGGTTTTCCAGCGAAGCAAAAATCATCATTTACGCCTGGGTCAACGATGAGAAAACACTGCGAAAGGCGGGAGCAAAGACTGACCCTTACTCAGTTTTCGCGAATCGCTTAACCAAAGGTGATCCACCCAATGACTGGGCTAACCTTCTGAAAAAGTCGAGCGAAATTAAATCATTTCCCAAGTTGCAAGAAGATGAGCAACCGGCTGAAAATGAGTGACAGCAGTGCGCAGTGTAAGTCAGTGCAATTGGCTTGCTGTCTTCAAATCTTGCCCAGCCAGATCCTTCTTCCCGAGCTTTTCATAAGCTTTAGCCCTACTTTGATAGAGCGAGGCTGTCTCGGGATCGATTTTAATGGCGGCGCTGAAATCATCTGCTGCTTGTTGATATTTTGCCATTGTCATCAGCACTTCGCCCCGGCAACGATGCGCGTCTTCATCGTCTGGGAATTGTTTGATCAATGCCGAATAATCCGCCACAGCATTTTCAAATTGTTTCATCTGGCAGTACAGTTGTGCTTTTTTAAACAACGCTTTTCCCTCAGGATAGTAGCCTTGCAGGATCGTCAATTCCTTTATGGCGGCGGGAAGATCTTTCATGCTCTCATATATCTGGGATAGACACCGATGGGCGCCTCTGTTTTGCGGATCAAGCTTGAGCACCTGCTTGAACGAGTCCACCGCTTTCTGCTGTTGGTGGATCCCGTCGTAACAAAGGGCCAGCCCATAGTGTGCATCGGTCATCCTCGGGTCGCAGGTAATTGCCTGTTGGAAGTCTTTTATCGCCGCAGCGAAATTTCCTTGATCCTTGAAAAAATTTCCGCGACTGGAATAAATCTCTGCATATTTTCCGTCAATCTTGATAGCGCTGTCATAAGCACGCAGCGCCTCCGGCACATTCTTGTCGTGAATGGCTTTGCTGGCTTCTTTTATCAATGCCCGGCAGTGTTCATGACTGTGCACTTGAGCGCGATCTTTCTTGGCCAACTCGCTCTGGTGCAAGGCATCATAAGCCAACGCCCTGCTACTTAAGGCGTCCAAATCAGTGGGATGATAGCTGAGACACTTTGTGTAATCGGCGACTGCCTTCTTGTACTGCTGCGTCTTTAAGTAAGCGCTACCACGAGAAAGATAGTATTTGTATTCAGCCGGCTTTTTTGTCAGTGCCTCATTTAAGTCAGTAATGGCGGCGGCAAATTGCGATTGATTAATCAAGCAATTAGCTCTGTGAGAGAGCAAGTCGGGATTGTGCGGATCTTTGGCGATGGCTCGGTTTAGATATTCGAGCGCCGCCGCATATTTGTGCAATTTTTCCAGCTGATAGGCCTGTTGCCCATCATCAACATTTGGCGAGCCTTGAGCGGGAGCGCCTTGAACCGGAGTGGCCACAGCAGTCACCATGGCAAGCACGGTTAAAGGAGCAAGCACAGTTAGCTGAGTGACCACAGTTAGGCGAGATGCTGGGAAGTAGCTTTCAAGTCGACACTACTGCATTGATTGAGGTTGGAATACGAGAATAGTCGGAGCATTTTATACCTTTTATTTCAGAGAGGGTGCGATTTTCTGCAATAGACGATATATATACTTTTTATTGCTCATCTCTGGCAGTGTTTTGAAATAAAAGGTATAGAATCTCAGCCGGTCGGAGCAGATCTTGAGTTCACCAGGGCGAGGCGGAAGGATTCAATTAAGCAGATACTTCTGCATAAATAAAACAGTCGCGTAGAACTGGAAATCATTATTTTTCTTTTTCGCGAATCCATGTCCTTCATCGTTAGCCATCAAAAACCAGACGGGCGTGCCGGCCTTGCGCACGGCTGCCACCATCTGAATCGATTCAGAGGCGGGCACGCGTGGATCGTTTTTGCCCTGAATGACAAACAAAGGTTTTTTGATCTTGTCGGCGTTGTTGCTGGGGGCAATCTTCTCCAAAACCTCTCGCGTCTCTTTATCGCGTTCATCTCCGTACTCTACCCGCCGTAGGTCTCTTCTGTATCCCTGCGTGTTCTCCAGGAACGTAACCAGATTGGAAGGACCGACGACGTCCACGGCACATCTGATCTTATCGCTGTAGAACGCAGCTACGGCAAGAGTCATATGCCCACCATAGCTGCCTCCTGTGACCATGATTCGATCTGCATCGAGATCGAATCTGGAATGAATGCTGTCGATCAGCGCTGCGATATCCTTGTATGAATCAGCGCGCTGTACGCCGTTATCGAGTTTCAAGAAGGTCTTGCCATAGCCGGATGATCCACGAACATTGGGATAAATTATGGCTACGCCAAGTTCATTCAGGAAGTAATTATTCTTGCCGATAAAGCCCAGTTTAGACTGAGATTCCGGTCCGCCGTGAATGTTGATCACCACTGGTCGTTTGCCTGTGAACCTGGCCGGCGGTTTATACAAAAAACCAGAAATCATCTTTCCGTCAAAACTTTTCCAGTGGATAAGTTCGGGTTCTGTATAGGAAGAGGTGTTTATGTTGCCTGTCTCGCTGCGTGTCCAGCGATCAGGCCTCTGTGTTTTTAGGTCGTAGGAATAAATGTCGCCTGGTGTTTTTGCCGAATGCATGACAAAGCCCAGTTCATGATTGTTTCGATGCCACTGCAAACCTGAGACCTGACCAGCAGAGACTTTCGGAGCCGGCAGTTCGGTATCGGATATGGTGTCGAAGAGATGCAAGACACTGCGTCCATCGTCGTTGACTCTGTATGCGATTGTGTGTCCATCCCAGCTCAATTCAAACTCAGTGACGTCCCATTTGGTATCAGGGGTGAGAATTTTGGTCTCGCCGGAATCGAGTTCCATAATTGCTAACCGGCGAAATTCGCTGTCTTTGTCGGTGATCATGTAGAGGCTTTTGCCGTCTTTGCTGAAACGTCCGTTGGTATAGACCACTTCTTGGTTTTTGGGCTTCTCTTTGGTGGACTTCTCCTGGGCTTTGTCTGCGTCCTTGTCCTTGCCTTTGTTCTTGCCCTTGCCTTTGGGCGTTTTGTCTTGGACCTTGTCTTTGTCCGATGACTTATCTTTGTCTTGGACCTTGTCTTTGTCCGATGACTTATCTTTGTCTTGGACCTTGTCTTTGTCTGATGACTTATCTTTGTCTTGGCCCTTGTCTTGGCCCTTGTCTTTGTCCTGGTCCTTATCTTTGCCCTTAGACGTCTCTTTGTCCTCGGGCTTATCTTTGTCTTGGACTGGCTCCTTTTCCGGCTCCTTTGCTGCCACTTTTGCCTTTGGTGTCAGTAGCTTTTTAGCGCCAGTGGCAACATCGATGCTCCACAGATTACTGTCGTTAATCGACAACTCTTCCAGAGCAAGCAATGTTTTGTCGTCTTTGGACCAGTCGAGAACGTCCCAACCGCCGCCTTCTAGTTGGGCGACCATGTGATCCGACTTAGGATCGGACGGATCGACCACGTATATGTCAACGTCATTTCCAGTTCGCCGCGTCGATCCATAAGCGATCAGGTTTCCGCCCTTCGACCACACGCCTCCTGTGTTGCGCGATGTTCCGTCTGTGACCAGCGAGACGTTCTTGCTCTGAAAATCGTAGCGATACTTTTGATAGAATTCGTCGCCGCCCTTATCCTTGCTGAAGATCATGTATTTGCTGTCGGTTGGCTGGTATGTGCCACCCGTGGCGGCATCGTTGAAGAAAGTGAGTTGCGTGCGCACACCCATGGGCAGCTTCAGTTCATGCACTTGAGTTGTCTCGGCAAAGCGCGTGTTTATCAACATGTAGCGCTCCTTTGGATGCCAATCGGTAATTGAAGCAGAGCGGAAGTTCGTATAACGTTCAACCTGATTTACAAGGTCCTGTGGAATGTCTGGAATTCCCTCAATGACCAGGTTGTCGCCAGGTTTGAAAATGTCTGGAGGTTTTGCTGCTGATTTATCCTCAGCCAAGCAGTTGCTACTCGTAAGCAGCAAGGAGAACGCCACCGCAAACAAGACCCGACTTCGCATAAATCCTCCGAAAGCTTCTGGAGCAATACCTTACCATCTGCGGGAATGTACGCGCGCTGCTTGAATTGCGCCCGCGTACAAGGCGTGTTGTCATGATGAAAGAGCCGGGCCAATCATGCCATTGTTGGGCTCAATGGCGCGGCAGCGCGATGTTGGAGCCAGGCTGAAATGAGCGAGGTTGGACGAGCGAGTTGGACGAGTGCACGAGCAAGCGTGGTGTATGAGAGCAAGTAATGCAAACAGCAGTGGTTTTGCGCCAGTTGTTAATCAAGCTGCGCCATTGTTTGCTAGTGAGATGTTCTCGCGGTGCACGCCATATATTACGCACTGATCTTTTGCTAATAAACCTCATGATGCTTACATCAAGTAGTCATTCAAATGACAGTAATCTTTGAGCAGTACTTATGTTTGCTCAAGGATCAGCCCAGGCGCGCGAAGTTTCAAGGAGCTTGATTACTAATAGTACTTATTGGCATTGTGAAGCATTGTTTTTATTCATTACATTCTTACAGTCTTCCAAATACCTATTCACCTGACTCGCACTTTCACATAGAGCTCCTACGCCACCAATTCCGGTGCGCATAGAAGCACGAGTGCGAATCAACCTAACCATTACGGCTTCCGGGCTTGCGCCAGTGGCCACAGAAAGGAGTGTCAAAATGACAATCACAACTTTGTTTTTGATCATGCTGGCGGCTCTGTTGGGTCCGGCGCTAGCAGGTTTTCGTCGCTTCCCAATACCAATTGTCGTCGGTGAAATTCTCGGGGGAATAATTCTTGGACCAGCGGTGCTGAACAAGATTAATCCCCTGGACCCATCGGTAGCGCTTCTAGGCAACGTCGGCTTGGCAATGCTGCTGTTTGTTGTCGGAACGCATCTTCCCTTGAGAGACCCCAATATCCACAAAGCATTTCGTCGAGGTGCAATCGGCACATTGCTGGCTTTTGCAGCAGCGATTCCTCTTGCCCTCATCGTTGAGCACCTGACCCACTTCGGACATCCGCAGATGCTCGTTTTGCTATTTGCCTGCAGCTCTACCACAGTCGTCATGCCGATTATCCTTGAACGCAAGCTCAGTGGAAAAACGGTTTTGTTTACGACTACCTGGGTGGCGCTCGCTGACGCTGCAACCATCGTCGCCTTGCCTCTTGCCCTCAACCCCGGGCATCTTTGGCAAAGCCTGGTTGGCTCCGTCGTTGTTGCCGCTGTTGCTTGCGGTAGCTTCTTCTTGCTCAGGGCCTTCAGCCGCTCCGAGATTGGTGATGGTTATCGCCGTATGTCCAAGGCTCGAGATTGGGCGTTGGACCTACGCATGAGCATTGTGCTGGTGCTTGGTCTTTCCGCTCTAGCCATCTACTTCGGCGTGAGCATTCTCGTTGCCGGCTTTGCTGCTGGTGCCGCAGTAATGTTCCTCGACCCGCCCGGACGCTACACGAATCAGCTCGTCGGCGTTGCCGAAGGGTATGTCGTGCCGCCGTTCTTTGTCATCCTTGGTGCCAGGCTAAACATCGGCACCCTGGTGGGCTCTGTCCAAAACATCGAGCTCATGTTGTTGCTGGTGGCGGCCGCGGTGCTAACGCACCTGGTTGTCGCTCGCCTGATCCGCTTGCCTATGGCGTCGGGGCTCACTGCCGCGGCACAAATGGGCTTGCCGGCAGCTCTTGTTTCTCTCGGGCTGACCAATCACACGATGGAACCCGGGCAAGGAGCCGCGATCATGGCAGCAGCTATGATCATGGTGATCAGCTGCTCAATTGGTGCCGCCCTTCTGGCCCGTCGAGCAGCGGCTGAGACCGCCTTACCAGGCACTGGGACCCCCGGCGCCTCGCATTAACGTCCAAACCAGACACGTCCGGCGGTTGCGGATGGCGTCAGCCAAGCGCTGGCACCTTTGCGCAACTGCTGTGCGTGCAAACCGTCAAGTCAAGGACCGACCTTATGAATATTTGGAAAGTAACCAAAAAGTACGAGGTCTGGCTTGGGCGATTTATCAATCTCCTCAAGGCGGACCTCAGGCTCAAGCATCAGAACATGGCTTCTGACGTCTTTGTTTTCTTGCGCGCCACGTACTACTGGTGGGCGCTGATCTGGCGCCGAGTTTGCCCCGACCTGGCGAACGCGCCCGTGGTGCTTGCCGTCGGCGACCTGCACGTAGAGAATTTCGGCAGCTGGTTCGACCGGTTGCGGCGCTGGATCTGGGGCATCAACGACGTCGATGAGGCGTATCCGTTGCCCTACACCAACGATCTGCTGCGGTTGGGTACGAGCGCCATTCTCGCTCTGGACTCCAACCGCCTCAAGCAGCTAACGCCCGAAGCAGCTTGCCAGACTATTCTTGACGGCTATCGGGCCGGCATGGAATCTGGCGGCAAGCCGTTTGTTCTAGCCGAGCACCCGCAACTCAAGCGCCTGCTCAACAAAAACAAGCGCAATCCGCAAGCGTTCTGGACCAAGATGCAAGACCTTGCCCGTGAAGGAAAGCTGCGCGGCAAGGATGTGCCAGCCCGCGTTCTTGCGGCACTGGAAAGTCTTTTGCCGAATCGCAAGTTAAAACTGCGAATCTTTCATCGCCCGGTCGGCGAGGGCAGCTTAGGGCGTAAACGTTTTACGGGCCTGACCATGACCAACGGCTCGCCTTTTGCGGTGGAAGCAAAAGCGCTCGCTCCATCTGCGAGTGTCTTTGCCCGTGGTGGCAAGTCGCAGCAAAGTTACTACATGCAGATCCTCAGGCAGGCTGTGCGCTGTCAGGATCCTTACGTGCAGGTTGTGCGCCGCCAGATCTTGCGGAAAGTGGGGCCGGAGTATCTGCGCATCGAGCTGAACACGCTCACCCAGTTGAAGGATGAGCGGCTGCTGCTCTGGTGCATGGGGTTTGAGACGGCCAACTTTCACCTGGGCACCTCTGGCGCTCAGGCTGCCGTCTTGGCTGACTTGAACGAGCGCCCGGCCACCTGGCTGGTCGACAACGCCAAGAAGATGGCGAACAAGATGCACAAAGGCAGAAGCAAATTTGCCAAACGGCTGGCTCGCACAAAGGTGCCTCCAGTGCCAAATACGGTGCAGCTGCAGGCGGATTGACCAAAGACTCGCACCCTTTGGTCAGTTCGTACATGGCCTGCAACTGAACTAAACCTGAACCGAACTCTGCTGTGCGAAGAAGGGACCCAGAATTATGACAATGAAAACGTTCCTGAGAAGGCTGTCGATCAAAGAGGTCGGCAAGCCTGCTCTGGGCATTCGCGAGTTTCGACTGGCCAATGGTCTCAGAGTTTTGCTGCACCAGGATCACATTGCCCCTGTGGTGACACATGCCATCGCTTTCCGCGTCGGCAGCGTCAACGAGGGTGCAGGTGAGACTGGCTCCACTCACTTCCTTGAACACATGATGTTCATGGGCACCAACAAATACGGTCCTGATAAAGGCAACGGCTTCGACCAGTTGCTGGTGCCAATCGGGGCTGTCAACAACGCGATGACCTCGCGCGATTGGACGATCTACCATGAGGTCGGTGCGTCCGAGCATCTCGAGCTGTTCATTCGGCTCAATGCCGACCGGGTCAGAGGGCTGAAACTGCGCCAGCACGATCACGACTCAGAGATGACCGTGGTGCGCAACGAGATGGAGCAGGGCGACAACGATCCGGAAGAGGCGCTCACTCAGGCTCTCTATGCCACGGCATTCCGGCAGTTCCCCTACCATCACGACACCATCGGCTATCGCTCCGACGTGGAGGGAATGCCGATCTCCGTGCTCGAAGGGCACTACGCGCGCCACTACTGGGCCAACAACGCCACGGTGACGCTCTCTGGTGACTTCGAAGTTGAGACGGCGCTGCGCCTGATCAACAAGTACTATGGCAAGGTGCCGGCTTCTCCAAAGCCGATTCCGACCGTGTACACGGTCGAGCCGCCTCAAGCAGGTGTTCGCCGCTTCGAAGTGCGCATGCCGGGGTCGAACAACATGGTGGCAATGGCGTTTCACGCGCCGGCGCCCGACCATGCCGACTACTTCCCCCTGGCTGTGTTCGATCACATTCTCGGCAACAGTGGCGACCGCACAAGCCCGCTCTACAAGCGGTTCGTGGCCACAAGGCTGTGCTCGAACATCTTCTCCACGCTCGCTCAGAGCAAGTACCCCGAACTCTTCCGGTTTTACGCCACTCTCACGCAGAGTGCTTCCCCGGAGGTAGTTGAGGCGGCGATCATGGAAGAGCTTGCCCGCTTCGGCAACGAACCCGTCAGCCAGGCTGATCTGGAGCGGGTGCGCATGTCGCAGAGCAAAGAGCTGCGTCTGGCTCTGAGCAACTCAAACACCTTCGCCCTCAAGATCTCCCAGGTTGACTCGCAGTCAGGCTGGCGCTGGTTGGCTCAGTACACGGACAAGTTCAACGCCGTCACCGCGGAAGACATCATCCGTGTGTGCAAGAAGTACTTCACGCCCACGAACTGCTCGGTAGGCTACTTCTTCGTCGAAGACGGTGAGGAATCCAACAGCCAGGAAAACCCGGACAAGGAAACCGCTGCCATCGTCGGCGATACCGCTGCCGAGGTGGTGAGGAAAACGAAGGAGCGGCTCTTGAGGCTGGCTCCCAAGCCGACTCTGAAGATGAAGACCGCTGGCCGCGTTCAATACGGCAAGGAAGCATCAACCACTGTGCTGCCCAACGGGCTGACCCTGGTTGTGTTGCCCCACGCCGGTTCTGGCGTAGTTGGTGTCAACGTCACGGTCAAGGCCGGCAGCCTGTACCGCAAGGCCGACGAGGTCGGTGTCTCCGGTATGGTGTCGGGCTTGCTTTCGGCTGGCTCGGCTCGCTACAGCAAGACCCAGGTGGCGCAAGCCTACCTGCAGATGGGCATTCTGACCAGTGCAGGTTGGGGTGAAAGCCGCCAATTCGCCTCTCTGGGCACCAGTCTGGCCGCCGAAGATCTGCCGCGCTTCCTCGACATCATCGCCGATCAGCTCCGCCAGCCTCTTTTCGAAGAGGACGAGTTGAGCACTGCGAAGATGAAGAGGTTGGCCAAGATCGAGCAGGTGGAAGACGACCCCGCCGGTGTTGTGCAGCAATCGCTGTTCGACGCTCTCTATGCCGACGGGCATGCTCTGCATCCGGTCAGTTTCGACGCCAGCAAGGCCGGAATCGAGGCGGCAACGACAGCTCAGCTGCGGGCATTCCACAGCCGCTGCTATGTGCCGTCGGCAACCGTCATCTCGCTGGTCGGAGACGTCACCGTGGATCAGGCTGTGGCAATTGTCACGGCTGGTTTCGGTGACTGGACCGGCGGGCCATGCCAGCCACTACCTGTGGAGGCAGCACCACTTTCTGCCGGCAAGACTGTGAAGTCGCCGATGAAGGGTAAGTCCACCATCGAGATCATGATGGCGCATCCTCTGGATCTGGTTGTCACTGACACCGATTTCGCCGCTCTCAAGCTGGCGAACGCGGCACTCGGTGATGACACCATGATGTCTCGACTGGGAGCCTATCTGCGCGTGCAGAAGGGCTACACCTATGGTGCCGTGACGAAATTCGCCGACGACCAATACCGGGGCGCGCCCTGGTATCTCAAGCTGTCGGTGAACCCGAAGGTTCTGGATGCTGCTCTCAATGCGGCAAACGCAATCATCAGGGACACCGTCGAAAACGGCATCACGGAGCAGGAATACGCAATGGCGCAGGGCATGACGACCGGCTTGTTCCATCTCTCGATGGGCACGCTGTCTCAAATCGCTGCGCTTCTCAGTCGCTACACATTGTTGGGCCTCGGGTTCGATAAGATCGACACCGTAGTCGAACAGTACAAGTCGGTGACCAGGGAGCAAGTGAACGCCGCTCTGCGCAATTACATTCACCCGGACAAGCTGATCACCAGCCTTGCGGGCACCTTCGAAAAGTAATGGTCCTTCATGAACGGCACGCTCCTGATGCCATGGCTTGAGACTTAGCGCTAATATCGCTGGTTTCAGACTGCTGGCAGCGGCCTGGTGTGCCCTTCGCGTTCGGATCGGTCTGGGCTTTGCGGTGTGTTGTCGGTTGGAGATCTGCACTAACAGTGCCGGTTTTCAGTCGATGACGCGCCGCGAGCCCAGATTTTTTTGAGTTTTATTGCTACGTTGTGTAGTATGAAAATCATCGACCCATGCGGGATCTTTGATTGTCATATTCCAACTTGTTACGCGTTACGTAACGCGTAACAGTCTAGCTAGGGCTGCGATCCTTTTAGGCACTGGCTTTCGGGAGGTTTGCTTTCTGTTTTATCTGTCATCTATTGCGTAATGCCTAACATCCTGCCAACGCTAATCGCCTTGCAGTCCTTGCTTTCCGGAAGTTGCTTTCTGAAATTAGGTGTTACGCGTTACGTAACGCGTAACATTCCAGCGACTACAGCCCTAACTAATGTGCTTGTCTTGTATAAACAAATACACGAACAGGGCGTGAGCTATTTGCGCAGGTGCTCTTGCACGATTCTCATTCTCCAAAATGAGTGAAACGATAATCACCAATGCCGATGATCACCAGTCTGGATTCGATCCTGACCACCTGGACAATGACCAAAGCCTGTCAGGCGATGCTCTCTGCTTCGTCTGCTTCGTCAAAGTCGGCGATGTCGTAGATCGGCAGCGCGTGCCCGTCGTAAGTCACTGAATCGACGCCGGGCAATGCCTGCAGATCGTTTAGCAGACCAACAAAGATTTTTTCTTCTGCCACTGCTTCCACCTTGATCACCGTTCTCAGGCTTCCTTTCATGTGCTTAATGCTCATGTTGACCACCTTCAGCCCATCCACTTTGAGTTTTTCTGACACGATCTTAGTCTGGTTGCTGTTGGCGATTTCAATGGTCAGGCGGCACAATTGCCGTTGCGGAAAATATCTCTGCTCAACCTTCTTCAGCACGGTGAGTATAAATGACATGATTATGGTGCCGGCCACGGACGATATGTATAAACCAGATCCGGCTGCCAGGCCAATTGCAGCTACCGCCCAGATGCTTGCCGCAGTAGTCAGTCCGCGCACGGCATTCTTGCGGAAGATAATGATTCCGGCGCCAAGGAATCCGACACCAGTAACGACTTGGGCGGCAACGCGTGACGGATCAAGAACGATCTTGCCAGCTTCCAGAACGTTCATGAAGCCGTACGTGGAGACGATCATAACTAGCGCGGATGCGGTACAGACAAGCGCGTGAGTGCGCAATCCAGCTCCCCGATTTACCCGACGTTCTCGCTCGGCTCCAATCAGTCCGCCTAGAACTGCAGCCAACAACAACCGCCCGACCAGTTCGAATTCAAAATAATAAGTCATTGCACAGCCCTCCTGTCTCCAAAATCCAGTCTACATCAAACCGGGATCCACCGCTGCCGATGGGCCTCTCGGGGATGATCAAGATCCTTTCAGCTGTGCCGTATTTTCCACAGTGACACATGCTTCAGAAACACCTATTCTTTAACTGCCCTCCCATATTTGGTGCCCGAAGTGATCGACGCCGCGTTGAAAAATGATGGCATTGTAGAAAGAGCAGAACATTGGGTCAGCTCTTCCGCAAAAGAAGCGTGGGCCCACCCGGGAGCGCACCTTGCCGGATTGGCGGCGACAGCTTTTATGGTCGGGGCGGCTGTGGTGACCAGGGGCGAAGCTATCCCTGCGTGTGAAAGTGGCATCAAAGCGCAAGTCGCATTGGCAGACGCGGAAATGACTACAGCGGCACAGTTGTGTGCAAGCCAGAGTCTCGCTGTCGAAAGTGGCGTCTTGTCCACCTTTCGACGCATGGCGGTGCAGGCGCGCGATGCCTCCCTAAGTCACGTGCCGACGCCAGGAGCGTTTATCCGCAAATGGTCGGTGGAAGATCAAGCAGCTTGTGACGCGGTCGCCAAAGCCACAAACATGGGCAGATACAATGCCGGTGGGGAAGCCTGGGTGTTGGAAGCACCGAAAAGCGGCGTTGTAGGCTACACGAGCATCGCCAATCGTTGCTGGGCAGACATTGCTGTGTTGCCGAAATACAGAGGGGACACGCGTCTTTTGGCAGACATGGCGCTGAAAGAAATGCGCGAACAAGGCGGAAAGTGGTATACAAACGCCAGAGAATCGACCGGATATCCATTCATGAAGCGGCTTGAGAGCAGCGGCGCGATTGAGATCGAAGGTGACCAACGGTTATACGGAAGAGATCCCAATCACGGGATGGACTTTACTGTTTTGTAAGCACCGCATCCGGTATCACGCTGTCGCTCTTCGGATCAAAGTCGAGCCTCTGATCGCTGTTCTTAGTCGCCTGTCCATCAGGTATTGGCGTCACCGAAGCAACTTCAAGATTAACTGCACTTGCCCTATCACTCGGTGGTGCTTCGCCATTAAAGATGAGCGCTAGTTCGCCGGTCTGTTCGGCAACTTTGACGGTGCCACCATGTTGAAGCTTGCCAAACAACAGTTCCTCTGCTAAAGGCTCGCGGATCTTTTGTTGAATCAGGCGGGCCATGGGGCGGGCGCCAAAAACCTTATCAAACCCCTTAATTGCAAACCACTGCCGTGCCCCTTCCGTTAGCTCCAGCGTAACTTCTTTCTCTACCAACTGTGCTTGCACTTCCTTGACGAATTTATCCACAACCCGCAAAACTTCTTTTCGTCCAAGCTGATTGAAGACGACGGATTGATCAAGGCGATTGCGAAACTCTGGGCTGAAGGTGCGTTCAAGCGCGCCTTTGCCTTTACCGAGAGGGTCAGACAATCTCGACGGCGATTTCGCCGGCGCTGGCGACTGCGATGGTGGCGATTGAGAGGGCTCTGGCGCCTCCGCCATCTCGGCCGCGTCGGCTGCCAACCCAAATCCGATTTCGCCGGCCGACATTTCGCGACCGCCGGCGTTGGTCGTCATAATCAAAATGATGTTGCGGAAATCGGCTTTTTTGCCGTTGTTGTCGGTCAGCGTGGCGTGGTCCATGACCTGCAGCAGAATGCTGAACAAGTCGGGATGTGCCTTTTCAATTTCGTCCATCACTACCACCGCATGTGGTGTCTTGTTGACTGCATCGGTGAGAAGCCCGCCCTGATCGAATCCAACATAACCAGGCGGAGCCCCGATCAGCCTTGATACGGTGTGCTTCTCCATATATTCGCTCATGTCAAAACGCAGGAAGTTGATACCCAGAACCTTCGCCAGCTGTTTGGCCAGTTCCGTTTTGCCAACGCCTGTTGGACCCGAGAATAAGAACGAACCAATCGGTTTAGTCGGGTTGCTCAGCCCTGCGCGAGACAACTTGATGGCGCGAACCATCTGATCGACAGCATGATCCTGTCCAAAGATAACGCTCTTTAAATCGCTCGCCAGGCTCTTCAGCCGTTCTTTATCCGAACCCGAAACTGATTTAGCGGGAATCTTAGCCATGCAGGCCACGCAGAGCTCAACATCGTGAGTGGTAATATCTCTATCCGATCGCTCTTCAGGCGGCATCAGGCTTACCAGCGCACCGACTTCGTCGATCACGTCGACGGCTTTGTCAGGCAGGAATTTGTCGTTGATATGTTTGCCGGAAAGTTGCGCAGCAGCAACAAGTGAATCGTCGCTATACTTGACGCCATGATGTTCTTCATAGTAGTTCTTCAATCCTTGCAAGATCTTGATCGTGTCTTCAATCGAAGGCTCTGCGATTTCAATCTTTTGGAAACGGCGAGCCAGCGCCTTATCCCGTTCAAAAGCAGATTTATATTCCGGATAGGTTGTTGAGCCGATGCAGCGCAGCTCTCCTGAGGCAAGCGCTGGTTTGAGGATGTTTGAGGCATCCATTGACCCACCTGATACGGCGCCGGCACCGACAATGGTGTGAATTTCATCAATGAATAAAATCACTCCCGGCTTAGCCTGCAACGCTTTTATTACAGCCTTCAACCGTTCTTCAAATTCACCGCGAAATTTTGTGCCGGCAACCAACGCGCCCATGTCGAGCGCGTACACTTCGGAAGCTTTGAGAGCATTCGGCACTTCGCCTCGCTGGATCTTAAGGGCCAGACCCTCAGCAATAGCCGTTTTACCAACGCCGGGGTCGCCCACATAAATGGGATTGTTCTTGCGGCGCCGGCATAGAACATGAATGGTTCGCTCCAATTCACTTTCGCGACCAATCAGCGGATCGATCTTGTTCTGGCTGGCCTGCTCGATCAAGTTGACCGTGAATGATGCAAGAGGGTCACGCAACAACTGTGCGTTTTCTGAACTGCCTCAGCCAAAGGCTGGTGCGCCTGCTCGGTCGGTGGAGCAGGAGGGGCCGGAAGAGGCAGATCCAAATTTAGAGATGCCGTGGGAGATGAAATTGAGCACGTCCAGTCTTGTGATTCCCTGCTTTTCCAGCAGGAAGACGGCATATGAGCGGCGCTCCCCAAACATTGCCGCCAGCACGTTGCCACCGTCGATGGTGGCTTGGCCGGACGATTGCGCCTGCGTGGCGGCGCGGCCGAGTACGCGCTCAAAGGCTGGGCTGCGCTCTGCCGGTTTGCGCTTGCTGCTGTCTTTCAGCTTTTCGACGCTGTCGTTGAGGAATTTGTTGAGTTTGGCGCGCAGGTCGTCCAGATTGCCGCCACAGGCGAGAATCACCTGGCTGGCTGTCTTATCTTTGATCAACGCATAAAGAAGGTGCTCCAACGTCAGGTATTCGTGCCTTCGCGCTACCGCTTCCTGCATCGAATCGTTGAGAGTTGCCTGCAGTTCCTTTGTTATCATTTCACATACTCTGCCGCTTCTTTTATGTTTTACCACGGCCAATACATTCTGCCCCTCCCGTTATAGGGGCATAATTACCACAAATGACCGTAAACGGAGTCCTGGCACATGGCTAATCGAAAGCAAATCTCATCTATCAAAATTCAGGGGCTGAGTCTTCGGGATGAGACGCTTGAGCTGGGAAATCACGATTGTCACGATTTTATCTGGGGCGGCGCGCGCCTGGAAAACTGTGTCTTAGACATTCGTGGCGCCGGGTTCAACCTGTTGGACGCAACGTTATTGAATTGCCGCATCAGGGCGCGGCGGCGCCTCTCGAATGTCCGATTTGTCGAGACGGTTTTCGAGAATTGTACTTTTGAGGGAAGTTTGGTCGGTTGCCGCTTCGGATTTCGTCGTGGAGAATCTCAAAACCCCAGAGCTTATTATCGGAATTGCGATTTCTCGAAGGCGAGATTGGATCTTTGTGAATTTTTCGAGGGCGATCCTGATTCAAACATTTGGTCAAGCTGGCCAAACTTCGCTGTATTGCAGCCCGGGTTGAACAAACAAGATTGGCTATCAATTGTGTTTCCGCCCGAATTGAAGGTAATCCAAGCTGTAATCGCAGGCGAACAGCTCTCGCCGGATGTCGCGCAAGCCGAACCAAAGGCAGTGACAGTAGACCTGGCGAGTTACGGCAGTGTAGATGCAGAATCCGTTTGGGCATTGATTCAAAACAAGCCCTACATCGTATTCACGGGTAAGGGCGAAAAACCGTTGCTTGATCCACTGGCCATTTCAGCAATTGAGGAGCAGAATCGCCATCGAGTTGAGCGGCAAACAAAGCAATCGCTGCGATTGCAAGTCTGGAATCTGGTGCATAACGGCGTAATCGAGAAAGTAGAGAGGCTCGCTGAGAATCGCTATGCCATTACGATTGATCTCTCGTTTCTTGGGAAGAAACTGGACAATGCACCATCGGTTGTTACGATTGAATTGACGGATTGTTCGCAGTTCAAGCTACAGACAGACCACGGAGATGAAGATGCAACGAGTCTACAGGCGGGCCAGTTTCGTGTCCTGTCCTGTGTCGAGCAGGACGGCACCATCTTTGTGAAAAGTCGTCGAAAAGCAATCGGACCATTGAAACTTTGCTACGAGACCTTTTATTTGAAAGATGTTCAAGGTCAACCAATGGAGCTGATGCAGTTGAGTGAGAGCGTTGCTAGATATTGGATGTCGTGATGGTGACGGCGCTACATGCCCAGCACACCTTCCGGATGATGGAGATCCGCACGACCAGCGCTACAACTAGCATACCTCGCTAGCTATCTCTAGCACCGCCGGTGGAGCCTATGGTCGTAGTCAAGAGCAATATTGTATATCTCTTTTATTGGCGAACAGGTCCCATTTTCTGCAATAAAACAGATATATCATTTTTATTGCTGAATTCGAGCATCAATCTGAAATAAAAGAGATATTTTCTGCTAAGAAAGTTCAGCCTTTGGGGCCTCTCTGGCAAGGTAGCAGCGATTATCGCGCTACATACCGACGGGAGCTTTTTGCGACTGAGCCGATGAGATCGTGCTAGCTCTTGAGCGCAACCCGTCCACTTCTGCTGTGCGTCCAAGATAGTAGAGTGTGTAGGCATATTTCTCTAAATAGGGCACCAGCTCGATTGAATCTGGTCCATGAGATTGCTCGCAGAGCCAGAGCGCTTGCTCCAGTACCGGACCGGCGGCGCTGAAATTTTTCTCTTGCACATAAAGATTGCCCAGGGCAAACTTGGCTCGGGCCTCATTGCCGCAGTGCGATGGTTCTGACTTCCAAAAATCATTGGCACGCAAATAGAGCTGCTCTGCTTCCTTTAACTTGCCCTCTTTTATCAGACAGCGAGCCAATTTATCGAGCCGAGAATAAACCTGGGGGTTCTGAGGTGGCTGAATCTTCTCCGTCATTGCCAGTGCATCCTTGAAATAAGATTCGGCCTCTTCATTGTCGTTTCTGGCAAGAGAAAGAGAACCAAGGCTGTCATAGCTGTTTGCCAGCGAGAGATGCTCTTTGCCCAGCACCGTCGTTTTTACATCGAGAGCGGCTTTGAATAGCTTCTCTGCCAGATCGAAATTCTTGTGGGCAAGATAGAGGTTGCCCATATCGTCGCAAGTAATCGCCCATTCAATTAGCGGGTCGCGCATTGCTGGAGCAGCCTCCCCAGCCCATCCCTGTAGTGGCATACCCTTCTTCAGTGTCATCTTAGTGGGCGCAGGTGAATGGGCTTCATTCAATTTGCCGGTCACAAATGAAAGCACGTCTTCGGCTACCGGATCAGCCTTGCTGGCTGTTCCGTTGGTTAGATAAAAGCGCACCAGCGATCCCATAGCTGGTATCAGTTGTGCGGTATCGTTACCGGCGGCTGCTTCTTTGACATGCAGCTGTTCCTCTAAGTAGGGTTGAGCTTCGGCAAAGCGGCCTCTGACGCAAAGAAGGCGACCGAGCTGGCCCGCGCTTCTGGCCAGTCGCATGTCTGCCGGTCCAAATGTGCGTGCTTTAATCACCGCCTGCTTTAACAGCCGCTCGGCATTGCCGTATTCGCAGAGCTGGAAAGCTGACTCACCGCGGCGCTGGAGCGTCTCCCAGCCCGTTGCTAATTGGGCAGTGGCAAGAGCAGGCAGCGCCTGGTGGCAGGCAAATGCAGTCAGTAATAATACGATCTGATATTTCCCGGATAGGCAACTGTGGCTAAATCGGCGCATTTTGTTCCGCTTTCTATTTGATTGGTGGAAACGACAGGAGTTTGCAAAGTCAGGCAAGGCAGACGGAGCTAATTCTAGTAGATTCTCTCAAGCAAGATAAAGTTCCAAGCTTGAGAAGCCATCGTAGAAGTCTGAAGATAAGTTTATGGAAATTTCGCAGGCTGCAAAATTGGTCGGCTGCCGATTCATAACGTATATTTGCGCGGGCTTTGCAGTCGAACAACGAAGCGTGCTTGTGTGTCATCTGCTATGTGTGTCATCTGCTATGTGTGTCATCTGCTATGTGTGTCATCTGCTATGAGCGCACCGCCCTGGAGTTCGGCAAGGGCCGTCATGGTTGCTCATCTTCACAACTGTGTCTTCGTCGTAAGTATTCGGCCTACCCGTGTTGTGGTAAGGGAATTCTCATTTCCAGAGCGGTCGTCAAGGATGGCCTTTAGTCTGAAATAAGATCATGATGGTGCCGTGACTAAGACACGTGCACCACT
>Ga0182024_10002416_pt1 | contig 46327 bp, 33 predicted proteins | sample P32metaG_FD_120480 | JGI IMG/M metagenome (GOLD analysis project Ga0182024, IMG submission 120480) | Permafrost microbial communities from Stordalen Mire, Sweden - P3-2 metaG (Illumina Assembly) | ecosystem: Environmental > Terrestrial > Soil > Wetlands > Permafrost | place: Sweden: Stordalen... | reverse complement strand
CTTGCTGGCGGTTGGCTTGGCTGTGGTTTTCATTTTCATGCCCTACCTTGTGGCAGGGCGCAAACCCGCAAGCCAACCTTTTTTTACCTCTCAACCGTCAACCCCGTGAGTCAGCAATGAATTCATTTTGTAATATTACCGGCAGTTTTTGCCATGTCGCTAGGCAATATTTTCATATTGCAAGCGGCTCAAGCGAGATTTCAAAGTTGCTTTGCCACTTTGCCGGAAACTTTTGCGATATAAAATATTTCGCCCGTAAAATCACAAAATCAAGCGGTGATATGGCAAATAATTCCCGCGTTATTGCAGGGTAGTTTTGCGATATGACGCAGGGCGCTGGTGATATATAGAAATAAAGCCGCAATATCTCAAACCGACTCTTAAGATCTCGCTGGCATATCCCATGCTTAACTTCCGGGAATAGATTCAGTCAACCGGCATAACCACGAAATCAACGAAAGAATTGGCAATATGATCGTCAAGCCCGCCATAACCTGGCTCAACCGTGCGAATGTCACGGATTTGAGCGGCAACATCGGCACCATCCTCCAAGAGATGGCCGAAAATGCGGACATTTATGATGACCCGGCGCCGCCGTTGGCCACGGTGCAGGCGGCCTTGGACAACTTTAATAACAGCGTTATGATGAAGGCGGATGGCGGCCGGTCCGCCACGTCCAAAAAGAAAGCCTGCCGCAAGGTGCTCACGGATTTGGTGCGGCAACTTGCCAGCTACGTGCAGGTGGCCTGCCAGGGCGACCTGACGAACCTGATTTTGAGCGGATTTCCCCAGCACAAGCCGGTGCGTGAGCCGGTGGGCAAGTTGGCCAAACCACCGGGGCCGGTGCTCAAGCACGGCCCGCAACTAAGCAACCTCACGGCGCGGATCAAACCGGTCAAAGGTGCGGTCAGTTACAATTGGCGGATCATCGCCAACCTGCCCGGGGCCGTGCCGGTCATTGAGCAGGACACGGCCTCCACGCATGTCTTCACCGGCCTGACGGCTGGGGTGTGCTACACCGTGGACGTCCAGACGCTGGGCACCGCCGGCCCCACGGATTGGAGCGGCCCGGCCAGCCTGTTCGCCGATTAAACGTCACTACCCACTTTTCTAAAAGTGCAGCGGCCACTGGCAAGGGCGGTTTCATTATTGCCGGTCGCAATGAATTATTTTCCGGCGTCTTTCCTGGCGGACGGCCACCATGACGGCTTAATTAATCGCTGTTTCGTTGATAAAAAACGGGCGGGTTTCGTGAGAAACCCGCCCGTTGCGTTTTAATTTAAATTATTCGCTGAACGACTTACGGTTGACGCCACATATAGAATGTAGCTGGATTGGTCGCCGGCAACGAATTGGTGAACTGGTAGTTGCCCGAACCCGCCGGGCTTTCAACCGCCGTTCCGACAACCGACCAAGGCGAGGTCAGGTTGGTCGTTGACAGGATTGAGAAGCTGGCACCAGACGCGTTGGTGAAGCTGAACTGCAACTTGCCACCATTAATGATCACATTGCCCAACGATGAAGGCGTGACCGGCAGCGTGGTGAAGCTGTTGTTCCAGCTCGTGGCGGTGCCACCGGCGTTGGTGCCACCAACTTGGTAGTAATAAACCGTGCCCGGCGACAAACCAGTAATCAACAAGGTCTTAATTACCGAACTATAACTCGCCGCCACAATGTTGGTCACTGTGAATTTGTTGACGCCAGTCAAGGTGTTGTTGGTTCCATATTTAAACCAGTAACCGGTAATGGCGTTGTTTGGATTGACCGTGGCACCCAACGTCGCCGCTCCGGCGGTGACGCTCTGAACCACCAAGGGCACCACTGACGGCACCGGCACCGTCGTGGTGAAGTTTGATATGTAACCCGAAGTCATGCCATAATTGTTCGTGGCCATGATCTGATCATAGTAAACCGTGTTCGGCAACAATCCGCTGAGCGAACTGCTGACACTCACCATGGCATTGCTTGCCACCAAAGTCGTGGCTGTGGTAAGGTTGGTCAAGGCCGTCGAATTATTCGTGCCATAAAAATACCAGTAGGTGGCCGCATCGTTGTTTGGATTCACACCACCATTCAACTTCGCCCCGCTGGCGGTAAGGCTTGAGGGTGCCAGATTCGTCACAATCGGCGCGGCGGACAATGCAACCGTGGTGAAGTTTGAAATGTATCCCATGCTGGTGCCATTGATGTTTGTGGCCACAATGGCATAGTAGTAGGCCGTCGTCGGCGACAATCCAGTAATTACACTGCTGTTAGTTGCAATCGTCGTAGCGTTGGCCGCACTGATTGACAAACTAACGGGCGTGGTGAGGTTGGTTATGCCGCTGCTCAAGGTGCTGTTGGTGCCATAAACATACCAGTAGGTGGTCGCACCGTTATTTTGATCCACAGAACCAACCAGCCGAGCCGCAGTTGCATAAATGTTGGTCGCCAGCAACGTTGCCACCGTTGGCACCGATATTGAAGCCGTGGTAAAGTTTGATATGTAGCCGGAAACCGGTCCGCCGTAACTGTTCGTGGCCACAATCTGGCAGTAGTAAACCGTCCCGGCCGACAACCCACTAAGCGCATTGGTGACAATGACTGTGCTGGTGCCCGCAGCCAGAGTTTTGGCCGAGGTGGTGCTATTGTTCAGGGTCAACGTGTTGTTGGTGCCATAGACAAACCAATAACCAGCCGCGTCATTCGTGGGATTCACGGTGGCATTCACGTTGGCTGTGTTCGCCAGAACGTTTGAAGCCGCCAAGGTCGCAACCAGCGGCGCGCTAAACAGGTTGCTCGTGTTAAAACTTAAGATGCTACCCGTGTTGGTGCCGGCAAAGTTGGTTGCCACTATTGCGAAGTAATAAGTCGTGGCTGGCAACAATCCACTGATCGTGCCGCTTACAGTAGCGACGCCATTGCTCGCTCCGAGGTTTGATGGCGAGGTAAGGTTGGTAAGGCCACCGCTCAAGGTGCCATAGACATACCAGTAGGTGGTCGCACCATAATTCGGATTCACCGTGCCATTCAGCTTCGCGGCGGTCCCGTAGATGCTGGATGCCGCTGTCGTTGTCACTATCGGTGTGCTGGTCAATGCGGTAAAGTTGGTGTCTGAACCGGTTACAAGCGCCGAGGCACTCGAAGCCACCACCTGATAGTGATAATTCTGGCCGGCCGTCAACCCGCTGACCAGGTTGGAAACAGACACCGCGCCGTTGATTCCCGCCGGCAGAATATTGGTCGTGGAGTAGCTGCCGTAAGTGGCGGTAGTGCCATAGTTGAGCCAATAAGTGATGGCTGAACCTTGCGGATTAATAGTCCCATTGAACAACGCACTCGTTGTGCCGATGGCAGTCGCACCCACAGTAGATGCGGTTTGAAGTCCGCCCGGTGTGGTGAACGTATCATCCGTAGTGACACTTGTGCCCGTAAAGTTTTGGGCGACGATCTGGTAATGATACGTGGTTCCCGGCAACAGCCCGGTGAGCACATTAGTCAAGCCCACGGCGCTGGTGCCAGCCACCAGACTGCCGGTTGCACCAGAAATCACGCCCGGACTGGTGGTAGGATCATAATTGGTGCTATAATAAACCGAATAAATAGTCGGCCCATTTTCCGGATTAACGGCGAAATTAAGCGTCGCATTCGTGATGGAAATGTTCGAGGCACCCGACTCAGAAACGACCGGGGCGAAGGACACGGTTGCACTCGGAGTGGCGCTTACCGCCAAATTATCGATCGCGTAGCCGTTGCCGCTGCCCGCTCCATTGTAGTCAAGTGACCAGATCAGCCACAACGCGCCATTGGCCGGCCAAGGACTGGCCAAGGCCAGGTTGGTCACCGCCAGATTGACCTGGTTGGACGGCTGTGTTCCATCCACGATGGTGATCGCAGAAGCGGTCGGGAAGCTGACGTTCAAGCTCGGCACGAGCGTGGAGTTGCTGATTGATTCCGACGTCAGAACAAAACTGTTTGCGGTGGAATCCACGGTGTAGCCAAAATGCAGGGTTCTCGGTCCCGTCCCGTTGCGCCACAACTCACCGATGAAACTGAGGTTAACATAGTTCAGCGTGGTTCCGCTGTTGTTGACCAGTTTCAATGCAACCGTGGTTGGACCCGTGGTGCCGGTTGAAAGCAGACCCACAGCACGGTTGGTTCCGGTAAGGCCGAACTCCACATCATTGGGCCCAAAGTCAATCACGCCGCCCGTGGACTGATCACCATCCTGGGCGCCAAAGCGAGTAATACCATCCACTCCCGCCGTGTCCAAGGTCGTGGAAGCCGAGCCATACCAGCCCGACATGGTATTGGACAAACCCAGACCACCCAAATAGTTATTGAGGATAACCGGGAAGGCAAAGTCGAACGGGTTGGCCAGTGAGTAGGCAACACCGTTGATGCTGCCAGGATCCAACGGGTTATTGAGGCTGTTGACCGAACCGCCGTTGATTTCAGCACCTGTATTGGTGGTTCCTGACGAGCCAGGATCCGGCAACGAATCAAAGGTCTGGATATACAACTGGTTACTGTAGCCGACCGAGGACAGTGGCGGGGGTATAATAACCGTCACCGTGGCGACCACACTGGTCACACTGCTGCCCGGATTGCTGACCACTTCATAATAATTGGTTGTATCGGCCGTGGTAGTGGCCGCGATGGTCAAACTGGGTGTTTGCGTGCCAGTGAATTCACCACCTTCAGACAAAGCGAAACTGTTGGCGGGGGTTGGAACAAGGCTGCTGCACTCATACCATTGATAGCTCACCGGTGCCGTCGCCCCGGTTTCCGGGGCATTTAAAGTCAAAGGAACATTGGTCAGGGTGGTGCCGGACGCAGGCAGACCACTGGCAATGACTGCCGGATGATAATTTACCGCGAGCACATCGACTACATTGGAGGCATATTCGCCGACTGGATTCATGACCACCAAGTAATAATTGCCGGCGTCCGTTGCCTGGAGATTGGTCACGGCCAGTGACGCAGTCTGTGAACCAATATAGCCGGAGCCTGAACCGCTCGGGCCATCCGAAAGTGGATTACCTCCAAAATACCACTGATATGTGAACGGATCCGTGCCCGTAGCAGAGACGGACGGGAAAGCAACATTCGCGTTGAAGTATCCGCTGGCATTATTAACGCCACTGGAAATGACCGGCGCAACGGCAGTCGCGGTGACGGTCAAGATGGCTGGCGTGCTGGTGACAGATCCGTAATTATTGGTGACCACACACTGATAGGTATAGTTGTTATAGCTGGTGGTGAGGTTGCTCACGGTCAACGCTGCGTTGGTTTGATTGACCAAGGCGATGCTGTTCTGAAGCCATTGAAAGTTAGGGGTATATGGACTGGATCCAACCGCAACGCTAAAGGGAGCCGAGCCACCATTGGTGGTCGAGAAACTGGCCGGATTTGTAACGATGAGCGGGCGGAGATCCGGGGTGAAATCAATCCCACCAAAGCATTCATTGGTGGTGGCGGCAACGGCCAGGGTCTGTGCCACCATGGCGGTGCCAGCGTTGGTGCCGTAATCTACAATGCTGATCAGGCGGTTTTGGTTTTGATGCCCCGCCAAGGTGTTAACAACAGGGTAGCCGTTTTCCATCGTGGTGGCATAGATGACCGGGTTTGTGCTGCTAAAATCCACGCAAATGCCAAAGCAACCCTGATTCGCGGTTGCTTGGGCGGTCGTGCCGAGATTGGTGGTTCCGAAATAATAGGCCTGCTGCCAGATGCCCGCATTATTGGTGAACTTGACGATGCCGAAAGTTTGATCTGCACCATAGGCGATCGTGGCCTGTGGATTCATGTCAAAGTTAAGAATGTTTTTGAAAGTAGTGCCCCAATTAAGGAACAGATTGGTAAAGGTGAAACCATCATTGCCATCATTATAGCTCGGAGTCAAAGGCGACTGTGGAAGCGGAACCACGACTCCATGAGTATCAACGAAGTTATAAATCCCGCTTGCCACGCCGGCAGCAGACTTGGTTGCTATATAGAGCGTGCCGCCAATGATGCGGGCTTCGCCGGCGGCTTGAATATAGTTTTGCACCTCCACTGGGAGCGCCTGGCCATAATATGGGCCACCCGAATCATCAGGATTTTCATCTATATTTTGAGTGGGATTGTAATAAAGCGTTCCATCCAGCTCCTGGCTGGTGCCGGAAAAATTGCCGGTGCCCCAGAAATCGTTGGTGTCCATCGCCGCAATGCCGGTCGGATTGTCCTGCGTGGTCGTAGGCGCCCCGATTGGGATGCCAAACCAATAATGCAAATCAGAATACACACTGACCGCATTCGTAAACGGATCCAGCGTCACAATCCCGCGTTCAGTCCCTTGATCCGTAGATGGCTTTGCTGAAGTCGGAGGGATGATATTTCCCACATAACCTTCAACCGCCAGAAATGAGCGATCCACGCTGCGGGACAGGCCGCCACCCTCGGACCCGGCATGGGCATTGATCCAAACGGAGCCGGGCACACTGGAATTGGTGGACATGGCCACCGAAACCAAGGGCACGGAATTGGACACCACCGGATCAAACACCTGCACAAAGCACGGTGCCGCCCGGGACGTGGCAATGGGCCAGTTGTTGTCGCTGGTGCCTGCCTTGAAGACGGCAATCTTGCCGGGCGGAATGACGGGTGAGTTGACGGCTTGCGCCTGTAGCGCGAGACAAAGCATCGTTGCCAAGCTGAATTTGCCAAATGCGTTTTTCATGAATGATTTCGTTTTGTGGATTTTTTGGATCGTATTTAAACCTTAACTGCGGGCATTCTCACAAAGGCATGAAACGATTCCGTGTCTGTAATGTTACAATCAGGTGAACTCCATTTCGGGAAGGAACCCGGTGTCATCCCAGACCGACTTTGGCGGAAGAAACTTGAACCAAATTTCCTATTTGCCTGAAAAATGGCAGGCAAAAGGATGGGGTGCATGACCGCTCAAAAACAGCACCGGCTCTGCGGCAAAAGTTTTCACAACGGTAACAATTCTGACACACAACCGTAACATGAAGTGGACATAATGATGTCTATGATAGGAATTAATACACCGTGCCCTTTTTTCAACGCGGAAAAAGAAAAGCGTCGTGCCTTTACGCTAATTGAACTGTTGGTGGTGATTGCCATCATAGCCATCTTGGCAGCTTTGTTGCTGCCCGCGCTGGCGAAGGCCAAGGAAAAAGGGCGGAGGACGGTAAGCCTCAACAATTTGAAGCAATGGGGATTGGCTCAAAACATGTATGTGGATGACTTTAACCAATTTTATCCACAGACCAAAATCCCAAACGGCACCCTGGGAGCAGCCCCGGGTTACAATGAGGATAATCCCAATTGGTCTGATCTCTGGGATTTTGCCAATTTCCCGGGTGGCCCACAGGGAACCGGAGCTTGGTTCAATGGCCTGCCGCCCTATGTGGGATCCAAGCCCCTTTCCTATTATGCCAATAATAGTGGCAACATTAATTTATTCAATACGGCCAGCAGCATCTTCAAATGCCCAAGCGCGGTCATTGATCCAGGCATCTCGTCCCTGACGCGAGTCGTTTTTGAATACGGGATGAATTCCAAGGGCCTTGATGGCATGGCCTCCTCAGTTCTGAATCTCAAGACCACCTGGGTGGCCCACCCTTCCCAATTTGTCATGTTTTGTGAAGGCCGAACGCTAATCTCGGAAACTCCATTTTACGGAGGCACCTCCAAAGAGACTGATATTTGCAAGCCCCAAGTCTATACAACGGCACTTTCTTCACGGCATGCCGGCGGGTCCAGCCTTACTTTTGCCGACGGCCATGCCGCTTGGTTTCAGTATTCTTATATGTGCTCAAATGATATCGCTGGTGCTAAAGCCGCCGACCCCGGCCACGCGGATATTCAGTGGAGTTACGATGGCCATGTGGTTCAGTAAACTTTAATCTCTATCTCTTATTTGATGAAACTCATTTCACGACCCACCCGTTTTTTTCGCCCGGTCATATTCGCCGCAATTTTTGCGGTCACAAGCGCTTTCACCTATGCCCAGGCACAGCTCACCTACCTCGCCCCCGGCGTGCCCGATGCCGCTACGCTGCTCACACCACCGCCGCTCATGGATTCGGCGGAGCAGGCCGCTGACATGGAGGAAGTCAAAGCGGTTTATCATGCCGCCGGCAGCAATGACAAGGCCGCTGCTTATTCAGAAAAGAAATTCACCGTCTTCAATTTCACCGAGGCCGTCGGCCCATTTTTCACCGAAGACAATCTGCCGAAGACCGCCGCGTTCTTTGAAAAAGTCCAGAAGGACGCCGAAACCGTGACCGACCTCGGCAAGGATTATTTCCATCGTCCGCGGCCCTACACCACCGACCCCAGCCTGGCCAACGGCAAGCTGGAAAAATCCTTCAGCTATCCCAGCGGCCATTCCACCGAAACCATGGTGCTCGGCCTGGTTCTCGCCGAGGCGGTTCCCGACAAGCAGGACGCCATCATCGCCCATGCCCGCCAGATGGGCTGGCACCGCGTCCAGATCGCCCGGCATTATCCAACCGACATCTATGCCGGCCGCACGCTGGCACTGGCCATCGTCCGGGAATTGAATAAAAGCGACACCTTTGAAAAGGAACTGGCCGAGGTGAAGACTGAAATCGAAGCCACGCGTAAAACGGCCGAGAAACCCTGATTTACCGGCTAAACTTTGACGCCTTCGCGGGCCAGCAAAGCGCGTTTCCAAGCCAGTCCGCCGGAGAAGCCGCCGATTTTTCCATCCGCCGCCAGCACGCGATGGCAAGGCACGAGAACCGGAACCGGATTCGCCCCGCACGCGCCGCCTACTGCGCGCACCGCCTTGGGTTTGCCGATGACACGGGCGATTTCACCGTAGCTTTTCGTCTGCCCGGATGAAATTTTCCGCAGCGCGTTCCAGACGCTTTTCTGAAACTCCGTTCCCGCCAGATCCAGCGGCGGGAATTTTTTGGGCGTGCGGCCGGCAAGAACATTTTTCAACGCCGCTTTCGTGATGCGATGCCATGTGCGAATTTTTGCTGAAGCAGCCCCGCCTTCGCCCCGCTTTGGTGCGACCGACGCTTTGGTGTTAGGAAAATCCAATTCCGCCAGACCCTGCTCCGAATAACGTGCGATAAATTTGCCGGCGGGCGTGATGACCGAGATTTCGGTGAGTTGAGCTTTCATATCAATGCTTTGGCAGGAACATCAGAAACAGCCCCAGCAGCACGACGGTGACAACGATGACCAGCGCAAAGAAGCGGTTGCGCGCCACGCGTTTTTCGTAGCGCAGCGGACGCAGGCCCTGCACGCCGCCGGCGGCGAGATAATTGACGAGGCGCGGATTGCTTGTCGTCGGGCCGCGAAAATGATTGCGAAAGCGGTTGAACAGCGCCGGCAGGTCGTATTTGCGCACGCCCAGCTCGTTGAAAAGCTCCGGCGCTTGGGCCTCATCACGCGCGGCGAGCCGGGCGCGGTTGACTTCCTCAAAAACCGGCTCGCTCGGTTTGGGCGGCGGAACCGGCTTGGTTTTTTCCGCCGGCAGCGAACTGGATTCGCCCGGCGGCGTGGTGGTGGAACGGAACTTCGGCTCCGGCGTGCGCGCCAGTTGCGTATCAAGCGTCTTGATCTCGGCCGCAAGCGCGGCAATCTGGTCGTTCAAGGCGCGCGCCTTGTCGGTGATCGGGTCGGGCTTTTTCTTGGACAACGCCATGCGGCCTCACTTTCGGACGAGAATGGCGATGAAAACGGCCAGCGCACCCAGCGCCACCAGCAGCAGCGGCCACGTCATCGCGAGGCCGATTTTGCAAAGCTGGGGAAAGCTCAAATCCGCCAGCGACGGCGCGGCGGACGCGGTCCCTGAACTTTTTTCGGCGGTGGCCGCCGGCTGATTTTCACCGGCCAGCACCGGCAGCTTGAGCCGGGCGGAATTCCATTCCATGCGCGCGTTTTCAATCGTGGTCAGGGCGCGGGTGAGTTCAATCTGAAAATTTTCCTTCGTCCACGATTCGTCGTGGATGGTCTGCACCTTGGCAAGCGCGGCGCGGAAATCGCCGACGGTCTTGACCATCTGCTCGGCATCGCGGCGCGCGGCAAACTCGGCCTCCTCCAGCAGGCCAAGTCCGCGCGTGAGCTGCTGGACGATTTCCTGGCGGCCGGTTTGAAACTCGGTCTGGCGGCGGCGGAGTTCCTCCAGTCCGGCGCGCTCGCGTTCGAGTTCCTCCTGCGCCCGTTTTAGCGCGACCAGTTTTTGCTGCGCCTCGACAACCTTGCGATCCACGTCCTCGCGCGTCGGCGCGCGAACAGGGCCGGCGGCGGGCGCGGCAAACGGCGACTGCTGCGATGTAAAATCGGTGTCAATAAATTCAGTTGAATCGTATTCGCCAGCCATGAGGCGATTCTAGCCATGCGCGCCGAAGTGTAAAGCGGCTTTGCGCGCACAAAAGCAACGCCGTCAAAAAATGATCGGCTTTGCAAAAGATCCCGCTTGCTGGCAGATGGGGCAACGCCTAGCTTTCCGCGATGAAATTTTGTGGTGGGAACCGGGTGATGTTGCTGCTCTTCTTTTGTTCTGGTGGCACGGCATTGATTTATGAAGTTGTGTGGTCAAAACTGCTTTCGCAGATGTTCGGCAGCACGATCTACGCACAGACCGTCGTGCTTGCCGCATTCATGGGCGGCCTCGCGCTGGGAAACAAAATCCTCGGCCGCTGGGCGGACCGCCTGAAACAGCCGCTGCTCATTTACGGCTATCTCGAAATCGCCATCGGCATCTATGCGTTTTTATTTCTCCCACTCGACCGGTTCGCCGACAAAATATTCATCGCCGTCGGTTCGCACATCCTGGACCATACCTTGTGGCTGCTCGCGTGGAAGGCGTTTCTAAGCGTGCTGCTGCTGCTCGGCCCAACGATGTTGATGGGCGGCACGTTGCCGTTGCTCGCAGCGTGGCTTCAAAAAATTTCACCTGAAGCTGGACGCCGCTCCGCATTGTTTTATTCCGTCAACAGTCTGGGAGCCGTTGCAGGTGCCGGACTGGCCGGATTCTGGTTGGTGCAAAATCTCGGCCTCCTCGCCACGCTTCAAATCACCGGCCTCGTCAACGTCTTCATCGGTGCCACCGCCGGCGGCTTAAGCCGGAACCAAACCTTGCCAGCCGCCTCGATGGCGGAAGCACCGGCAAAAAAACTGGTAGGAACTGGCTCCCCGTTGGACTGGCGCTTGTCCTGCGCAGTGGTGGCCTTGACCGGCGCGGTGGCCATGGCGATGGAAGTTCTGGCATCGCGCTCGCTGGCGATGATTTTTGGCTCGTCGCTGCAATCCTTCGCCGTGGTGCTGATGGCATTCATCCTGGGCATCAGCCTAGGCAGCGCGTGGATTGCCTCTTCGCGCCGGAAATTTTCCGACCCGAAACTGGTCGTGCTGCTGCTGTGTTTTGCGGCGGCATGGGTCACGCTAATCATCTTCAATCTTGAGCGGCTGGTGGATTTTTACCGCATCGCGCGTACCGGCATCGCCGCGTCCAGCGTCGGTTATGTTTATTATCAGTTGTTCACAACCAGCGTGGCGCTCGTGGTGCTGGGACTGCCGGCGGCCGCCACCGGCGCGGTGCTGCCGTTGATGATCCGCGCGGCGGCGGGAAACGGCCTTCATCTCGGCACCCGCGTCGGCGCGCTGTTGACGGCCAACACGCTGGGCGCCGTGGCCGGAACTTTAATCGCGGGTTTCGTCTTGATGCCACTCGTCGGTTTGCGCAACGCCTTTGTAGTGCTGTCGCTGGTGTTGGCCTTGGCAGCTTTACTTTTTTCATTGCATTCCCGCTGGCGCGCGGGTGGTGGGCTGGCCGCCGCAGTTGGGATGTCAGCTATTTGTCTGTTCATGTTTGGCGGTGAAAGCTGGCGCTATGTGATGACCTCCGCAGTGTTTCGGTCGCGCGAAAAAGAATTCAATCCCACCGCCATACCGATGCGCAAGCTACATACCAAGCTTCTGTTCTACGAAGACGCCGCCGACGCAACGGTGTCCGTGGAACAGGGGGATTATGTTCCCGGTGTTGCCTCGTCGGCAGACCGTTGCCTTCGGGTCAATGGCAAGCCCGACGCGTCGGCGCACACCGACTTCAACACCCAAATGCTGATCGCGCATTTGCCGCTGCTCGCGCGACCAGACGCACAGGATGTGTTTGCGTTTGGGCTTGGGTCGGGGATTTCCGTCGGGGCCTTGCGGTCATATCCGGAGGTAACCAACATTGTCATCGCTGAAAATTGTGAACCCGTCATCCGCGCTTCCCAATATTTCACAAACTGGAACCGCACCATCCTGGACGATCCGCGCACGCAACTCTGGCATGAGGACGCACGCACCGTGCTCAAATTGAGCGCGCAGAATTACGACGTCATCATTGCCCAACCGTCAAATCCGTGGACCGCCGGCATCGGCAGCGTCTTCAGCCAAGAATTTTATCAACTCGCCGCCAGCCGCCTCAAACCTGGCGGTATCATGGTACAATGGTTCCACATATACGAAATGCATGACGGCATCGTAGAACTCGTGCTGCGGACGTTCAACTCCGTTTTTCCCAACGTCGAAATCTGGGATTCATGCGATGGTGACATCATTCTGCTCGGCTCTTTGCAGCCCTGGACCAGCAGCCCGGAAATTTTTGCAAAAAACTTTTACTTGCCCGGCGTGCGTGAAGATTTTGAAAAAATCGGCGTGAACTCGCCGGAAGCATTATTCGCACGACAACTCGCCTCGCAACGCACCGCCGCCGCCATCCCCGATCCCGGCCCGATGCAAAGCGACCTTTTTCCTGTCCTCGAATATGCCGCGCCTTACGCGTTTTACCTCGGCGAAAACTCCCGGCTGCTGGAAAAATTCGACGAACGCACACGGCAGCAACTCCTCGCGCCGGCGCCACAAACCTCCCGGCTACGCGCTTTGCCGCCAGAAACCATCCAATCCGTCTTCTCTAAATATGGCTCGGTCAACACTGAACTCCTCAACTCCGTTCGTGGTCTTCCAGCTGAAGTGAATACCCCGTGCGTGTTGAAGCCCGGTGCGCCGCACATTCCGCTCCTACGTGTGCTCGGCACAAATGCCGAGGCATTAAGCCTGGCCACTTCCTCACTGGGCGGCACTGACGGACAAACCCGGCAAGGCATCGCTGGCATCGAAGCCATTCTTGCCGCGCAGCCGACTGAAACCAATGACATCGCCGCCGAATGGTCTTCACTCGCGGCTACCGCAGCACTAGGTTTGGGTGACGAGACCAAAGCCGCGCAACTTTCCGGCCTCGCGCTAAAATTCAACCCGGACGATCCGCAAGCCGCCTTTTTGCTTCGCATTCTCGCCCGCGAGGCGCCTGCGCTGTTTCAAAAATGAATTTGGCGGGTTAATTTTAACGGCCAGCCGTTCATCCTACGCGGTTTCTTTCGCCGCCCAATCGAGCCACTCGCTCAAGACAATCAGCGTCCACAACGCCCGCGCATGATCGGCCTGGTGCTGGCAATGCTCCGACAACAATTCCAGGGCCACCGGCGTGCGGACGCCGATTTGCTCCAGTTTTTTGTTGGCTAGCATTTTGGCGGCCCAGGCCTGAAGCGGGCCGCGCAGCCAACCGCCAATCGGCACGGACAAACCGCGTTTGCGCCGATGAACAATGGTTTTGGGCAGATAGCGCAGGGCGTAACGCTTGAGAAAAATCTTGGTGGTGAAGTTTTGCACGCGCTCCGCCACGGGCAGGCTGGCGGCAAACGCCATGACCGATTCGTCCAGGAACGGCGCGCGCAATTCGAGGGCGGAGCTCATGCTGGCGCGGTCGGCCTTCGTCAGCAGTCCTTCGGAAAGAAAACTTTCCAGATCATAGCGCTGCACCCGGTCCAGCAACCGACCGTCGGCAGAATCATTCTCGCGTGAAACTATCGGCGGGATTCCGAGGCGGGCCAAGATCGGCGGGGAAATATTGGACATCCACAATTCATGCCGCGTCAGGCCGCCCAAGTCCGCCCCTTGGACGAACCGTTTCAACAAGTATGAAACCGTGATTTTTTTCTCGCTGACAGGCAGCGCTTCGACGCCGCGCCGGAGCACCGCACGCAGCCAGCCGGGCAACCTGGAAAATTTTTCCGCGATGCCTGCGCCGATGTAAGTCGGATAACCGCCGAACAGTTCGTCCGCGCCCTCGCCCACGAGCGCCATCGGCACATCCAGCGCAGCGCGGCGCGCCAGCAGCGCCGTTGGCAGCCACGCCGGATCGGCGAGCGGTTCGCCGCCAGTCCTAATTAAAAGAGACAAGGCTTCAGGCAGATCGCCGGGCCGAACCCAGACGGTCACCGGGTCGAGCTTGAGTGAAGCGGCCACGGTCTCGGCAAAATTGCCTTCGTCGAACGACGCTTCCTCGAAGCGCAAGGTGTAAGCTTTCAAGGCGCGTTTCGGATACAACGACCGCGTGACCGCCGAGACCAGCGACGAATCCAAACCGCCGCTCAAAAAGACAGCGAAATCCACGTCCACATCGGTCTGCCGTTGGATGGTGTCCCGGAAAATTTTATCAAACGCGTCGAGCGACGGTTTCTGCTTGGCGGTCTCAACATTTTTCCAACGCCAATAACTTGACCGGCGAACACCCTGCGCGTCAATCTGAACGATCCCGCCAGGCGGAACTTTTTGAATGCCGGCAAAAGGCGAGGCCGGCGCGGCAAACAATCCGAAGCGAAGATAACGTTGCAGCGCGGCATGGTCGAACGTCACCGGCAAACGGCACTTGGAAACCAGGCTGGCGATCTCCGTGGCGAAAATGACGTGGTCGGCGGTTTGCGTGAAGAACAAGGGGCGTTCGCCCGCACGATCGCGCACCAAGGTGAGCCGGCGATCGCGCGGATCCCACACGGCGATGGCAAAAGCGCCGACCAGTTTTTCGGCAAATGCAGCGCCGAGTTCCAGATACATTCCAGGAATCACAGCCACGTCGGTGGCCTGAGTCACGGGCCGGCCCCGGTCGGCCAGCCAGCGGCGTAATTCCTTGTGATTGTCAATCTCGCCATTGCAGACCGCCACCACGCCGCTGGCCGCATCCACCATCGGCTGGCGGCCGTCATCGCCGCCGCGAATCGCCAGGCGCGTCGCGCCGAGCACGGCGGTTTCCGAGGCGTTTGAACCGACATCATCGGGCCCGCGATGCGACAGCGCCTCCAGCATCGCATTGACCCGGAGCCGGACGGATTCCGGCTGGCGCTCGCCTGCAATGCTTACGATGCCACAAATTCCGCACATGCTAAAATGAATTGGCCGGCAGGAGGACGCCGAGGTAAAACTGCGCCGGTGATTGGATGCTGGTTTTGTAAATTCCGGCCGCTGCCTCCAACAAGGGACGGTTTCCTGAACGAGCGAGCAGATAGACCGGGTGTTCTCGTTTTGCGACCCAGCTCACCAAATTTGTTTCCGCGACCACATTCGCCGGCCACACCGGATCATTCTTCAGGCGAAACAGAATGTAGTTGCTGGTTAATTCGCGGCCATCCGTGGTGACCAAAGTGGCCGTGCGCCGCAGGTAAAACGGCAGTCCGCAGGGATAGCAATCCACGAACACCACGCCGGTTTGCGGTGGCAGGGCGGGAAATTTCTGCGCCAGCGGGAGGGCCGATTTGGCGGTGAAAACCAGCTGGATGGCGTCAAGATTGGTGGTGAACAAGAGCACGGGAAACAAAGCGAAAACGGCAAAGGCCAGACTGGCATCGTTGCGAAAACGGGCGAACAATCCCAGCCCTGCGAACACCAGCAGCAAAATCACCGCGGAAGTGAGATGATGGCTTAATTCTTCCGCATCGGCCGGTTGGATTCCCATCGGCCCCGCCAGTGGTTTCATGTGCGTGGAGAAATAAATCCCCGCTCCCGCCGACGCCAGGCAGAGGACCGCCAGCGTGATCGCCGCCCGGCCGATGATTCGCACAGCTTTCCCGTCGGGATCGGTCATGGCCCGTTCAAACAACCGCGCCAGCAGGATGCCGCAGGCCACCGTCGCGCTCAGAATGTAGCCGGGCGTTTTGGATTTTGAGAGCGAGAAAAAAATGATCACCACCACCGCCCAGACCAGGCACAGGCGGTCGGCCGGCGACTTGAACCATTTGTTCTTCCACGCCGTCCAGCCGGCTTCCGGCAGCGTAAAGCTCCACGGCAAAAACAAGCCCGCCACGATCAACGCGTAGAAATAAAACGGCTGCGTGCGGTGGAACTTCACTGTCGTGAACCGGTGAAACGATTCCTCGATGAGGCCGTAATAGGGAAAATCCGGATGCTGCAGCGAAAGCCCGATGAACCACGGCAGCGTCACGCCAAAAAACACCATCAGGTTCAGCGGCGCGAAAAACCGTTTCCAAACCCCGCGCCGGCCTTCGACGCGGGGGAACACAAACAGCACGAGCCCGGGAATTAGAAAACCCACCGGTCCTTTCACCAGGGTCGCCAAGCCCGCCGCCAGCGCGCCGAGCAGATACCAGTTGCGACGGGATTTGCCTTCGCATTCTTCCGCCCGGTAGCCGGCGAAAATCGCCGCCGACACGAAGAACGCCAGCGCGATGTCAAAAATCACCGTGCGAGAATTCACAATATACAACGGCATGGTGGCGATGATGATGACCGACATGATCGCGCAACGCGTCCCGTGCAGGCGCCGGCAAAAACCATACACCAGCGCGAGCAACGCCAGTCCGAACACCGCCGAGGGCAGGCGCGCCGCCGTCTCGTTGTCGCCAAACAGGGTCAGCGACAGCGCGACCGCCTTGAAATAAAAGGCCGGCTTGTCGAGATAGGCGATGTCGTTGTAAGTGGGCGTCAGCCACGCGCCAGATTCTTTCATCTCGCGGGCGACCTCGGCGTTCCGCCCCTCGTCCGGCTGGAGCAGCGGCAGGCTGCCCAGCCGGTAAAACAGTGCAAACCAGACGACGGCCAGAGCGAATAAGACCCATGCAGTTTGCGTTGGCGAAACCAAAAATGAACGACGCGATTCGATGGGAACATTTTGCCAAGGCTGTCTGGCAAGGCAAGCTCATCCGTTATTTTCAACCGGAAACACCACGGCGCGATTCGACAAAATGAACCGGTCTGATAACTTTGGACGGCTCTGGCCAATGGAAACCCCACCTGCCATCACATCCGCCGGCTCCCAAAATTCCTCCGTCACGGAACTTTGGGTGGGCGGCATGACCTGTCAAAATTGCGCGCGTCACGTCACCGAAGCCATTCAAGGCGTCGCCGGCGTGCAAAGCGCTTCGGTGAATCTGCCCGCCGCCAGCGCCAGCGTGCGTTGGAATTCCACCGAGACCATCCAAGTCTCCGGCGTGCTCGCCGCCATTTCAAAGGCCGGTTACGAAGCGAAAGAAATTTTCCCCGGCGGCGCGGCGGCCCGGAAAAGCCATTGGCAATGGCCGCTGATGGTCGGTCTGGCCGTCACGGCCGCACTGATGATCGGCGAATGGATTTTTCATCTCGCCATGACGCCGTGGTTTCAGTGGCTCGCGTTCGCGCTGGCCGGCGTCGTGCAAATTTTCTGCGGCGCGCAGTTTTATCGCGGTGCCTGGCGGCAGCTCAAAATCGCCAGCTCCAACATGGACACGCTCGTCGCCCTCGGCTCGACGACGGCGTTTGGTTACAGCACCTGGGCGCTGCTGAGCGGCGCGGGCGGACATGTTTATTTCATGGAATCCGCCGCCATCATTTCAATTGTCAGCGCGGGCCATTGGCTCGAAGCCCGCGTCAGCGACCAGGCGAGCGGCGCGTTGAAATCATTGCTCAATCTTGCACCGCAGACGGCGCGGCGAATCCAGAGCGTCACGCCGGCTCCGGTGAAAAATTTTGATCTACGCAGCTTCAAGCCCATCGCTGCCATCCAGACCAACGAAATCGAAGTCCCCGTGGCCGACCTCAAAATCGGCGACCGCATTGCGCTGCGCCCTGGCGACCGCGTGCCGGTGGACGGCACGGTGATTGAAGGCGAATCCGCCCTGGATGAAGCCATGCTTACCGGCGAATCCGCGCCTGCCGACAAGAAATCCGGCAGCTCACTGTTCGCCGGCACCGTGAATCTGAACGGCCGGCTGGTCCTGCGCGTCACCGCCACCGGCGAGGCGACCGCTCTCGCGCACATCATCGCCGCCGTGCAGCGCGCGCAGACGAGCCGCGCGGACATCCAGCGCGTCGGCGACCGCATCAGCAACGTCTTCGTGCCGATCATCGTGGGCATCGCGCTCGCGGCGGGAATTTTTTGGGCCATTCATTCCGGTCCGGAAAAGGCGTTCATCATCGCGGCGGGAGTTTTGATTGTTGCCTGTCCGTGCGCGATGGGCTTGGCCACGCCGGCCGCCATCATGGCCAGCGCGAATGCCGCCGCTCGCCGCGGCATCTTGATCCGCGACGGCGTGGCGCTGGAAAAGGCCGGTAAAATCACGGTGGTGATCTTTGACAAGACCGGCACGCTGACGATGGGGAAACCGGAAGTGGCCGCAGAATTTAGAACTCAGAATTCAGAATTCAGAATTTTGGCAGCGGCGCTGGCGCGCAACTCCACGCATCCCGTCAGCCAGGCAATCGCCAAAATTTCGGGCGAGAAGCTTGAGCTTTCGGATTGGAAAGAAGTGCGCGGTTCCGGCGTGAGCGCGGCGTTGAAACCCTCAACCCTCAATCCTCAACTCTCAACAGTACGTCTCGGCTCGCTCCGCTGGCTCCAAGAGTCCGGCGTGGATTTGGCCGCCGGCGAAAAGTTTATCGCCGAATGGTCGCAGCAGGGCGCGACCATTGTGGGCCTCGCTTCCGAAAAAAGTCTACTTGGCTTGTTCGCCGTGCGCGACGCGGTAAAGACCAACGCGGCGCAGGTGGTCGCGCAACTCCAACGGCAGGGCTTCAAAACTTTTCTCGTGACAGGCGACAATGCACTTACGGCCGCCGGCATTGCCAGGCAGGTCGGCATCGCGACGGAAAATGTCTTTGCCGAAGTGCGCCCGGAGCAGAAGGCGGAGTTCGTGAAGAAGCTTCAGTCGGCCGGCGAGCGTGTGGCTTTTGTCGGCGACGGCATCAACGACGCGCCGGCGCTCACGCAGGCCGATCTCGGCATCGCCGTGAGCCGGGCGAGCGACGTGGCGCGCGAGGCGGCGGACATCATCCTGCTGAAATCAGAAATCGAGGCCGTGCCGGAGGCGCTGGGCCTGGCGCGGGCGACGTTGCGCACCATCAAACAGAACTTGTTCTGGGCCTTTTTCTACAACGCACTCGGCGTGCCGCTGGCGGCGATGGGTTTTATCAGCCCAATCTTCTGCGCGGCGGCGATGGGTTTTTCCGATCTCATCGTCATCGGCAATGCGCTACGGTTGCTGCGCTGGAAAAAATGAAGTCGCCCTGACCGGAGCGCGGCTGTGTCGCAGACCAGCCGCAGCCGTGTGAACTACGCTGCGGCTGAGACGCTGCGCACACAGCCGCGCGCCGTAAGAATCCGAATTACGACATTACCATTCCGGTTCCCCTCTTGACTGCGGCTGCCGCGTCCATTAAGTAAACAGCCCCTATGAGCAAATCCGAGACCCATCATTTTCAGGCGGAGATTCAGCAACTGCTGAACATCGTCATCCATTCGCTTTACACCGACAAAGAAATCTTCGTGCGCGAGCTGATTTCCAACGCCACCGACGCGTGCGAGAAGCTGCGCTTCACCCAGTCTTCCGGCACTCCCGTCTATCAATCCGAGATCGCGCCCGGAATCACCGTGACGACCGATGAAAAGGCGGCCACCATCACCATAACCGACACGGGCCTCGGCATGACGCATGGCGAACTGGTCGAAAATCTCGGCACCATCGCGCACTCGGGCACGAAGGCATTCTTGAAACAACTCAGCGAAGAGAAGAAACCGGACGTCGGTCTCATCGGCCAGTTTGGCGTGGGTTTTTATTCCGCGTTCATGGTGGCGAAGAAGGTGACGGTCTTGAGCCGTTCGTTCGCGCCGGATGAAACGGGCTGGCAATGGACCAGCGAAGGCGGTGGCGGCTATGAAATCGCGCCCGCCGCCGATCTGCCGCGCGGCACCAAGATCACTTTGGAGTTGAAGGACGATGCCAAGGATTTCGCGAAAGAAAGCACCGTCGAACATATCATCCAGCGCTATTCCAGTTTCGTCCCCTTTCCGATCGAGCTGAACACCAAGCGCCTCAATACCGTGCAGGCGATCTGGGCGCGCAACAAGAACGAGATCAAGGAGGAGGAATACAACGAGTTTTACACCTTCGTTGGCCACGATCACGACAAGCCGCTGTTCCGTTTGCATTTCTCGGCGGACGCGCCGCTCGCCATTCAAGCGCTGCTGTTTGTGCCGTCGCGCAATTTCGAAACGCTCGGCATGGGCCGGATTGATTCCGAGGTGAATCTGTATTGCCGCAAAGTTTTGATTCAGGCGAAGGCGAAAGGTTTGTTCCCCGACTGGCTCCGCTTCCTCAAGGGCGTCGTGGACAGCGAGGATCTCCCGCTCAACATCTCGCGCGAGACGATGCAGGACACCACGCTCATGCAGAAGCTGAACAAGGTGCTCACGAGCCGCTTCCTGAAATTCCTCGACGAGCAATCCGAGAAGGAAGCCGACGCCTACAAGAAGTTTTATCACGAGTATCAACGTTTCTTGAAAGAAGGCATCGTCACCGATTTCACGCACAAGGAGGCGCTCGGCAAACTGCTGCGCTACGAGTCGTCGCTCGACAAGGGCAAGCTCACGTCGCTCGCCGATTACGTGAAGCGCATGAACAGCGAGCAGAAGGATATTTACTGCCTGCTCGCCGCCAACCGCGAGGCCGCCGAGGCCAGCCCGTATTTTGAAGTGTTCAAGGAACGCAAGTTCGAGGTCTTGTTCCTCTACGACGCGTGGGACGAATTCGTGATGGAGCATCTCCACACCTTCGACAGCAAGCCGCTAAAGCTCGCCGAGAAGGCGGACTTGAACCTCAGCGCCAAGAAAGACAGCGCTTTGTCCGAGGAAGCCTCCAAGTCGCTTGCGCAATGGCTCAAGGAAACCCTCGGCGACAAGGTCGGCGAAGTGCGCACTTCGCAGCGGCTCGTGGAAAGTCCCGCCGTCGTCGTGGACGCGGACAAGTTCATGACCGCCAGCATGAGGCGCATGATGAAGGCCATGAAGCAGGACGGCCCCGACCTGCCCGCCGCCAAGCATGATCTCGAAATCAATCCCGCGCATCCCATCATGGCACGGCTCGACGCGATGCGGTCGAAGGACGCCGCCCTCGCCGGCAGCGTCGCCGAACAAATCCTCGACAATGCCCGCGTCGCCGCCGGCCTGCTCGAAGATCCGCGCGCGATGCTCACGCGTTTAAACACGCTGCTCGAGAAAGTGCTGACGAAGGAATAAGCTGTCACGGATGGCGAATAATTCATTTTCACCGCCGCAAGGTTCGCTATCCTTGCGCCCATGAATTTATTGCCGTTTGGAAAACTGGCCGCGCACCGGCCGCGCACCTTCGTCCCCCAAAACCTGGACCTCGGCGACTGGCCGCAGATCGCGCCGCTGTTCGACCAATTAGAGGCGCGGACCGCGCAGGCCGCCAACGCCGCCGCCTTGGAACGCTGGCTCATTGACTGGAGCGAGCTTTGCGCCGCACTCGACGAGGAGGCGTCGCGCCGCTACATCGCCATGACCTGCCACACGGACAACACCGAGGCGGAGCAGGCGTATCTGCATTTCGTCGAGCACGTCGAGCCGCAGCTCAAGCCGCGCCAGTTCGCGCTGGAGAACCTTTACGTCGCCGTCCGTACCGGACTGGCCACCAATGTGGAACAAGAACTGACCCTGAAACGCCGATATGAGGTCTTCGACCGCGACGTGAAGAATCACGTCGAGCTGTTTCGCGCGGAAAACGTGGCGCTGGAAACCGACGATGCCAAGCTGTGCCAGCAGTATCAAAAACTCATCGGCGCGCAGACGGTGAAATTTCGCGGTGAGGAAAAGACGCTCGTCCAGATGGGCCGCTATCTCGAGGAGCCGGACCGCGCCTTGCGGCAGGAGGCGTGGGAGCTGGTGGCCAATCGCCGGTTGCAGGACACGGACAAGTGCGAGGCCATCTTCGATGAGCTTATCCAGTTGCGGACAAAGATCGCGAAGAACGCGGGCTTTGAGAATTATCGCGACTTCGCCTTCCGCCAGAAAGGCCGCTTCGATTACACACCGGAAAACTGTTTGCAGTTTCATGACGCGGTGGAAAAGGAATTCATGCCCGCCGTCCGCGAAATCCAGAGCGACCGCCAACGGCAGTTGAAGCTGGAGAAGCTGCGGCCATGGGATCTGGCCGTGGATCCGCAGAACCGCGCACCGTTAAAGCCATTCGCGGAAGTCGGCGAGATGGTTTCGCGCACGCAGAAGATATTCAATCATCTCGACGCCGGACTCGCGGCGGGTTTCCAGCAGATGCAGGATTTGAAACTGCTCGACCTGGACAACCGCAAGGGCAAGGCGCCGGGCGGCTATCAGTCCACGCTGTCGGAGGCGCGCGTGCCGTTCATTTTCATGAACGCCATCGGCGTGCAACGCGACGTGGAGACGATTCTGCACGAGGCTGGCCACGCGTTCCACACGCAGGCGACGCGCGACGAGGACTTGTATGCGTATCGCGGCGCGCCGATTGAATTTTGCGAGGTCGCCTCGATGAGCATGGAGCTGCTCGGCAACGAATTTCTCGAAGAATTTTATCCAGTCGCCGAGGCGAACCGCGCGCGCAAGACGCATCTCGAAGGCATCATCGGCTTCTTCCCGTGGATGGCGACGGTGGATGCGTTCCAGCACTGGATTTACACGCACGCCGGCCATACGCGCGCCGAGCGCAAGGCGGCATATCTGCAGCTCATGGATTGCTTTGGCGGCGACGTGGACTATTCGGGCTATGAAGAAGTCCGCGCGCATTCGTGGCACCGGCAGCTCCACATCTTCCTGCATCCCTTTTACTACGTGGAATACGGCATCGCGCAGCTCGGCGCGTTGCAGGTGTGGGCCAATTCCAAGGCGGACACGGTGAAGGCGCTGGCCGATTACAAAAAAGCCCTCGCGCTGGGCGGCTCGCGGCCGCTGCCTGAACTGTTTGCGGCGGCGGGCTGTAAATTTCAATTCGATGCCGCGACCATCCAGCCGTTGATTCAACTCGCCAGCACGGAGTTGAAGAAGTTGTGAGTTTTGGATTTTGAGTTTTGATTGAGTTTTGATTGAGTTGGCGGCGGCAGGATTGCACCAACTAAAAAATAAAACTTAAAACTCAAAACTGAAACCGTCAGGTTTCAATCCCGTAGGCCTTGATCTTGTTGTAGAGCGTCTGGCGGCCAATGCCGAGTTTCTTGGCGGTTTCGAGCTTGTTGCCGCCCGTTTCACGGAGCATCTGGATGATGGCGTTGCGCTCGACGCCTTCGAGCAGCGTGAAATTGGTGTCGTGGCCCTCGGACGGGACGATGCGGATGTCGCTGACGGACAAATCCGCGGCGTCCACATCCGGACCTTCGCAGAGCAGGACGGCGCGCTGGATTTCGTTCTGAAGCTGGCGGATGTTGCCGGGCCACTCAAAGGCGGCCAGCCGGTCGCCGGCGGCCGGCGTGAAACCACGGAGCGTGCGGTTGGCCTGCGCGGCAAAGCGTTTCAAAAAAGCGACGGCCAGCGGCATGATGTCCTCGCGGCGCTCGCGCAGCGGCGGGAGATGGACGGAAATGGCGCTGATGCGGTAGAACAAATCTTCGCGCAGCTTGCCGTCCTTGATGGCGTCCTCGGGCTTGCGGTTGGTGGCGGCGATGATGCGGCAGTTGGTCTGGTAATCGGTCTTGCCGCCGACGGGCCGGACTTTCTGGTCCTGCAACACGCGGAGCAGCTTGCTCTGCGTGTCAATCGGCATCTCGGAAATTTCATCAAGGAACAGCGTGCCGCCCTCGGCCTGGCGGAACAGGCCGTCGCGGTCCGAATGCGCGCCGGTGAACGCGCCCTTGACGGAGCCGAACAGCTCGCTCTCGATGAGTTCGCGGGGCAGCGCGGCGCAGTTGACCTTGACGATCTTGTTCTTGCTGCGCGGGCTTAAATTGTGGACGAGGTCGGCGATGACTTCCTTGCCGGTGCCGCTTTCGCCAGTGATGAGCACGGTGACGTCGCTGGGCGCGATGCGTTCCACGGTGCGAACGACGTTCTGCATGAGCTGGCTTTGGAACACGGGCGCGGAACCGCCGGTCATGGTAGCGACGGCGCGGCGGAGGGAGTTGTTCGACTCCTTCTGTTGGCGGTTTTCAATCGCGCGATCAATCGTGACCAGCAGCTGCTGCGTGTCGAACGGCTTGTTGATGAAATGAAACGCGCCGCGCTTGGTCGCTTCGACGGCGGCCTCGAACGTGGCCTCGCCGGTGAGGACAACCACCTCGGTGTCCGGCCAGTTCTTTTTGATCTGCGGCAGCAGCTCCAAGCCGTTGGCGTCGCCCAGATTGAGGTCGAGCAGCACCACGTCGGGGGCGCTCTGCGCAAAACTCTTTTGCAATGCCGCGCCGCTGTCGGCCTCGATCACGGTGAATTCGTCTTCCAGCACGGCCTTGAGCATCGCGCGCAAGTCGGCCACGTCATCAACGATTAGAATTTTTCCTTTCATGATTTTTTCTTGTTTTTCCGGACACAGGCCGCGACAAACTGGTCAAAAATCGCGCGGTGGGCGGCATAACGGGGCGTCAACCTTTCCGGGTGAAACTGCACGCTCAACAGGAACGGCAATTTCCGCGCGGCCTCCGGCTTCAATTCCATCGCCTCGACGATTCCGTCTTTGCTGACCGCCGTGGCCACAAACGGATCCGCCGGCACCAAGACCGCCTGATGGTGCGAACTGTTGACTCCCAGCACCCGCCTGCCCGCCATCTTGGCGAGCAAAGAGCCGGCTGTCAACGCCGCTTCGTGGACTAATTCACAGGCCAGGTCCAGCCGCTGATGGTTCATCGCCCCCGGCACCTGCTGGCGGATGTCCGCCACGAGCCGCCCGCCGAACGCGATGTTGAGCAGTTGATGGCCGCGGCATATGGCCAGCAACGGCTTGCGCTGGCGGAAGGCTTCCTCAATCAAGATCAATTCCCGCAGGTCGCGCGCGCCGCCGTCGGGCGTTTGGTCCACGGTTTTTTTGATTTTGGCGGGCAGCTTTTTGTCGTAGAGGTCGGAATTGATGTCGTCGCCGCCGGTGAGCAGCACGCCTTCCACGCGGCGCACGGTCTCGGCCAAAATGGCGCGGTCAGTGGTGACGGACACGGTGACGGGAATGCCGCCGGAATGCAGCACAGCGAAATCATATTTCACCGAGAGGCTGGCAGACAAATCATGAAACTCCACACCGCGCTTCTCGATGCTGGGGGAAATCAAAATCAACGGCCGGCTTGCCATGCACGGAATGTAAAGCATCCGCGCGAAATGTCAGCGGAAAAGGTGACGGTGCATTCGTCGGCAACCGGAATCAGGCAAGTGCGGACACCCGCACACCTAATTGAATCTTACTTCTCCAGCAGCGCCCACGCGCACCACAGCACCGGTGCCTGCCCGTGCAAATCCCCGGCCTGACGCGGACGATCCAAATAAAATTGCCGGTCCTTGCTCTGGTTCGTGCCCACGCAGATGTCGCAGAGATTTCCCTGCGCGTCAATTTCCCCGCACACCGCGATCCAGCCGCGCCGGGCCACGTCGCCGTAGCCTGCCGCATCCAGCCAGCCGTGCTTCACGCCCACAATCATCGCGTAAGTAAACATCCCGCTGCCGGAAGTTTCCGACCATGAGTCCGGATCGTCCAGAAGCTGGTGCCACAATCCGTCCGCGCCCTGCGTGACCTTGAGTCCCGCCATCATCTTCTGGTAGCCGGCCATCAGCCGCGCATATTGCGGATGCGTCGGCGGCAATGACTGCAATACTTCCGCCAGCGACGCGGCGACCCAGCCGTTGCCGCGCGCCCAGTAAAACGGCGCTTCCGGTCCATGATGAAAAAGTCCGTTCGCCTCCTGCAACTTGTCCAGATACGCCGCGAGCTGGGTGGCGACGTGGTCGGCATATTTCGCGTCGTGGGTGGCGCGGAAGGCCTGGATTTGCAAACTGCCGATCATCCACGCGTCATCCACCCACCAGCGCGTCTCGCGCGTGAGCCCGCCGGCCAGCGGGTTTTCCCATTGCGCGTCGGCTTTGCCGAGACCGAGCGCGAGAAAATTCGTGCCGCCCTCGAGCAGGAAAATCTCCAGCGGCAGCACGCCAAAAACGCTGTTGTCCACATGGCCGCCGGGCGGGATGAGGATTTTGTTTTCCGGCAGCCACACCGGCGCATACCGCGCGATCAATTGCTGCTCCAGATGGGTGTCGCCCGTCACGGCGGCAAACCGCAGCGCGCCGAATGCCGCGCAGATTTCGGGATAGACAATGAAGCCCGTCTTGTTGGTGCGGAAATCGCGCTCCAGCAAATTATCCTCCACCCGCAGGCCGACCGTGTGCGGATCGGCGGCGGCGGGAAAACTGGTGAGGCTGGCCGGCGTCACGATTTCGGCGCGCGGCGCGGCGCAGGCGGAAATGAAAGCGGAAACGGCGAGCAGCCAGCTGCCTAACACAATTCGGTTTTTCTTCATGATTAATAAAAAGGACGCGGCAAATCAGTCACAGGTGACACCCCAATGGATTTCACCAGTCCGCCCAGCGGATGGCCCCGGGCACCTTGCCTGCCGGTTTGCCGGACTTGGAGGTGATGCGGCACTTCTTCTCCAATACCTTCAGAATTTTTTCCACCGCCTGCATGACGGTGAGCCTGTCCGTGTGCAGTTCGATTTCCGGCTTCAGCGGCGGCTCATACGGCGCGGAGATGCCGGTGAAATCTTTAATCTTGTGCCGCCGCGCCTTCGCGTAAAGGCCTTTTGGGTCGCGCTCCTCGCACACGGCGAGCGGCGCATTCACAAACACTTCGATGAAGGTGCCGGGCGGCATCAGGTTGCGGACCAGGTCACGGTCGGCGCGGTGCGGCGAGATGAACGCCGAGACGCAGATGAAACCCGCGTCGGCAAACAGCCGCGCCACCTCGCCCACGCGCCGGATGTTTTCGTGCCGGTCGCGCTCGGAAAAATCCAGGTCGCTGCACAAGCCCTGCCGCACGGAATCGCCGTCGAGGATGAACGGCTGGCAGCCGCGCCGGAACAGCTCGCGTTCCAGCTCGGTGGCAATGGTGGATTTGCCCGAGGCCGACAAGCCGGTGAGCCAGACCACGCAGCCGCGGTGGCCGTGCCGTCGTTCGCGTTCGTGCAAGAGAATCTTGCCGGTGTGCGGATGCAGATTGTCAGCGGTAGGTTTGCCTTTCATGCGTCTCAAATTTTTTCGGGAATCGCGATGCATGGCAATTAAATTAAATTTCCGCCTCGGGAAATTTTTCACGGATCTGCGCCCGCAGCCGCTCCTCGTCGTCCGGCTGGTAGCGGCGGCGGTTGACCAACCGCTGCACGGCGTCGAGCAGTTCCAGCCAGTCCTCCAGCGGCGGCTCCTTTACCCGCTGCCAGACATCGAAGCGTTTGGCGCGGTGGAAAAAATGATACTCGTGCCCAACGTGATGGGCATAGACCTGGAGTTTCTCACCGTCCTCGGTGACGCGCTTCCAACTGATTTCAGCTTTGGGCATAGAAAATTATTCGGGCAGATTTACGCTGGCAACGGCCATCGCGGCGATGCCTTCCTCGCGGCCGATGAAACCCATCAGCTCGTTCGTCGTGGCCTTGACGCCGATCTGGGCCTCGCGCAGGCCCAGCGCGTCGGCGATGCGTTTCTTCATCTCCGCAATGTGCGGATAAATTTTCGGCGCCTGGGCGATGACCGTGGCGTCAATGTTAACGATGCGGCCGTTGCGGCGGAGCACCTGGCGCGCGGCCTCCTCCAGAAAAATGCTGCTCGGCACGCCGCGCCAGCGCAGATCGGTGTTCGGAAAAAAATGGCCGATGTCCTCCTCGCCCAGCGCGCCAAGGATGGCGTCGCAGATGGCGTGCATCAGCGCGTCCGCGTCCGAATGGCCGTCGAGGCCTTTCGTGTGCGGAATCTCCACGCCGCCGAGGATGAGCCTGCGCCCGGCGACCAATTGATGAACGTCATAACCAGTGCCAACGTGAACCATGAGGATACTGTAAAATTTTTAACCGCGCCGACCAAGAAGTTTCGTGGCCAACCACACTGGTGGCCGCTATCTGGAAAACAAGTCCGGGCTGCTTTTGCCTTCTGCCACGGGCAACGTGAAGAAAAACGCCGCGCCCTTGCCAGGCTCGCTTTCCACGCGCACCTCGCCGCCGTGCGCCTGCACGATGTGCTTCACAATCGAAAGCCCCAGGCCCGTGCCGCCTTGGTCACGCGAACGCGCCTTGTCCACGCGATAAAACCGCTCGAACACGCGGTCGAGCGACTCGGCGGGAATGCCCGGCCCGTCGTCGCGCACGAAAATTTCCAGCCGGCTGTCGTCGAGTTTTTTTCCGCCAACACGCACGTGGCCCTGCACGCGGCCATATTTTATGGCGTTGTCCACGAGGTTGGCGAGCACCTGGTCAAGCCGGTTCACGTCGCCGTTGGCCGTGAGATCCGACAGCTCGTTGACCAGCTCCACATTTTTGTTCTCCGCCTTGGCGTTCAAGTCGGTCAAAACCTTGTCCACGAGCGTGTGCAGGCTGACCGGCTGCAGATTCAATTTGATCTTTTCGGATTCCAACGCGGAGATGGTCAACAAATCCTGAATCAACAAATCCAGCCGCTCCGCGTTGCGCTCGATGATCTTCAGAAAACGCTCCGCCACCTCGGGCTGGTTGCGCGCGCCGTCGAGCAGCGTCTCGACGTAACCCTTGATGAGCGACAGCGGCGTGCGCAGCTCGTGGCTGACGTTGGCGACAAATTCCTCGCGCGTGCGCTCCAACTGCTTGAGCCGCGTCAGATCGCGGAAAACCAGGATCGTCCCGTCGCGCTCGCCGGTGGAATTGGTGATGACCGCGGCGTTGACCTGCAGCCAGCGCTCGTTCAAGTCCGGCAGCTTGAGTTCGTAGTCAAGCACCTGGTGTTCCGCCTCCACGCGCCCGAGCAGCTCCTCCAATTCGTTCAGACGCAGCGCCTCGACGATGGTTTTGCCGCGCAGCTCCGTCTTGAGGCCGAAGAGGTTTTTGAAGGCGCGGTTGACGAGGTAAATCTTCCGGCTGCGGTCCAGCAGCAGCAGGCCTTCGAGCATCGAGTTGAACAAAACCTGCTGCTGCGCCTTCGCGTCGAGCGACGTCTGCTGCTGTTTGCGGTGGGCAGCCTCAATCTCCGCCGCGCGCCGGTCCTGCTGCGCGTTGAACTTGGCCCGCCACCAAAGATGCAATCCGGTGAGCGCTACGAACAAAACGATTGGCCACAGAAACCACATGGGGAAAGGATGAAGGAAGAAGGCAGAATGCAGAAACTTTTTTTTCAGCGTGATCGTGGCCGGTGGCAATTCTGCATTCTGCCTTCTGCCTTCTTCATTCCACAAAGCGGTAGCCCACGCCGCGCACTGTGTCCAGATGCTTTGACGCCGGGCCGATCTTTTCGCGCAGCCGGCGCATGTGTGTGTCCACCGTGCGGGTGTCAATCACGCTGTCGTATTCCCAAACGTCGCGCAGCAGCTGGTCGCGCGACTGCACGCGGCCCGCGCGTTGCGCGAGGACGGTGAGCAGCTTGAACTCCGTCGCCGTCAGCTCGATCGGCTTGCCCTTCCAGCTCGCGACGTGGCGCGGCAGGTCAATCAGCAGGTCGTCGTAGCGCAGCTGCTCCTTCGGCTTCTCGTCGGTGTGGAAACGGGCCAGGATTTTTTTCACGCGCAGCAGCAGCTCACGCGGGCTGAACGGCTTCGTCAGATAATCATCAGCGCCGAGCTCCAGGCCGAGCACGCGGTCAATCTCCGCCGCCTTGGCCGTGAGCATGATGATGGGCACCTTGGCCGTGGCCGCGTCGAGGCGCAGCGTCTTGCAGATCTCGAACCCGTCCATCTCCGGCAGCATCACGTCCAGCACGATGAGGTCGGGCGTCTGGGAGCGGGCTTTTTTGAGCGCCTCCGCGCCGTCCAGCGCGGTAACGACGGCGTAACCGGCCTGCTTCAGGTTAAACTCGACGAGTTCCACCGCTTCCGGCTCGTCATCCACAACTAAAATTCGCGGTTTCACGCGGGCAGTGTGTCACGCGGCGATTCGTCACACAATTTCATTCAGGTGACAACCGTGTGACGATTGGGTGACAATTCCATTTACGATTGATAGTTGGCGATTTACGATTTGAATGCTGGCCGACAAATGAAAAAAACGTCAATCAACATTCGTAAATCGTAATTCCATGCCGATACCCGTCATCAGCACCGCGCAGATGCGCGATTGGGAAGCCGCCACCTGGGCCACCGGCCAGACCGAGGCCGAGGTCATCCGCCGCGTGGGCAAGCGCCTCGCCCGCCGCGCCCGCAAGCTCACCCGCGCCGGCGACACGATTCTTTTTCTCATCGGCAAGGGCCACAACGGCGACGACGCCCGCGCCGCCGCCAAGCAGCTCGAAGGCCGCCGCGCCGAGGTGCTGGAAATGTTCCTGCCGGACACCGACCTGCTGCCGCTCGAACAGGCCTTGGCGGAAAAGCCCGCGCTCGTCGTGGACGGACTTTTCGGCATCGGCCTGAACCGCCCGCTCTCCGAGGCGTGGCAGAAAATCATCGCCGCAATCAACGGTTCAAAAATTCCCGTGCTCGCCGTGGATGTTCCCTCCGGCCTCAACGCGGACACCGGCGAAACTTTCGGGGCGGCCATTGAAGCCGCCGTCACACTCACCATCGGCGCGCCGAAGACGGGCCTGCTCGCGCCCGTCGCGTGGCCCTACGTCGGCCGGCTGGAAGTCACCGACGAGGTCGGCCTCGTCCCCTGCCCGCTCGCGGCGGGATTGAACTGGACGCTGCCGGAGGATTTTCAAAATTATCCGCCCGCGCGGCCGGTGGCCGGCCACAAAGGTAGTTTCGGCCACGCCAGCCTCATCGCCGGCAGTCTCGGTTATCATGGCGCGGCCGTGATCGCTACGCGCGGCGCGCAGCGGGCGCAGCCGGGGCTGGCCACGGTGTTCACGCAGGAGAATGTTTTTCATCCCGTCGCCGCCCAGTTGCAGTCCGCGATGGTGAAAATCTGGCGGCCGGAAACCAAGCTGCCGGAGAACACCTCCGCGCTGCTCATCGGCCCGGGGCTGGCCGCGCCGGAGATCGCCGCCGGGGTGAAGGATTTTACCCGCCGGCTCTGGCGCGCGGCGGACTTTCCGCTGGTGGTGGATGCGAGCGCGCTGGATTTTCTGGTCGCCGAGCCGGTGCAGAACAATTTCATCCGCGTGCTGACGCCGCATCCCGGCGAGGCCGCGCGCCTGCTGAAGACCACTGCGGCGAAGGTGCAGGCGGACCGCGTGGCGGCGCTGCGCGAGCTGTCCCAAAAATTCGGCGACTGCTGGGTGTTGTTGAAAGGCAGCGAAACGCTGGTCGGCCACAGCACGGGAAAAATTTTTGTGAACAGCTCCGGCAACCCGCACCTCGCGCAGGGCGGCAGCGGCGACTTGTTGTCCGGCTACCTCACCGGCCTGCTGGCCCAGCCGGCGCTGGCGGCGGAGGTGGAAAAGACCTTGCGCTACGCCGTCTGGCAGCACGGCGCGGCGGCGGACAAACTGTCGGCCACGCGCGGCAACTGGACGGTGGAAGAGCTGGCGGAGGAAATCGGCAACGGCTTGTGACCGTCGGCCGTTTCAGGAAGATTTTTTGAGCACGCAGATCCGGCTCCGGTGCGGCGGCAGCCAGTTGACGTAGTCATATTCTTTCACGATGGCAAATCCGGGCACCGGGCCAAAGCTGATCTGGTAGGTGTCGTCTTGAATCCACCACCAGCTCTTATGACTGCCCGGCTGGTATTGCGAATCGTAAAAATACAGGCCGCCAAATTCAAACCCGCCGTCAATCTGATCGGGCCGGACGTGCTGGTCGGTAATGAGTTCACGGATTGCCCGCCAGCGAACGCGGTTCCATTCCAGATAATCCCGCGTGGTGCCGATGGCGAACAGAATGGTGCCAACGAGCAGCACCATGGCCATGAGACGGCCCAACCGGAATTTGATCGCAGGGAATTGCGGCGGAAAAAAACTGGCGCTGAAGACCGCCAGCAATGGCACCACGACGATCAGATAACGGTCAAAGAAACCGCCCACCAGCAGCGGCAGCAGATAGATGACGGTAGTGAGCCATAGAAAAAGATTGCTCGCGTCGCTGGCATCCGTTTTTTTCGACCACAGCCGCGCCACCAGATGAACGACGGCTACGCTGATGACGGCCAGCAACGCCACGGCTCCGAACAGGCTGATGATGGTTACACCCAGCCAGAAGCCGGGCGGCAGGGCGGCGGCATGATTGAGATTGAGTATAAAGGCATCCCGCAAGGTGACGGGGCCGATGCCGGATTTGACAAGGATGTTGAGACTGGTCGGCATCAAAAAACTTTCGTTGAGCTGGCCGTAGCGGATGGCCAGATGCAGAATCAACAGGAATGAAAAGGCGAGCGCGATGGCAATGCGTTTTCTTTGAGCAACCCAGAGGCCCGGCAAAACGAGTGTCAGGATTGGCGACAGGAACAGGCCGAGATAAAGCAGGCAGGAATAAAATTTGTCCTCCACGTTGCCGAGCAGCCAACTGGGATGCGAAAACGCCAGGCGCAGCAAATGGTTCTTGGCATCGTAGTTTGCCGGCAGCCGGCCGGTGGCGGCCAGCCAGTGTTGAAAGAGCAGCAGGCTGCCAATGCACGCGGCGGCCGGTATGCCGGCGCGCAACAGGTTCCGCCACGCCACGCCCTCCCGCAGAATCACCGTCACGGCAAAAGCCAGCGGCACGGCGATGGCCAGTTGCCGGGAGAGCGTGGCGGCCACCACGAGAACGAGGCCGATGAGCCAGTCCCGCTTCGAGGTGTTAACCAAGTTTCGGAAAAGAAAAATCACGGCCAGGACGATCATCGCCGAAAATGGCACATCGGTCATGAAGGTGTTGGACAGGGCAAAAGTAATCGGATTGAAACCCATCACAAGGGCGCTGAAGATCGCCAGCCCGCGCGACAGGCGGAGTTCCCGGGCCAGCCAATACGTCCCCAGCATCCCGCACAGCGACAGCGTGAGGGTTGACAGCCGCAGGGCGGTGAAGGAAAAACCGGCCGGCAGACAGAACAGCGCACCCCAGACGACATTCGTCAACAAAGGCATCGAAGCCCATCCCGTCGGACGGAAATCGTCGCGTTCAACCAGATGCTGGACCGCCCGGCCAAAAGACCAGTCGTCATTCAATGGAAAATTTCCGATGGGATTGACCACCATCAGGCTGACCAGCCATGCGGCCATCAGGATGACCAAGTCCGTCATCACGGCTCCCGTCCGGCTCGGGCCGGCGGCACAGGATTTTGAATTCATATTTTGCCTGGTTTGAAGCGGGCGGAAACTCGCGCTCCGTCACTTCACTTTTTCAATCTGGATGCGCGACGGGTCGTTGATGCCCAGCTGGAGCAGAACGGCGTTGGTGTAAATCTGGTAGTTGGTCTTCGGCGGCGGGATGTTGGCCAGCCGCCGTTCGCGCGCGAGTTCCTTCAACGCCAGCGTGTCCAGCGCCACGGGATCGTGGCTCAGCCAGATCTGGTCGAGCACGGTGGCGTATTGCAGGTAGCTCGCGGGTCCGCCCTGATACTGGCCGAGCAGCGCGTCGGTGACGTGCAGCACCACGCGGTCGCCCACGCTGGGCAGCGCGTAAATTTCCGGCAGCGCCACGGCCAGCCGGTCGGGGTCGCTTTCAAACCGCCGCGTGTTGTCCACGCTGCCGAGGGTCAGGCTGAAAAACTGGCCGCACAGGCCGGCGTCGTTTTCATTCAGCAACGGCGCGACGGAAATTATTTTGGTGAGCTGCCGGCTGACGAGCTTGGAGACGAAGGATTTTTTGCCGACGCCGTCGCCTTTTTTTCCAAATTCCAAATCGCCCCACACCAGCGCGCCGACGACCGGTGAGTCGGGCAGGTAAAAAGTGGAATCATCGTAGCCAACCTGGGCCGCGCCGGCCACGCGCACGCCCAGTTGCGCACCCAGCGCGAAAAATCCGGCGGCGCGCAAATCGTCTGCGTGCTTGTCCCAGATGATGATTTTGTCCGGCGGCAGGCCGGCCGCGAGCAGCCCGCGCACAATCGCCGCCACGACGGCGGGCCGCGTGCCGGTCAACGGGCCGGGCCGGGAAAATACCTTGATGCCAACAATGTCGTTGGTGTGAACCAGGCTGAGCCACGCGTCCGGGACATTGGCGGCGCGGGTCAGGGTGAGCAGCCCGAGGTCAAACGCGGCGGCCACGTGCGCGTCGTCCGCCAGATAGGCGTACAGCAAACCGCTGCCGTCCACCTCCACGACGCGGGCGGTGGAATTTGTCGTGGGCACCGGAAAAGCATCGGCCGCCCCGGCGGAATTTAATCCACCGAGCAGCATGATTAGCAGAAGTTGAAGCTGTGCGTTTCTTGACACTTTCGAGCGTGGATGTTACCACCTCGGCGGATGTCGGCAAAAATAAATTCAGTTTGGAGCGCAATTATATTGCTTGCGCTGGTTCTGGCGTTTTCCGGCTGCACCCCGGCCGGCCCGCACGCCATGCTCAAGGGCCGGAAATATCTCGACCGGGGCGATTACGTGAACGCCGTGGCGGAGTTTCAAACCGCCACCGACCTCCTCGCGACGAACGCGCCGGCGTGGAATTATTACGGCGTGGCCCTCCAGCGTGCCGGCCAGGCGGACGCCGCCGCGAACGCCTACAACCGCGCGCTGGATCTGGACCGCGACCTGATCGAGGCGCGGCTGAATCTCGGCAGCTTGTTGCTCGAACAAAATAAACCGGACGAGGCCCGGACGGAATTCACCGCCTATACCTTGCGGCGGCCCAACGACCCCGCCGGCTGGCTCAAGCTCGGTTCCGCGCAGTTGAAGCTTGGCGAAATCGTCCCGGCGGAACGCAGCTTCAGCGCGGTGCTTGCGCTCAGGACCAGCGACGCGGAAGCCTACAACGGCCTCGGCCTCGCGCGCATCCAGCGCGGCAAGCCGCGCGATGCGGCGCAGTTTTTCGCCGCCGCCATGCAGGCGCGGCCGGGTTATGCCGCCGCCATCCTTAACCTCGCAACGGTGAACCAGCAATATCTGCACGACAACCGAACGGCCCTGGAAAATTACCGCGCGTATCTCGCGCTCACGCCGAAGCCCGCTCATTGGGACGAAGTGAACACCTTGGCGAACGCGCTGGAACAAAGTTTCGCAGCGGCCGCTTCGCCGCCGCCCGCCCCCGCGCCGGTGGCCCGGCCGAATCCACCGATGGTCGCCGCCGTGGTCGAACCGCAACCGCAGCCGAAATATTACACAGCCGCAACCACGCATCCGGCCCAGCCGCACGCGCAAACGACCTATGCCAGCCAGCCGGAATCGGTCGTGAGATCATCCCCGCACGAAGCCCAGACCGTTCGACCGGTGGTCAGCGCGAATCCCGCGCCGGTGCAGATGGTGCAGGTCGCACCCGAACCCAAAATTGTGACCACGCCCGCGCCCGCCATTTCGGGCGGCGAACAGCCCGTGCCGGAACTGCCGGTGCCGGAACCCGCCTCCAAGCCGAGCCTGTGGAACCGGCTGTTTGCTTCACCGAACCCGGACAATGCCACCGCGCCAAAATTTGCGGCCGGCGGCGTCACCCCGTTGCCGGGCGGCCCCGCCGAACCGGTCACGCCACCAGCCGCGCCGCCGGTGGCGCCCCCGCCGGAAGTGAAACCGCCGCCGGTGGTCATCATTCCGCCCGCGCCGGTGGATTTTCCGCGCTACAATTATCTTTCACCCCGCCACCCGCAGGCCGGCGACCGGCGCGCCGCCAGCGGCGCGTTCACCCAGGCGCGCATGGCGGAGCAGGACGACAACTGGCCGGAGGCGCTGCAGGATTACCGCCAGTCGGTCGAGCTGGATCCGTCGTGGTTCGAGGCGCAATACAACACCGGCGTGATCGCGCACCGGCTACGGAATTACGCCTCCGCGCTTGCGAGCTATGAGACGGCGCTGGCGATCGAGCCGGCTTCCGTAGATGCGCGCTACAATTTTGCGCTGGCGCTCAAGGCGGCGGGCTATGTGCCGGATGCGGCGGACGAGCTGAAAAAAATTCTCGCGGAAAATCCCGGCGAAGTGCGGGCGCACCTGGCGCTCGCCAACCTCTGCGCCCAGTCGCTGCACGACCCGACACAGGCGCGCGAGCATTATGTCAAGGTGCTGGAGCTCGACCCGAAAAACCCACAGACGGCGGACATCCGGTTTTGGCTGGCGGCGAATCCGCAGTAAGCGGTTTCAATCGTCAGCGCCGCATTTTGAAACTGTTTTACGGCCCGCGCGCACTGCGTTATCCTGCGCGCGATGAACATCGCCTTCACCAAATACCACGCGCTCGGCAACGACTACATCGTCATTCATCCGAAAGACCTGCCCGCGCCGCTCACGACCGAACAGGTCAAAACGATCTGCCACCGCAATTTCGGCGTCGGCTCGGATGGCATTCTGCTCGGTCCCCTGCCCGCAACCGCCGCGAAGTGCGCCCTTAAGATTTACAATCCCGACGGCAGCATCGCCGAGAAAAGCGGCAACGGCCTGCGCATCTTTTCGCGCTTTTTGTGGGACAACAAACTGGTCGGCAATGACGAGTTCACCATTCAGACCGACGGCGGCCTCGTGCGCTCGACGGTGTTCGACGGTGGCAAAATAGTGCGCGTGGAAATGGGCAAAGTCAGTTTCGACAGCGAAAAAATTCCCGTCACCGGCGCCCGGCGCGAAGTCATCAATGAAAAAATTTCCGTGGGCGGACGGGAATTCACGTTTTGCGCCGCGACCATTGGCAATCCGCATTGCGTCCTGCCGCTGCCGGAAATCAGCGCCGCGCTTGCGCACGAATTCGGCCCGCGGCTGGAGACGCATGCGAATTTTCCGCGGAAGACCAATGTGCAGTTCCTCAAAGTCCTCGACCGCGCGAACATCCAGATTGAGATCTGGGAGCGCGGCGCAGGCTACACGCTGGCGAGCGGCAGCAGCAGCAGCGCGGCGGCAGCGGTGGCGCACAAGCTCGGCCTCGTGGATCGCGCGGTGACCGTGCATTGCCCCGGTGGCCGCATCCAGATTGAGATCCGCGACGGCTTTGACATCCTGATGACCGGCAGCGTGACGCGCGTGGCGACCGGCACCATCTGTCCGGAAATGTTCTCCTAAAAGTTTAAGTCCATCCCGGCTTTCGAAGCTGACAGCCCTGACGTTTGACAATAAAAAAACGGCCGGACGAAATCAATCGTCCGGCCGGTTGAATTTTTCGGGTGCGATTAGGTGCGCGCGGCCGGCTTCTTGGCGGCCTGATCCAAGATGGTCGTCAGCACGCTGTTCGGCACCTGCGCGAACGTCAGCGGCTCCATCGAGTAGGACGCGCGTCCTTTGGACAGCGAGCGGATGGCGGTTGCATAGCCGAACATTTCCGCGAGTGGCACCTGCGCATTGAGCACAGTCTGGCCGTTCTTCGCCTCGATGCTGACAATCGTCCCGCGACGACGGTTGATGTCGCCCAGCAGATCGCCCTGATATTCGTCGGGCGTGGTGCATTCGACTTTCATCAGCGGTTCGAGCAGGATCGGACCGGCTTTCTTAAACGCGTCTTTCAACGCGAAAATGCCGGCCATGCGGAACGCGAGTTCGTTCGAGTCAACTTCATGGAAGCTGCCGTCCACGACCTCGACTTTGATGTCAATGACCTGGTAGCCGCAATACACGCCACCCTTGATGGCCTCCTCGATGCCGCTGATGACGGCCGGAATGTATTCCTTCGGGATGGTGCCGCCGACGATTTCGTCAATGACTTCCACGCCCTTGCCTTTTTCATTCGGCGCGACGGTGATGCAGGCGTGGCCGTATTGGCCCTTGCCACCGGACTGGCGGATGAACTTGCCTTCGCCCTCGGCGTTCTTGGTGATGGTTTCGCGATACGCAATCTGCGGCGCACCGGTGTTGGCCTCGACCTTGAATTCGCGCTTGAGGCGATCAATGATGATTTCCAAGTGTAATTCACCCATGCCGGCGATGATGAGCTGGCCGGTTTCTTCGTTGGTGAAGCAGCGGAACGTCGGATCTTCTTCGGCGAGCCGTTGCAGGCCTTCGGACAATTTGTCGCGATCCTGCTTGGTCTTCGGTTCTACGGCCATGCTGATGACCGGCTCCGGGAAGGTCGGCGGTTCGAGCGTCACGTCGTAATCCTCATTGCACAGCGTGTCACCGGTGGTGATGTTGCGCAGGCCGACCAGCGCGGCGATGTCGCCGGCGTAAACCTCGTTAATGTCCTTGCGTTCGCTGCCCTGGATGACCATGAGGCGGCTGACGCGCTCGCGTTTGCGCGTGCGCGGATTGTAAATGTTGTCGCCTTTCTTGAGATGGCCGGAATAAACGCGGAAGAACACCAGCTTGCCGGCATAGGGATCGGTCCAGAGCTTGAACGCGAGCGAGCAGAATTTTTCATTGTCGGTGGTCGGCACATGGACGACGACTTCGGTGCCGAGTTCGTGGCCTTCCGCGCCGGGAATGTCCAGCGGGCTGGGCAGGTAATCAACGACCGCGTCCACCAAGACTTGGACGCCTTTTTTCTTGAACGCAGAGCCGCACAGCACGGGCACGAGTTCAATCTTGCAGGTCAGGCGGCGAATGGCGGCCTTGAGCACAGCCGGTTCAATCGGCTTCTCTTCCAAAACGAGTTCGGCGATGGCGTCGTCCTTGTTGGAGACGGCGTCAATCAATTCCGCAAGCGCGGCTTCGGCGCGTTCCTTGTCTTCCGGCGCGATTTCCTTGATCTCGTAATTGAGACCTTCGTTGGCCTCGCCCGGACCCCAATAAATGGTCTTCTGGTTGACGACGTCAATGACACCTTCAAAACCGCCGGTGACGGGCTTGCCTTCAGCCTCGGTCGGACCCTGGCCGAGCGGCAGAAAAATCGGAAACGCATAAGCCTTGAGCTTCGAGCGCATGTCGTTTAGCGCGTTCTCAAAATTCGCGCCGGTGCGGTCCATCTTGTTGACGAATGCGATGCGCGGAACATTATATTTTGTCGCCTGGCGCCAGACGGTTTCCGATTGCGGCTGCACGCCGGCGACTCCGCAGAACACGGCGACCGCGCCGTCGAGCACGCGCATGGAGCGTTCGACCTCGGCGGTGAAATCCACGTGGCCGGGCGTATCAATGATGTTGATGCGGTGTGGAATGTTGTTGAACGCCTTGTAAACCTTGTCTTCGCCGGCCTTGGCGCATTTCTGCGTCCAGAAACAGGTGACGGCGGCGGACGTGATCGTGATGCCGCGTTCCTTTTCCTGTTCCATCCAGTCGGTCACGGTGTTGCCGTCATCCACGTCACCGATTTTGTGGATCAGTCCGGTGTAAAACAAAATACGCTCGGTCGTCGTCGTCTTGCCCGCGTCGATGTGCGCGGCGATGCCGATGTTGCGGGTGCGCTCCAGCGTGTATTCACGGTTGGGCGAATTGGGGGATTTGGCTTCAGCGCTCATAGTGCTCATGTTTCAAAATTAAATTATACCACAAACTGCTCTGGGAACAAAAAACGCCCCGGACGATTTCCGTCGGGGCGTGGTTAAAAAACTTTCTACCAACGGAAATGCGCGAAAGCTTTGTTGGCCTGCGCCATCTTGTGAACCTCGTCACGCTTGCGGATGGCGTTCCCCTGCCCGGCGAAGGCTTCGAGGATTTCCGTGGCGAGTGCGGCCTTCATCGGCACGCCCTTCTTGGCGTCCGCGAAGTCCACGATCCAGCGCAAGGCGAGCGCGTTCTGGCGCTCCGCCGGAATTTCCAGCGGCACCTGATACGTCGCCCCACCGACGCGGCGGGCCTTCGTCTCGATGCGCGGCTTGGCGTTGTCCACCGCGCGCTGCAAAATTTCAATCGGGCTGCTGTCCGGGTTCTTGGCCGAGATGGTGTCGAACGCGCCGTAAACGATGCGTTGCGCCGTGCTCTTCTTGCCGGAAAACATGACAGTGTTCACGAGGCGGCTGACCAGCGTGTTCTGGTATTTGCCATCCTTGGCCAGAGGCCGTTTGGTTGCTTGACGTCTGCGAGACATAATTAATCTTTTAAAAGTTTACTTGGCCGGGGCGGCGGCTTTGGCAGCCTTCGGTTTCTTCACGCCATATTTGGAACGGCTCACGCGGCGTTTTTCCACGCCTGCGGCGTCCAACGTTCCCCGCACGATGTGATAACGCACACCGGGCAAATCCTTCACACGGCCGCCGCGCACGAGCACGATGCTGTGTTCCTGCAAATTGTGGCCCTCGTCCGGGATATAGGCGATGATCTCGTAGCCGTTCGTCAAACGAACCTTGGCCACTTTGCGCATCGCGGAGTTCGGCTTCTTCGGCGTGCGCGTCATCACTTGGATGCACACACCGCGGCGAAACGGGGAGTTTTCCAAGGCGGGTGACTTGGACTTATACTTTACTTTAGTGCGGCCCTTGCGGACCAGTTGGTTGATTGTCGGCATTTGCGTTAAAAATCGCGGTAAAAATAACCGTTCCTGCTTTTGGAGAAACGGAGCGCGTAATATATCAAACCCGCCACCGGCCGCAACATTATTTTCCGGCTTTTTTGGAACACCCAGGCCGCCGCCTGTTCCAGCTTGAAAATCCGTCAGGCTTTTTTCCGCCGCCAGCCGGCGATGAACATGCCGTTGCCAGCCAAATCCTGCGGCCAGAGGGTCAGCGACGAGGCTCCAGCCACCGTCCGAACATTTAATTTAATCTTCGGAAAAATCAGCGGCTCAAAATCCGGCTGGCTGGCATTGAAAGCTTCCAGCACTTCCACCGTCTCCGCCCGTGATAGCGTGCAGACGGAGAAAATCAGTTTGCCGCCTGGTTTCACGCTGGGCGCGACATGTGTCAGCAGGTTCTTCTGGATGGCCGCCAACTCGCGCACGTCGTTTTCACTTGTCGTCCAGCGCGCCTGCGGATTGCGTTGCCAGGTGCCGATGCCGCTGCATGGCGCGTCCACCAGCACGCCGTCGAACTTCGTTTTCGTCGGCAGCTTTTTGCCACCATCCCAGAACACTGAACGGTAGTTGAAAACTTTGGCCCGGCCGGTGCGCCGCTTGAGTTTTTGCAAACGCCATTCCGCGCGGTCGCTCGCCCAGAGCAGTCCTTTGTTCTGCATCAAGTCGGACAAATGTAAAGTTTTTCCACCTTCGCCTGCGCAAGCATCCCACCACGTCTCGCCCGGATTGGGATTGCACAGCAGACCGACGACTTGCGAAGCGATGTCTTGGATCTCAAATTCGCCCGCGTGAAATTCCGGCGTCTTGAACAAATCCGTTTCGCCATTAAAACTCAAGGCATCCGGCAACAACGGGCTGATTTCCGCGCCGATCAGTTTTTCCACCAGCGCCGCCGCCTGACCTCGCTTGGCGCGCAGCCAAAGCTTCGGTTCGCGCTGCAAGAAACGCAGCCAGTCGTCGGTGACTTCCATGGCTTCCGCCGTCCAAGCGGGCACGGCCTTGGCGCGCAGCTCGGACAACGGGACACTGGTTTCGCTGTCCTGGAACCGCTGGTTCAACCGCAGGGCCAGCCGCATTTTTGATTCCACACCGCGCTCGTCGCGCAGCCAGACGTGCCAGCGGTAATAAATGAAAACCGTTTTGGCGACCTCCGTGGCGTCGAACGGCGCGAGGTCGCGGAGCGATTTGAGCACCTCGCGCAACGCGGCATCCGCCGGCTTGTCCTTGCCGGTTTGGCGGATCACTTCCGCCGCGATCTCATGAACAGGTTGAATCATCGCCCGCAGCATACGCGATGGGACGGCGACAGCACAACGCGGACATCATCCGACAAACTGAAAATAAAAATGCCGGCTTCAGAATTGAAGCCCGGCATTTGAAAGAATTTAATTTTTAAGCCTTCGCGACCAACTGGCGCAACACATACGGCAAAATGCCGCCGTGCTGATAGTAGTCAATTTCGATGGGCGTATCAATGCGGCAGCGGACAGCGACGTTTTCAACCGCGCCGTCCTTGCGCGTGATCTTAAGCGTCAAGTCCTGCTGCGGCTTGATGTTCGCGTCGAGGCCGACCACGTCAAAGATTTCGGTGCCGTCCAGTTTCAGTGCCAGTGCGGAAGCACCGTCCTTGAATTGCAGCGGCAGCACGCCCATGCCGACGAGATTGCTGCGGTGGATCCGCTCGAAGCTCTGCGCCACGACGGCTTTGACGCCGAGCAAATTCGTTCCCTTCGCCGCCCAGTCGCGCGATGAACCGGTGCCGTATTCTTGTCCGGCCAGCACCACGAGCGGTGTGCCGCGCTTCTGGTATTCGATGGAGGCGTCGTAGATGGAAACTTTCTTGCCCTCCGGTTGCAGCAAGGTGTCGCCGCCTTCCTGGCCGGCGAGCATCAGGTTTTTTATCCGGACGTTCGCAAACGTGCCGCGCGTCATCACTCGGTCGTTGCCGCGTCGCGAACCGTAGCTGTTGAAATCCTCCGCCGTCACGCCGTTTTCGATAAGATATTTTCCGGCGGGCGAAGATTTCTTGATCGCACCGGCGGGCGAAATATGATCGGTGGTCACGCTGTCACCGAAGATGGCGAGCGTGCGGGCACCGGTGATCGGCGCGATGCTGCCGGGCGTCAACGCGAAGTTCGTGAAGAACGGCGGCTCCTGAATGTAAGTGGATTTGCCATCCCATTCATAAACGTTGCCGGTGCTGGAGGGAATTTCGTTCCACTTGGGATTTTGCGCGGCGAAATCCTTGTAAAGCCGGCGGAAAATTTCCGGCTGCAAGGCGGTCTGCATGAGGTCGCGGACTTCCTTCAAGCTCGGCCAGATATCGCGAAGGTGAACGGGCTTGCCGTCCTTGCCCGTGCCGAGCGCATCATTGGCAAGGTCAATATCCACGCGGCCCGCGAGCGCGAACGCCACGACGAGCGGCGGCGACATGAGAAAGTTCGCCTTGATGTTCTGGTGCACGCGTGCCTCGAAATTGCGGTTGCCGGAAAGCACCGAAGCGGCGATCAAATTATTTTTCACCACCGCGTCCTCGATGGCCGGATGCAGCGGGCCGGAGTTTCCGATGCAAGTGGTGCAGCCGTAGCCGACGAGGTTGAAACCGAGCTTGTCGAGGAACGGTTGCAAGCCGGTTTTATCCAGATAATCGCTGACCACACGCGAGCCGGGTGCGAGCGACGCCTTGACGGTGGAATTGACCGTGAGGCCGCGTTCCACGGCCTTCTTCGCGAGCAAACCGGCGGCGAGCATCACGGACGGATTGCTGGTGTTCGTGCAGCTCGTGATGGCCGCGATGAGCACGGAGCCATTGCGCACGTTGCCGTCCAAACGCGCGGCCTTGGCATGAACCGGATCCGGCGTGGGATGCTCGATGGCCATCTCGCGCTCGCTGGGCGGCAACTGGCTGTTCGGCACACGTTGCTGACTTCCGCCGCTGGGATGAATCTCGCCACCCGCCGAAACATGCACGGTGCGCGACAATTCTTCGGCCTTCATGCCAAAACCATTTTCCGTGACGGGTTTGCTGAACGCGCTGATGAATTCGTTCTTGAGCTTCGGCAATTCGATGCGGTCCTGCGGTCGTTTTGGGCCGGCGACGCTCGGCAATACGGTGCTGAGATCCAGCTCGATTTCCTGCGAGTAAACGATGTCGCCCTTCTTCGGAATGCCCCACAAGCCCTGCGCCTTGTAATAATTTTCGTAGGTCTTCACCGCTTCGTCAGTACGGCCGGTGGCGCGGAGATAGTTCACGCACTCGGCATCAATCGGGAAGAAGCCCATCGTCGCGCCATATTCCGGCGCCATGTTCGCAATGGTCGCGCGATCCACCAACGGCAGCGCCGCCGCGCCGGGGCCGAAAAATTCCACGAACTTGCCGACGACTTTCGCCTTGCGCAAAATCTGCGTGACGGTGAGCGCCACGTCGGTGGCGGTGACGCCTTCACGGATGGAACCGGTGAGATGAACGCCCACGACATCCGGCGTGAGAAAATAAACCGGCTGGCCCAACATGCCCGCTTCCGCCTCGATGCCGCCGACGCCCCAGCCGACGATGCCGAGACCGTTGATCATCGTCGTGTGCGAATCGGTGCCGACGAGCGTGTCGGGATAATAAACATCACCCGCATTCAAAACGCCCTTGGCGAGATACTCCAAATTCACCTGATGCACGATGCCGATGCCCGGCGGCACGACCTTGAACGTGTCGAACGCCTGCATGCCCCATTTCAAAAACTGGTAGCGCTCGCGATTGCGCGTGAATTCCAAATCCAAATTCTTCGCCATTGAATCCGCGCCGCCGGAAAAATCCACCTGCACCGAATGGTCCACCACCAGATCCACGGGCACAAGCGGCTCGATGATTTTCGGATTCTTGCCGATCTTCGCCACAGCGGTGCGCATCGCCGCGAGATCCACCAGCAGCGGCACGCCGGTAAAATCCTGCAGCACGATGCGCGCGACGACAAACGGGATTTCCGCCGTGCGCGTCTCGGTGGCTTTCCAGTTGGCGAGTTCCTTGATGTTCGCTTCGTGGACTTTTTTGCCGTCGCAATTGCGCAGCACGGATTCCAGCACAAGTCGGATGGAAACCGGCAGTTTGGAGACTGGGCCGACGCCGGCTTTTTCCAGCGCGGGCAGCGAATAAAATTTGCCCGGCTGGCCATTGCCGAGTTCAAAGGTTTGCAGCGTGCTGAAGAGATTGTGTGATGTGCTCATTTAATTCCTAAAATTAAAAAATAACGGGAAGAAAATGAAGGCTGCGGGCAACGGTGTCAAGCGAAGCGCGGAATAAAAGCGCTGAATAATTTGGAGCGCCGGCCTCCGGGCCAGCCTGTTCTCCAGAACTGCCGCCGACAAGCCGAGCCGGTGCTCGGCGCTCCGGTGTTGAGCAGATGGAGCGCCGAACTCCCGTTCGGCCAGTTTGAGAAACCGCAACCCGCCGGGCCGGAGGCCGGCGCTCCGGCAAACGATGCCTTCCCCGCTCCATAAGCATTGACGCTTTTGCCGGAATCTTGCATAACTTGGCCATGCAACTGGAGACCTTCGGGATGTTTTGCAATCTTGCCCAAACCCACAGTCTGACCGTCACCGCCCAACACTTCGGCCTCACCCGCAATGCTGCCCGCCGGCAGCTCGCGTTGCTGGAACGCCAGTTCAAAACCGAACTGGCCGACTGCCGCCGCCAAAAGATCCGGTTCATGGATTTATTATACGACCGTTGGCACCAGCGCATTCCCCTGCCGGGGCCATCCGTGCCCTTACCGGAATGCATAGTCAAAAGCCTGAAAAACTGGCACCAGCGCGCCCACTACACCAAAGACTTCGCCATTGTTGACAGCCACGGCCCCGATTCGCAGCTCGTTTTCCATGATCAAACCCCGGGCCCCGGCTTCCTGGAACTGCGCCCCGGCCAGCCCCTGTCCGCGTTTGCGGAAACCTAAATCCGCCGCTATCTTGCCGCCGGCTGGCCGACCTTGATAGTTTGAATCCACGAAAACGGAGCGCGGCGTTTGGGCCACGCCGCCAACCACGCAAACCTATGGCCGAAAAATTTCTCGAACTGCTGGTCACGCCCGTCGTCGCCCAGGCGCAGGCGCAGTATTATGGTCATTCGCAGCCCCGGCCCGGCGGCGCGGGGCGCGATGCGCTCACGGACGACGAAGCGCAATTCATCCAGTCGCGCGACAGCTTTTATCTGTCCACCATCAGCGAATCCGGCTGGCCTTACATGCAGCATCGCGGCGGCCTGCCGGGCTTCCTGCACGTGGTGGATTCACAAACGCTCGCCTTTGCGGATTACCCGGGCAACCGCCAACTGCTGACCACCGGCAATCTCGCCGCGAACGACCGGGTGTGCCTGTTCCTGATGGACTATCCGCAGCGCACCCGGCTGAAGATTCTCGGCCACGCCCGCACCGAGGACGCGCGGCAACATCCCGAACTCGTCGCGAAGTTCGCCACGCCGGACATGCGACGCAGCATCGAGCGCGTGTTCCTGATCGACATCGTTTCGTTCGATTGGAACTGTCCCAAACACATCACACCGCGCTACACTGCCGCCGAGATCGCTGCGCTGGTTGAACCCTTGAAACGGCGCATCGCTGAACTACATTTCCGCGTATAAATAACACGACATACGAGGTTTAAAAAAACGGCACCAACAGGCCTTGGATTTTTTCCGGGTGGCGCTGCATGTCGGTGAAGGTTGTGAACAGCGATTGGCATAG
>Ga0182024_10002415_pt1 | contig 46338 bp, 30 predicted proteins | sample P32metaG_FD_120480 | JGI IMG/M metagenome (GOLD analysis project Ga0182024, IMG submission 120480) | Permafrost microbial communities from Stordalen Mire, Sweden - P3-2 metaG (Illumina Assembly) | ecosystem: Environmental > Terrestrial > Soil > Wetlands > Permafrost | place: Sweden: Stordalen... | reverse complement strand
TTCGCCATTCAGGATGACTCCCCTGGCAAATATCTTCTTCCCGTCCCTGCTGGGAACGGGCCGGCCCCAGCGGATTGGCCCTGAAGTCAATTGAACTGGTTTGGCAGGAGCCCCGCGCAAAGGCCCGCGACGCTCATTGAGAACCCAGATTTGCGACGGCGGTAAACTCTCGTAAGGACTCGTGGGGCCGTCCCATGAAAGGAACAGGAAGGATTTCCCATCGGGAGTCCAACGGCCGCAGCACTGCCAAGACCCTGGGCGCCAGCCCGGGAGGAACGGATGGAGTCCCGATCCGTCCGGCGATACCTCGAATATCTTGTTGTTTCTGTCAAAACGGATCGCGCTGCCGTCCGGCGACCAACTGATCTGCTCAAAATACGGGCTCCCGGTATGGTATGGAACGGAGGTCAGCCGGTGAGCTTCAGTTCCATCGTTGCGCATGACATCAAGGTCACCGTTCGACGTGGAGTAGACAACGGACTTCGCATCCGGAGACCAGGCCGCGCCGCCTATATCACCGTCAGTCAGGTGGCGAAGCGAGCTTCCCAGAGCTCCCACACTCCATAGGCTTCCTCGGTTGCCATCCGACGAGGTAATGAGGAAACTAGTCCCGTCCGGCGACACATCGACGACCCATGGATTAGGCAACAACACTGGAATTGGTGCGATTTCACCTCCGGATATGGCCACCTGTACAAGGGGTTGCGAACTCGGATACCGATCGAGGAAAAACCTGATGCCATCGGTTCCGAAAAGAGCCTTATGGCGTCCGTCATGGGTGATCTGGGTATATTCGGAGATGCGCAGCGGCGGCAGAGGGCGGCGCAGGTACCAGATCAAAACAGCCAAGCCCACGGCGAGAACGGTGGCGGCCGGCAGCCACCGCCGCCGGAACGTCCGAATCCCACCGCCTTGCACCCTGGCCGGGAACGCCTCGCCGGCGGATCCATTCCCGGGATTTGCCGAGTCTGCGGACGCCGGAATGCCGGGCGCGTCTTCCGATATCTCCACCGGGCACACGAACCGGTATCCAATCTTGGCCACGGTGGCGATGTAGCGCGGCTCGCGGAAGTCATCTCCCAGCAACCGCCGCAGCAGCGCGATGATCCGGGTCAGGGAGCTTTCCGTAACCGCGGTATCGCCCCATACCGCGTTCAGCAGTTCTTCCTTCGTAGTCAGCCTTTGCGGATTATGCAGCAGAAACAAAAGAACGCGAAGTATCTTTGGTTCGACCGGCAAAACCTCGCCCGCCTTGATGAGAGTGAACTCCCGCTCGCGAACCTCCACGTCTCCGAAGTGGAAAACAAAGGACTTACGCTCTGTCATAAATTCGTCGTGGGTCCTAGGAATTTCATAGGAATTCCATAAGGACAAAGCCAAAACCACAAGCCCAGAGTCGCCGCAGCCAAATTAGGCGAATCGCAAAGCATCCCTGGAGGAGGCGAAAGTTATTATGCACCCCAAAGCAAAGGTGTGCCAGAAACCCGGCAGGTTGCCGCTGTTTGCCGCCTTGGCCGTATTCGCCGCGCTGTCAATCACGGTTCATGCTTACGCGCAACAACCGATCACATTCGACGCGCCGAACTCGAGTATTCGTGCACGGAACTCCGCCCACCGAAACCAGGCTCTTCTGTCAGCGCAGCCGCGCCTTGTCATTCCAGAAGCCGAGACCTCCCAACTTCATAGCATCCTTGAAGGATTTGAGGAGATTATGCACGGCAATACAAAGATCCGCGATGGGATACCTTCGCGATCTGAATTCACGGTCCTTCGTTTCCTCAAGTCCACTTCATAGGATTCCTAGTCAACTCTGAATTAACTCTCAATATGAACTGGGAGACGGATGTCAGAATGCCCGTGTTCTTGAAGTCCACATGGAGATTCTCGATAAAACATTCCCTGCAAGGAAATCCGTCTCCGCGGCAAGAAAACCAGCCCTTGAGGAACTCAGGCGAATGAATGTGTTGTCTGAGTGACCATGGAGCCAAAATGGGAATCCCACCCAAGGAGATCAAGACTATGCTCAGCAAGAAGATCTGGCTTGTCGCTTCAGCGTTCACTCTCGCCGTATTTTTCGGCGCGTCTGCCGCAACCGCCGAAGACCCGCAACAATGCTTTACCGTTTCAAGCATCAGAGGCACTTATGCGGTGATCGGTAACTACGGTGCCCACGAAGCCATCGCACTCGGGAAGCGGTATACGGATGGAATGGGCAATCTGACCGGAACGTTCGTCGTCAACGAGCCCACCACTGGATCAACAACGGGGGCACGAACGATCGTAACTGGGACGCAAGCGGGAACTTACACCGTGAATTGTGACGGCACTGGCGTGATCACCCGCGTTCTCACGGTTGGCACCACACAAACAACCGCGTTTGATGATTTCGTCATAACTGGCGCAAAAATCAAAAATGGGGAGCTTATCGCCACGACAATTGTCGATGCGCAAAGAACTCCTTCCAGTATCGTCGCGGGCGGCATCTTTCTGACGCGTGTGTGGACCCGGCTGCCGCAACGATCGACGGAGTAGGGCCGGCGATATGGCCCACTTTGTGTCGAATCGTTGCCATACCCGAATTAAGAGAGGTGGCGGTTGCCCGCCACCTCCGCAAGGGTTAAGCTCGCAAGCTCATTAGAATGATATGCGTCCGTAGAGCTGGATTTGTCTGCCTCCTACCGTGACGCCTGTAATATTAGCGGTTTGGCCTGGTCCGATAGCATTATTTCCGGGCTGGCCGAAGCTAGGATGGTTCAGAACGTTCCCGGCGTCCCCGCGGATTTGCAGCTTTATACCGCGCTCCGGCCAGAGATCGAACGTCTTGCCGAGCGAAGCTGCCACGTTGACGACTCCCGGCCCGTAAACTGTATTCCGCAGGAAGTTGCCATAGGTAAAGGGTGCAGGAACGGTCAGGGCATCCAGGTTGTACCACTCGTTCAGACGAGCCTTGGTTCCACCTGGCAAATGCAGGCTTTCACCAGGAACTCGGTTGGCCTCTTGCGTAAAGCTGCCCGACTGGTTGTTGGAGCTATTATTGCCGCCGGTTGTGATGCCGATGGGGTTGCCACCCTCAACCACCCACACGCTCGACACCTGCCATCCGCCCACCAGCTCATCGATCACCCAGTTATTCTTCAGGAACTGTTTGCCCTTGCCGAAGGGTAGCTGATAGATCGCTTGCCCTTTGAACATATTGCGGATGTCGAAGTTGCCGTTGCTGTAGTTATCCGCTGGATTGAAGGCATTCTGGTAGTTCTGATAGCCTTCGCGGGCGCCAAAGCCGGAGGAATCAAGATCGTCCAGGAAGTGAGACCAGGTGTAGTTGACATTGAACTGCAATCCGTAGTTCATGCGCTTGTTAATCTGAGCTTGGAGCGCATTGTAGTTAGAGACGGCTGTGTTGATGGTTCCGCCGATGTTATTGAACAGCGGGAACGGCTTGTTACCGAGGTCGTTCGCGCTTAGCTCGTTTTCAGGAACCTGGTTGAGGTCGATGTTATTGAAGCTTTCATCGTAGCCATGGTTGCCGATGTAGGCAACATCAAGAGCGTAGTTGTTCCCAAGTTCTCGCTGGACATCCACATTCCACTGTAAGTTATGGGGCAGCGGTGTATGGAAATTGGTTTGGGTTACGCTCTGGCCATTGCGTGCATCCGGCGTGGTGGGCGCTGTCAGATAAGAAGCATTCGGGGTCAGGGTATTGAAGTTGGTCCCGTTAGCGACAACACCGCAGCCGGGATCTCTAGTATCCGGCGTGTTGCCGTCGCTGTCTATCTGCGCTACCGGGCATATGCCATTTGTGATGTCGCTGGTGCCGCCGCTGCTGCCGAAAGCGCCGCCCATGCCGCCGCCATAGTTGTCGATACTCAGGGTAGATGCATAGACACCGACGCCGCCGCGAATGACAGTATTTGCCATAAGCTGATAGCTGAAGCCGACGCGCGGCATCCACACACTCCATTGTGGCGCGATCAGTTGATTGCGTCCGTTCGTCTGGTTGAAGGCGTACCAGATGGCTCCCATGCTACCGTTGGCAGGATTGGTCACAGTGGGATCGAAAACCGACTCGTTGCCCTTGACTTCGCTCCAGCCGGTGTGGCCCTGCCAGCGCAAGCCAAGGTTAATGGTCAGGTTGGGACGGAACTTCCAGTCATCCTGAGCGAACAACTGGGGACTCTTGGTCCGGGCGCCAAATTCGGGCGTATCGCTGGCGCCCCAGCTATTCATCTGCCCTAGCAGGAAGTCCGCATAGGCGGCGCCGTTACCGCCGAAAGTGCCATTACCTGTGTCAGCTGATTTCGTTATGTTGCCGCCCTCCGAAGTATAGTTGCCATCGAAGCCGGGACCACCGGCTGATATGTAGCCGTATTGGGTGGCGTCGTCGAGGCTGATCAGAAACTCGCCACCGAAGTGCAGGATGTGCCGCCCGCGGGTCAGAGTGACCACGTCGGACGGGTCGTAAGCAAACTCCTTATAGATAAACGGGTTGGTGGGACCGCCGCCGAAACCGGAGATGTTGCTTCCGGGACCGAAGTTGGGGAGAAGATTAACCTCGGCGATCTTATATCCGAGCTTGGCAGGATACCCCTCGCCAAAAGTTGAGGGCAGGAAGTAATTCAACTGGTCGGTAAAGCCCAGGCGAGCTTCGTTGACCAGGCTCGAGCTGAGGTTCCATACATCGGTGACCTGCGCATTGTCGCGGCTGACGTCCTCATTTTCGCAGTTGATAGGACAGAATTGTGCCCCGTTCCCGAAAGAAAATCCTGGGTTATCGCTCTCCGTCACCGAGGCCGTGAAACGGTTGTTGGAGCGGATGTCATAATCGAGACGGCCGAAGAACTTGGTAAACGGGTTGATGGTGGGAGTGATATAGGCATAGTTGTTGGTGACGACCCCTTGAACGGTCATTGACTTGCCGACATTGGCAGGCTGCAGGACCGCTCCTTGCGCAAACGCGGTAATAAGACTCTGAAAATTCTGGGACACCGGGTTGATCATGTTGGCGGGGATGCGGTTGCCATTGCCATATTCAGCGGCAAAGGTCTGACGGATCGCACACGGGCACGCTTGGGTGACTGTGGAGCCGTCAGTGAGTGTATAGCTATGGCTGCCTGTTTGCTGGATCGTCTGAGTGGTCGGGTCGTAGAGGAGAGGCATACCGGGCGCGGTAAAGTCGCCCGTCGCCATGGCGGCATTTTGCCCGGCGGGCAACGTCTCAGAGTTGAGGCTCTTGCCATTGTCGATGATCTTGTCATAATCGAAGAAGAAGAACATCTTGTGAGGGATGACCGGACCGCCAACGGAGAAGCCGAAGTTGTTGAAGCGTAGCTCCGGTTGCGACGGGCCTTGCGCGCCGAATTGATACGCGAAAGCGTTCATCGCGTTGTTGGAAAAATACTCGTATCCCGCGCCATGGAACTGGCTGGTGCCACCCTTGGTGATCTGGTTGTAGACAATGCCGCCCTGGCCATATTGCGCCGAGAAGCCATTGCTGCTGATCTTTACCTCGGAAGTAGTCTCGAAGATGGTGACGTCAGAGTTCTCGCTCTGCGGCAGCGTGGTCGTGGCGCCATCGGCCAGCACGCTATCGAAGGGGAGGTTGCCGTTGATGGCCGCAACAGTGCCCGGATTTGAGGCGCTATTTGCGTTTTCTGGAGCGCCCGCGGCGCCCGGCAGCAACACGGTGAATATCTCCCAGTCCGCTCCAAGATTGGTCTGCGGCAGTTGAGACATGGTATCGGAAGTCAGTGTTGACTCCACCGCGCCGGACTCGGTGGTAAGCAAGGGCACATCGGTATTCACAACAACGCTTTGCGTCGTTGCGCCGACCTTAAGCTCTCCGTTGATCGTCTGAGTGGAAACGTCCAAGGTGATGGGGCCGCGCTGGAAGGTGGTGAAACCTTCTCTGGTGAAGGTGATGATGTAGTGGTCTGGAACAATGGAGCCAGTGTCATACAAGCCGGCGCCGTCGGTGGTGAATGTTTTCGTTACTCCTTTATCGACATCCTTCACCGTGACTGTTACACCGGAAATGACGGCTCCTGTCGGATCCGTGACGGTACCGCGAATATCGCCTGAGTTCGTGTTTTGTGCGTAGATCAGAGCGTTGGATAACAATATTACAACCAAGAATGCGTGGGGGATTCGACTCAACATGTGTTCCTCCAAAGAACATTTCTCTCCTTTCGCCAGTCGTTCTGAATGCCGCGACGTTTGACTCACCGAAGCCTGTCGCCGACGTTGACCAAGACTACGGGCCATCTTCCATCTGTCGTCATGGGAATTTTCCCCGTTCAAGCCCGATTAACATGCAATTCGATTTCAGATGCATCATGTCCTTCAGTAAACGAGGGTACTGTCACCATCGCATCTTGGATGTCAACGAAATGTAATTTCATTGTGGCCGGATGTCAGTGAAATGTAATTTCCTTGTTGCCAGATGTCAGCGAAATGTAATTTCCTTTTTGCACAATCTTGGCCATATCGCTCTCGAAGTCATCGCCAATATATTCGAAATAGCTTTACAGTCTGTCGTCTTTCAGGAAAATCAAGTAGTTTGCGATGTTGCAGGCACGGATCATCTCAACAACCTCCGGCCAGACGGCCTTGTGGTGCTTCCGATAGGCCTCATCGCAACCAGCCTTGATCCGAATTGTCATTCCGTATCGCTTCATCCCGGACCGCCGGTGGCGTCTTGTTCCGCTCGCGAATGTTGCTGCGGAAGTGAGTGCGGAGTATTGAGCAGAAATTTCGCTCAGGCATCTTTACGCAGATCGACTCCGGCCTCCCCAGATCGAATACGAAGCAACTCGCTTCCATACCGCACATGATGCAGTTCTCCCCGGAATCCGCGTCGCACCCCGGCCTCCATCAAGGCAAGTTTGCCTCCTGGCTTGGCGGCATAGCCAAAGAGCGTGCCGATAATGGTTTCCGCAAAGGCGCCGCCGCCCGAGCACTCGCGCATACAGCCTTCCCTTTGGGCAATCCGCACCGGCGCATCATATTGGCGCCGGGTTGGCCCGTAGAACTCATGCGCCTGCGCGTAAACGCCTTCGTAGATCGCGGCCTGCGTTCGGCGCAGAAATGGAATCGCATCCTCCCAGTAACCCAATGCGCACATCGCATCCACCGTCACCGCGGGCCACGCATCGTATGCCCCCATCGGCCCATGATCGGGACGGTCGGAGCTGGCTGCGGCTACGTCGAGCATTGACTGCGCCCGCATCCACTTCTCGTCCAATAGCTCCCGCTTCACGAAGCCGACCATCTCCCCTCGCACATTGGCCGGAAGATCGCCGGCCATGAAGCGGCCCACGGTCGCAAAGTCATAGCAGTGGCGCATCTCCACGCGGCTTCCGTCCCGGTGAAGGCTCGCCCAGACGCCCGTTCCCGGAACGTACAAGGTCATGACAGCCTTGACCATCGCATCCGCTTCGGCGCGCATCTCGCGCGCCTCGTCCGGCTCGCCAACCGCCTCCAGGATGCCGGCAAGCTCGCGCATCATCCACACATCGGCCGAATTGAACGACGGCACCTTGTGAATGTAGGTCGGCACGCACTCCAGCAGGTTCCTCGCCTCGCCATAATCGGCCAAAGTGTCCGCGGGTGCGCGCAGCAGCTTCTTCCAGTCCGTAGCCACCACGCGCAACCTTTCGAGCACGGTCCGATCTGCGATCTTTTCCCGCAGGAAATCCATATCCTGCGTCACAGAGAGATAGGACCACGTCAGCCGGAAGATCGACAGATCATTGGCTGCGTATCCGCGCAGGTCCCACCCCGGCGGCACGATCAACTTCTTCGGCGAAGGCGGCCCCTGATCCTTGAAGATGATGACTGCATCCGCATGAGGGTCCTGCTCCAGGAACAGCTTGAGCTGCTCCTTCATCTGCTTCGGCTCCAGCATGGCAAAGAGCGTCGAGAACAGCGAGGTATCCCAATAAAACACGGTTCCCTTGGCCCGCTCGCCGCTGGTGATAAAGGTGCGATTGTTCCAGAGATTGGTGCGCAGCAACACCAAAAGCGTCAGGACGCTGCGATAGTAGATTTCGTGAATTGCGCTGTCGCCGGTCATCAAGACGGGCGCATTGCCGGAGAAGAACTGGTTGCCCGGCGTGAAGGCGGCGCTCCATCGCTCCTCCCAGACCCTCTTCGCGCGTTCCCACTGCGCCTCAAACCAGGCAGCGGAGGTCGCTTGATCCGCTGCAGAGCTCTGCCGGCCGTCCACATCGGGCGCGCTCATCAGAAAGCGAATTTCACGGCTCTCTCCGGGCTTAAGAGCAAGCGTCCATTGCGCCTCCGGCTCGTTCCCCTTGGCATCGGCCCCATCGAGAAAGCGGTAGATCGCGGTCATCCGCTTTGCATCCGGACTGCTGAATGAGTTGAGGCTTACAATGCGCGCACGCTCGCCTCCTCCTGCAAAATCATCGACCACCTTATCCAGCAGAGCCCCTGCTTGAATCTCTATACCGGCGGCGGTATGTTTCAGCTCGCCGTCAGCGGCCACGCCGATATGAAAGCTCTTCTCCTCCGATCCGGTATTGGTCAGCCTGAGACGCCAAAGAACGATCGTGTCCTCCATCACCAACCGGTTGGTCGAGTGCACCTCTAGATCGCCGGCTTTGGCTCGCCGCTCCGCCTGATACGCAGACCAGCGGCAGCTCGAGCTGTCGTACTGCCCTCCTTCGATAAGCAGGCGGCAGAGCGGCAATGTGTTGTAGATGTACCAGCGCGGACCGGAGTCCTCATAGAGCTGGCCGCCGGGGAGAAAATTCACGCCCACCAGGTCGGGTGCGCAGGCGGCCATCTCATGAAAGTTATGCAGGGATGGCATATGAGCTAACTGGCTGCAATCCAACCATCCGGTCGCCAGTTCATCGAGCGTAGGAATCCCGCCGGCTTCCGGCTCGACACCAAGCTCCACTCCGCCAGCAAGTCCTGTTTTCGAGGCAATGCCGGCCGAGAGCGCCGCAAGAGTTGTGCCCAAAAAACTGCGCCGACTGATGCTCCCCGGCGTAATTGGATCGTTCGTCATCTTCTTTCCCTCAGCGAGGCCTTTCATCGTTGGTTCAAGTTGATCTCATCGATAACCCACGTTGGTACCAAGGCAGCTCCACTTTGAGAATGTTGAACGCTCCAGGCTCAATTGCTTGAAGATGGAGCTCTCCTAATCGAAAGGTGCTGGTCGCCTGTTGCCGCGGGCTATAGTACTGGAAATGATCATAAACTCGTCAAACATGATCCTTATACGAAAAACAATCATATATCATGACTAGTGCGCTGACAATGCAAGCACAGGTCCGGGTGTTTCCCAGAAAGTGCTTGGCTTTCTTTTCCAGCTTGGACCGATTGTTCATCAGAGTTGACTTGATAGACACGACTAGCAACTCCACTTTGAATTTCTGCGCGCTCCGAGTGTGAGAGCGGCGCGATCCACGATTCGACAGTTTTCAACCAGGCCTGATTCGAACAGGCCACGGTGAGCAGCGGCCAATCCGAGCCGGCCGTCAACCGGGAAGGACCAAATGCATCAAGCACTGTTTCAAAGTATGGCCGCAACCTGGTAGGTGACCAGCGAAGCCAATCTGCTTCCGTCACCATCCCAGAGAGCTTGCAAGAGACATTTTCGTGGCTCGCCAATGCCCTGATCTCAGTGTCCCAAGCTGCGAATTGATTCCTCGCGATGTCAGGTTTAGCAATGTGGTCCAGCACGAATATCTAATGGGGATGGCGCGAGACGAATCGCGTCGCTTCCGCTAGCTAGCGGGAGAAGATCGGCAGATCGTTGACAAGGCCCGTATCTGGCATCGCGGCAATTCCGCGATTAAATTCCGCGCCATCGAGAAAACCATCGGCTTCGCCCTGCACGACATGCCGCCAGCCCCTGAGCTTTGGATTTTGCCGCAAATCGTCAAGTATCTCAGGGAAATCTTTTGCGGCGATTCGAGCCCAGCCGCCGACGCCCTGAATGAACTTGCTAGTCGCAGCAAGCTCCAGAAGCCACGACGTCTCTTCCAGAGTTTGCCTCGCCTGCACGACAACCGTTGTCTTCACCTGGGCTAGTTCCAATTCGTGTTCCAGGTCCGCAGGCACGAAATCGCGGCGCAGAGCCTGCATCCGGTCATCAATCCATTCATATTCTTCCGGGGAGTAATGCCAGAGATGATGATGGGCGTCAATCTTCATCTCTTACACCTGAAACACTTCCTCTCAAGCGCAATGTGTGTGCAGCACATCGAGACTGAATTGATGATTGACTCCTTTTCGCCTGTCCTCGGGGACAGAGTGCCGTTGTAGCAAGCAAGAGAGCGACTTTCAATGTGAAGCCCCCCATGGAACTCTACAAGGTTTGCAAACTGCGAACGCAATATGCAACCTAGCCCCTGGCAGTCAACATCCGGTCCAGATGAACGTAACCGCCGTCGACGATGATGAGCTGAGCGGTGGTGTGTCCTGACTGCGTGGGCGAGAGCAGAAAGACCACTGCGGCGGCAATCTCTGCGGCAGTGGTCATGCGGTTTTCTAAAGGGATTTGCCCGGTGATGTGCTTCAATGCAGCGTGCGGATCCGACTGCCTGCCCACCCACGACTCATAAAGCGGTGTCAGAACCTCAGCTGGCAAAACAGCATTCACACGAATTCCGTATTGGAGCAGTTCTGCGGCCCACTCGCGGGTAAGCGCCAGTTGCGCTCCTTTGGCGGCTGCATAAGCCGAGGTGTTGCCCTGGCCTGTGAGCGCAACTTTGGAACTGATGTTGACGATAGTGCCACGTGCCGCTTTTAACATTGGAAGAGCAAAGTGCGCCAATGAATAGTAATGCAGCAAGTTCAAGCGAAGACTCGCTTCAAAGCGCTCCGGACTGCCTGATTCCAGGCCTACGCCGTCATTGCGTCCGGCATTGTTGACGAGGCCATCGAGCCTCCCATAGCGGCCGGCGATTTGCGCGATCGCCTTCCTGCACTGATCATCTTCCCCGAGATCTGCAACAATCAGTTCGCAGGGCAGTCCATCGCGCTCGGTCTCTGCAAGAAAGTTCTGCACATGCTCCGAACTATGGCTGAGAATCACAACGCGCGCGCCCTCTGCGAGGCAGGCGCGCGAGATTCCCTGGCCAATGCCTGCTCCACCGCCGGTGACTGCAATCACGCTACCTTTTAATCCGAGATCCAAGTCTTCTCCATCACCGACATTTCAGCGCAATGTCAGAAAGCCTCCGTCGATGGGATAATCCGTTCCGGTTATAAAACTCGCTTCATCGGACGCGAGAAAAAGGGCAAGATGCGCTATCTCTTCAGGAGTGCCCATGCGGCCAATGGGCTGGGCGGCGGCGAGCTTTTGCATCATCTCCGCTTCCTGGCCGGGATAGTTGTTGGCCAAAAAACCGTCGACGAATGGGGTATGCACGCGCGCCGGCGAGATACAGTTGCAGCGAATGTTGAGTGGCAGGCAATCCTTGGCGACGGAAAGCGTCATTGCCAGCACAGCGCCCTTGGTCATCGAGTAAGCAAAGCGGTCATTCAATCCGCAGGTGGCAGCGATGGAGGCCATGTTGAGGATCACGCCTGCGTTGCGCCTCTCCATCAACGGAATCGCGGCCTGCATGGCGAGGTAAGTGCCGCGGACATTAATCCGATAAAGGCGATCAAAGTCGAAAGGCGCAGTAGACAAGATGGAGCCGACATGCGCGACGCCCGCGCTATTGATTAACACATCCAAACCGCCACTTTCGGCAATCTGGCCAAAGGCAGTTGCGATGCTGCTTTCCTCCGAAACATCGAGGGCAATGGCCAACAACCTCCCCGAAGTCTCGGAAGCGATGGCCGCAGCTGCCTCTTGCACCCTAGCCGCGTTCAAATCGAGCAGGATGACTTCGGCCCCGGCATGCGCAAATCGATTTGCAATGGCGCGGCCAATTCCGCTTGCGGCGCCGGTAACGGCCACGCGCTTGCCGTCCAATTGAAAGCTGGCCATCGTTCCCTTACAATCCTCGCTGGCAGTCGCAGCTGTTTGTACTATGCAAAGAGATAAAATTTCATATGTGGTATTTGCCTTGTGCTGGTGAAAATACTCTCCGAGCTGCGCGACAGTTCGGCTTTTTCAAGCTGGCTTGCGCAGCAATCCTCGTCAAACTGCGATGCAGTGAGAATGATTTGCCGATATGATCGCAAAATCATATTTCATGCTCGATATTATGCATTACAACTATATCATATGATAGTAATGTCGAAAAATACGAGCAACCTGATGTCTTGTGCCGAAAAACCGCTTCGTCACCGTTCCGCATCTCTCGATTGGTCACCGCAGATTTCACAGTGAATCTCAAGAAACTCGCACGGGGGTCTAAATGACGAACGAAATCGTGATAACAGATGTGCGCGTAATTGATTTGCGCTTTCCCACTTCGCGTGAGCAGATTGGCTCCGACGCGGTGAATAAAGACCCGGACTATTCGGCGGCCTATTGCATTCTCGAAACAAATTCTCCTGAACTGACCGGGCATGGACTGACATTTACTCTGGGCCGCGGGACGGAGATCTGCGTGGCGGCATTGAAATATCTCGCCCGATTTGTCTGTGGGCGCTCTCTGGCCGAATTAACCCGCGATATGCGGGGCCTTTCGCAGCAAATGACAGGCGAGACACAATTTCGCTGACTGGGACCAGAAAAGGGAGTCATTCACATGGCCTGCGGCGCCCTGTTGAATGCCGTCTGGGACCTTTACGCAAAGGCTGAAGGGAAGCCTCTGTGGCGCCTGCTGGCAGAGATGGAGCCGGAGGACTTAGCGGAGATCATCGACTACCGTTATATTTCCGATGCGCTCACCAAGCAGGAAGCCGTGACGATGCTGCGTGAGCAACGAAACGGCTGGGAGGTTCGGCTCGCGGAGTTGGAGCACAACGGCTATCCCGCCTATACGACGTCCGTCGGGTGGTACGGCTTCAGCGATGATAAAGTTCGCTCTCTTTGCCGCGAGGCGATTGCCGATGGCTGGACTCATTTCAAACTTAAGGTCGGCGGTGACCTCCAAGATGACCTTCGGCGAGGTCGCATTGTGCGCGAGGAGATTGGTTTGGGAAACAGGCTGATGGTGGATGCCAATCAACTCTGGGGCGTGGATGAGGCGATTAAACGAACTCAAGCGCTCGGCGAACTCGCTCCCTGGTGGATGGAAGAGCCAACCAGCCCGGATGACATCCTGGGGCATGCGCGGATTCGCCGCGAGGTAGCGCCGATTCGCATTGCAACCGGAGAGCACGTTCACAATGCAGTAATGTTTAAGCAGTTTCTGCAAGCAGGTGCAATCGATGTCTGCCAGATCGACAATTGTCGAGTTGCCAGCGTCAATGAGATTCTAGCCATCATGTTGATGGCGACAAAATTCGCAGTGCCAGTCTGTCCTCATGCCGGCGGCGTGGGACTGTGCGAATATGTGCAGCACCTTTCCATCTTCGACTATCTATGCGTTTCTGGGTCGCTTAAGGACCGTGTCATCGAGTATGTCGACCATCTGCACGAGCACTTTGTAAGTCCAGTACAAATTCGTCGTGGACATTATCGAGTGCCGCATGAGGCCGGGTACAGCATTGAAATCAAACCAGAGTCGCTGGAGCGCTTCAGCTTTCCAAACGGCGTAGCCTGGCGATAGGAAGCTGTGAGCATTGCATCCCAGCGCTCTACCCAATAAGCGCAGAGATTTCCCTTCAACCAACCGCTTCCATGGAACGCGGCGCGCGCGAAGGACACGCGCAAGGACGTGTTCGGAGATGTTCTTAAGTTCCTCGTCATTTGATCGCTGCGATCATGGGATCGGGACAACTCCCCTTCCCGCGACAGTTCTATAGAAAACAGTAGAACGGCTCGGAATCAATCGCCTGGAAATCGAGTCTGAAAATCTTAAAAGGCAACGCAGGAGAGTCTTGTTGCAGATCGCAACGGCGCGTATAGTGATGTTTCACTCATTTTCTATGATTTTTCTTGCACATTCGATCATATTATGCGATCTTTATACCGTTATTCGAAATGCCGGTCTCTGAGTTGCTTGAAGTGACCATTTCTGTCAGTCATTGAAACGTAATGCTTTCTTTGTCTTTTGATTGCGACTGGAAGAGGAGAGCAGTGAGGGAAGCTGAGTGAAATGAGTGCGTTTGATCACTGAATGTCTTCGCTCTTGCCCGAAAAAGAACAGGAATGCGCTGATTTCTTTGGGTGAGAGCGCCTGTGCTTGGTTGAGATTTTAACGACATCGAACGAGTCGAGGAAAAATGCCGCGAAAATCGAATTACGATAAATTCCCAGTCATCTCTGTCTGCCCGTCCGGGTCCGATTGCTGGGAGACTTGGCCCGTAATTCTTGAACGGTTGAAGACCTACACCACCCAAACCAAATCTGTGATCTGCATCGAGTGCTATCCGGGCGTACTGGAACTTGTGCTCCAGAGGACTCTCGAACAAGGCCTAAAGCCCGAAGCCGTCATAATGACAACCGACCTTCTGAAGAGTTCCCCAGCGATCGAGCAAATGGTCGGGGATGTGTTAGGCGATGACCCTGTGTTCGGCCGGATGAATAGGATTCAAATTGAGGATTTTTTCGACGCGCCGAAACTTGGCAATGCTCGCGATCTGGCGACGAAATGGCAGAATGGTCTGCTGCTCATCGTCGGCACTGGTGCCACCCTTGTCGTCCCCGAGCCGGATGTCCTTATCTACGCTGATATGTCGCGCTGGGAAATCCAGCAGCGCCAACGAAGGAACACTGTCGGGAATCTTGGTGCCGACAATTTGCAGGAAAGCCCAGGACAGAAATATAAGCGGGCGTTTTTTGTCGATTGGCGCGCGGCTGACCATCTTAAAAAATCTCTGTTGCAGAAGATCGATTTCTGGCTGGACACTAACGGAGATATCCCGAAACTCGTGACCGGCCGCGCCGTGCGGGATGGGCTGAAACAGATCTCTCGGCGTCCCTTTAGGGTGGTTCCCTTTTTCGATCCTGGGCCGTGGGGTGGCCATTGGATGGAAAAGGTTTTTGGTCTTCCAGCGGGGAGGCCAAATTATGCCTGGTGTTTCGACTGTGTGCCCGAGGAAAACAGCCTTTTGCTTTCCTTCGGAGGGACATGCGTCGAGATGCCAGCCATGAACCTCACCCTTCTTTATCCACGCGAGTTAATGGGAGACGCGGTGTTTTCTCGATTCGGTACCGAGTTCCCTATACGCTTCGATTTCCTCGACACTATGGGAGGTGGAAATCTTTCGTTACAGGTTCATCCTAAAACGCAATTCATCCGTGAGCACTTCGGCATGCAATATACGCAAGACGAGAGCTACTATTTGCTCGATGCCGGCGATGACGGCAGTGTTTACCTCGGTCTTAAGACTCATATAGACCAAGAGGCCATGATCCGGGAGTTGAAGAAAGCTCTTAGTGAAGGTGTGTCATTCAGTGCTGACACATACGTAAACCGCTTCCCGGCCAGAAAGCATGACCATTTCCTGATTCCGGCGGGCACCATCCATTGCTCGGGCAGAAACAGCATGATCCTTGAGATAAGCGCAACTCCCTACATTTTCACATTCAAGTTGTGGGATTGGGGCCGAGTGGGATTGGACGGTTTGCCCAGACCAATTCATCTCGAACACGGTTTGACAAACATTGTTTGGAACCGGGACACGGAGTGGGTTGGGAAAAACCTGATCAATCGAGTTGAACATATTGGCGTGGGCCAGGGTTGGCGCGAAGAGCGCACGGGGCTCCACGAATTGGAGTTCATCGAAACTCGCAGGCACTGGTTCAAGGGTTCAACGCCTCACGATACTCTGGGAACAGTGAATGTACTCAACCTCATCGAAGGAGACGAGGCCATCGTCGAAAGCCCCTCGGGAGACTTCGATCCGTTCGTCGTTCACTATGCAGAAACTTTCATTGTTCCGGCTGCTATTGGCAAATATCAAATCTCTCCATTCGGACGATCGATTGGAAAAACCTGTGCAACGATCAAAGCGTTTGTTCGCAACGGATGACCTCACTGCGAGCGATTGGCATCCCCAGGTCTGCCCGTATTCAAACGCGACCCGCGGCAACATTGATGTCAGGTTATCGGTTGTATGAGCTTTCACCTAGTGAAATGATCCTTTTGACCCGGTAGACCCATCAACGCTGCCGTCTCTTAGACCGCTCTTCAAAATCCGCGGCAGCGAGGCCTACAGCATCTCGGAACCGGTCTTCGCTAAACGGCTTGGGGACAAACACTATATCTCCGGAGTCGACTAATCCCGGCCACCCCAAAGAGCCACCTTGTGGCGAGTACACGACGATCGATGGACACAGTCGCATTGATCCAAGCGCACTTGTCAGGAGTACTCGTTGTTTTGCAGAAATAGCGCCAATCGGGAGGATTGCCACCGAATACTGAGTGTCATAGCACTCTGTGATGAACTCCTCGACTGTCGTATAAATTTCGAGATTCACACTGACTTTGGCGAACAACTGGCTGATTCTTTCGCGTTGTTCCGGGGGAATGAGAATCAGCACCCTTGTCCCAGCAATCTGAGTCTTCTCTCTTATGGAGGATGGGGCACCCATCGGCATGTTACCTCTCGTCGGTCTTATTCATGCGTCATGCGCTCGGTTCCGGCTGGTCTTTGGCTCGACCATGTTCTGTCTTCGACAGTTGTACGGCGTGAAATTCCTGCCCCTTCCGCCGAGAACTGTCACGAAAGTATCCGATTTCAGGAAAAGCGGAACGTATTAAGCAGTGTGCTGAAAGCGCTATCGGGTAAAAGCATTTAGTTTCAGAGGCGGGCGCGCCAAGATTTTGGCGACGTTACGAGCGTTTGCTGAATGCACGAAACAGTTTGCTGTAAGCTCACTCTCGCATTCAATTTGTTTTCAATAAAATAGCAGCACCTGCCTATCGCAGCGTTTGTTGTCAAGCCAGGCGTAGTTTCGTCGTGGTAGACTTCCGCATTGTGATTCCACAGACAAAAATGCTGGAAGATCCGAAGCTGGCGGCGCTTTCTCCCGAACAAATAGCTGTCGTGCGCAGCCACCTCCAGGAACTGCTTTCAAGCGATGCGTTCATAGGCAGCCATCGCGCGCAGCACTTCCTTGAACTGGTTGTAGAGCATGCACTGGCCGGGCGACTGGATTGCCTCCGCGAGCGGATGCTTGGCGTAGAGATGTTCGGCCGCCCGATTGACTACGACACGGGCAACGACTCCGTGGTGCGTGTTAAGGCTTCGGATGTCCGCAGGAGGTTGGCACAGTACTATCAGAGTCTAACGACCCGGCCCCCCGTCCAAATCGACCTCCCGTCTGGCTCTTATATACCGCAGTTCCACCCGACGCCGGTAGAGGCACTATCTGTTCCCATTGAACGTGAGAGATCCCATCTAGATTCAATCAGCATTCCAACGCCATCGGCAACCGCGCTCAGTGCAGCGCCGGCAATTGCGCCGCGATGGACTTGGACGCGTTGGGCGTTCCGCATATCAATGCTGGCCATGTGTAGTGCAGCCCTCATCTCTCTCGGGTGGTTCGCAGCAGTTCGATTCACGACTTCCCATCGGACTCTAACGGCTGCTGATCCAATCTGGGCAGCGCTCTTCGATGGTAAGAGGAACACCTATATTGTTCCGGCCGATATCGGATTCAATCTCCTTGAAGACCTGTCGCGCCGTCCAATGGCACTTGCCGACTATATGAAGGGCGGGTACTTGGACCTGCCGCTTCCGGGAATGGATGAGCATAGGGCCGAGGGTCTGCGTTCGCAACGGCTAACGAGCTTTGTCGACGCTCAAGTTATCTCCGCTCTTGCCGGACTGCCTGAGTACAATCGGCAGCGGGCCTTCCTTCGCTTTCCGCGCGACCTGCGGCTTGACGATCTAAAGGACGCTAACGCTATTCTCATCGGTTCAGTGGGCAGTAACCCCTGGGCTGCCATTGCAGACAAATCCGCCAACTTCCATATCGTCTATCGCGAAGGCATGGAAGGCGCAACGATCATTAATGCAAAACCACAGCCCGGAGAGCAAGCATCCTTTGAAAGCCGCTGGAATGAGCCGGCGCATGAGACCTTTGCCCTGATCAGCTTTCTGCCGAACCTAAGCGGAAGTGGTCACCTCCTCCTTCTACAGGGGCTGGACGTAGCCGGAACCCAGGCAGCTGCCGAAGCGCTATTTCATCCGGCTACAATAGCTGCCATTCTCGAGCGCGCAACGCGCCCCGACGGCTCGATCCGCTCCTTTGAGCTATTGGTGCGTTCGACTAGCATCAATTGGAATTCGACTGACTCTCAGGTGATCGCTAGCAGGATTTACTGAGATTTCGCATTTCGGATACCGACTGCGCCGACGTGTGCAGCGTCTCTCTTCTCCACTGGCACAATTCAAGCAGGGCACTCCACGCCCATGTCAAGCGACAGAGCCAACTTCTGTTTAAACTCCTGCTTTGGAATTAGCGCAAATAACGGGTTGCACCTGCCAGGATAAAAATCGCCAACACGAGAACAGTCACACCCGTCCACTGAATGCGGATTGGAGATCCCCCGCAATCCTTCCATTCACCCGTAAACATGCCCAGAATAGTCGCGGTGATCACGATCAGCGACATGAATAAGGGCCATCCGAGTACGGGCCCCCAAGCCCCCAGTTGGCTAGCAGCAAGTCCATACAGCAGCGTGCTTCCAAACCAGAAGACGGCCATCGTCGCTGCCAGCGCCCAATGTGAGCGTCCCACTCGGTACCTGAATCCGGAACGATTGCGTTTCAACAACCAAACACAATAGATGACATTCGGAACTGCGCCCGCAACCAGCAGTGGCAGCCAAACCGCATTGGTCGCATAGAGTCGGCTTGCGCCAAATGAGTGAGCTAGTTCAACTAACGGTGTCCCAAAAGCGACTCCGAGATTCATGGAGGATGCGCAAAGACCGCATAGAATCGCAAGCAACAGCCCCCGCGAGGTATGCTTTTGTGAGACCCTGGACTGCGCGCTCGGTTTCTCTCGCATCCTTCCCGCGACTGCACAGAGCATCACGCCCAACAGGATGAGAGCAATTGAGCCAAGCACCGCAAGCCCTGCCGTGCTGGTGAGGGATTCTCGGTGCAAAGACACCATCGGGATCAGGCTGCCTACGGCCGCAGATGTTCCCAAGACGATAGAAAATGCAAGCGTAATCCCGATCATGTCCACCGCAAGGCCGAAAAAGACCTGCGCCACTCCCCAGCCCGCACCGAAGCCACAGACTTCGAAAATTATGTTTGGCGACGCTGAGCGGTAAACCATCGACAGATTCGGGATGGTCACTAGAGCGGCGGCAAGAGGCAAAACCACGAGCGCAAGAACTGTCCAAACAAGCCAGGTGTTCTCCCAAGCCCATTTGCGGGCGTACTTCATGGGCATAGTGAAGCTGGCGTTCATTGCACCGGCAATGATGAGGGTTGCGATCCCCCACGAAGTACTGCTCATGATTGGCTTCCTTCCGCTCAGCCTAAGCCGCAGCAGACCTTCAATCTCTTGATGTTTAATCCTTATTTTTATCATATTATTCATTCTTAATGCATATAACCGCGCATTTAATATGATGTTTATGTCATATCGCTAGGCTATTCACCGTCATCGTTGTTCGACGAAGCTCGAATCGATCCAGATTGATGAGCCTAGACGTTGCGCCTCATTCGTAGTGGGAGACGCGGTCCGCAGGATTTTGTGACGCCCTTAACCACCTTCTCTTTCTGATTTCGTTATGATACATTTCTCCACTTTCCACCGCATCTGACGACGGTTCGCGCATGGACATGGTATTGTAGAGCGCAGCTACACGAATTATCTTGTTTGGTTTGCCAATGCCCCCAAAGAGCGACAACCTGGTTGCACGACACGAATACATCCTTCAGCGCTTGCAGGAGACAGGGACCGTCGCTATTGACGAACTCTGCACGACGCTAGGTACATCCATTGCCACCATTCGCCGAGATTTGGAAGACCTCGAAAGCCGAGCCCTGCTCAGGCGTACGCGCGGCGGCGCAGTGCGAATAGGACCACTGTTCTACGAGCCGTTCCGGAATGACAGTTCTTTCCAGGACAAAGTGAGCAGCTTCGCCGAAGAAAAGCGTCGCATCGCCCTCGCGGCGTCTAAACTCGTCAGCACAGGTCAAACAGTCGCATTGAGCGGCGGCACCACGACAACTGAAGTCGTTCGAAGCCTGAAGGTGCTCAGTGGCATTTCCATCATCACCAATACCGTGAACATGGCAATGGAATTGAGTAACACCAAGGACATCGAAGTTATAGTGACGGGAGGGCATCTCCGCGGAACTTGGTTCACTCTCGTGGGTCCGCTCGCTACCGCCGCGGCCGAGATGCTCTTCTCCGACATCATGTTCATCGGCGTTGACGGCATCGACGCGAAACAAGGGTTGACCTGCACGAATCCTGCCGAAGCCGAGGTCCTGCGTAAACTGGTGCAGCACGCCAAAATGAAAGTCGTAGTAGCCGATCATAGCAAGCTCGGTTCTGTCAGCAAGTATCTGCTCTGTCCAACAAAGGGAATAGACAGAATAATTACCGATACGGGCGCTTCTGCTTCAGCAGTTGCACCCTTCGAAAAACTCGGAATTGAAGTCGCCCGGGTCTAGTATCGAGACCGCATGATTATGGAATGGCCCGAGAGGTAGCGCCGGTCTCCAGACCGGCTGTCGTGCGGGCGTCCCCGCCTGCACTCGTCTCCAGAACCATTACCAAATCACAAGGTCTAAGTACTAGCTTCAATTCGCAGATTCGATTTCGATGAACCTTCTCCCGTAGGATTAGTTGCGATCTCCATTCACGTCAGTGCAGACCGAGTTGATCAGTTCTAGCAGTGCATCACCCTCTCGCCGGGGAAGTGAAGATTCGCCGCACGGAACTGGCACAACTTGAACCAGTTGGAACCCTACTTCGCGCTTGGGCATATGGCAGCCGGTGCAGTTATCGGGCGGACTACTTTGCTGACGCGCCTCCCTCGGCAGCTTACAGCTTTGGATTGTGTGGCAGCTCATGCATCTCTTGTTGAAAAAGGCCGGCGCCTCTTCCTTCGCAGGTTCCACATGAGGATCGTGACAGGTTATGCAGCTCAGACGGCCGGCGCTGGCGCGACAGCACTTACTCAAAGTCATGGCATAGTAATGCTGCAGATGATCTTTGTCGGGCGGCGCCTCGCGCGATCACGTCGAAGTGCCGATCCAGTCGCTGATTAGAGTACACAGCCGGCACGTGGAGACTTTGCAGGAGAGCAGTGGAGACGCTGGACATGGAGCGGCCCATCCCTGTTCGCATGTACTCCCTATATATCTCGGAGTGACAGCCACCACAGGCCAGCGATCCGACATATCCATCGTTCTTCGTCATGGCTTTGACCGCGTCGCCCTCGGTAGTTGATGGAGTTGCGCGCTGGAATCCATTCCCGGTCTGGACAAATGCTGTGAGTGCCAGGACTGAGAGCGCCAGCACCCGGCGCACGGGACGATGACCGGACAACTCGTCTTGTTAAGAGTGGTGCTGTCGCAACTTCCTCTCCTATGTTGCTGCCGTCCTTGTCCTCTGGTTGCACTGCGCAGTGAGCATCCCTTCGGCTGCGGCAAAAGAAATACATGCGCCAATGCAGTCCGGAAGCCCAAGACTGCAGAGAAATGTATGTCGCACTGTGTCGGGAGGAAAGGCGCGATTCCGTCATCGCTCATTCATGCCAGCTGACGCAGTGTATTCCGAGGAATGTGTAACGTTCGCGGCATTCGCGATTGCTTGCAGTCCCGCCTCGTTGGGATGCAGATACAGCTCTCCGATTCCGGTCCTGCGTTTTTTGTTCATTCGGTCTTGTTCAGTACGCGAATCGCTTCCAGGCCTTGCGCGGCGTCCCGATCTTCGGGGTTAAGAGCGAGCGCTTTGCGTAGTTCCTCGGCACCCCGTTCAATCTGGTTATCGCGGCAGAGAGTCAAGCCTAGATCACGATGCAGCGTGCCCTCAATCTCGCAATCTCCGCAGATTTCAAGCGCATCACTATATAGGCGGACTGACTCGCGCCAGTCCTGCATCGTGAACGCGTGGAAAGCTTGATTACCGAGCGCCTTGGCCTGATCGACGACAGAGTTTTGCGCCTTGAGCCGGTCGAAATGGGCGCGCAGCCTCTTTGATTCCTCGGGATCCGTACTGTGAAGAACGCGTGAAAGGTTATAGTTGGCTTGCGCAGAATTAGGATCGATCGCCAGAGCGATGCGAAGCTCGGCTATAGCTTCGGCGGTGCGATTCTGATCCAGCAGATTATTTGCGAGCCTGAGATGCGCCTTGACATTGCCGGGCTCCAGCTTCACCACTTTCTGCAGCAATTCGGCTTCTTTGGCGAAGTTGCCCTGCGCCCTCTCAGCAAACGACCAAAAGAAGTAGCAGTCTGGATTGCCTGGGGCGAGTCCGACCGCAGAAGTGAACTCGTTGTCCGCCTCGCGATCCTGCTCCATGTCACTAAGAATGCGCGCCCGATTCAAGTGCGCAATCGCCAGACCAGGAGCGATAGAGATCGCTGTTGCCGTTTCCGCCAGGGCCCTGTCAAGGTCTCCAGAGTCGGCGAGAGCGATTGCAAGATCAAGGTGCGCCTGGGCGGACTCCGGAGTCAGCCGAATCACGCGCTTTAGGAGATCGACGGCGTTGGAATACTCACCAAGCCGGCCTTTGACCTGGGCATCCAGGGTCAAGATCAACGGATCAGAAGGAGCGAGTTTCTCAGCGTGATCCAGGACCAGTTCGGCCTCGGCGAGCCTTCCTGCCTCAAGCAGCTTTCGGCCTTGCTCGAGGAGTTCGACCGAAGTCGGAGCCACCTCTGCCACAGTTGCGAAGATCGACCCGAAAGTAAGAGCGCAGCATAAAACCATCATTGCAAAAGCGCGAGACCGATTGTTCCTGCCAGTCCGCTGTATTGCTCGAAGAATGATGGGTGCATCCTCGCTTTGCAACGCGTTGTTACGGGTCTTTCGGTGTGAGAATAGCATCTGTCCTCCGTACAGTTCTCCAAACGAACCGCACGCCGTACACCCCCGTATATCTCCACTTGGAACATCCTTCCGGTGTTCCATGAACCACGCTGTCAAGGCAATAGCTCGCCAAAACGTGAGCCGGTGGCGGCAAAGTCTCACTCCGCCGCAGTGCCCCCCTCACGAGGCGCACTGTGGCCTAGTCTTGTTAGCGGCTCCGGCCATACACCGCTTAACCCCACCCATCCGGATGCGCCTTGGGTAAAATGGCCTCTGGAGCTAAGCTCCAGAGGCCATTCTACCCGGTAATCTCACAACCTCAACGCAGCCACCTAGAAGATAAACTTCACTGCAATCTCAAGCTGCCGGTTTAAGGATGTGTTGTCGTATGCAGTGCCGCTGATCGTGCCGAACTTCGACCCGTCGGTGATGCTGCCGTCGGGCAGGCCCAGGTTCACGTGGTTGGCCAAATTGTATGCCTCGGCTCGAAACTGGAATTGCCGCCCTTCACCCACCGGAAAATTGCGGAAGACCGACGAATCCAAGTCCCAATAGTTTGGGCCCTTGATGGAATTGCGCCCTGCGTCGCCGTAGGTTCCAAACGCCGGCGCGGCGTACGCGTTAGTATTGAACCACGTCCCTGCCAGCTTAGTCGCGGGACTCCCTACCACATCACAATGCTCATATGCATAGAAACCAAGTGACCCCGTATTCGAAACATCATTGCCGTCAAGGCAGGTAAAAGGTGTACCCGAATGGGTCTGGAAGATGTTGTTAATCTGCCAGTTCCCCAGGATGTAATCGAGGGCGCCGTTTCCAGTGGAAAACTTCTTTCCCTTCCCCACGGGAACTTGATAAAGCGTGTTCACAGCTAAAATGTGCTTTAAATCGAGCCCCGATACAGACCGATCGTATTGACCCGGGTCGTAGGCATTCTGCGGAACACCGCCTTCAACGCCGAAGTATCCGTCGCCTCCGACATCGATGGACTTTGACCAGGTGTAGGACACCGAGTAGGAGAGACCGTTGGCGAACCTCCTCTCCAACGAGGCCTGCAGCGCGTTGTAATTGCCGCGGCCTGTGCTGCGATCGTAAAACGTCGGCGTAATGTTGGGAAACAGTTGACGCGGCGCAATAGGGCCAGTTCCGGGCGTCAACGCGCCACCATAAATACCGCCAACATCGAGCCGGTGCGTGCTCGATCCGACATAATTCACCGTCACTGTCGTTGACGAACTAAGAAGTTGCTGCGCGCCAAAGCTCCACTGTTCCGAATAGGGAGTTTTCATATTCGGATCGTATTCAAATCCTTGCTGAGTAAATGGCGTAGGCGCCGGAACGAAGGTGCCGCTGCCGCTGCTTGCGAGTGGATTCTGGGAAGTAACCGTCGGTGTCGGTGAGCTTGCAGTCGGTACGTTTAAGTTACTGGGTTCCTGTTGACCGATGTCGGGCCACAGTCCGTCGACATTTTGCGCCAGTTGCAATACGCCCGCCCAATTGTCATAGATGATGCCGGCGGCCCCACGAACGACTGTGCGATCTGTCACCTTATAGGCAAAGCCGAGGTGGGGACCGACATTATTGTACGTGTTATTCATGATCTTATCGTTTGGAGACACGACGACGTTCGCCGGGAGCCCGCCGGGGCCGGGCCCGCCTCCGGGTATGCAAGGCGCATAGCCGCGCACACTGCAAAGAGGAGGAAGTTTCTGAACGATATAGGTGCCGGTACTGAAATCGATGTCGCCCGTCTCCGGCCCGCCATTCACGCCAATTTGCTTCGTGGTTCCCACCGGTGGGAAAAGTGTGAGATCGTAGCGAAGCCCGGCATTGATCGTCAATCTGCTTGTGGCCCTCCAACTATCCTGGACAAATTCGCTCATGACACCGCCAGGACGCGTCTCCGTATCGACGTTGCGCCGGTCTGCAGCCTCTGGAACGTTGAGGAGGAAGGAGGCAAGCGCGTCGCCAGGCTGGGCCGAATTTTCAGGATTTCCGGTTTGCTCCGCTGCGTATGTGATGTTATCGGTCGTGATCGGAGCGGAAAATTTGTTGGAGATGAATCCCCCGCCTATGCTGACCGTATGGTTTCCAAATGTCTTCGTCAACACGCCGCTGTATTGGTTGGCGTTGGGAACATCGGGGTGCAGCGCGTAGTTTTCGCCTGGGGAGGCATATGAAGCGCTGCCACCAACCCCCCCTCCAGCGATATCCAGCCCAGGAAGGAAGTTTCTTCCCGGCGACGCCGCGAAATTGCCGACAAATGATGGCGAGAACCCAATCTGGCTGATAATACCTTGTGTACTCTTCGTAAATTCCTGTATCGCATTGTCTCCGACGGTGGTTCTGCCGAATTGAACCTGCAGAACGAGGCTCGGACTGAAGACGTGTACGTAACTGCCGCCGTAGTTCCTGTTGGGAGCGATAACGGAATTGATAAGTCCCGGAACACCGCCGGATGTACTTACTACACTCGTGTCACGGCTATAGCGAAACCATGCAGTGTCATTCTTGCCAAGCTTTTCGTCAATCCGGGCCGTCCATTGGTTGATGGTCTGCGTCGTGGGAGTTGAGTCGGTCGCATCATCTCCGGCTGCATCAAGAACAGACCCAGCCGCGGGGTAGACGAATTTTGCCCAGGCCACCATGTTGGGATCCGGAGTAATCTGGTTCCCCGGGTATGGCTGACGGGTGAACTGGCCAGGGTTAGCTGGATCCGTTGCGGTTGTGAACGGGTTGAAGATCTGCGTCGGCCAGTCGCTCTCATTCCCCGCGAGCTGCGCAGCAGTGGGAACTCTTATAAACTTAGCTGCTGTCTGCGAATAACGGAATCCCTGGTATGACCCGAAGAAGAAGGTCTTGTTCCTGCCGTTGTACAGTTTCGGGAGCCAAACAGGACCTCCGACGACTCCGCCAAATTCGTTTTGGGTAAAAGAGGGAGCGCTCGCAGCACTAGTGAAAGCCTGAATGGCATCCATGCCTGCATTGCGGAAATACTCGAACGCCGAACCGTGAAAGTCGTTTGTACCGGACAATGTGGTCACACTGACGACGCCGCCAAGTACCGACCCGTATTCCGAGCTGTCGGCATGAGACACGACCTTGATCTCCTGTATCTCATCGATGATGGGCGGGACGGCATACACGCTGTGGAAGGCTCCAAAGTTGCTCAGGCCATCCGTGAAGAAGTAATCGCTTCGGCTGCCCTGCCCATTGACGGAGGGAATCACGGAATTCTGATTGATTGGCTCCGGTGTTGCATAACTACCTTGTCCTTGACCGCCCTGCCCATTATTCACCGGAGATACTCCCGGGGTAAAGGTAAGAAGCTGGGTAAAGTCGCGGCCGTTCAGCGGAAGATCGTTCACCTGTTGCGTCCCGATGACGGTGCCGAGATTGGCACTCGTCGCCTCCAGTTGCGGTGTAGCGCCTTGAACCGTCACTACGGTACTTTGCGAACCAACGGTCAGACCAAAATCGATCGACGCGACCTGTCCGACGGTAAGTGTGAACTCAGGAACCTTCTGCAAAGCGAAGCCTGGAGCCGACGCCTGAACCGTAAATCTACCCGGGGTGATATCCAGGAAGACATAGGCGCCCACACCATTGGATGTGGTTGTGTTCTCGACAGCCGTAGCCACATTTCTGAGCACGACTCTGGCGTTGGGAACCACCGCGCCGCCGGGATCTCGAACAGCTCCACTCAACGAGGCCGTCGATAGCTGCGCAAACCCTGTGCCGGATAGCAACAGGACGCCACTTAGAAGACACGCGTGCCACAGGGAAAATACTTTGCAGGTCTTCCACCACTTAACGGAAAACTTCATTCCATCCTCCTGAGTTCATCTGGCTGGCATTCGAGCCCGGTGTTTCCCGGTCGATGTATTTGGTTGATTTCCGCCAGCCCTCGGGCTTTGGCCTGATTGCAAGGTCACGGAAACAGCGATTTTCTTGTTGCCCGTCACAATACGCGAGCGAAAAAAGCATTGTCAAGCATTATTATTGGCTTTATATGATAGTTTCACTCATAACAAACGATTCTTTAACTCATTACGTGCCGCAAATCTTGGCGGTCAAAAAAGAAGAATGAAGGCGCCAACCACTATTGAATCAATATGATAACGAAATAAGATATTTACATTCGCGCTCGTAGGATCGAGAACGACAGGAAGCGATCCAAGGCGAAAAAGGGTTGATTGATAACCGACTCTTGAGCATGAATAGAGATTGAAAGGTCATGTAACGAGAGGAATCAAACTTTCTTGGCAGGCTCTTGGAATCGGGTTGCGGTTGTAGAAATCGATCATAAATAATGATGCTAATGTCAATAATCACTCGCTTTATATGCTTGTTTAATTGACATTCAACCATCGGATCCTTTAGCATCCGCACTCGGCGCACGTTTCGGCCGAACCGACGACATACAGAGGTCAATCTCGTTCCTCCACATCGAGAATTGTGGACTTCGAACCGATGTATCCCCTGGCTGGCGTGCGGCTGTTCAATCCGATCACGTTCGCCCGAAGGGAATCTCTCGCCAAATATGGACAGACGTGAGGTCATAAGAGGAGTTGCGGCGGCGACCGGAGTAATGTGTGCGCGACCTCGGCTCTTGGCTCTTGACCAAGAACAGGGCTCGATGGAGAAGTCGACGTTTGCCCTACCAATTCGCGGGATTGCGAAAAAAAGTGGGAGACTTGTCCAGCCGATCCAACTAACGATAGCGCACACCGGAACGGATGCAATGTTGGTGGTGCGTGCCGACCACCAGGAAGTCGACCGACGCGTTCTGTCTTCAGGGACACATACGTTCAACGTCTATATCGCTCCGGTTGAAACAGCCAGGCAGATGGTTATCGACTATGAAATCGCCGGCAATTCGGATTCGGCTGAAGTTCGCGTAGAACCGGTACGCAAAGTCCAGATCTTCATCTTGCCTCATTCTCACCACGACCTTGGATATACCGATCTGCAGAAGGATGTTGAAGAGAAACAGATGGCGAACATCACCAAGGGAATCGAGCTAGCGAGAAACACGGCCAACTACCCGCCAGGAGCCCGCTTCGTTTGGAACCTTGAGGTCCTCTGGGGAGCGGATCTGTTCATGCGGACGAAGACCCAGCCAGAGCGCGAAGAACTGATCAGCGCCGTGAAGAAGGGTTGGATCGGGCTCAACGGCATGTACGCGAACGAACTCACGGGCCTTTGCCGGCCTGAAGAACTCCTGCAATTGTTTCGTTACTCAATTGAATTGGGCAATCAGTGCGGGGTCCGCGTCGACTCCGCCATGATCAGCGATGTTCCTGGGTATACCTGGGGAACGGTCTCCGCGATGGCTCAAGCAGGCATCTGCTACTTCTCGGCTGCTCCCAATTACTTCGACCGCATAGGAACCTTTATGGTTGCGTGGCAGGATAAACCGTTCTGGTGGGTCTCTCCTTCAGGCAACGAAAGAGTCCTTTTCTGGGTTCCATGGACCGGCTATGCGATGTCGCACGTCATGAAGCTCGACAAATTGTGGATCAATAGGTATCAAGCGAGACTGGATGAGGTCGGTTTCCCCTATCAAATCTCCTATATTCGGTGGGCGGGTCACGGCGACAATGCCGTCCCTGATCCGGATCTATGCGAGTTCGTGAAGCAATGGAATGAAGAATACGAATGGCCGCGCCTCACAATTTCTACAACCAGCGATGCGTTTGCGGCATTTGAGAAACAGCATGGCCGCCAACTACCGGAACTCAAGGGCGATTTGACTCCTTACTGGGAGGATGGAGCAGGCTCATCGGCCATGGAGACACGAATGAACCGCGGAGCAGCCGAGCGCCTGGCTCAGGCAGCAACACTCTCTGCGATTCTCTCGCCGCAGACATACATGGAGGCCGATTACGACGCAGCGTGGAGAAATGTCTTGCTGTATTCGGAACACACTTGGGGAGCGTGGAATAGTCTTTCGGACTCTGAGAATCCCTTTGTGGCACAACAATGGCAATTTAAACGCCAGTTCGCAGTTGACGCCGAGAATGAATCAAAGAAGCTCCTGGACGGAGTGCTCGACGCATACGCAAACAAGAGCGATAGCTCAAGCGTAGATGTGCATAACACCTGTTCCTGGCCGAGGACGGAAGTTGTGGTGATCTCGAAGGAGAGGTCACTGGGCAAAGATCATGTGAAGAACGAACACGGCACATCTGTTCCATCGCAACGTCTTTCAACCGGAGAATTGGCCTTTCTCGCAGAGAATGTTCCCGCACTGGGAAGCGCGCGCTTTCATCTTTCTGAAGGAGCACCGCACGCTCCGGAAAAACCCGTTACGGTGGTGGACGGAGTCCTGGACAACGGTGTTGTGCGCGCGAAAGTCGACAGCAAAACCGGCAACGTCGTGGAGCTGATATCCAAGAGGAATCCGCGCAACCTTGTGGACACCAGCCTGGACGAGGCGGTCAATAAGTACCTATTCCTTGAAGGCAGCGACACATCGAAGGTGAGCACGAGCGGGCCTGCGAGCATCGCGATCGAAGAACCCGGTCCCGTGGTTGCCACGATCCGTATCGAGTCTTCCGCACCGGGGTGTCTCAACCTTGTTCGCCGCGTACGATTGAAGGCTTCTGTGGATTGGATTGAACTATCCAACACCGTAAATAAGAAACGTGCACCCCTCAATCCGCACCCAGGCGAAGGTCAGCTTGCCATAGATTTTGCTCAGCATGGGTCCAAAGAAAGCATGCAATTTGCCTTTCCGTTTGCCATTGAGAGCGGTCAGATTCAAGTCGATGTTCCTTTTGCAGTAATGCGTCCTGAAAATGATCAACTTCCGGGATCTTGCAAGAACTGGTTGCCGGTGGGCCGGTGGATCGATGTAGCAAATGCGGAGTACGGCGTCACCTGTGCGACACTTGATGCGCCTCTGGTTGAAATCGGCTATCTTTCGGCCACTATGCTAGGCTCGCAAACCCATCCTGAGATCTGGCGTAAACATATTGAGCCCACACAGAAGTTTTATTCTTGGGTCATCAATAATCATTGGGGAACGAATTACCGCGCGTATCAGGATGGACTAATCGAGTTTCGGTATGCGCTTCGTCCGCACGGCGCCTACGAGCCTGCAACTGCCAGCCGATTTGCGATTGGCATGTCACAGCCCCTTGTTGCTTCGGCACAGGGGCAGCGATCTCAAACGGCTCTGAAGCTCCGGATAGATCGGGAAGATGTGCTTCTGCAGGAATGCAAGCGAAGTGCAGACGGCAGCGCGTGGATTGTCCGGCTGTTCGGCGCCTCAGGAGAAGATCGTAAAACCAGTTTGACGTGGACAGACAAGACGCCCATCAAGATCTGGCGCAGCGACCTCCGCGAACAACCGCTGGAACGGCTTGGTACAGAGGTCGATGTACCCGCTTGGGAATTGGTCACGCTGCGCATTGAAGCCCTAGAAACATAGCTCGACAGCTCAAAATGGTCCAGCATGCAGCAGGGTTCACGCTCGACTTGAAAATGAATGCGATTCGAGATTGAGGTAACAATGAAGAACAGCAATCTGGAGAAGCATTGGTCAATCTCTCGCCGATCATTCGCCAAGGTCTCCCTGATGGGGACCGCATCGCTGTGGCTAGACGGCGTCCTGCGGGGCGAGCATTTGATGCCTTCAGGTCAACCTTCGCGCTTCGTCAATCCGATCATAGGAGCCAGCACCAGCGTGCTACTGGGCGAGGGTAAAACCTTTCCCGGCCCCACAACACCGTTCGGCATGGTGCAACTCAGCCCCGACACAATTACAGGAGGCGTCAAAGGGCCGCCAGACTATTCCTGGATTGGCGATAATGGCCCGGGCTATTCCTACGAGCAGACTACGATCGAAGGTTTCAGCTTCACACACATGAGTGGTGTCGGAGCGTATGGTGATCTGGGCAACCTGCAGGTGATGCCCACGACCGGTCCCATGAAACTGGATAGCGGGCGAGTTGACCATCCAGATGAAGGCTGGCGCTCGACCTATAGTCACGCAAACGAACGCGTCGAGGCAAACTATTATGCGGTAACACTGGAGCGTTATGGGATTCGAGCGGAGCTTGCGGCTGCTCCGCATGCGGGCATGCTCCAATTCACCTTTCCGCATACAAGAACCGCGCGCATCCAATTGAATCTTGCGCGCCGCATCGGAGGCGCATCGACACGCCAATATGTGGAAGTAGTAGGAGAACGAGCGATAGAGGGTTGGATGCGTTGCCCTTCCGCCGGCGGAGGATGGGAGAATGGAAAAGGCAACGTCAGCTACACGGTCTATTTCCGCATGGAATTCTCAAAGCCTCTCGAACGCTTTGGCGTGTGGAAGATAGACGTTCCTGATGACGTTTTTCCTGTTCAACATGAACTGGCAACTTCGTATTTTTATACGGACGAATACCAGCAGCTGGTTCAGAACGGAACAACCCTGAATGGATGCAAGCGGCAGGAAGGCAACCATATCGGTTTTTTTGCGGAATTCCCTTCCCTTGCTGCCAGTGAAAAGCTAGTTGTGAAATCGGGTATCAGCTTTGTCAGCATCGAGGGGGCGCGCAAAAACCTAGAGAACGATATACCTGGATGGGACTTTGATGAAGTGCGCCGGAACGGGCGGTCCCTTTGGGATGAAGCGCTGAGTGCCATCGACATCGAAGGCGCTACCAGCGATCAAAAGAACATTTTCTATACCGCCATGTATCACGCCATGATCGACCCGCGTGCGATTTCGGACGTGGATAGTAACTACACGGGTGCTGATGGCAAAGTCCACGCCGCCGCCGAATATACGCCTCGCACAGTTTTTAGCGGATGGGATGTCTTTCGCGGTGAATTTCCGCTCATGACTCTTCTGAATGCGACGGTGGTCAACGACGAGATCAACTCGCTTCTCACTCTCGCTGAGACGAGTGGAAAAGGATATCTAGAGCGCTGGGAACTCCTCAATGCATATACCGGATGTATGGATGGAGACCCGGCAACTTCGGTCATCCTGGATGCCTACTCGAAGGGAATCAGGGGTTTCGATGTGGAAAGAGCCTATGCCGCATGCCGGCAGACAGCCGCGGGGAAGAACGGGGCGACTAACCGTCCAGAGAACGACTTTTATATGGAGCACGGGTACGTTCCAAACGGCGATTCCTCACCTGGTGTTTCCTGGACCCTGGACAATGCGTACTTCGACTGGTGTGTGGGACGTCTGGCCACGGCGTTGGGCAAGACGGAGGATGCGCAATTGTTTTCGGCGCACGCATCGAATTATAAGAACGTCTACGATTCCGGGGTTGGCAGTATGCGCGCGAAAAACGCCGCCGGAGAGTGGATCCCATGGCTGGGTAAGACGGCCTTTGGCCAGGGATGCACAGAGAGCAATCCCATCCAGCAGACGTGGTTCGTTCCCCACGACATTGCAGGCCTGATCGCGCTCATGGGTGGCGCGGATGAGTTTGCCCGGCAACTGGAGGACTTCTTTGAGAGGACTCCGCCCTCGTTTGGATGGAACGACTATTACAACCACTCTAACGAGCCCGTGCACCATGTTCCCTATTTGTTTGTCTACGCGGGCAAACCCTGGCTTACGCAGAAATGGGCGCGCCGTGTGTTGACTGGCGCCTACCACAACAATGTGAACGGCATCTGCGGAAATGACGATGTAGGCCAGATGTCGGCGTGGTATGTCCTGGGTGCACTCGGGTTTTATCCGGTGTGTCCTGGAGATGAAATCTACATTCTAGGAAGTCCGCTATTTTCCCGTGCAACAATTCACCTGGACGAGAAGTGGTACAAGGGAGCGAAGTTTACCATCACGGCCAAAAATCAGTCCATTGACCATCCCTATGTGCAGAGCGCGAGCTTGAATGGAACTTCGCTCTCGCGTGCGTGGATTCGGCACAGCGAGATAGCGGCAGGCGGTGTTTTGGAGTTAGCAATGGGGCCTGATCCCAATAAACAGTGGGCAACCCTGAGCACTGATCTACCACCGTCGATGAGCACTTCTTCCGGGAAAGCATAAGACGTACACGCCTCGCGGATCTCATCCGGCTGTCTGATTTGTTTGGAGGGCCGCAGGTCTCTGGAGGACACTAATCGGCGACGATACGCAGATCACTGAGGCGAATGACAATCGCAACGCATCTGGCGCGGAAGCCCAAACAGCACTGTGGGGATGTGCAGGAGCCAAACAGATCTGACATTCCCCGGATAATTGGAACGATAAGCCGAGGCTGGGAGGCCGGTGTCAAGGCTTTCGACCACGTAGCGGCGTCCGCCGTGGCGGACGGCCTTGATACCGGCCGGGCTTCGGCTAGGCTGCTGCTGTCCGGGGAATGTCAGCTTTTTGATTGCGCAGCCTCTTCTGCTCGCCTTTTGGCGCGCATCTCAAGAAGTTCCTGCGCTTGGGCAGCCTTGGTAGTTTGTACCTGGCGGTAGAGAAGTTTGATCTGTTCGGTTTGTATCCTGTCTCCACGCAAAAGCGGTTCAAGCGTGGTCATCAGCAGCATTTGGATTGCGAGGAGTTCCGTGAAGATGTGCATACGCATTTCCGCTCTTCAATGGATCGTTGAATCCTTTAAAAGTCGTGAACGAGGTGGCTGGGCATCGAGAACGGCGAAGCCAATTCGCCTAGTTGCGAGGATCGAGAACAATCGCGTCGGAGACCGGAGATGATCTCGGACAGTGGCGTGCATATACTGACAACGGTCGCGGATATGCGCTCGGTTTTGGCCCCCAAGCCCTGGAAGCGGCGTTCATCCGGCAACGCGGTGCACCTATACAAGAAGCGTTTCCTGTCACCTACAACTACGCGGTTCTTACCGACATCCAGCGGAGCATCATCGAAAAGATGTTCGACCTGATTTCGCTGCCTCGCGGCAAGGGGCTCGCTGATGATGCCATCAAGGGCTACGTGACGCAGCTCTACACCCTGACGACCGTGCACGCACTGCACATCGGCCGATGTGACCGACTCGCGGGGCCTACTGCTGGGCGGGTTTGGCGGCCGGCTTGGGAGATGGCTTGGCCGCTGGTTTAGCCCCTGCCGGGGTGTGCGTCACGGCCGGAACGATCCGAGCCAACTTGATCTTGTCTATGTCACGAAAATTGGCTTTCAAATAGGCGTCGCCCTGCTCGGCGATCAGATCCTGGCGCGGGGATTCGCCGTAGACAGCATATATTTTGTCGACCACCTCCATGCCTTCGACGACGCTCCCGAAGGGGGCGAAGCCCATGCCGTCTAGGCGGGCGTTGTCAGCATAGTTGATGAAGAGTTGCGTGGTGCGAGTACCGGGACCGGCGGTGGCGAAGACTAGGTTTCCGCGCTTGTTGCTTTGAACGACTGGATCATCCTGGATCGTGGCGGTCTTCCAAACCTTGTTGACGGCGGGGTCGGCGCTGAGCCCGAACTGCACAACGAAGCCGGGAACGACGCGAAAGAAGGCCGCGTTGGTGAAGTAGCCGTACCGGACCAGGTTGTAAAAGCGGTCGGCGCCGAGGGGTGCCCAATCGCGATGCACTTCGACCACGAAGTCGCCCGCGGTGGTGGTGAACTTTGCCTTGAAGACCGCGGGCGCCTTGGCCTTTAGCGATGCCGGGTTCAGCAGGGACGGACGCGGGCCAGCAACGGCGATGTGGACGGCACTAGTCTTCGCGGGAGCGCTTTTGGGAGCCGGGGTCTGGGCGTGGACGAGAAGGCACCCACACAAAACAATGATCGTCGCGATTGCTTTCATAATGACTAATTGTACGAAACTGCGGAGTGGTTCGGGACGGCGGGGGAGACAAAAACGGCGATCCGGGTTACGTTAGCCAGTTGACGTTGGGGAAGAGTCGCCGACGATCCGACCACGACTCTTAAGAGCCGGCATGATTGCACTGGGCATAGAATCGCATTGAGGGGTTCAAGACTGTGAAGGTCAGTGTATTCATTTCTTGGGTTTGCTCTGCGCCGTTTCTACTTCGATGGGACAGAGCAATGCTCGGGCAGACAACGAAGGTGTTACACCCGTGCCCAACACCCAATGTAAGTTCGACCGAACGAACGCGGTTGTGATGCGAGTGAAGGAATCTGCGCCTGTGAATGTTTCCGCTTCTCTCGGCAAGCCCGTTCATTTTCCTGAGGGCACGGTCGTGAGTGTAAGTCGCCGTGAACGGTCGTGGGCGTGCGTCACCCGGTCAATTCAAACTCCGAATGGATGGAGTATCCGGACCGGATGGATGCAAAGCTCTCAACTTGAGCAATCGTCGCATTAGTTTGTTGCGATTGCTGGCCTTCTAAGGCGATTCAATGAATCGAGCTTTTTCCGAGTTCCGGGTGGTTTACCGGCATCCATGTAAGTTGAATAGGGCCTTCGGTCCGCGAAATTCCATGAAAATCGCGACTTTCGACCCAGTCTTTGTCAACTGAAAAGCACTTAGAAAGGTGACTCAATCGTTGACCTAAATCGAGAGCAAGATCCGCCGATTTACACGGATAGGAGTTTGCGAGGTTTGCCTTGTAATTGGCGGCGTCTGACGCAATATCGCCCGCCGCTTCCGGCTTGCCGTCAAAGATAACCTCCAACAGGCGCCGGCCAATGGCGTATACGAGGCTGCCACCCGTATCGGCATGATCCGTCGAGGATCAAGACCGTCCAAGAGTTGCCCGACCGCTGAGTGAAGGCAAATACGACCGCGCGTTCGTTGGGAGAGGTCTCGTAATCGAACCCCTGGCGCTCATCCCAGCCTTCCCGCGCGGGCTGCGGGGTGATGAGTTTAATGGGCCGCTTCGCATCGGGTTTGTAGGCGGCCCATGCGGCGGCGACCGCGTCCTTGGCATCGGCGGCCTGGGCGTCGAAGATGGCGATGTGGGTGTCGGTCTCCGGTGGGGTCAGCAACACCAGGTTCGTTCCCATCGCAATCGACCAGCCGGCGGGGACCGTGAATTTGGCCCCGCCCGGCGTCAGACGCTGCGTGTCGGCCGCGACCTGCTCCGGCGCGGAACCTCCGGCCGGCGATTGGTCCGTTGATTTTGAGCCGGGCTTGGCGGTTGCGCTCGGCAGATAGAAGGTGAGGAGTGCTACGGCTGCCACGAATGGGTGCATCCGCATGTCAGTCGACCTCCGCTGGGGGGTGGGGAAACTAGCAGCGAGTGTACGAGAGAAAAGGCCGGTTGTAAATGCCAAAGTCAGATCTCTCAACTCTGCTCACGAAGGCAGGTTTCATCCGGCGGGGGCGTGACCGCAGACGAAGAAACGACAGGTTTATGGGTTCCGGTTGGTCGAGTAGCCCCGGGGAATTTCACCCCGAGACCCTCACAGAACCGCGCTTGAACCTCTCGATTCACACGGCTCTTCATAGCCGTAGATTGCTCTCCTTCGAGAGCAAACCGTCTCGGGAGGAAAGGGCTCATCCTGAACATCCAGTTGGCCGAACCCTCCGTCGAGCTACTTCATCCTCTTCGCTCCCCGTCTATTGCAGACGCTTCAACGCTACTATAGGATCATCCGCCATCCTCAAGTGCATCGACATTTCCTTTTCGTGGGTCCCACTTATAGGTTTTCTCTTAGCATCACTTGAAGACTTCCCATGTTCCGCCAATCGCCTCCTTGGCAAGCTCAGGCCACCTCTCATGCGGGATGCCGCCCCACCCGTAAACAGATCCCGTCGGAGCTTATACCGCAGTAGTAGTCACGCCGCGGTTTTGACATCGTCTCATAGCTTTCGACACTTCAACAGTGGTTCCCTTGCGGTCCTCTTCTCGCCTGATACCTGACCCGGTCAACGCCGAGCCTTTTCCTTCCGCGCTCACGACCAGGGCCTTTCAGCCACAGCCGCCGAAGGTGGTTTGGAACCTGCCCCTGTAAGCCGGTTCCGATGGGCCGACCCGCATCGGATAAACAGTTACGCGCTACTTGGCCTCACGGCCTTTCGCGCTCATGGCGCACAATTCCCGGCAAACCGTCTCCAATCCAGTTTTTGGCCCTCCGAGGGTCTCTGGCAGGCGCCGGCGGACGGTTGGAGACGGCGACCAGCCTCCCGGAACTCGGAAGACGGGGAAAATGTGCGCTCGGGTCACGGTCGAAATCGCGTGCAAAATCCGTGTCTGGTTTTCGCTCAACCGGATATCACGCTGGGCGCGTTTTGCCTCCGGTGAGGCACCGTGCAGTAATTGTGAAAATGCTTCAATGGCGGCCCGCGCAGACTCGAAGGGCGGAGGAATTACGAGCGGAACCCGCGGACCATCTGCTCGTGATCATGCGGATAAACAACGGCGTCCAGTTCTGAACCATCCCCGAGATTTGCGCTAACGATTGATTTACAGTACTCTTTCTCGTTACCACCAATTGGGAAAGGAGCAGCCATTTGGGAAGGCGAACTTTGATTCTCTGCATTACTCTATCGAGTTTTCTTGTGGGCTCATTCACTTGCAGTGCAGCGCCACTGCCATGTGTAAAGCCGGGCACCGCAAGATGGCCCGTGAAAACCAGCATTCCGACCGGCGCTCCCACGATTGAGATGACCCTGGCCGATGCACTCAGCGATAGCAAACTACCCCCACTACAGAATGTAAAAAAGAATGACCCCCGTTATCAGGCCAGCCGCATCGACGATCAACCGGTGAAGGAGAATACGCTCGTAAGTATCTCGGGATGGCTGTACCTCGTGGCTTTTGAAGCGGATGATTGTGACTTTCATATTCAACTCAGCCCCCAGCCACGCACGCTCGCTAATCCTCCTACCGCCGAAGACAACTGCATAATCGTGGAAGTTCCTTCAGGTGAGTACGCCACGGAGTTATCCACTCAGGTGGAGGGAGTGCGCGATTGGGTAGTGCTCAATCTGCTTCACAAAACTGCCCCCAAAATCGGCAGCGTGCACGTAATGCAGAATCCTACGTTTGTGACGGTAACAGGCGCGCTATTTTACGATGACGATCACGTATACAAGGCGGATCACAGCACTGGGCGCGGAAAGAAGGGCATGGAATCGAAGACTCTCTGGGAGGTGCATCCAGTAATCTCTATCGCCTTCGCGCCAAAACCGGCCCAATAATAGACTCCACGGACGGCTTCGGGAAGCGACTGTTCACTCCAGCAGCGACATTTGCGCAGATTTCTATTCGTTGAGCCGGGACGGGCCTTATGAGGCGCCATTCTCGGCGTGCGAAGTTGTCATGACGACAGGGGATTAGGATCGCAGCCGCTCGAACGACGCCGCATTCAACTCGAATCGACAAGTTCAGACCTTCGGGTCGAGGCAAACGGGAATTCACATTCCACCTGCGATCATAAAAATGACCTGATTCTATACCGCTGGCCACTGCTGCTTTTGAATCGCCATGCCTCGGAGCGACCAGGACAGCGGAAGTCAAGCGAGTGTTTCGCGCGCCGTTTCCGGTGCGGCAAACGGGGCCACAGGCGTCACGAGGGCGATCGCAATCAGGTAGAGCGATATCGACAAGGTCGCACCCGTCCACAGCATCAGCGCTGGGGCGAGGCCGTCATTGACCTCGTCGCACTTGCGCTCTGTACCTTCTTGGCTATACGCGCCAAACGCGAATCGTAGCGATCTCAAGTGTTATGGCCGTATTACCGGCTATAGGTACAGAACTCCGTTTTGCCCGCCCCCGGCCAAGCGCGACAACGAGCCCGCAGCAGGCATCATACGCAACGTGACCATCAGCAATGTCATCGCGCACGGACAGGGGACATCCATGATGCAGGGTCACCCGGAAAGTTGGCTCCAGGAAATTCGACTCAACCAGGTACGGCTGTTTGTGTCCCATGGAGCGGAAGCGCCCTATGAAAGCACGACCGCGGCGATGACCCTCGAATATGCGCGTGAGGTCGCAATGAACGATGTGGAGATAGCCTGGGAAGAGCCGCACGCGGTTACTTGGCAGACAGGGCTTATGGTGGACCAGGTTGAGGACCTACTGCTCGATGGCACGAGGACTGACGCCGCACCCGGTTCTGACCAGTCGGTGCTGCGGCTGAACGATGCGGACGGCGTTTTGATCGGGCGGTCACGCGTCGGTTCAGTTCACGTCACGGGAAGCAAAAGCAGAGCCGTGCACCTGGTGAAGACAGAAGCAACGGTAACCGCAGACCCAGGAGTGGCGCCGGTGATTGTGAAGTAACTCACGGAAAAGGGATGATCCCTCTACACAGTAACTTCCGGCGACCATCCGCCCGGAACTCGCAATCTTGATCCGTACCAGGCCAGGACGAGTGACTCGGGCTGCTGGCAACAACTGGAAATGGTGCAGTTTGAATTTCCTCAGGTCTTTCGCACGGCGTGGACTCTGAATATGGCAAAGAGGCCGGAGTTGGCTATCATTCGCATGGTAAGATTTCGCTGTTCAACATCGGACATGCGACGTGAGCGGGGTCCGCTTTTCCGCTGAGTGTTGTCATATTGCAGCCACTGCACTACGCCGGGCATTAGCGCGTCTCAGGCTCATCGAAAGCACCGCCCGTCCTTTGCCCCATCTGGTCCCCTTGGCTTCTTTCCCTTCGGACGATGTAGGGAAGGTCGATTGAGCATGAAGCAAGCTAAGGCTCTTTTGAGTTCAGTAGGAGCGGATACAGTCAAACGCAAACCGGGTCGGCCGGCGAATACAGAATCCGTCGTCGTTCCGATCGTCCAGAAGAGGAAGAAGCGCGGAAAGCTGAGTGCGGAAGCGCGGGAACGCATCCGTCAGGCACAGATCAAACGCTGGGCCGCGGTGAAGCAGCCCGCCAAGCCAGACGCGAATACTGCAGTAATCGCGCCACCGAAGCTGAAGAAGAAAACCGCGAAGACTTCCGCATGAACAGTAGTGCGAAGTTTCGCACTGACGTGAAATGAGGGGGCCGCCAGGTCGCTCCCGTCGTCGGCGTCGTGGCTGCTAGCGAAACTGTCGGCCGTCCGCATTCTGATTCTATTTTGCGAGGATCGCCTGCCCAGAGTGAAAGGACGCGTGGTTGGTGCGGCTCATCACGACGGCCAGGCGGTTGCGCGTGGGATCTTTGGCGAAATCTTCGTCGGAGACCGCAGCGTGCTTCTTGAGCCAGTCCGCCGGTGTGAATCTTTCGAAGGCGCTCGTAAGTTTCCCGTTGACTTCGGCCCATGCTTTCCTGAGGTCGGAAGCCGACACCGGATCGACAAGAGCTCTGTCCGGGTTGGTGATGTATGTCTCATCAAGTTCAGGATGGAGCCTTTCTCCAAGCCCCAGCATGGGAAACATGCGATCGTGCACGGCTGTCAGGTGACCTACGAGATAGAGCAAGCGATTCTTGCCGGGAGCCACTTGCTTCTGGAGCTGCTCGTCGGTAAGCGCCGCCAGGTTCTCGTCGAACCGGCCGATGACCAACTTCCATGAGTTGAGCGCGGTGATGCCGAGGAGTTCTTCGTTTGTCACTTTGACCTGCTTCCCTGTGAACTATGAACGCACTGATTGGATGCCAATCGAAGACATGGGATGCAAAAGTCTCAAGGCGAAAAGAGAGTGCTGCGCCAGCATTTGCCTCTCAGATTTGTGCGTGCGACAAAGCTTCCAGCGCGCATGATGGCTCAGCCGTCCGAACATTGTGGAGCAGAAATTGGGTAGATGGTGCTGCTTCCAGTGCGCTCACAAAAGGTCCACGGCGTTGATTCCCAGGGTACAGAGGCAAGAACTCCATGCAGAGTCGGGCACGCCGGCCGCCTACATGTCATTCGGGTAGCCAATTGCTTGTTCCCGGCTGATCGCGGTGTAGTCGCGATCGACATACAGGTAGAACCGGCCTGTCTCCGAATCGATATTCAGATAGCGTCGCGTGTCACGGTGCTTGTAAAGCACGATCGCACCCGCAGTCCCCATGAACATGAAGCCGACACATTGCTCCCGCGAGAAGACGCCCTCTAGAGGCTTCTAGTCTGGCGCATCAACTTCGATTGCGCGACTCATGAGACACCGCCAGTTGTGATTGTCACTTGAACCATAACCTTGCCTTTCGTGGAAGCGTATCTTTGCCGTCTTTCCAATCTCTGTCAAATGACCCACCGCCTCGCACTGGATAGTCCTCTGAACGTGGAAGCATGTCCTTGCCGCAAATTCCGATTTGAGGCGTGCTCAGCGATTTGACTTTCAGCCCGTCGGGACAAGTGCCTCGGCCTGTTCGCAACAGTTGAGCCTGTAAGCGCTACACGAGAGCGAAAATCAAACCCACTTTTGCTTGGAAATTCGACTGGATTTCCGGCCAACCCTCCGCCTCGCCAAGCTTCCTCCCCGGTTTTGTGGCGACACGTACTCTTAAGGAGGCGGGAAGTTGGCCCTGGCAGGCTCGCTTGACAGACGCCTATCTCTATCGTATATAGATAGAGTGTCTACCGTAGACGGCCTACCTGATGACAGACTCGAACTGCTTCAAGGAACTCTTGAAGTGCTTATTCTGCGAAGCCTCAAGCTAGAGCCTAACCACGCCTATGGAATCTCGCTGTTTCTTCAACAACAATCCGACAGTGAGTTTCTCGTCGACAACGGCTCCCTGTACCCAGCACTCCAACGTCTTCTTCAGCGCGAATGGATTTCCGCACAGTGGAAGACTTCGCCCAACGGGCGCCGCGCCCGGTATTACAGCTTGACGCCGGCCGGGCGCAAGCAACTGGTCAAAGCAATTTCAAAGTGGCAGCGATTTGCTTTAGCCATGGCACGAATTCTGGCACCGGAGGGTTGATTTCATGCGCCAATGGTGGTCGAAAGTGGCACGTGCGCTCGGAAGAAGGCGGAATCTCGCCAGCGAACTGCAGCAGGAGATGGACGCCCATCTTCAGTTCCTGATCGATGAGAATCTGGATCGGGGCATGCCGCCGGAAGATGCGCGTGCCGCGGCGCGGCGTCACTTTGGTAATCCGACCACCCTGCGCGAGCGAAGCTATCAATCGTGGCAATTCCCCACGTTCGAATCGTTGCTCCAGGACATTCGTTATGCAACGCGCGGGATCGTGAGAGCGCCCGTCTTCTCGCTCACAGTGATTTTGACGTTGGCCGTCGGGATCGGCGCAAATACCGCCATCTTTAGCGCGGTGTATGCCGTTCTTCTAAAGCCGCTGCCCTTCCCTTCGGGCGAGCGCCTGGTGTGGCTCGGCGAGTCCTCAGCGAAGGCTAGCGGCATCAGCGTAGCGTGGATCAACTTCGAACACTGGCGGATGGACAATCACTCCTTCGAGTCGATGGCCGGCTTTGAGAAAGCCGATCTGACGCTCACAGGTCGCGGTCAGGCCGTGCTTACACGTGCCGGTGTGGTCACGAACGAATTCTTTCCCCTGACAGGCTCCCGTCCGATAATGGGACGGCTATTTACCGCAAGCGACGATGAACGGCAGTCCGCTGCGATAGTGGTGGTGACCAAGGCCTTCTGGGCCAAAACCCTTTCCGCCGATCCCCAGATCATCGGCAAGACGATAACCCTGAATGGAACTGCATACATCGTGATCGGCGTACTCGCCCGGGATCCTGACTTCTTCCTGCAGCCGATCGATTACTATCTTCCACTCCGCCCTACTGCTGCGCAGGCTTCAAAGCGCGATGCACATGGCGATATGCGCGTGCTGGGACTGCTCAAGCCTGGAGTTACGCTTTCCCAGGCGCGCTCGGACCTGGATACGATCATGCAGCGGCTGGCGCAGGCAGATCCGGGCCCTGAAGATGACCATCGCGCGTTCACCGAGTTCCTGACGCAGCAGCGAACGGGCGACCTACGGCATGTGTTCGTCCTCTTGATGGCTTCGGTTTGCTTGGTCCTGATCTTGGCGTGCGCGAACATCGGCGGCCTGCTGCTGATTCGCATGACCACCCGCGCGCGGGAGATGGCAATTCGGACTGCAATCGGCGCGAGGCGCAGCCGGCTTGCACGGCAGCTTCTGACAGAGATCGTACTGATTGCTCTGGTAGGAAGCGCCTTCGGAATCCTTCTCGCAGGCTTTGGACTGCGCGCGGTAGAGGTGTTCGGGCCACGCGATGTTCCGCGGCTTTCAGAAGCCAGCCTGAACCTCCCAGTGTTGATCTTCGCTGCGGCGCTGACGCTGGCAGTAGCATTGGCGTGTTTCCTCGTGCCCCTGCTCAGTTCAGACAAGGTGAATCTGACGATTCTGCTGAAAGATAGCAGCACCGGCTCGGGCGCCAGCCGGATTGGGCACGCGCTGCGTGGGGGCCTTGTCATCGCGGAGATCGCGGTCGCTGTCATTCTGCTCTTTACTTCGGGGATGCTGCTACGGAGCTTGTGGGCCGCCGAGAACCTGAATCCCGGATTCGAGCCCAGCCATTTGCTTGCACTCGAGCTGCAATTGCCGCCTCTGCCATACAAAAGTGAAGGGGCCATTCTGGACTTCTATGAACGCCTTGAAACAGCGCTTCGCGCGCAGCCGGGAGTCGAATCGGTCGGCGCAGTGAACTGTCCTCCGGCGGCCGGCGACTGTGGGGACTGGTGGTATTCCGTTGTGGAAAGACCCACGCCCAGCCGGCAGGATATGCCCGTCACGATGGTCAACATGGCTGACGCGGCGTATTCCCAGACCATGCGCATTCCGCTCATCGCCGGACGCGCTCTGTCCGATCACGACAGGGCGGGCGGACCGAGGGTCGCGGTGATCAATGAAGAGATTGCGCGCGCGTGGTGGAAGGACCCCCGTTCCGCTCTCGGCCAGCACATTAAACTCGGCGGACCCTATATGGAAGGTCCCGTCATTGAAATCGTCGGCGTTGCGGCCAATGTGCCCCAGATAGGATTGGACAGCCCGCCCTTGCCGGAGATCGATTTGCCGGCCGCTCAGCGGGTGGATGGCGCAATGGTCGTGATGATTCGGACCAGGGGTAACCCGGAGAGCATGATTGCAACCGTGCGGCAAACATTGGCTTCCATCGACGGCAACGTTCCGATTCAGTCGTTGAAAACCGCCGATATGTGGCTCGGTGCCACACTTGTACAGCGGCGTTTCACCACGCTTCTGCTGGTCCTCTTCGCCGGAATTGCGGTGGTCCTGGCCAGCATCGGTTGCTATGGTGTTTTCAACTACTGGGTTAGCTGCCGAAGGCAGGAGATCGCCATTCGTATGGCAATGGGAGCGGGGACCATCGCCATCTTACGTCGTACTGGAAGGCAAGCCGCGAGGCTAGGCGTAATTGGGTTAGTTGTAGGGCTCACAGGAAGCTGGGGCGCATCGCGATGGCTGAACAGCCTCGTCTTCGGAGTATCTACCCACGATCCAGTCGTTTTCTGCTCCGCTGCATTTGCCGCATTCCTGATCGTATTGCTCTCAGCGGCGGTTCCGCTTTGGCGCGCAACACAAATTGATCCTATCGAGACGCTTCACCAAACCTGATGAAGAGGAGCCTGCAATCGCTTTTATTTGAAACAAGCATGCGCAGACAACGATAGCGCGGACCCGGTTGTGCTGTACCGCGCACTCCCTTTGAGGGTTCTCTCGAACTCAATTGCGAAGCTCTTTGTCTGATTTCCAACGGAAATCTCCCCGATCGCGTCAAAGTCTTTTGAGTCTCCACTTCCATAGACGAGGTTGTTCGATACGACCTCAAGTTCCCATTGCCAAGATTTCAGGATTCCGTTTGCAGCCAGGGCGACGCGGATTCAAGCCAATTCCACGGAGTGAAGAATCTGAGTTTTGCGCACGATCTCTTTCACTGTCAACGGAAGTGCGAGCAAAGTCTGCCCGCGGCGTTCGAGAAATTCGAGGCCCATGCGCGTGATCGCGAAGATCCGTGTCGAGTGAGAACTTGAGGCAGAAGACAGATTCCGTCAATTTGCATACGGCTTTTATTCGGCCATAGAAGTGGCGCATCTATAAGTGAGGTTCAGAGTTCCGAGTAAGAGGGGCGCAGCAGACGACACATGTGGGGGCATTGTTGCTTCGAGAACGGGCAAACTCCGGCCATGGATCTATTTACAACCGCGTTGCGAACCGCAACCGTTTGCGAGTCCACCTGCGTGGAGGAGAATTCCCAGCAAAGGCCCCGTGTGCCGGCATCCAGAGAGGTCCTTCGCGGAACGGAAATTGGCCAAACGCACAATGACAACTCGGGAACGATCGTTCGTCAAACGAATCTCGCCCAAACAGCGTCCCAATCTGGTCAAAAAAACCGAGCCTTGCCAAGGCACATTGATTCGGATCAGATTTGAACGGCTTTGCCACCGAGCGATGGCAGCCCATGCACCGGAGTGTCGGGTAAATCCCTATCTCGTCGAAGAGACGGGAGGCTTCGCCCACAAGCGCTAGGATAAGTCGTTTGGTCCGGGAAGTGGCGTTCGCAATTGGATAGTGGGATCCAAAATCTCGGCCGATGGCTTTCAGATCGAAATGATTCGACCGGAAACCTCAGTTTGATACCCGGTCCGTTTGGATGAGTGCTTCGGCCTGTTGGCAATAAGCTGGATCTCGCAACAGAGCCGCGTCAGACCATTCATGACAAACGGGCCCTGGCCATGGACTGCTATATTTCTCCGCATGCTTTCCGATCCGATCCGGAATCGAATATGCTCAAACGACCTTGCAGCTCAACCCCAAAGACCACCTCACCCTCATCATCGACGGGGTCCTGGAAGCCACCACCCCCACCGGCGAAATCCTGGGTTTCGAACGTACAGCAAGCAACGGCGCTGACTCAAGACTTCAGAAAGTGAGTGCTGAATCAGCGTAAGATCGCCGAGGCACTCATCGAGCCGTCTCAGTTGGAATTTCGGGTAGCGGGTGTGTGACCGGCTAACCGGAAGGTACCCAAGAATCTAGCTCTGTCCGGATGGGCAACGATTCGGCTAAGTGACGAGAAGCGCGCTTGAACTAAGCCTCCTCCCGCCACCCTTAGCTGTATCTCGCGCATGACGATCGTCAAAACTTCAACTTCTTATTTCGATTGTGCTAGCCCCGCAACAACTGCGGCAACTTTATCGAGTGTCTGGTTCCAGCCCTCCAATTGCCCGCTATTCTTTGCGCTCTCCATGGGTTCATTTCCAATGTGGGTGAGTTTTGTCTGGCCGTTTCCGAGATCCTCAAAGATGGTCACGTCGTACGCACCGTCTATGGCCTCATGTTCTATTCCTAATTCCGCAGGCTCAATCTTGTTTCCCTTCGGGTCCGAAAAGTACATGGAGGAAACGATCTTCTCGTGCAGAATAATCTCGTGGTATTCAACAGCATTCCAGAACTCCTGCCCATCCGGCGTCTTCATGCAGAGGAGAGATTTTCCTCCAACGCGAAAATCCATGTGACAAGCCGGCGCAGTGAAGCCCTTCGGTCCCCACCACTGCATCACGTACTTCGGGTCTGTCCACGCCTTCCAAACCAACTCGCGTGGGGCATCAAAAACTCTTGTGACAACCATCCGCTCAATTTCGTTAA
>Ga0182024_10002414_pt1 | contig 46342 bp, 51 predicted proteins | sample P32metaG_FD_120480 | JGI IMG/M metagenome (GOLD analysis project Ga0182024, IMG submission 120480) | Permafrost microbial communities from Stordalen Mire, Sweden - P3-2 metaG (Illumina Assembly) | ecosystem: Environmental > Terrestrial > Soil > Wetlands > Permafrost | place: Sweden: Stordalen... | reverse complement strand
TTGGGTCACGGTCTCGCCGAGATAGGACTCGGCGGTTTCCTTCATTTTTTGCAGGATGAAGGCGCTGATCTGCGACGGCGCGTATTTCTTGCCGCGGCTCTCGACCCAGGCATCGCCGTTCTCGCCGGTGATGATCTTGTAGGGGACGAGATCCATGTCCTTCGCCACCATCGGGTCGGTGAAGCGCCGTCCGATGAGGCGCTTGATCGCGAAGAACGTGCTTTCGGGGTTGGTCACCGCCTGGCGCTTTGCGGCCTGGCCGACCAGCCGCTCGCCCGACTCGGTGAAAGCGACCATCGACGGCGTCGTGCGCGCGCCCTCACTGTTCTCGATGACCTTGGCGCTCTTGCCCTCCATCACGGCGACGCACGAATTGGTGGTGCCGAGATCGATACCAATAACTTTGCTCATGGAAACCTCATGTCAAAAGCAGGACCAGTCGGCCCAGGTCGGCGCCGTCCCGGTCCCCCGGGGAATGACAGATCAGCCGGTGTTCGGCTGACTGCTGAGATATATGGTGCCGGGTCGGCGGCGACAACCGCTGCCGCATCGATGGCGCAACGTTCGATCGAGACAGGCATTTTCGCGTGATCGTTTCGGCAAGCTACCGCACCGATATCCCGGCGTTTTATGCGCGCTGGGCCGGGATGAGGCTCCGGCTCCTCGGGACGGGCAAGACATGACCTTGGATTTTTTCGCCGCCGGCGCCCGGCCCGAGCGCATACCCATGCCGGATGCCGATTTGTCCTACCTCGCCCATCTGCCGCTGGCTCAACCCGCCGCGCAAATCTTGCAGGCGCTCATCGCCGAGGTTCCGTGGCGGTCCGAGGAGGTGGCGATGTGGGGCCGCCTTGTGCCGCAACCGCGCCTCACCGCGTGGTACGGCGATCCCGGCGCGCGCTATACCTATTCCGGCGTTCAGCTCGACCCGCTGCCCTGGACGCCCCTCCTCACCGATATCAAGACCCGCATCGAGACAGCGGTCGCGTCGAGGTTCAACAGCGTCCTCCTCAACTACTACCGCGACAATCGCGACAGCGTCGGCTTCCACAGCGATGACGAGCCGGAACTCGGCGAACGGCCGGTGATCGCCTCGCTCAGCCTCGGCGAAGAACGCATTTTCGTCCTGAAGCACAAGCGCTTAAAGGGCATCAGCCCGGTTCGCCTTCGGCTGACCTCGGGAAGCTTGCTGCTCATGAAAGGCGACACGCAGCACTATTGGCGGCACGGCATCCTCAAGGAAAGCCGTCCTTGCGGCGCCCGGGTCAACCTCACGTTCCGGACGATCACTCGCTAGCCCGGCTGACGCCGGTAGTGGTAGCGGTGCAGCTCGGTGGTCATGCCGATCGCGTGGTAGAGCGTCCGCCCCGGCGTGTTGCTCGCCTCGACCTGGAGCGTGGCGACGGTGGCGCCGTTTTGCCTTCCCCAGTCGGCGAGCGCGGCCAGCACCCGCCGCGAATAGCCCTTGCGGCGATGCTGCGCGCCGGTCACGACCGACTCGAAACACAGCATGCCGCGATGGATTGTGCCGTAGGCCATCGCCACCGTCTCGCCGGCGGCCGCCAGCTCGGCGAAGGCGGCGGGCAGCACGATTGATGCGACGACCTGGCGATAGAGCGGCTGGTACTCCGCCGAGTGGCCTTGCAACCGCGCCATCGCCGCGAACCAGGAGGGTGACGGCTTTGGCAAGAGCGCCACGCCGCCGGCCCCGCCGACGGATGCCGCTGCGGCCGCGATCGGGTCGAGCGGCCCCTCGATGATGCAACTCTCGCCTTCCTTGCCGTAACCACGCGCCGCGAGATGCCGGTCGGTCTCCGGCGCCACGAATGACGGGATGCGGAAGATCGCCGGTTGGCCCTCGGACCGGTAGAGCGCCTCGGCCTCAGCAATGACCTCGTCCATGTCGCCGCCCGGTTCGCGCAGCGGCGTCGCCGAGTTGGCGGTGCGCCGCCCGCCGCCGCTAAAGCGCAGCAGCCAATCGCCGCACACCACCTGGCGCAGCGGCGGAAAACCGTTGATCGCGGCTTCCTCGGCCGGCCAGGACGCGGTCAATCAGACGTCCCGATCGGCGGGCTCGGCCGCCGCGCCGCCTTTGGCGACACCGACCATCGCCGGGCGCAGCAGCCGGTCGTGCAGCACGTAGCCTGGTTGCAGCACCTCGACGACGGTGCCGGCGGGACGGCCGGTGTTCTCCATCTCGAACACCGCCTGATGGAAATTGTGGTCGAACTTCTCGCCCTTCGGGTCGATGCGCTTGAGGCCGTGGCGCTCAAACGCGGCGAGCAGCTCGCGCTCGGTGGCGGCGACCCCGGCGAGGAGGCTCCTGGTGCGCTCGTCCGGAGCCTCGCTCTCCGGCAGGCTGTCGAGCGCGCGGCGCAGATTGTCGGCGACCGACAACAATCCCTCGGCGAACTTGCCGACACTGTATTTCTCCGCGTCGGCGCGCTCGCGCTGGGCGCGCCGACGGGTGTTCTCGGTCTCGGCGAGCGCGCGCAGCAGCTTGTCCTGGGCCTCGGCCAGCTCGGCTTCGAGCGCGGCGATGCGCTCTTCCGGCGTCGCCGGGACGGCCTCCTCCATCTCCGCCTCGGCGCCCGTGTCGTTGGCGGGCTCCAGAGGGTCCTTCTCGTCGCTCATGCGTCTATCCAATCAGGCGCCCGATCACCTTGGCGGTGTAGTCCACCATCGGGATGATGCGGGCATAGTTGATCCGCGTCGGGCCGATCACGCCGATCGCGCCGACGATTTCCTCGCGGCTGTTCTGGTAGGGCGCGATGATCAGCGAACAGCCGGCGAGGCCGAAGAGGTGGCTCTGCGCGCCGATGAAGATCTGCACCCCGTCGCCGCGCTTGCTGGCGTCAAGCAGGCGGAGCATGGTTTCGCGCGTCTCCAGCATCTCGAACAGCGAGCGCAGCCGGTCGAGATCGGCGACGGCGGTCACGTCGTCGAGCAGGTTGGCCTGGCCGCGCACGATCAGCGCGCGGTCGCCGTCGCCGCCGGACCAGTTCGCCAGGCCGGTCGCGACGATGCGGCCGGTCAGCTCGTCGAGCTGCGCCTTGTTGGAGGCGATTTCGCTCTCGATATCGGTGCGGGCCTCCTCGACGGTGCGGCCGACGAGACGCGCGTTGAGGTAATTGTTGGCGGTGATCAGCGCCGACGGCGGCAGGCCCAGCGGCACCTCGACGACCCGGTTCTCGACGAGACCGTCCTCGGTCACCAGCACCACGAGCGCGCGGCCGGGGCCCAAGGGCACGAACTCGATATGCTTTAGCGGCCGGTCCTGCTTCGGCACCACGACGAGCCCGGCGCAGTGCGACAGGCCGGAGAGCGCCATCGTCGCTTCTTCCAGCGCCTGGGGCAGGCTCCGGCCGCGCGCCGCGCACAGGCTCTCGATGCTGCTGCGTTCGTCGTCGGCGAGGTGGCCGACCTCGAGCAGCCCGTCGACGAAGAAGCGCAACCCCGCCTCGGTCGGCAGGCGGCCCGCCGAGGTATGCGGCGAGTAGAGCAGCCCGGCTTCTTCGAGGTCGGCCATGACGTTGCGGATCGTCGCCGGCGACAGGGTGTCGGTTAAGAGGCGCGACAGGGTGCGCGAGCCGATCGGCTCGCCGGTCTGGACATAGCCGTCGACGATCATGCGAAAGATCTCGCGGCTGCGCGCGTTCAATTCGCTGACCGGCGAAGGTGATAATGGTCCTGTCATGCGCAATCGGCGCTCTCGGTCCGTGCCGTTTCCGTGCGGAAAATCTAGGAACCCGATCTTGTAGCGTCAACTCGCGGACAGAGCGAGGCCGGCGCCGGGTCAGAAGGTCTTTTTGAAGATCGCCCGGTAGGTCTCGCCCTTCGGCGTCGTCAGCTGTCCCGAGAGGTCGGAGTAGAACGGCTTGAACGAGAAGAGGCTGCCGTCGTCGTTCTGAAACTTCAGCTCGCCGTCCTGGACGATGCCGGTGCCCTGCAGAATCCCGCCCGGTTTCGTATTGCCCGAGCCGATCGGCCCGAAGGCGTAAGTGATCGTCGCGGTGCCGTCGGCGGCGATGTTTTCGACGATCAGCGCCGCGCACAGATCCGGGGTCCAGGCCGCATCGCTCCAGATGCCGATGAACGGCCGGTAGGCTTCCGGAACCGAGGCCGGGTCGGCGACGCGGTAACTGACGCTCTGGCCGCAAAAGTCGCGCCCCGCGGGAGGCGCCGGCGGCGGCAATTCGACCGGCGGCGGCACCGTCACCGGCGGCGCCGGCTGCTCGGGCGGCGGCGCGAGCGGCACCGGCTGTTGCGCCAGGGCCGGGCTGCTCGCCATCATCGCGAAAACGACGGCGGCAAGTCGAACGAGCATAGGCGGGCTCCAAACCCATCGGTTTCTCGCCGCTCGATCTAGCTGTTCAAAGTGGCTTTTGAAAGACGATCTCGCCGGTTTCCGCGCGTTGCGTCTCGGTCCATCCCGCCTTGCGGTAGTGCCGCTCGGCGCGGGTCCCGGCCCCGGTCATCAGCTTGGCGACCGCTTGCCCGGCCTCGCGCAGGCTGGCGCAGGTATGCTCCAAGAGGGCACGTCCGACGCCGCGGCCCTCCTGGCCGGGGGCGACGAACAGCGCCCAGACCCAGCCGTCGCGCGGATCGCCGGCGGCGAACCCGTTGACCCGGCCGGGGTCCTGCCACACCCAGAGCGCGTCGTTGTCGATGTACCAGGCAACGTCGGCCTCGGGGACCGAGGCGGGGTCGGTGAGCCGGTTCTCGTCCACCCCGTCGCGGATTTCCAAGATGCGCGGAAGATCCGCCAGCGTCGCCGGCCGGATCATCAGCCGATCTTTAGCTCGCGCAGCTGCTTTACGTCGGCACGGCCGGCCGAGAGGATATAGGCGATATCCGAGCCGCCGGTCAGGTAGCGCATGCCAAGCTTGATGAGCCAGCTCTGGAATTCGAAATCCTGGCGCACCCCGCCGACCCCCATCTGCTTGCCGTGGCGGCGGGCGGCGCCGGCGACCTTCTCGAACGCGGCGCGCATCCGCTCGGACGAATATTGGCCGGGGATGCCCATCTCGGTGGAGAGATCGCTGGCGCCGATATGCAGCACGTCGATGCCCTCGACCGCGGCGATCTCCTCGGCGTTCTCGACCGCCTCGGGGGTCTCGATCATCGCCATCAGCACGGTCTCTTCGTTGATGATCTTGCACACTTCGGCCTGCGGGATCGCGGCGTAGCCGAGCTGCGGGCCGCTGCCGAAGGCCGAGCGGTGGCCCTTGGGCGCGTAGAGGCAGGCCTGGACGATGTCCCGGGCCTCCTTGGCGTTTTGGATATGCGGCACCATCACGCCTTGCGCGCCGCTGTCGAGGATGCGGGTCGCGTCGTGCGGATCGTGCGAGGTGACGCGGGCGATCGGGGTAATGCCCATGCCGAGCGCGGCGACGCAGACCCCGGCCGCGGTCTCGAGCGAGGTGGGGTTGTGCTCGAGGTCGATGTAGACCGCGTCGAAGCCGCAGGCCGCGGCGATCATCGCGATGTTCGGCGAGCGCAGCTGGTTCACCCCCATACACAGCACCAGCTCGTTGTTCTTAAGCAGCTTTTTCGTACGATTCTCGCGGATTTGCGTCGGCATGGTTGGGGCGCTCCTTCCCGAAACGGTCATGTCTGCCGGTTAGCATCGTGCCCTTCGCCCGGAGGCGCAACGACCCTATATTTTAATCATGCAAAACAGCGACAATCCGCAGCCGCTTTCCGGTCTCGTCATGCCGCGCTTCGGCGAGGTGCCGACGTTCATGCGGCTCCCCATCGAGCGCGATCCGACGAAGCTCGACATCGCCCTTGTCGGCGTGCCGTTCGACGGCGGCACGACCAACCGTCCGGGCGCGCGGCACGGACCGCGCGAGATCCGCAACATGTCGAGCCTGATGCGGCGGGTGCATCATGTCAGCAAGGTCGCGCCCTACGAATTGTGCCGCGTCGGCGACCACGGCGATTGCCCGGTCAACCCAATCGACCTGCACGATTCGCTGGCGCGGATCGAGACCTTCTTCGCCCGGCTGCACGAGGCGGGCGCGGCGCCGCTTTCAGCCGGCGGCGACCACCTGATCACCCTGCCGATCCTCAGGGCGATCGCTCGCGAGCGGCCGCTGGGGCTGATTCATTTCGACGCCCATTCGGATACCGGCGACACCTATTTCGGCGGCGAGAAATACACTCATGGCACGCCGTTCCGCCGCGCCGTCGAGGAGGGGTTGCTCGACCCCAAGCGGATCATCCAGATCGGCATCCGCGGCTCGATGTACGAGCGCGACGAAAAGGATTGGGCCGAGGGGGTCGGCATCCGTATCGTCCATATCGAGGAATATTTCGAGCTGGGCCCGGCGCGAGTTGTCGCCGAGGCGCGTCGCATCGTCGGTGACGGGCCGGCCTATCTGAGCTTCGATGTCGACGGGCTCGACCCGGTCTATGCACCCGGCACCGGCACGCCGGAGGTCGGCGGCTATTCGACCGCCGAGGCGCAGCAGATGATCCGTGCGCTCGCCGGGCTCGACCTGGTCGGCGGCGATGTCGTCGAGGTGTCGCCGCCGTTCGATCCGTTGGGCAACACCGCGCTGGTCGGGGCGACGATGATGTTCGAAATCCTCTGCGTGCTGGCGCCGGCGGTGCACCGGCGGAAAGCAAGCCAGGCAGTGCCGCAGCCGGCCGGCGTCGAGGCCAGCTAAAATCCTCCGTCATTCCGGGGCGCGTCGCAGACGCGGGCCCGGAACCCATGAACACGCGCCGAGATCATAAGGGCTAAGCCGGTTGCGGCTTACTGAGACGCCCGTGCGCATGGGTTCCGGGCTCATCGCTGCGCGATGCCCCGGAATGACGCTCGATATTGGGCGGTTTCGCCACTACGCTCCACGCTCAAAGGGAGAAATGCCATGGCCAATGACGTGCTGACTGCAACCCTGCCGCCGGCGGTCGAGATCGCGACGGGCAAAATCCGCGGCGCGGCGGCGGGCGGCATCCATGCCTTCAAGGGCATTCCCTACGGCGCGCCGACCGGCGGGGCGAACCGCTTCCTGCCGCCGCGGCCGGCGGCTTCGTGGCCCGGGGTGCGCGACGCGCTCGCCTATCACGGCAAGGCGCCGCAATCGCCGGCGCAGGTCAAACGCCGCAGTGAGATGGACGGCATCCTCGGCCCGCTCGACACCGCGCCCGAGACCGAGGACTGCCTGACGCTCAACGTCTGGACCCCCGGCACGAGCGGCAAGCGGCCGGTGATGGTGTGGCTGCACGGCGGTGCCTTCGCCTACGGCTCGGGCAATCGCGCGGTCACGGAGGGGGCGAACCTGGCGCGGCGCGGCGACGTCGTCGTGGTCAGCGTCAATCACCGGCTCAACATCTGCGGCTACCTGCATCTCGAAGACATCGGCGGCGAGCGCTTTGCCGGTTCGGGCAATGCCGGCTCGCTCGACATGGTCGCGGCATTGGAATGGGTGCGCGACAACATCGCCCAATTCGGCGGCGACCCGACTTGCGTCACGATCTTCGGCGAGTCGGGCGGCGGCGGGAAGGTCAGCGCCCTCTTGGCGATGCCGGCGGCGACGGGTCTCTTTCACCGCGCGGCGATCCAGTCGGGCGCGGCGGTGCGCTTTACCACGCGCGAGCGCGCCAACGCCTTGGCGAAAGCAGTGCTGGGCCAGCTCGGCGTCGATGCCGGCGAGCTGCAGGACGTGCCCCTCGGCAGGCTGTTGGGCGCGATCGTGCCGGCCTCGCGCGCCGCCGGGCCGCGCGCCCATCCGCTCCTCGACCGCTACGATTTCGGTCCGGTCGTCGACGGCGCCGTGGTCTCGCAGCACCCGGCGGAGCCGAGCACCTCGCCGCTCGGCGACGGCATCCCGCTGATGATCGGCGGCACGAGCCAGGAGGCGAGCCTATTCCTCGACGACGATGCGGTGTGGCACCGCACGCTCGGCGAAGAGCAGCTGCGCGAGCGGCTCGACGCGGTGGCCGGCCCCGATACCGATGCGGCGCTGGCGCTTTACCGCGAATTGCTGCCGGGAGCCACTCCCGCCGACCGGCTGATCGCGGCGCTTACCGGCTCGAACTTTTCGGTGCGTACCTGGCTCTACGCCGAGCGGCGAGCGGCAAGAGGCGGCGCACCGGTCTTCCACTACTCGCTCGATTGGGGTTCGCCCTTCGCCGGCGGGCGCATGGGCGCGCACCACGCGATGGATTTGCCGTTCGTCTTCGACACCACCGAGGTACCGCTCTCGACCCGGAGCGCGGACGGGGCGCCCGAGCTGGCGGCGGCGATGTCGGCGACCTGGGCGCAGTTCGCCCGCACCGGCAACCCGGCCAATCCGGCGATCCCCGCCTGGCCGGCCTATACGACGGCCGAGCGCGCGACCATGGTGTTCGACGCACGCTGCCGCGCCGTCAACGACCCGGGACGCGACGCTCGGGCGCTGTGGAGCCGGGTGGCGACCAGACCCTGACCGTCACCGTGCCGCGAACTGCGTCTTGCCGAAATAGATCTCGCGCTCGGCGTCGGTGATCGCGCTCGGACGGCTGTTGGCCAGCACCGCGAGGCCGCGCCGCACCGCCGGTCGCGCCGCCATCGCGTCGTGCCAGCGCTTGAGGGAAGGGTATTCGCCGAGATCGATGTAGCCGCGCTCGGCGAAACGGGGAGACGGCTGGGTGGCCGTGCGGATCCACGGGAAGGTGATGATGTCGGCCATCGAATATTCGTTGCCGGCCAGCCACTCGACGTCGTCGAGGCGGTGGTTGAGCACCCGGCTCAGCCGCTTGACCTCGTTGGCGTAGCGCTCGATGGCGTAGGGGATTTTCTCGGGCGCGTAGCCGGCGAAATGGTTCCACTGGCCGAACATCGGCCCGACCCCGCCCATCTGGAACATCATCCATTCAAGGCATTTGTAGCGGCCGGCGGGGTCTTTCGGGATCAGCTTGCCGCCGGTCTTTTCCGACAGGTAGATCATGATCGCCGCCGACTCGAAGAGCGTGAACTTTTTGCCGCCCGGTCCCTCATGGTCGACGATCGCCGGGATGCGGTGATTGGGGGTGATCGCCAGGAACTCCGGCTTGAACTGGTCGCCGGCGCCGATATTGACCGGGATCACCTTGTATTCGAGGCCGAGCTCCTCAAGCGCGATGTGCACCTTGTGGCCGTTGGGGGTCCGCCAGGACCAGACTTCGAGCATCGGGTTCCTCCGCTTGGGGGTATGCATGGGCAACGATGTCATTGCGAGCGCAGCGAAGCAATCTCGCGGCATCGAGCTCACCGTTAGATGGTCAATCGGCTTGACCATCTAACGCCGCGATCTCATATTTTTGATATGACTGCCCAGTTCAACATCGCCGAGGCAAAAGCAAAACTCTCGGAGCTGCTCGACCGCGCGCTGGGTGGCGAGGACATCGTCATCGCGCGTGCCGGGAAGCCGCTGGCACGGCTTGCGCCGGTCAAGCGCAAGGCGCGCCCGGGACGAGGAGTGTGGCGGGGATGGGCGGCCTCGGTCCCGACCGAAGTCTTCCTGGCGCCGATGGATGAGGAAGACCTCGACGCCGCCGAGGGCAAATTTACCGACGAGTTCGGTATCGGCTTGCCGCGGCCGGACGACAAGTGAGGTTGTTGCTCGATACTCATGCCGTCCTTTGGTGGTTTATGGACGATCTTCGGCTCTCCCGCGCCGCCGGGACTGCACTCGACAGCAGCGACAACGAGTTGTTCGTCAGCGCCGTCGCCGGTTACGAAATCGTCTACAAGCAAGGGTCAGGGCAGCTTCCGCCACTGCCGGACGGCCTTTCGCGCCGCTTGCACCGTGCCGGTGTGACGACAATCGCTCTATCCCTCGATCACGCCCTGGCTGCGGCAGCGCTGCCCGGTCCGCACCCCGATCCCTGGGACCGCATAATGATGGCGCAGGCGCTCGCCGAGAACCTGACCATGGTTACAGTCGACCCGGTCTTTGGCGATTATGGAGTGCCGGTTATCTGGTAGCCGGCCGGTCCGCCCCGTCCCAAGCGGCCAGGCGTTCGAGCCAGCCCTCGCCGGCGCCGTAGCGCAGCCATTCCTCGAGATGGTCGAAGCCGAGTTTGCGGTAGAAACCGCGCGCCGGGTTCCAGTCGAGCACGTGGAAATCGATGCGGCCCCAGCCGCGCTCCAGCGCGATCCTGGCGAGCCGGGCCATCAGCCGCCTGCCGACGCCATGGCCGCGCGCCGCCTCGCGCACGAAGATGTCTTCGAGGAACAGGGTCGGCGTGCCGAGCCACGTCGAAAACCGTTTGTGAAAGAGCGCCATGCCCACCGGCTTGCCGTCGAGCTCGGCGATCAGCGCCTCGAATTGCGGCGTGGCGCCAAAGCCGTGCTCGCGCAGCTGCGCCTCGGTGGCGACGACCGCGCCAGGCGCCTTTTCATAGAGCGCCAGCTCGCGGATGAACTCGAGGATGAGGCCGCAATCGTCGGCGGCGGCGAAGCGGATCGAGACGCTCACCGCTCGCGCCACTCGCGCGCGCCGCTGCCCGGCGGGCCGAAATCCCGCGGCGCCAGCCCCGCCTGGAACCAAGTGACGAAGCTGTAGATGCTGTAGACCGGCAGCAGCAGGTGGTCGGCGAGCGCGCGGGCGTAGGGGGTCATGTTGGTGCATTCGAGCACCACCGCGCCGATGTCCTGGTGCCGGGTGACCAGCGCTTCGCCGGCGTCGAGAATGTCGCGCTCGGCCAGGGCGGCGTCGAGCGTGTGCTTCTCGTCGAGCATGACCTTGGTGAATTCGCGCCCGCCGTCGGTGCCGGCGACCGGGGTCGCGGGGTCGGCGCCGGCGGCGATGAAATGCTCGGGGGTGAGGCTCGCGGCGCTGACCGTCAGGACGCCGGCGCGCTTGCCCGGCGGCAGGATGTGCTCGACCAGCGGGATCTGCATCAGGCTCGAGGCCGCGACCGGCACGCGGACATGCGCCGCCAGCTCGCGCTGGTAGAGCGAGAGGAACCCGCAGGTGGTGGTGATGCCGTCGGCGCCCAGCTGGACGAGCTCCGCCGCCGCATCGAGAAAGGCGTTGATGAGACCTTGCGATTTGTGGCGCACGACCCGGTCGGGGGTGGCGCCGGGCACCACCTTGTAGAGCACCGGAAACGGCCAGGTCGCGCCGTTGCCCATGTCGCCGGGGATGCGCGGGAACTTGGTCTCCAGCATCAGGATGCCGACGCGCGAGCCGTAAAGCCCCTTGCCGCCATGGGCGATGCGGGAGATGTCGGTCATGCGGGGCTCTCGCGGATCTGGTGGCGGATAGCCGGCGAGGTTAGCCCGCGGCCCCGCGCGGAACAACGGGGAGTCGCGTCAGCTTACGGCAGGCAAGCGGTGGCGCAGGCCGCGGCGACGGCGTCGCTGGCGCCTCGTACCGTGCCGCAGCAGCAGGGGTCAAGGCCAGCCCGGTCAGCGGCAACAGCAGGATATCGGCGAAGCCGTGATCCGTCGCCCGGGACGGATCGTCGACGAAGCGCTGCCAGCGCCAATTAGCGGACCCCCGGCTTTGGCCAGAGTGACCCAGCACGCTTGGGGTCGAGAATCACTCCCGAGCATATTGCTCGTAATTACATTAATGAAAAATTGCCCATGCCGGCCGAGGAGATACAAGAAATGGATGAAGATTTCCTCAACAATCGCCTGCTGGTGATCGACAACGAGCTTGCGCTCGGCCGACTCGTGAAAACTGCCGCGGAAGCCGCGGGTTTTGAGGTGCTTTTCACCAAAAAACCTTCTGTCTTCTCAGAAACTTCCCGCAATTGGTGTCCGACCGTTTTGATGCTCGACTTGGGGATGCCCGGTACCGACGGCATCCAACTGTTGCGCGGCCTGGCCGAGGACAAATGCGCCGCACACGTGATCCTGATGAGCGGCGCCGACAGCAAGATCCTGGAAGCCGCGATGTAACTCGGGCGAGATCGCGGTTTGCTGATGAGCGGAGTGCTTGAGAAGCCCGTGCGGCCCGAGATGCTGCGGAAATTCCTTGCTCGCCTGAAAGCAACCAAGGCACTGCTGTCGGACGACCTGGCCGACGCAATTGCCGCTCATCAGCTGTTCCTCGAATATCAACTGAAACTCGATTGTCGCCTGGGGCGAGTGACCAGCGTAGAGGCTCTGGTGCGGTGGATGCATCCGAGCCTCGGCGTCCTTCATCCGGACCAGTTCGTTCCGCTGGCGGAAGAAACCGATCTGATCCACAGCTTGACCGATTGGGTCGTACTGACCGCGGCAAAGCAGCTAGCCGCTTGGCACATGGACAACCCCACCCTCGAAATCGCCGTCAACATTGCGGCGAAAAATGTTGAGGATCTCGGTTTACCCGACCGGTTGCATCGGCATTGCCGGGCCGCCGGGATCGATTGCGCATCGATCACCCTGGAACTCACCGAGACGAGTGCAATGCGCGAGGCGGTGCAGATGATGGACGTCCTGACCCGGCTGCGCCTGAAAGGCTCAGGCTGTCGATCGATGACTTTGGGACGAGGTTTTCCTCGCTGGTGCAGCTGCAAAAGCTGCCCTTCTCGGAGATCAAGATCGACCGATCCTTCGTCATGCAGATGATGAAAAACGACGGCTGCAAGGCGATCGTCGAGATCGTCATCGATTTACCCCGAAGGCTCGGACTAAGAAGCGTCGCCGAAGGGGTCGAGGACGAGGCCGCGCTGCATGCCCTGATGAAGTTGGGCTGCGATGTGGCCCAGGGTTTTCATCTGGCTCGTCCGGTCGCGGCGGATCGAATTCCCGCGTTCATCTCCGAATATCAGTTGATACGCGGCGTGTTCAAAGCTCCCAAGGTTCCGTCTCCCTCACCGTTTACAAATGCCAGGGCGTGGCGCCGCAGAAAAATTGCCGCGCGCCAACCGCCCGTCTGTCTGGCATCCCTCGCACCGCTGGAGCTCACAGCATGATGCGCGTTCTGGTGATCGAGGACGACGCCGCCATGGCGGCCTTAACGGAACAGATATTGCGCGAGTGGAATTTCATCGTCGACTGCACCGATCTTGGCGAGGATGGGCTCGAGATCGGGAAACTCTATGATTACGACATCATAATTCTCGATCTGGCGCTGCCGGATATCGACGGATATGAGGTGTTGCGCCGACTGCGCGCGGCGCGCGTGCGCACCCCGGTCCTTATCATGTCGGGCCGAACCGGGGTCGACGCCAAGATCAAAGCCCTTGGCTTCGGTGCCGACGATTTTATGACCAAGCCGTTCAACGGGGACGAATTGATCGCGCGCATTCAAGCCGTCATACGCCGCTCCTTGGGGCATTCCCAATCCACAATTCGCATCGGCAAACTGGCAATCAACATCGATAGCCATACCGTTGCCGTCGACGGCCAGCCGCTGCATTTGACCGGCAAGGAATACGGCGTCCTCGAATTGTTGAGCCTGCGCAAGGGGATCACCCTCGGCAAGGAAATGTTTCTCAACCACCTCTATGGCGGGATGGACGAGCCCGAGCTCAAGATCATCGATGCCTTTGTCTGCAAGCTGCGCAAGAAGCTGATGGCGGCGACCGGCGGCGACCATTACATCGAGACGGTCTGGGGCCGCGGTTATGTGATGCGCGATCCGGTCCTGGCGGGCGACCAATTGAAACCGGTCCTGATCCCTCCCCCCAATGGGCTGCCCAGTCACCGGGCGGCATGATCGCTCGGGGGTAACGGGAGCGGGAACAACAAAGCGCCCCCCAATTGGGGGGCGCTTTCATCGGTGGATCCCGGCTTTCGCCGGGATGATTAGAGCGCCGCTAGCGGCGCTCTAATCAGTTGGTCAGCCCGTAGAACTTGGCGGCGTTCTCGCAGGTCATCTTGTAGGTGATGTCGGCCGGCAGGTGGCTGAACTGGTCTTCGATGTACTTCTTCGATTCCGGCCACACGCCGTCGGGATGCGGATAGTCCGAACCCCACATGAGGGTCTCGACACCCATCTCCTCGATCAGCTTGGTGCCGACGCGATCATACTGGAACGTCGCCTTGCACTGGGCGCGCCAGTATTCGCTCGGCAGCTTCTTCAGCTTGAGATCCTGATACTGGTCCTTGTACTCGAAATCCATGCGGTCGAGCACGTAGGGTATCCAGCCGATGCCGCTCTCGCCCATCACCATGCGGATGTTGGGGAAGCGCTCGAACACCGCCGCGCCCATCATCGAGGTCAGGATGTTGCCGAGCGTCATCTGGAACAGGCACAGGCCGGCATAAGTCATCTGCCGCTGGACCGGCAGCTCGTATTGCTTGCGCAATTCGGGGTCGACCGACGGGAAGGTGTGGAAATGCAGCGGCAGCTGCGTCTCGTTGACCGCCTCCCATAGCGGATCCCACATCGGGTGCCACATCGGCGTCATGTGCCACGAGCACGACAGCTCGACGCCGCGCATGCCCTTCTTGGCGACGCGGCGGACTTCGGCGGCCGCGGCGTCGATATCGCTATAGGGCAGGCAGGCTAGACCGATCTCGCGGTCCGGGTAGTAGCTGCAGAAATTGTGCATGAAGTCGTTGTAGATACGCAGCATCTCATTGGCGGCTTCGGGGCTCTTCATCTTGGCGCAGGCGGCCAGGATGCCGTAGATGACCTCGGCGTCGACGCCGTCGCGGTCCAATTCCTTGACCCGCAGATGCGGGTCGCCGGGGCGGCGCAGCCCCTTCAGCTTGAAATCGTCGTAGAGCCCGGCTTCGTGCATCTTGTCGACACGCAGCTGCTTGCCAGGGACATAGGGCGTGCCCGACGCGCCGACGCCGCCGGCCATGCCGTAATCGGCGCCGTTATTGTCGACCCAGCGCTTGGTGCCGTCGGCCTGGTCGGCGACGAACGGCATCTGGTCCTTGAGCGCGCTCGGCGCATTGGACGTGAACAAATCGGGCGGCAGCCAGATCATGTCGAGATGGCAATCGGCCGAAATTCGCTTGTATTGCATCAGCTCGTCTCCCTGCGGCGGGTCGTCGGCGTGACGGATGATAAGCAACCGCCAGCTTTCGTCACTGTATCGCAGCTTCCGGGCGATGTCCCTCGACGATCTTCTGCGATTTTGCCGGGCTGTCATGCGGCGGCGGCACTATATTCACGGTCATGGATGACGTTGCCAAATCCGCCGACGATCCGGCGCGCCTCGCGCGGTTCGAGGCCCGGGTGGCGCGCGAGGACAAGGTCGAGCCCAACGACTGGATGCCCGATGCGTACCGGCGCACCCTGATCCGGCAGATCTCGCAGCACGGCCATTCCGAGATCGTCGGCATGCTGCCCGAGGGCAATTGGCTGACCCGGGCGCCGACGCTCAGGCGCAAGGCGATCCTCCTCGCCAAGGTGCAGGATGAGGCGGGGCATGGGCTTTACCTTTACGCCGCGGCCGAGACGCTCGGTATCTCGCGCGAAGAGCTGGTCGAGCAATTGCTGACCGGCGCGGCGAAATACTCCTCGATCTTCAACTACCCGACCCTGACCTGGGCCGATGTCGGCGCGATCGGCTGGCTCGTCGACGGCGCCGCGATCATGAACCAGATCCCGCTTTGCCGCTGCTCCTACGGGCCCTATGCGCGGGCGATGATCCGTATCTGCAAGGAGGAGAGCTTCCACCAGCGCCAGGGCTTCGAGATCATGCTGACGCTCTGCCGCGGCACCGACGAGCAGAAGGCGATGGCGCAGGATGCGCTCGACCGCTGGTGGTGGCCGAGCCTGATGATGTTCGGGCCGCACGACAGCGACTCGCCGCATACCGACAATTCGACCCGGTGGAAGATCAAGCGCGTTACCAACGACGAATTGCGCCAGCGCTTTATCGACGCGACGGTGCCGCAGTCGAGCTATCTCGGGCTCACGATCCCCGATCCGAAGCTGCGGTTCGACGAGAAAACCGGACATTGGCGCACCGGTGAGATCGACTGGGCCGAGTTCCGCCGGGTCATCGCCGGCGATGGCCCGTGCAACCGCGAGCGCCTCGCCGACCGCCAGGCGGCGCATGACGATGGCGAATGGGTGCGCGAGGCGGCGCTGGCTTACGGCGAGAAACGGCGGCAGCAGCCTGCGCCCTTCGAGTCGGCGCTTCACGCCTTCTCAGGATGAGGAAGGGTTTTAGATGGCACCAGGAAAAATCCTCATCCTGAGGCGCCTCGCGCAGCGAGGCCTCGAAGGACGCGCGATGCTCATCCAAATCCACAGATGACCGACCCTCTGACCCCGCTGTGGGAAGTCTTTATCCGCGCCAAGGCGGGGCTGGCGCACCGCCATGTCGGCAGCGTTCACGCCGCCGACGCCGAGATGGCGCTGCAGGCGGCGCGCGATGTCTACACCAGGCGCGGCGAGGGGGTGTCGCTATGGGTGGTGCCGTCGGCGGCGATCACCGCCTCCGACCCCGCCGACGAGGCCGAATTGTTCGAGCCGGCCACGGCCAAGCCCTACCGCCACCCGACCTTCTACACGGTGCCGAAAGAAGTCGGCGACATGTGATGGCGGACGCGCTGCCCGATTTTTTCTTCGTCTTTCCCGCACAAGCGGGAACCCAGGGGCGAGCGACGGGGCGCTTGCCCTGGACCCCCGCTTGCGCGGGGGAGACGAGGAAGGATTTCCGGTAATTGTCCGCGTCAGCGCGATTCGATTACGTCCTCGGGATCGCCGACGACGCGCTGATCCTCGGGCATCGCCTTTCGGAATGGTGCGGGCATGCGCCGCTGCTCGAAGAGGAACTGGCGCTCGCCAATATCGGGCTCGATCTCATCGGTGAGGCGCGCGCGCTCTACGACCATGCCGGCGCGCTCGAGGGCAAGGGCCGCGACCAGGACCAGTTCGCCTATCGCCGCGACGCGGCCGCCTACCGCAACCTGCTGCTGGTCGAGCAGCCGAACGGCGATTTCGCGATGACGATCGCGCGGCAATGTCTCTACAGCGCCCATGCCGCGCTGTTGTGGCGCGAGCTTGCAACTTCGGGCGACGCCACGCTGGCCGGCATCGCCGCCGGCGCGCGGCACGAGGCCGCATATCACCTGCGCCATGCCGGCGGCTGGCTGATCCGGCTCGGCGACGGGACGCAAGAAAGCCACCGGCGCGCCCAGGCCGCCGTCGACGCGCTGTGGCCCTATACCGCCGAGATGTTCGAGGACGCGCCCGCGGCGCTGCGCGCCGAATGGGACAACAATGTCGCCGCGGTGCTTGCCGAAGCGAGCTTGACGCGGCCGGCGGATGGCTGGATGCAATCGGGCGGGCGGCGCGGCCGGCACTCCGAGCATCTCGGCCATATCCTCGCCGAGCTGCAATTCCTCCAGCGCGCCTATCCGAACGCCCAGTGGTAGAGCCCTGAGGCAGATGGCGGCGCCGCGCTTTCACCAGCCGACAATCGGCGACATCCGCGAGGAAACGCCGGATGCGGTGTCGCTCGGCTTTGCCGTGCCGGCGTGGCTGGCGCGGGCCTACCGGTTCCTGCCCGGCCAGTACCTGACCCTGCGCGCGACGATCGAGGGCGAGGACATCCGCCGCTCCTATTCGATCTGCTCGGGCCTCGACGACGGAGAATTGCGGGTCGCGGTGAAGCGGGTCGCCGGCGGCGCGTTTTCGAACTTCATCCACGACCGGCTGAAGCCCGGGGATGTGATCGCGGCGATGACCCCCGCCGGCGGGTTCATTCTGCCGGCGGCCGAGGGGCCGAGGACGATTGTCGCGGTCGCCTGCGGCTCGGGCATCACCCCGATCCTGTCGCATCTGAAGACCGTGCTGGCGCGCGAGCCCGCGACAAGCTTCGTGCTGTTCTACGGCAACCGCACCGGGCGCGAGATCATGTTCTCCGAGGAGCTGGCGGTGTTGAAGGACCGCCATCTCGACCGGCTGTCGGTCACCCATGTGCTGAGCCGCGAGATGCAGGACCTGCCGGTGCTGCAAGGAAGGCTCGACCGCGCCCGGATCGAGCTTCTGCTGCGCGGCGTGGCGGCGATCGACCACGTGCTGTTGTGCGGGCCGGCGGCGATGATGGACGAGGCGACGGCGACCTTCGCCGCGTTCGGCGTCGCGCCGGAGCGCATCCACCGCGAGTATTTCACCCCGGGCGAAGGCGGCCGCGCCGCGCTTGCGCCGGTGGCTGGCGCTCCGGCCGCCGCACCCGCCGCGATCGCCGAGATCGTCATCGACGGGCGGCATCACGAGGTGCCGCTGCCGGAAGGCGTCTCGATCATCGACGCGGCGCGCGCGCAGGGGATCGAGTTGCCGTTCTCGTGCAAGGGCGGAATGTGCTGCTCGTGCCGCGCCAGGCTGGTCTCGGGCCGTGCCGAGATGGCGGTCAACTATTCGCTGCAGCCGTGGGAGATCGAGGCCGGGTTCATCCTCACCTGCCAGGCCCGTCCGCTCACCCCGCGCCTAGTGCTCGATTACGACCAGGTGTGAGCCCCCCCCCTTGCAGGGGAGGGTAGCAGGCGCTGCCGCGCTGTAGAGCTCCTTCCCCCGCAGGCGGGGGAAGGTTGGGATGGGGGCTTAGCGCTGTCCTGTGAAGTTCGGCGCGCGCTTCTCGGTGAAGGCGCGCACCCCCTCGGCGTAATCCGGGGTGTGGCCGGCCTCGTCCTGGAAGTCGCGTTCGAGGTCGAGCTGGGCGCCGAGCGAGTTGGCTTCGGCGGCGTCGAAGGCGCGCTTGGTGAGGGCGATGCCGAGCGTCGCCTGCTTGGCGAGACGGGCGGCAAGCGCGTGTGCGCTTTCCATCAGCCTGTCGTCGTCGACCGCCTGCCAGATGAGGCCCCATTCGGCGGCGCGCTCGGCCGGGAGCGGCTCGGCGAGGATCGCCAGCGCCCGCGCCCGTGCCGCGCCGACCAGCCGCGGCAGGAACCAGGTGCCGCCGCAATCGGGGATGAGGCCGATGCGCGAAAAGGCCTGGATAAAGCTTGCCGACTTTGCCGCCAGCACGATGTCGCAAGCGAGCGCCAGATTGGCCCCGGCCCCCGCGGCGACGCCGTTGACCGCGCAGACCACCGGCAGCGGGATCGCGCGCAGCCTGCGCACCAGCGCGTTGTAGCGCTCGAGCACCGCCTTGAGGTCGGGCGGGCCGTCATCCTTGACCGCGACATCGGCGAGGTCCTGCCCGGCGCAGAACCCGCGCCCGGCGCCGGTCAGGAGGATCGCGCGGCACTCGGGATCGGCCTCGGCCTCGGCGAGCGCCGCCATCAGCGCGCCGTGCATCTCGGTGTTGAGCGCGTTGAGCCGGTCCGGCCGGTTGAGGCTGATCTGGCGGTAGCCCGCGTGGTTTTCGACGAGGATCGTCATTGGTTCACCCCAATTTCATATCGTCTTTCCCGCGAAGGCGGGAATCCAGGGCCTCTAGCGTTCCGTCGCGTGCCCTGGGCCCCGCTTGCGCGCGGGTGACGAGTAAAAATCACCCCACCAGCTTCGCGATGCCGAGCCCCACCGCCATCTTGTCGAGCGCGTTCCGGAGCGAGGGCGGGATCGGGATGCCCTCTTCGGTGCGCTCGGCGATGCGGGCGGCGCGGTCCTCGCCGGGGAGGCGGATGCGCTCGAACCCGGGCAGCAGCGCCGAGCCGTGCAGCTGGCGGATCACGCTGTCGACCTGACGCTTGAAGTGGTGGGGCTCGGCGAAGCGCTTGATGTCGAGGACGCAGATCGCCTGGCCGGTGTTGGTCGGGGTGGTGTCGTCCTTGTTGAAATCGACGACGTCGTCGCCATTCGCCGCGCCGTTCAGCGTGCCGGCGAGGAGCCCGAACATCAGCGACATCGCCGCGCCCTTGTAGCCGCCGATCGGCAAGAGGAACCCGTCATCGGCGCGGTTCGGGTCGGTCAAGGGCTGGCCCAGGCGGTCGATCATCCAGCCTTCGGGCATGGGTTTGCCCTGCTGCGCGGCGACCTTGACCTTGCCGTAGGCGGCGACCGTCGTCGCCATGTCGAGCACCAGCGGCGGCTCCTCCAGCGCCGGCACCGCGATCGCCAGCGGGTTGGTCGAGAGCAACATGTCGATCCCGCCCCAGGGCGGCAGATGGTTGGCGTTGCCGACCGCGAAATAGATGCCGATCATGTCGTGCTCGACCGGCATCGCGGCATAGACCGCGGCGGCGCCGGCATGGTTGCCGTGGCGCGTACCGGCCCAGCCGACCCCGTGCTCGCCGGCGATTTCGATCGCCGTCTCGACCGCGCGCGCGACGACGAGGCTGCCGAGCCCGTTATCGCCGTCGACGAGCGCCGTGCCCGGCGCGGTGCGATGCACCTTGATGTTGGGCCGGGTGTTGAGCCCGCCCTTCTGGATGCGGCGGATGTATTGCGGCAGGCGGAAGACGCCGTGCCCGTCGGCGCCCGAGAGGTCCGACTGCGCCATCAGCTCGGCCGCCTTCCGCGCCTCCTCCGGCGCGATCCCGGCGGCGCGATAGGAAGCGGCGATGAAGTCGATCAGCGCCGCTTGGGTGACGCGGTGGGTAACGGGGTCAAGGGCTTCGGGCATGGTCTTCTCCTTTTTTATTGAAACGCCGCTTTCACCCGCGCCCAATCTTCCAGCGCGCGTTCCTCGCCGGGGACGATCGGGATGACGATCTGGTTCCAGCCGGCGCTGCGCAGGGCCTCGACGCGCTGGGTCAGCTCCTGTTCGGTGGCGGTGAAGGTGGTGCGGCGGATGAGCTCGGCGGTGATGAACTTCTCTTCCTCGGGCTTGACGAAGACGAAATGGGCGCGGTGATTGAAGAGGTAGCGCGCGTCCTGCGGCTCGAAATGCCGCGCCAGTTCTAGATAGCCCTCGACCTCGTCGCGGATACCGTCATAAGCGACATTCATCGTGTTCTGCCAGCCCTGCTGCTCGGAATCGGCGGCGCGGTGGAGCAGGGTCGCGGCGCGCGGGCCGGATTGCCGGATCGCGCGCTCGCTGTCGCCCGGCTCGCCGGGCTCCGGACGCAGCTGCAGACCCAGGCGGTGGCGTAGAGATCGCCGGCGGGGCGCCCGGCTTCGGCCCAGCTCTGCTTCATGCCGGCGATCGTGTCGAGCGCGCCCGGCACGTCCTGGATAAAGCATTTCCAATGCGCGTTGAGCCTGGCGGTCAGCTTCTGCGAGCGCGGGCCGTAGGCCGAGATGTGCAGCGGGATCGGGTCGGTGGTGTTGAAGAGCCCGGCATCGGGGTTGAGGAACTGGATTTTGCGTTGCTTGCCCTCGATCTCGGTTTCGACGACCTCGCCGCGCAGGAGGGCGTAAACGACGCGGATGTATTCCTCCATCTCGGCGAGCTTCATCGCGCCCAGCCCCATCGCGCGGCGCGCCGAGAACCCGGTGCCGACGCCGAAATCGATGCGGCCCGGCGCCAAACCGTTCAGGGTTGCGAAGGCGTTGGCGGTGACCGCCGCCAGGCGGTTCGACGGCACCAGCACCCCGGTGCCCAGGCGGATCTTCTTGGTCTTCATCGCCGCCGCGCCCATCGCCACGAAGCAATCGGCGGTGATCATCTGCGTGTCGTAGAACCAGGCATGGGTGAAGCCCAATTCCTCTGCCCTGAGCGCCGTCTTCCAGGCATCGCTCGAGGTGGCGATGCCGATGCCGAAATCCATGAGGCCCCTCCCGGCTTTCTGAGCGCCAGCATACCCCAGCGGTGGCGGCTGCCGACAATTTCTGCCAAGGTCGCCGCGCCCATGCCAGCTGCCTCGCGCGCCCGCTCCGCTTTCGAGCTCGGGCTCGATCTCTGCGTCTTCCTCTATTTGCCGGTGCTGGCGCTGACCCCGCTCGGGGTGACGCCGCTCGCCGCGGCGGCGGGGTTGTGTGCCTTCGGCCTTGCCGCGCCGGGCGGGGTGGCGGCGTGGCGCCCATTGCGGGCGCCGGCGCTGCTGTTCGCGGCGTTGCTCGCCTGGGGGCTGGTCTCGGCGCTGTGGGCGGTCGACCCGCAGCGCAGCCTGCTGATTGCGGCGCGCCTTGCCGGTCTCTTTGCCGTGGGGCTGTCGCTGATGGCGGCGGCGCCGGCGGTGGCCGCGCCGGAGCGCCTCCTGGCCTGGGCCGCGGCCGGGCTCGTGCTGGCGCTGGTGCTGGCGGGGGTGCAATACGCGACCCTCGGCGCGCTGACCCGTTCGTTCCTGCGGCACGCCTTCAACGAGCCGCGGCTGAACCAGGTGCAGAACGGGTTCGCCCTGCTGGTGCTGCCGCTGGCGGCGACGCTGGCGCTGCGGCGCGAGCGCGCGGCGGCGGTGCTCATCGCGGCGCTGACCGTGACAATGATCTTTCTGCTGGTCGGCGATGCCGAGCGCGTGGCCTTTGTCGCTGGCCTCGGCGCGGCCGCGCTCGCCTATCTGTCGCGGCGCTGGCTGGCGCGGTTCGCGGCGATCGCGGCGGCGATTGTGATCTCGACGGCACCGCTTACCTTCCCGGCGCTCATCCACATCGAGGCGGTGCAGCGCTGGGCCCAGGCGCAAAAGCAATCGGTCGAGCACCGGCTGGAGATCTGGCAGTTCGCCAGCGCGCGCATCGCCGAGCGGCCGCTCGGCGGCTGGGGGCTCGACTCGTCGCGCTCGATCCCGGGCGGCACCGTGCCGACACCCGAGGGCGCGCCGACCCTGCCGCTGCATCCGCACAATGTGACGCTGCAGATCTGGCTCGAGCTGGGCCTGCCGGGCGCGGCGCTCTTCGCCGTGTTCATCGTGCGGCTATGGCTGGCGCTTGGCGCGGCGCCGTGGCCGCCTCTATACGCGGCGGCGGCGGCGGGCAGCCTCGCCGCCGCCTTCACCGTCTCGCTCGGCAGCTACGGGCTGTGGCAGGAATGGTGGATCGGCAGCGAGTTCCTGACCCTGTTCCTGATCCTGGTGATGGCGCGCCTTGCGGCGCCTTTCGAGTGAGCCGCGCCTCCGCGCGGCTCCCGGCACCGGCCCGCTCCCCCTCCCGGCCACCCACGACAGTATGCTGATTGGGTGGCCGGGAGGGGGAGCGGGCCGGTGCCGCGTTCCGCGTCAGCGGAACCTCGCTCAACCCATCCCGGAAACGCCGCGCGGCTCGATCTCGTAGATCACCCGCACGTCGCCCGGCCGGTGGTAGGGGTATTTGTCCTGGCCGAGATATTTCTTGGCGAGCGAGTCGATATGGGCGGCGGCGCCCGTCTCGATGACCTTGCGCACCCGGCCGCGGATCTGAAGGTAGCGGTAGGGATTGTCGGGGTCGAGGATCGACAGCGCCACCGCCGCGCCCTCCTTCATGTTGCGGTCCTTGACCCGGCCCCGCGCGGAATTGACCCGAATCGCGCCGCCGACATAGTCGAACCACACCGGCGTTACCTGCGGCGTGCCGTCGGGCATGAGGGTGGCAAGATGGGCGAACGCCTTCTTGTCGTTGAGCAGATCGAGATACTGGTCGAGCTTGGCGGTCATTAAACGGCTCCTGATTGGGGGAGGGCCATTGCGGTGGACCGGCGAAGAACATATGTTTGGTCAAGTTGGTCAAGAGGCTGCCGGGTGGGATGAGCGAGACGGTCAATCTTTACGACGCGAAGACGAACTTGTCGAAGCTGGTCGATCGCGCCGCTTCCGGCGAGGAAATCGTCATCGCCAAATCGGGTAAGCCGAAGGCCAAGCTCGTTCCCTACGAACCGCCGCGCAAAAAGCGGCGCGTCGGCGGGCAGAACCTATTCGGCATCACCTACATGGCCGACGATTGGGACGGCCCGCTGCCGCCGGAAATCCAGCGATATTTCGACGGCGAAAGCGACCCTGAGGATATTGAGTGAAGCTGCTGCTCGATACCCAAATTCTATTATGGTGGGATCGGCAGTTGCGGCGCGTGCCAGCCGTCATACGATCCGCGATTGAAGACGGCTCCAACGAGATTTCCGTCAGCGTGGCGTCGGTTTGGGAAATCGCGATCAAGCGGGCGACCGGTAAGCTGGAGTTCCCTGCTCCTATCGCCGAAACCGTGGAAAGGCTCGGCTTTGAGCTGCTGCCGATCACCGCCGTTCATGCGGAGTACGCGGGCGGTCTGCCGCGTCACCATAACGATCCGTTCGACCGGCTGATTATCGCCCAGGCCATGCTGGGAGGGCTGATCCTGGGTACGCAGGATCGCGCGATGCGCCCCTACAGCGTCCCGACCCTCGGGCTCAATTAATACACCGCCCCTCGCGCCACGATCGGCCAGATCGCTTCGACCCGCTCGCCGCGCACCCCGACATACCAGTCGTAGAGGTTGACCGTCGGGTCGCAATGGCCGGGCACCAGCTTGATCTTGTCGCCGAGCTTCAGCCGGTTGGTCGCGGCGTTGATCGTCAGCTTGCCGTGCTCGTCGGAGGCGCGTTCGTAGGTGGCGGCGGGCTCCTCCCACACCGTCGGCATTCCTGAATCGACGCTGAGTGCCTTCAATCCGGCGTCGACGATGGCGCGGTCGTCGGCCGGGCGGCTCATCACCGTCGCCCAGACGAAGAGGCTCGGCTCGAAGGCGCGGGTCGCGCCGCCGTCGCGGTCGAGGTTGCGGCCGTAATCGGCGTCCATGAAGATGTAGGAGCCGCACTGCAGCTCGGTATACACGCCGCTGCCGGCCTCGAACTCGAAGGTTCCGGTGCCGGCGCCGGTAATGTTGGCGCACGCGATGCCGTTCTGCGCGAGCAGGTCGCGGGTGCTGCCGGCCTTTGCGACCGCGCCGGCGATCGCTTTCTGCCGTTCGTCCCAGCCGCGCAAATGCTGGGCCGAGCCGTGATAGGCTTGCAAGCCGGCGAAGAAGAGGTGCGGCGCATCCATGATCTTGCGTGCCAGGTCGAGCGCCGGCTGGCCGGGTTCGACGCCGCAGCGATTGCCGCCCATATTGACCTCGACATGGACGGGCAGGGTGATCCCCGCTTCGCCCGCCGCCTCGTTCAGCGCGACGATCTGGGCCGGATCGTCGGCGCAGGTGGCGATGCGCGCGCTGCCCGCCAGCCCCATCAGCCGGCGCAATTTCTGGCGGCCGACGATCTCGTTGGTGACGAGCACGTCGCGCACGCCGCCATAGACCATCGCCTCGGCCTCGCTGACCTTCTGGCAGCACACGCCGACCGCGCCCAGCTCGATCTGCTTTAGCGCGACGACCGCGCATTTGTGCGTCTTGGCGTGCGGACGCAGGCGGACACCGCTGCCGGCGGTGCGTTCGGCCAGGCGCTTCAGGTTGCGCTCGAAGGCGTCGAGGTCGATCACCAGGGCCGGGGTATCGACCTCGTCGAGCGTCATGCCGATCTCGGCGGGCGGGCGGGTGGTCATCGGCGAGGCTCCGCGCAATGTGACCGGGCGAGGCTTGCGCAGCGGACGGAGAAATGCAACACGGGTAGCAGATGAGGATCGGCGGTAAGCTGACAAGCCGGGACTGGCGGGGGAGGAAGCTATCGCGGCGTCAGGCGTTTCGACAGTCGAAGCCGCGTTGGAAAACCAGCGGATCGGCAGTTTGCAGATACGCGTCGCGGCGATCTGTACCCTGGTTCAGATGTGCGACGGCTACGATGTCAATTCGATCGGCGTGTCGGTGCCGTCGCTGACCCATGCCTGGAACTTGCCGGGACCGGCGTTCACCCAGGCTTTCCTGTGGTCGAGCATCGGCATCCTGGTTGGCGCCCTCTCTGCCGGGCCGATCGGTGACCGCTTCGGACGTAAGCCGCTACTGATTGGGAGCCTGACAATTTTCGGCTTGGCCTCGATCGGGAGCGCCTTCGCGGGCTCGCTCGGTATGCTAACCTTCCTGCGGTTCTTCACGGGCCTTGGCATCGGCGGCGGTTTTCCGGGAGCGGCGTCCCTGGCCGGCGATTATGCGCCGCATCGCCGGCGCGCGCTGATGATCATGCTCAGTTTTACCGGGGCTCCGATTGGCGGGTTTTTATGCGGCCAGAGCGCGGGTTTCCTGCTGCCGCATTTTGGCTGGCCGAGCATCTTCCTGATCGGCGGCATCGTCCCGCTGGTGCTGGTCGCCGCGATGGTGTTGTGGCTGCCCGAGTCGCCACGGTTCCTGGCCGCCAAGAATAGTTTGTCGCCACGAGAGGCGGCGCTGCTGAAACGCCTCGACATCTCGCCGGCGACCGGTCCCGACCATGGCCTCGATCTGGCTGAGGGCAATCCCGTCGCGATGCTGTTCAGCAAAGGCTACGCGCTGCAAACCGTGCTGATGTGGATCATCTTTTTCTGCAGTCTCATGAACCTGTTCCTGTTCATCTACTGGACGCCGGAGGTTCTGCACCTGATCGGCATGACCCCGGCCGATGCCGCCTATGCCTCGAGCTTCCGCGAGCTGGGCGCAATCTTCGCCGTGCTTTATCTCGGCGTCTTGATCGATCGGTTCGGCGCCGAGCGGGCCTTGGCCCTGCATTACGCCGCCGGCATCGTGTTCATCGCGCTGATCGCGCTGGTGGCGCTGCCCTATCTGCTGCTGGTGGGCGTGATCTTCCTCTCCGGCATGACGATCATCGGTAGCCAGACCGGAGCCAACGCGGCCTGCGGCAAGCTCTACCCGGCGCGGATGCGCACCAGCGGGCTCGGCTGGGCGCTGGGCATCGGTCGGCTCGGCGGTATCGCCGCGCCGGTACTCGGCGGCTATTTGCTCAAGAGCGGCATGGAGCCGCTGCACATCTTCCTCAGCGCTTGTTTGTTTGCGGCGATCGCCTCGGTGGCGACGGCGCTCCTGCATTTCCGCGGCAGCCGCGCCGAGGCATTACAGGAGAGTGTCGCGTCATGAAGGTTTTCGTTTTCGACCTCCTCGCCTATGACGCCAATCTCGACCATTTGAAGGGCGGCGAGACCGAGCTGCCCTATCCGCTGGCAGGCAGGTATTTCGACCGCGACACGGCGATGCGCACCTATGAGGAGCATCTCGACGCCTGGGAGCTGCTCGACAGGCTCGGCTATGACGGGGTCGGGTTCAACGAGCACCACTGCTCGCCCTATGGGCTGATGAACAGCCCCAACCTGATGGCGGCCGCGGCGGCGCAGCGCACCAAGAATTTGAAGCTGCTGATCTACGGCAATCTGCTGCCGCTGCACGAGCCCCTGCGCCTGGCCGAGGAGCTGGCGATGATCGACTGCCTGTCGAAAGGGCGGCTGATCTCGGGGTTTGCCCGCGGCATCCCGCGCGAGTACCAGGTCCACAACGTCGCGCTGGCGGAATCGCGGGCGCGGTTCGAGGAAGCCTACGACATCATCACCCGTGCCTGGACCGAGGAGGTGTTCTCCTACGAGGGCAAGTTCTGGTCCTATAAGGACGTGGCGATGTGGCCGCGCCCGGTGCAGCGGCCGCACCCGCCGATCTGGGTCCCGGTCGTCGGCAGCAAGGAATCGATCGAGTTCGCGGCAAGGCACGATTGCCCGATCACGCCGGGCCTCGGCCGCGCCCGCGGCCTGCGCGACGACATCATCCGCTATTACGCCAAGTGCCTGTCGGCGAGCGGGCATCGCATCACGCCGAACCATCTGTCGCTCGGCATCACCGCCTACGTCGCCGACTCCAAGCAGCAGGCGCTCAAGGAGTACGGGCCGCACATCCTCTATTTCAACCGCACGCTGTTCAGTCACGGCAACTTCACCGAGACCGAGATGCAGCGGCAGACCGGCTATTCAAGCCAGGCCTCGACCGACTACGTGCGGCCGGAGAACCTGCGTGCCGCGGCCAATCTGCGCTCGGAGTTTCGCAACCTGACGATGGCGCAATTGGCGGAGCAGGCCGAGCACATGCCGATGGGCACCGCCGACGAGGTTACCCAGCGCATCATCGACGCGGCCGAAAGCGCCGGCGCCAACACGGTGCAATTGGCGATGAACCGCGGGGCGCTGCCGCATGATCTGTTCATGGCGCAGATCGAACGCTTCGCCCGCGAGGTGTTGCCGGCATTGCAGACGCACGAGGTCAAGACCGTGCCGGCGGCGGAGGAGGCGCTGGCCTGAGGCCATGGCAGTCGATCGGGCCCTTACCGAAGGCCAAGGCCTCGACACCCCGCTGACGCGAAAGCTGTCGCGGCTGATGGAATTGTCGGCGGCCGAAATCGAATTGCTCCGCGAGCTCCAGTCGGCCGGGCGGCGGATCGCACGCGGGCGCGAGATCGTCGTCGAGGGGCGCAAATACGACGGGCTGCTGATCCTGCTCGACGGCGCCGCGCTGCGCTACCGGGTGCTCAACGACGGCCGGCGCCAGGTGTTGAACATCGTGCTGCCGGGCGATCTCATCGGCTACCCCGGCTGCTTCTTCGAGAACGCGCTCTACACGATCGCGGCCCTCAGCGAGTGCACGGTTTCGGCGGTGCCGTTCGCCCGCTTCCTGCATTTGTTCGAGACCCATCCGCGGCTCGGCGCGGCGATCTTCTGGTCGCTTTCCTGCGAGACGGCGATGTACGCCGAGCACCTGATCGGCGTCGGCCGCCGCTTGGCGCTCGAGCGCGTCGCCCATTTCCTCCTCGAAATGCTGACCCGGCTGCAGGCGATCGACCTCGCCGACGAGACGTCGTACCGGCTGCGGCTGACCCAGGAGCTGATCGCCGACGCGCTCGGCCTCAGCGTGCAATACGTCAACCAGACCTTGCGCCAGCTGCGTGAGGAGGGGCTGGTCAACATCGAGCGCCAGCGCGTGACGATCCTCAACCTCGACGGCCTCGCCACGCTCGCCGATTTCGAGCGCGGCTACATCAACCGCTTCCGCATCGCCGAGCTGGCCGCCGAGAATTGGCCCGGCGTCTAGCCGGGCCGCCGTCCCCGCTTAGATCAATCGGATAGATTCAAGACGTCTTGCGGAGGAAGCCGATAATGCGCTCCTTGGAGTCGGCCCCAGAGACAAGCAATCGGCCGGCCGAACAGGGAGGCGTCCGTGCCCGAGCCCCTGGAACGGAAAGCCTGATGCGGCGGGCGCCGTCCGGCGAGTCGCGCCGGCGCGACCAGATCGTCGGGCGGCTCGATCGCGCCGCGAACGCGATGAATCCGGCCCTGTTGCTCGTCGCCGCCATGCTGTTGACCATCGATCTGAGCTGCTTCATCGCGATCAGGCTCTCCCGGCTGCCGATGACGCGAGTGGAGGCCGGCGCCGCCGGGGCGGCGCCGTCGGCGGTCGGCGCGGCGCCGCGAGTCGGGGTCACGATGGATATTCACTGACCGCCGCTGGCCGCTGCCGCCAAGAGGGGGCTATGCTGGGTCAACTCCCCCCAACCCGTCCAACGAGCTTGGGGTCAAGGGCATCGGCTAAGGCGGCGCCTGCGGCGCGCCGCCTTCGATCGTCAGCGCCGTCGCCGCGTCGGCCTCGCGCATGTCGACATGCCGCTGACCGCGGAAGTCGTGTGGCGGGCGATGCGCCAGACGGCGGCGTGATTGGCCACGTCTGACCTCGATGTGCTACCGTTAGCTACAGTATAACACGGAGGCCCACATGCCCGACGACGTTCCGCTTTCGGCGCATGTAACGCTTCGGGTTCCGAGCGATGTCGTCGAAGCCTTCGATCGGCTGGCGAAAATCCTCGACCGCCCGCGCAGCTGGGTGATGGTCCGTGCGCTGCGTGCCTACCTCGAAGCCGAGGGCGCCGAGGTATTCGAAGACACCGAGGCGCTGGCGGAGCTCGACAGCGGCGGCGAAACGGCCCCGATCGAGGACGTCATCGCGGAGATGCGGGAAATCATCGCAGCTGGAGAACGCAAACGCGCTAAGCGGCCGTGACCCATTCGGTCAGGTTCCTGGCGCGTGCGCGCGGTTGGGTGGCTCGTGAGATCGAATGTCTGGAAGAACGCCAACCACAGGCGGCACGAAATTTCCTTGCCTCCATCGAACGGGCGCAGCGGCAGCTTTCGGAGTACCCGATGTCCGGTCCGCCAGGTCTATTTCCCGATACGCGCCGGTTCGTCGTCGGCGACTACATCTTGTCCTATCGCGTGCGTCGCGGGGTCGTCGAGGTGTTCGCCGTCCGGCACGGCCGGCAGCGCGACGCCCGAGCGCCGGGAGGCTAACCGATGGGGGCTCGGACGATGGTGAAGCGGCGGAACGCTGCGCATCGCCCGCGCCCCGGCGGTGCTTGGCGTCCCGGGCTGACGGCATTTCCGGCGCCGGCTCGGCTCGATTTTTTTCGGATTACCGGCTGCGAACGCGGGCGACGAATCCGGCGCCTTCTCGCTTATAATATAGCGAGTGCGGCGATGTGCTGCGCTCGATTCAAGCGACGTTCGGGGGATGGCGGTGACGAACCGCAAGGTCATCTACACGGCGTTCACCGGCAATGACGACCGGCTGTTGCCGCCCGCGGTCGTCGACCCCGACATCGACTACATCGCCTGTGCCGATGCGCCTGCCGAGTCGCTCCCGCCGCCGTGGCAGCACCGGCCGATCGCCGTAAAGGCGCGCAATCCCCGGGTTGCTGCTCGCTGGTACAAGGTGCTGCCGCACCGGCATTTGCCCGAATACGAGCCGAGCTTTTGGCTCGATGCGAATTACGAGATCGCCGGCTCGTTCTCGGTGCTGTTCGACGAGCTGGCGGGCTCGGCGCTGCTGGCGACCCGGGCCCACCCGGAGCGCGACTGCCTCTATGACGAAGCCGAAATCGTCAAGAGCGAGAGGCTCGACCACCCCGAGATCGTCGATATCCAGATGGCCTATTACCGCCGGCTCGGCTATCCCGCGCGCAATGGCCTCGTGGAGACGAACGCGCTATTTCGCGCGCACCGGAACGACCGGGTCGGCGCCGCGATGGAGGACTGGTGGCAGCAGATCGAGATTTTCAGCCAACGCGACCAGCTCAGCGCCGATTTCGTCATGTGGAAGCACGAGCTCCAATGGGCGCCGCTGCCCTGGCGGGAGCGGTCGAGCGCATGGCTGCGCTATCATACGCATGCGCGCGGTCTGCATCATCCCGGCGAGGACGATTCCCAGCCGGTCGACTGGCTGCGCCACGCGGCGATCATGGCGCTGCGGCAGGTCACGGCGCAGCAGGCCGCGCTGCCGCAGCCTGCCGAGCCGCAAGCCGCCGCGCCGCGACAGACCTGGTTTTTACATCGTGCCAGAGCGCCGCGCGCTTGACCGTGGGCGCCCGGTCGCCTACAAACCGCCGGCGCGCGGCCCGGGGCCGCGCCGATTGTTTCAGCAATCCGCGATGGCGAGGTGCCCCATGGCCCGCAGATGCCCGGTCACCGGCAAGGGGGCCCTGGCTGGCAACAATGTCAGCCACTCCAACCGCAAGACCAAGCGGCGGTTCCTGCCGAATTTGCAGACGATCTCGCTCCTGTCCGACAGCGTCGGCTCGATCCGGCTGCGCCTGAGCACCAACGCGATCCGCACGATCGAGCACAAGGGCGGCATCGACGCGTTCCTCAAGGGCACGCCCGCCCGGAAATTGTCGCCGGAAATCCGCCGCTTGAAGAAGCGCATCGAAGGCGCCGCCGCCAACCGCGCCTAAATCCTCCTCGATCAAAACTGGGTGAGCGGGGCTATCGGCCCCGCGCGACGACCCCTATGGTCGCGCCCGCAAAGAAACGAGGGAGGCGGCCATGGATACCTACGCACCCGAACTTTATGAGGTGGGGCCGCGCGCGAGTTGGTCGCGCCGGGGTTTCGTGGTGACCTCGTTGGCGGCCGGGTTTACGCTGGCGTCGGGGCCGATCTCGGCGCAGACGATCGCCACCGACGCCGCCGGTCTTGATGTCGCCGAGGTCAAGGTGCCGACCGCCGACGGCGAGATGCCGGCCTATCGGGCAATGCCGGCGAGCGGCGGGCCGTTCGCGACGGTGCTCGTGGTCCAGGAAATCTTCGGCGTCCACGAACACATCAAGGACATCTGCCGGCGCCTCGCCAAGGCCGGGTATTACGCCATCGCGCCTGAGCTCTATGCGCGCCAGGGCGATCCATCGACCTATACCGACATCCCGAAACTGGTCGCCGATATCGTCTCGAAGGTGCCGGATTACGAGGTGCTGGGCGATCTGGACGCTACGGTCATTCATGCGCGGGGCACCAGCAAGGCCGACACCAAGCGGCTTGCCATCACAGGGTTCTGCTGGGGCGGCCGCCCGGTCTGGCTCTATGCCGCGCACAATCCCGGCCTAAAGGCCGCGGCTTCGTGGTATGGCCCGATCGACCGGCCGCGCACCGATCTCCAGCCCAAATACCCGATCGACCTGGCCGCCGAATTGAAATGCCCGGTGCTCGGGCTGTACGGCGGGCAGGACAAGGGCATTCCGGTCGAAAGCGTCGATCGCATGGCCGCCGCCTGCAAGGACGCCGGCAAGACCTGCGAGTTCAAGATCTATCCGGACGCCCAGCATGGGTTCAACGCCGATTACCGGCCGAGCTACAACGCCGACGCGGCCAAGGACGCCTGGGGCTTGATGCTCGACTGGTTCAAAAAATACGGCGTGGCGTAAATTCGCTTTTCAGCATCCCGCCACGCCAACCATTCTAGGTCCGTGTTCATAGGTTTCGGGCCCGGTGCTGCGCACCGTCCCGGAATGACGTCCTATTTCGAGTTCAGGCCGCCTGCGCCACCGGGATCGGCGGCTCGCCCTTGAGCATCAGGCGGTAGAGGTAGCGGCGCTCGTTCATGTCGTAGTCCGGGTTGGCCTTGTGCAGGACGCTGCGATTGTCCCAGATCACCATGTCGCCGTAGCGCCACTGGTGGCGGTATTCGAATTTCTGCTGGGTCGCGTGTTTCATCAGCTCGGTGACGAGATCGAGCGCCTCGTCGTCTTGCATGCCGACGATCGATTCGATCCGCACCGGGTTCATGTAGAGCGCCTTGCGGCCATTCTCCGGATGGACCCGCACCAGCGGATGGATGCCGGGCGGCGGCAGCGCCTTGAGGCTCTCCTCGTTCAAGGGCTTCAAGGGGCGGGGGCTGTATTTGCTCAGATAGACGTGCACCGCCTTGAGCCCGTCGATCTTCCGCTTCATCGCGGCGGAGAGCTCGTCATAGGCGAGGTGCATGTTGGCGTATTGGGTGTCGCCGCCTTTGCCCGGCAGCTCGACCGGGTAGAGGATCGTCGCCTTGGGCGGCGCCGGGTGGTTCGAGTGGTCGGTGTGGAACGTCTCGCCCGGGATCATCCGGCGAGTGCCGAGGAATTCCTGGTTGGTGACGTAATACATCTCCGGAAAGCCGGGGATGTGGTGATCCTTCTTGTCGTGCGGCTGCAACTCGCCGAACACCTGTGCGGCGCGGATGAAATCGGCCGGTTCGTATTTCTGGTCGCGGATCGCCAGCACGTGATGCTGGGCCCAGGCGCGGTTGAGCGCCGCCCTGGTTTCGGCATCGATCGGCTTCGACAGATCGAGCCCGGTGATTTCGGCCCCGGTATGCGGGGTCAGCGGCGTGATCCTGTAGGCCATCGCGTGCCCTCCGTTCGGCGATTCCGCCCGGAAAAGCCTAGGGCGTTTGACGAGGGGCGTCAAACCGCTGACCTCGCTGGGTTGGCTGGGTTGCGTTCTTCGAGACTCGCTGCGCGAGCACCTCAGGATGAGGTAGTTTCTTTGCGCCATCAACAATCATCCTCATCCTGAGGAGCGCCCGCAGGGCGCGTCTCGAAGGACGCACGCAGTGTCCGCCGTCTTTTCTGAAATTCGGGCGACGCTGGCCCTCGCCGGGCCGCTCGCCGCCGCCAATCTGGCGCAGATCGGGATGGGCGTGGTCGACACCGTGATGGTCGGCTCGCTGGGCGCGGTGCCGCTGGCGGCGGTCGGGCTCGGCGGCGGCTTCTATTTCACCAGCGCGGTGGTGTGCCAGGGCGTGCTCAACGCCGTGGCGCCGCTGGCGGCCTTCGCGATCGGTTCCGGCGACCGCGCGACCGCCGGGCGGATCGGCGGCAGCGGGCTGGTTCTCGCGGTCGCGCTGACGGTGCCGGTGGCGGCGGCGATGATGACCGCCGATCGGCTCCTCGACCTGATCGGCTACCATCCGGCGCTGGCGCGTGAGATCGGCCGTTTCCTGCGCGCGGTGGCGTGGGGGGCGCCGGCGTTTCTCGGCTTCGCGGTGCTGCGCAGCCTGTTGGCGGCCTTGGGGCGGGCGCGGGCGGTGATGATCGTGCTGGCGCTCTGCGTGCCGACCATCGTCGTGCTCAATTGGGTGTTGATCTTCGGCCATCTCGGCGCGCCGCCGCTGGGTCTGGTCGGCTGCGCCTATGCCTCGGCGATCAACCAGTGGCTGATGTTCCTCGGTCTCGCCGCGTGGCTGTGGGCGTTGCGCCGGCGCGACCGGGCGCCGCGGCTGCGCGGCGCGCCGGCCGAGATCGTCCGCGATATCCGCCGCATCCTCGTCCTGGGCCTGCCGATCGGCGGGCTGGCGGCGATGGAGATCGGCGTGTTCATGACCTCCGCGGCGCTGATGGGGCTGTTCGGCGCCGACGCGCTCGGCGCGCACCAGATCGCGATCAACTGCGCCAGCATCTCGTTCATGGTGCCGCTCGGCATCGGCCAGGCGGCGACGGTGCGGGTCGCGGCCGCGCGCGGGGCGAAAGCGCCGCATGCGGCGCGGCGCGCGGCCTTTGTCGCGCTCGGGCTGGGCATCGCGTTCATGGCGGCGTCGGCGGTGGTGCTGTGGACGCAGCCGTCCCGCATCGTCGGCGCCTATGCCCGGATCGGCGACCCGGCCAATAGCGGGCTCGTCGCGCTGGCGCTCAAGTTCCTCGCCATCGCCGCGATCTTCCAGATCGTCGACGGGATGCAGGCTGTCGCCGCTGGGGCGTTGCGCGGCTATCAGGACGCGGCCGTGCCGATGCTCTTCGCCGGGATCGGCTATTGGGGGATCGGATTCGCCGGCGGCTGGGCATTGGCCTTCCCGCTCGGCTTCGGGCCGGCCGGGTTGTGGTGGGGCTTCGTGCTCGGGCTGGCGGCGGTCGCCCTGTTGCTGACCTTACGGCTCTACCGCCAGAGCCATCAGGTGATCTGAGCGAGCTCGCGCGCCCGCTCGGAATGCGCGGCGGCGGCGTGGTCCTTGGCGAGCACGGTGTAGACCGCCGGCAAGACGAACAACGTGAACAGCGTGCCGATCGACATGCCGCAGACGACGACGATGCCGATCGAGAAGCGGCTCGCCGCACCGGCGCCGGTCGCGGTCACCAGCGGCACCAGACCGACCACCATTGCCGCGGTCGTCATCAGGATCGGCCGCAGCCGCACGCGCGCCGCGCGCTCAATGGCGCGGCGCCGGTCGAGCCCTTCGTTCAGCTGCTGCTGGTTGGCGAATTCGACCATCAGGATGCCGTGCTTACTGATCAGGCCGATGAGGGTGACGAGCCCGACCTGGGTATAGATGTTCATCGTCGCCACGCCGATGAACAGCGGCAGCACCGCGCCGAACATCGACAGCGGCACGCTGATGAGGATGACGAACGGGTCGCGCAGGCTTTCGAACTGCGCCGCCAGCACCAGGAAGATGATGATCAGCGCGAAGACGAAGGTGACGACGAGCGCGTGCCCCTCCTGCGCGTATTGCCGGGAATCGGAGAGATAATCGTGACCGAAGCCGGGCGGCAGGCCTTTCGCCTGCTGCTCGAGGAAGTCGATTGCCTGGCCCATCGTCACGCCGGGCATCAGCACCGCCGAAAAGGTCGCCGAGTTCAATTGGTTGAAGCGGGTGAGCGCGTTGGGCGCGGTGGTGGTCGAGACCTTGACCAGGTTCGACAGCGGCACCGGCTGACCGGCGGCCGAGTTGACGTAGTAATGGGTGAGCGTCTCCTGGTTCAGCCGGTCGACGCGCGGTACCTGCGGGATAACCTCGTAGGAGCGGCCGCCGAGGTTGAAGCGGTTGACGTAGTTCTCGCCGACCAGCAGCGCCAGCGTGTCGCCGATCGACTGCATCGTGACGCCGAGCTCGTTGGCCTTCGAACGGTCGATCTCGATCTTGATCGTCGGCTGGTTGAAGGCGAGATCGCTGTCGACGACGATGAACAAGCCGCTCTTGCGCGCGGTGTTCTTTATTTTCTCCATCGCGTTGAAGATCGTGACGAAATCTCCGGTCGAATCGATCACCATCTGCACCGGCAGGCCGCCGATCGAGGCGGGCAGCGGCGGAAGCGAGAAGACGAAGGCGTTCATCCCCTCGACCCCGCTCATCTTTGCTTGCAGCAGCGGCTTGATCTGCTGGGCGGAGCGAGTGCGCTCGGACCACGGCTTGAGGATCATGCCGGCGATGCCCTGGCTCGGGCCGAAGCGCCCGTTGACGACAAAGCGCAGATCGCTCTCGGGGAACGAGGTCAGCGCCTTGTCGAGCTCGGCGCCATAGACTTCCTGGTAATCGAGGTTCGAGTATTGCGGCGCCTTGGTCAGCGCGAACAGCACGCCCTGGTCCTCTTCGGGGGCGAGTTCGGCCTTGGTGTTGACGTACATGAAGCCGAGCGCGACGAAGATCGCGACGGCGAACATCGCGGTCACCGGCCGGTAGTCGAGCGAGCGCTCGAGCCGGCGGCCATACCAGTTCGCCAGCCCGTTGAAGCCGCGATCGATCATGCGGGCGAAGCCGCGCTCGGCGCTGCCGTGCTTCAAGAGCAGCGAGCACATCATCGGCGACAGGGTCACCGCGACGATGCCGGAGATGATCACCGCGCCGGCGAGGGTGAAGGCGAATTCACGGAAGAGGGTGCCGGTCACGCCGCCGAGGAACCCGATCGGCGCGTAGACCGCGGCGAGCGTCAGGGTCATCGAGATGACCGGGCCGGCGATCTCGCGCGCGCCGATCAGCGCCGCCTGAGGCGGGCTCTTGCCCTCCTCGATATGGCGGTAGACGTTCTCGACGACGACGATGGCGTCGTCTACGACAAGGCCGATCGCCAGCACCATCGCCAGCAGGGTCAAGAGGTTGAGGCTGAACCCCAGGGCCGACATGATCATGCCGGCGCCGATCAGCGACAGCGGGATCGTCACGATCGGGATCACCACCGACCGGAAACTGCCGAGGAACAGGAAGATCACGACGACGACAATCGCCACCGCCTGGCCGAGGCTGAACTTCACCTCGTCGATCGAGGCCTGGATGAACTTGGTCGAATCGTAGGCGACCTGCATCTTGACCGAGGGCGGCAGGGTCCTCTCGATCTCGGGGAACAGCTTGCGGACCCCGGCAACCAGCGTCAGCGGGTTGCCGTCCGGGGTCGCCTGGATGCCGATGAACACCGCGTGCTGCCCGTTCATCGCAACGCTCGAGGTCCAGCTTTGTGCGGCGAGTTCGACGTCGGCGATGTCCTCCATCCGGACCACCGCGCCGCCGTCCGACTTAACCACCATGCGCTTGAACTGGTCGACGTCGGTGAGCCCGGTCTGGGCATCGACATTGGTGACGGTGAAGTAGCCCTTGGCCTGGCCCGGTGCCGACTGGAAGTTGTTGGCCTGGATCGCCGCCGCGACGTTGTCGGCGGTGATGCCGCGCGCCGCCATCCGGGTCGGATCGAGCCACAGCCGCATCGCGAAGGTCTGGCCGCCGAGGATGTCGGCGGAGGCGACGCCGTCGACGGTCGCCATCAGCGGCTGCACCACCCGGGTCAGATAGTCCGAGATCGCCGCCGATTGCAGGGTCGCGCTGGCGAAGCCGATATACATGACCGCGGTCGTCTGTCCGGTCGCCTTGAGAATGATCGGGTCCTGCGCCGCGGTCGGGATCAGGTACTTGACCTGCTGCACCTTGGCCATGATGTCGGTCAGCGCCTGGCTCGGGTCGTAATTCAACTTGATGTAGGCGGTGACAGTGCTGGTCCCGAGCACCGAGGTCGAGGTCAAGTAGTCGATGCCCTCGGCGGTAGCGACCGCCTGCTCGATCGGGGTGGTGATGAACCCCTCGATCAGATCCGGCGAGGCGCCCGGATAGGCCGTCGTCACTGTGATCGTCGTGTTCGACAGCTTCGGGTACTGCCGAATCTGCAGCCCGTACATCGCCCGCGCCCCGATCAACAGGATCAGCAGGCTGACGACGAGCGACAGCACCGGGCGGCGGATGAAGAGGTCGGTGAAGCGCATGGCGAATATGCGTGCTTACTGTGGCGTCAGATGCTCGGGCGGCTGCGGCGGCGGATTGCCGGTGACGACGACACGGGAGCCGTCCTGCACCTTGATCTGGCCGGCGGCGATGACCTGGTCGCCGGCTTTGAGGCCCGACAGGATCGCCACCTTGTTGTCCCAGCGCAGCCCGGTCTTGACCGCGGTGCGGACCGCCTTGAGGAGCGGCTTGCCGTCGGCATCGGTACCGTCCTGCTGGATCACATAGACGCTGTCGCCGTAGAGCGTGTACTCGACTGCGGTCTCCGGCAGCACCACTTCCGCGGCTTCCTGCGCCAGCACCACATTGGCGTTGACGAACATCCCGGGTCGCAGCGCCTCGTCGGGATTGGGCAACGTCGCCTGCACCGCGATGGTGCGGGTGCTCGGCGAAATCTGCGGCTCGATCGTCGCGATCGTCGCGATGAAGATGCGGCCGGGGAAGGCGTCGGCGGTGACGTTGACCTTCTGGCCGATGGCGAGTTGCGGCGAGAGCTGGGTCGGCAGCGTGAAATTGACGTAGAGCGTGGACAGGTCGGTCAGGGTGACGATCGGGGCGCCCGGATTGAGGTACTGGCCGAGATCGATCTGGCGCACGCCGAGCCGGCCGGCGAACGGCGCCTTGATCGCCTTCTGGGCGATGATCGCCTGGGTCTTCTGCATTTGCGCCTTGGCCTGGTCGAGCTGACTTTGCGCCGTATCGACATCGGTGCGCGGGCCGTATTGGCGCGACGCCAGGATCTGGGCGCGCTGCAGCGTCACGTCGGCGAGGCGGGCCTGGGCCTGGAAGTTGGCGAGGTCGCCCTGGTCGGGCGCGTCGTTGATCTGCACCAGCTTGTCGCCGGCGCTGACCTTGGCGCCCGACTCGAAATCGATCTCGGTCACCCGTCCGCCGACTTCCGGGGTCACGGTGACCTGATGCACCGCCGCGAGCGAACCGATCCCGGCGGCGATGTGCGGCACCGGCTCGCTGGTCGCGACAACCGCGCTGATCTGCACCGGCGGCGGCTTGTTGTTGGCGAAGAAGGTGGCGATCGCCTTGCTGCGCCAGGCATTGAAACCGTAGATCCCGCCGAGCATCAGCGCGATCAGCACCGCGACGATGACGAACCAGCGCAGACGCTTGGCCCGGCTCGGCGGCGCGTGCGGCGGGCGGGCCGCGGGGCTGCGTTTGGCCGGTGCAGTCGGAGCTGTGACTTCGCCATCCATGATGGACGCCCTCGCCCTATTCCGCCGCGGATTCCAACGGTGCGCCGGCGCGCGATGCGGCTATCGCCGCCTCGCTCATGCCAATCCCACGCAGGATGAAGTCGCCAGCCTCTTCGACCAGCCGGTCGAGAGCGCCGTCATAAGGGATGAAACCCTGTTGCGGCAAGAAGGCGATGGCCATCATCGCCGCGATGTGATGGGCGAACCAGAAGCGGTTGGCGCCGTTTGACGGCAGCTTGGCGAGGTCGCCCGCCGTCTCGGCGGCGTTCAGCGAGGCGACGAACAGCGGGACGACGCGCGGCGCCACGGCGGCGAAGAGCTCGCGGGCGTAATCGCCGTCTTCCAGGCAGCTATGCAGCATCAGCCGCATTTTGAGATCGAGCTCGTGCCGCTCGGCCGCCTCGCCGAGAACGAAGCGCCGCACCATGAAGCGTACGATGCCGACCAGGGTCGCGGTCGACGCCGGCAGGGTCGCGAGCTTTTCGAGCGCCGGGTCGCCCTCGCAGCCCAGGGTGAGAATCTCGCGGTAGAGCAGCTGCTTCGAAGGGAAATGCTTGAACAGCAGCGCCTCGGAGACGCCGGCGGCGGCGGCCAGTTCGCGCGTCGTCGTGCCGGCAAAGCCGTTGCGCGCGAAAAGCGGCACTGCCGCGTCGACAATCGTCCTGCGGCGGTCGTCGCTATCCAACCGGGTCGTCGCCATGGCGCGGCTAAGTAAGCGCTCACTCACCAGGCGTCAAGCGATTATGCTGCGATGCAATAAAAATCCCGGCGACGCGGAAGGGAACCGTCATCCGGGCGCGTATGATTAACGTTGCGTTACGCCTGCCGGAGTAGACTGGGAAAACCCGTCTAGGCCGCGGCGGCCGCTTCTGGAGCGTCCTGGTAGCGATGCGCTTCCTGCTCGTATTCCTCATCGTCTTGTTCGTCGCGATCTTTCTCGGCTATCCGCCGCTGATCGAAGACAGCGAGAGCGAATGCAGCGCGCTCGAGCAGCGGTTCGGCGACCTCGCCTCGAACGATGGCTCCGGCCGGCTCACCGTCGGCCGGCTTTACGGTTCCACCTCGAGCAGCCCCAGCGGCGAGGGCTTCGCGAAGGACCACTATCCGCTGCTGCCCCCGGCGCTGGGTTGTGCGCTCGCGTATTGGAAAAGCGTTTACAGCCCGCGGCCCGCGGCCGCGCTCGCCGCCCCGCAGGCGCCGCCGCGGCCCGGCCAGCCTCCCGTCGCGCCCGAGCCCGCGAGCGCCGGCCTGGCCCCGACGATCTCCCGCGACATCATTCCGAATGCCGACCCGATCTCGCCCGCGACGGTTTTCACTCTGCCGATGGATGCCGTCGCGGTCCGCGTCCCGTATGCCGGCGGCCGACCCGGCGTCGCGCGCTTCCAGTTATTGCAAGGACGGACCGTCCTCAATTAGTGCAATGCGGACAGGACCACGCCCGGAACCGCCTGGTGCAAGTTCAACATGAGCTTGCGAAAGGGCGTCTATTCGATTTCCTTCACCGCGAACAACGTGCCTCTCGGCCGCTACGCGTTTACGGTCATCGGCCGGTAGCGCCGCCGAAAGAGGCTTGACGCGCCCCGGCGCGGCCCCTACCTCCGCAGTCCCCGAGCAACGAGGCCGACCCGCGATGCCCGCGTACCAGTACATCTATGTGATGAAGGGGCTGGGGAAGAGCTACCCCGGCGGGCGCGAGGTGCTGCGCGACATCTGGCTGTCGTTCCTGCCCGGCGCGAAGATCGGCGTCCTCGGCCTCAACGGCGCCGGCAAGTCGACCCTGCTGCGGATCATGGCCGGCGCCGAGAAGGATTTTTCGGGCGAGGCCTGGGCGGCCGAGGGCGCCTCGGTCGGCTACCTGCCGCAGGAGCCGGTGCTCGATCCGGAGAAGGACGTGTTCGGCAATGTCAGCGAGGGGCTGGCCGAGACCAAGGCGCTGCTCGACCGTTTCGAGGTGGTCAGCGCCCGCTTTGCCGAGGAACTCTCCGATGACGAGATGAACGACCTCATCGCCGAGCAGGGCGAGCTGCAGGAAAAGATCGAGCAGGCCGACGCCTGGGAGCTCGACCGCACGATCGAGATCGCGATGGATGCGCTGCGCTGCCCGCCGGGCGACACGCCGGTCGCGAACTTGTCGGGTGGCGAGCGGCGCCGGGTGGCGCTGTGCCGGCTGCTGTTGCAGCGGCCCGACCTCTTGCTGCTCGACGAGCCGACCAACCACCTCGACGCCGAATCGGTGGCATGGCTGCAGCGGTTCCTCAAGGACTATCCCGGCACCGTCGTCACCGTCACCCACGACCGCTATTTCCTCGACGAGGTCGCCGGCTGGATCCTCGAATTGGATCGCGGCCACGGCATCCCCTACGAGGGCAACTACTCGGGCTGGCTCGAACAGAAGCAGGCGCGGCTCGCGCAGGAAGGCCGGCAGGAAGAAGCGCGCCAGCGCACCCTCGAGCGCGAACTGGAATGGGTGCGGCAGAGCCCGCGCGCCCGCCAAGCGAAGAGCAAGGCGCGGCTCCAGGCCTACGAGGAACTGGTCGCGCAAAGCCGCGAGAAGGCGCCTGACGACGCGCAGATCGTGCTGCCGCCGGGCCCGCGGCTCGGCGACCTGGTGGTCGAGGCCGAGGGGGTGTCGAAGGCGTTCGGCGACCGGCTCCTGATCGAATTGCTGGATTTCCGCCTGCCGCCCGGCGGCATCGTCGGGATCATCGGGCCGAACGGCGCCGGCAAGACCACGCTCTTCCGCATGATCACCGGCGCCGAAGGCACGGACACCGGCAATTTCCGCATCGGCGAGACCGTGCGGCTCGGCTATGTCGACCAGTCGCGCGACACCCTCAAGGCCGACAACACCGTGTGGCAGGAGATTTCCGGCGGATTGGAGGAGATCGATCTCGGCCGCCGCAAGCTCGCCAGCCGTGCCTATTGCTCGCTATTCAACTTTCGCGGCGGCGACCAGCAGAAAAAGGTCGGTCAGCTCTCGGGCGGCGAGCGCAACCGGGTGCATCTCGCCAAGATGCTGAAGGAGGGCGCCAACCTGCTGCTGCTCGACGAGCCGACCAACGACCTCGACGTCGATACGCTGCGCGCGCTCGAAGAGGGGCTCATCGACTATCCAGGCTGCGCCGTCATCATCACCCACGACCGCTGGTTTCTCGACCGGGTCGCGACCCACATCCTCGCCTTCGAGGGCGACAGCCAGACGGTGTGGTTCGAGGGCAATTACGCCGATTACGAGGCCGACCGGCGCCGCCGGCTCGGCGCCGAGGCCGACCAGCCGCACCGCATCAAGTACAAGCCGCTGACGCGGCACTGAGCAAAGACATCCCAGCCGGGCCGAGCCTGATCATCCGAAAATTTTCGCGGAGATCCCCGGGTCAAGCCCGGGGATGGGCGGCTAAGCGTTCGCTTACCCGCCCACCTTCTGGCGCAGCTTGTCGAGCAGGTACTGCACCTGGCCGCCGCCCTGCTGGATCACCGAGGCGAACTCGTCGCGCTGGGTGATCTTCATGCTGACCCCGGCGACATAGGCGTCGGTGATCTTCCAGCCGCCATTGTTGACCAGGTACCAGTCGACGCGGATCTTGCCGCCGTCCTTGCGGACGATCTCGCTGGTGACGATCGTGTCGCCGCCTTCGGTGCGCGCGCTCAAAGCATGGAACGGCTCACCCGCGTATTCGGCGAGCCGGCCGGCATAAGCCTGCGCCAGGTACTCCTTGAGCAGCCCGAGATACTGCTGTTGCTGCTCGGGAGTGGCGATCCGCCAGTAGCGGCCGAGCGTGAACTGGGCGATGCCGGGTATGTCGAAATAAGCGCCGAACAGCTCGCGGAACCGCGCTATCCGCTGTGCCGCCGGCACGTTGGGACCGAGCACCTGGATCGCCTGGGTGCCAAGCTCGCTGATGAAGGCCACGGGGTCCGCTTGCGCCTCGGCGCGCGGGGCGGCTCCGACCAGTCCGATCGCAAAGAACAGCGAGCAGATGGCAAACCAACGTCTGGTCATGACCGGATCAGTGCCCAACGCCCATCGGCGATTTCTGCATGTCGGCGACCGATGCCGGCTGCCGTGGCGCCACGCTGTAGGTGATCGGCGGCGGCGGGGTCTGCGGTTTCGGCAACGCGGCGACTGCCGGCGGTGCCGGCGAGGCCGCCGGCAGCGCGCTGGCGCCCTGCAGCGGCGATGCGTTCGGCACGTCTTCCCGCTGATGGCGGATCTGCGCGGCGCGGCGCTGACGCGCCAACGAGCGGATCGTCGCATAATAGTCGAGCGAGGTCCGTTCGATCTCGGCCAGGCTTTCGATGTTGCGCGAGCGCTCGTCGATGCCGGAAACCGCGCTGCGGGCAAAGGTCGCCCACAACAGGTGGTTGTTGCCGGCGACGATATTGGCCGGATCGCCGAAGCCGTCGCCGACATCGCCGACCAGATCGCGGGGATTGGAGGGGCCGAGCACCGGCAGCATCATATAGGGTCCGGACGCGACGCCCCAGGTCGCCAGCGTGATGCCGAGATCGTTGGTGTGATAGGGGATGCCCATCTTGGTCGCGATATCGAACATGCCGCCGAAGCCGATCGTGGTATTGAGCACCAGCCGCCCCAGCGTCTCGGCCGCCAACCCCGGCTGAGCCTGCAGCACGTCGTTGGCGAAGATGATCGGCCCGTTGAGGTTTTGCAGGATGTTGTGAACCGAGTCGCGGATCGGCGGCGGCACCACCGTCCGATAGGCGTTCGACACCGGCACCAGGACGGCCCGGTCGAGCCCCTGATTGAAATTGAACACCGCCCGATTGGTATTCTCGTAAGGATCGTTGGCGTCCTCGGCACCGGGCGGGGGCTGCTGCGCAACGGCCGTTCGCGCGGCTATGCCGGTCAGGGCCAAGCTCGCGGCGAGGACGAGCCCGGACCAAGCCAGCGGTGTCTGACGAAGATGCATGTTCGACGGCCCTCGCGGCTAATGGCTAGCGGCACCCCGCGATAATGACGAATAATCCGCACACCCGGCAAGCGATCCGTTGCCGCTGCTATTCGATTTATGCGCAAGAAGCGTTCTCTATCTTATTAACGCGCGCCGCCGAAGGAAAGCCGCCACGTTGATATCGCGCATCAATTTAGGATGACGTGGCTCGAATCGCAGCCTCGCAGAACTCTTGACGATATAAAGATATCTTTATATGTTTGATCGATGGTTGAAGCGGTTCTCGACACCATTGCCCTCGACGTCTCGGTCGGCGACCTGCTGGCGGCGTTGCGCGCCGTCGCCGAGCCGACTCGCCTGCGGCTCGTCGTCCTGTGCTCGCGCGGCGAGCTGACGGTCAGCGAACTGGCCCAGATTCTCGGGCAAAGCCAGCCGCGCGTCTCGCGTCATCTTAAGCTCCTGTGCGAGGCGGGATTGCTCGATCGCTTCCGCGAGGGCAGCTGGGTTTTCTACCGGCTGAGCGCCGGCAGCGCGGCGAGCGGGCTCGCCCGCTATCTGGTCGCCGCCTGCGGCGAGCGCGACCCGACCGTGGCGCTCGATCTGCAACGGCTCGCGGCGATCAAGCGGCAGCGCGCCGACCGGGCCGCCGCCTATTTCAGCGCGAACGCGCCGCATTGGGACAGCATCCGCTCGCTCTATATCGATGAGCGCGAGGTCGAGGCGGCGCTGGTCGAGATCGTCGCCGCCGCCGCGCCCCGCGACCTCCTCGATATCGGCACCGGCACCGGCCGGATACTCGAAATATTGGGGCCGCGCGTCGGCCAGGCGATCGGCATCGACCAGTCGCGCGAGATGCTGGCGGTCGCCCGGGTCAACCTCGAGCGCGCCGGCGCGACAAACGGCACGGTGCGATTGGGCGACATGTATCAACTGCCGCTGCCCGACGCGTCGTTCGACGCGGTCGTCATCCACCAGGTGCTGCATTATGCCGACCGGCCGGCGGCGGCGATCGCCGAGGCGGCGCGCGTGCTGCGCCCGAATGGAGTGCTGGCGGTGGTCGATTTCGCGCCGCATCTGCTCGAGTTCCTGCGTGCCGAGCATGCCCATCGCCGGCTCGGCTTTGCCGATGACGAGGTCGCCGAATGGTGCCACGCAGCGGGTCTCGCGCCCGCCGCGCCGGTGCATCTCAAGGGCGACCCGCTGACCGTCGTGGTCTGGGCCGCATACCGCGAGGCGGCGCTGCGGCCGGAGGCGGGCGCCGCCGCGCTGGAGCCGGCGGAGGTGCTGCAGCGATGAACGCCAAACCCACCCTCGACCGGCGCCGCCTGGTCGCGCCGAGCGGCTTGCTCGCCGCCGACCCGGCCGGCGATTTCGACGCCGCGCCGCCGCGGATATCGTTCGAGTTCTTCCCGCCGAAGACGCCCGAGATGGAGGAGCGGCTGTGGGAGGTGGTGAAGCGCGTCGAGCCGCTGGGCCCGCGCTTCGTCTCGGTCACCTACGGCGCCGGCGGCTCGACCCGTGAGCGCACCCACGCGACGGTGCGCCGCATCCGCCAGGAAACCGCGCTGGAGCCGGCGGCGCATCTGACCTGCGTCGCCGCGACGCGCGGGGAGATCGACGCGGTCGCCGCCGCCTACTGGGAAGCCGGCATCCGCCACATCGTCGCGCTGCGCGGCGACCCACCGGGTGGCATGACCGGCAGCGAGCGCTACGCGCCGCATCCCGGCGGCTACGCCTTCGCCTCCGATCTCGTCGCCGGGCTGAAGCGGGTCGCCGATTTCGAGATCAGCGTCGCCGCCTACCCCGAGACCCACCCCGAGGCGGTCAGCGACGACCACGACCTCGACAACCTCAAGCAAAAGCTCGATGCCGGCGCCAGCCGGGCGATCACCCAGTTCTTCTTCGATGTCGAGCTGTTCCTCAAGTTCCGCGACCGCGCCGCGGCGGCGGGGATCGCGGTGCCGATCGTGCCCGGCATCCTGCCGGTCACCAATTTCGCCCAGTTGAAGCGCATGAGCGCGACCTGCGGCGCCTCGATCCCCTCTTGGATGGCGGGGCATTTCGACGGGCTCGACGACGATCCCGACACGCGCCGGCTGGTCGCCACCTCGATCGCCGCCGAGCAATGCCGCCGGCTGCAGGCGAACGGGGTCAACGAGTTCCATTTCTACACCCTCAACCGCGCCGACCTCATCGTCGCGATCTGCCACCTGCTCGGCGTGCGCGCGCCGAGAGCGGTGGCGGCGTGAAGGACAGCGACAACATGTCTGAGCGTCGGCGGCCCCTCACCCGTCCATCGCTGCGCGACGGCCACCCTCTCCCCGCTTGCGGGGAGAGGGGAATCAGGCGCCGGCGCGCTCCCTCTCCCCGCTTGCGGGGAGAGGGTTGGGGTGAGGGGCAGGG
>Ga0182024_10002413_pt1 | contig 46344 bp, 27 predicted proteins | sample P32metaG_FD_120480 | JGI IMG/M metagenome (GOLD analysis project Ga0182024, IMG submission 120480) | Permafrost microbial communities from Stordalen Mire, Sweden - P3-2 metaG (Illumina Assembly) | ecosystem: Environmental > Terrestrial > Soil > Wetlands > Permafrost | place: Sweden: Stordalen... | reverse complement strand
CTTCAGCAACCCGAGCACGAACTCGACCTACATGACCGTGACTGGAAACACCGCGGGAGAAATCAGCTTCGCGGGCACCAACGACGCGGTGGATCTGGTGGATTTGACGTCGGGCGCGACGCTTTCGCTGCGCGAAGGTGTGCCGTATCTGCTGATTCAAGCCGGTTTGGATTCGGATTACACGGGCCTGGTCACATCGTTGAACGGGACGCTTAATGACCTGCAGCTCGACGGCAACGGCTACGTAATCGGTGTCGGTACGCTTACGGATTACACCGCGATCACCATCAATCAGTTTGGACCCGATGGCGTGACACCGCTGGTGGCCGACAGCACGGTTTATCCGGACGCGCAGCTTTATCTCCTCAACGGCGATCTCGAAGTTGTGCCCGAACCCGGCACCTGGGCGCTCATGCTCGGCGGGCTGGCGCTGCTGGTCTTCATCCAGCGCCGGAAGAACAAGCGCAATTGGTAGGTCGTAGATTTCCTCGGTGCAAAGCATCCAAGCTTGCTGAAGCGTCCGGGGCAAATAGCAGAGCGCTACTTTGCCTTCGCCAAATTTTGATCGGGTAAGGAGTCGCCGTCTATCCAGGTACCCTCGACGAGGATTCTTCTTGGAACCGAAGGTTTACCGCGGTCATTGTAATTAATGAGCGAAATCAGTGTTTCGGCGGCCACTCGTCCGATCTCCTCGGAGTTCTGATTGAGCCCGGCACTCACCGGAATATCAGCCACTGACGTGGAGGCAACGGCAATATCCTGGGGGATGCGAAGTTTCATCTCTTTAAGCGTGGAAAGAATGCGCCCATCGACTGTTAAGATGGCGTCGGGTTTGTATTTCTCAAACCAGTGGTGGAATTTCTGATTAAATGCCGCTTCGGTGGTCTTCTCCATCTCGAGAGTAATCAAAGGAGGGATGGGATGAGGCAGGTTCAAGAGCTTTTGTGAGGCAACGAATCCTCCAGTCCAGCCCCCACCCAAACTCAGGTCAAAAACGCCGGGTACCACGAAGCCGATGCGGTTATACCCGTGCGCATGGATTTTTTCCATGGCGTTGACGATACCTCTCATATGATCGGCAGTGACAATATGGGAATAGGGGCTTCGTACGGATAACCCAAAACGAATGACCGAAAAATTGTCCCAATGAAAGCTTCCCCAATCGGGTTGATCGTGATGCGGCGGGATCAGGATTCCGCGGACGTTTCGGGTTTGCAAAATCGTCTCAAAACGCTGCGGAGTAAAATCGGGCTTCCAGACAAATTCGTCCAGACGATAACCGAAGCGCTCGGCCGCGGCGCTGGCGCCGTTCCAGTAGGCGTTGAATTCTCTGATTTTGCGCAAGTCTTCGGGACGTTCCCAATGGTTGATCCAGGCAATCGCGCTGTGGATGTGCGCCGGCCTCTTGCTCTGGCGATAGACAACCAGCGAAGAAAGAATGGGATCGGGTCGATAACCCATTTCCTTGGCTAACGATTGAACTTGATCGCGGCGACCTTTGGAGATGCGGGTGCTGTCCTTGAGGGCCAGGGAGACCGTGACATGAGAGACTCCCAGCCGCCCCGCGATATCACGGATGGTAACACGATTAAACGTTGGCATTGCGCTAGAAGTATTCTAGAGCTGAGCGACTTGGGCGGGAAGCGTAATCTGACGCTCGGCTGGTTGAGAGGTCGGGCGCGGCGACAGGTCAGGACACTTTTTACAGACGAACGGCAAAGTCTGCGTTGCTCGCTACCGAGACGGTCCGGACGTCGCGGGCCGGAACCGGCGTAATGCAGCCAAGGAGAGGTTTTCCCGTCAGGTAACGTTTGACTTCCTCGACGATCCACCTCCCCATGCGGGCGCATTCTCCATCGAGGCTGCCTGCGATATGGGGGGTAACGATTGCGTTTGGCAGATCGAAGAGCGCGCAGGTGGGTAGGGGCGGTTCGGGGTCCGTTACGTCCAGTATGGCCATCAAATCAGGGCGCGCGCGCAGCACTTCGATCATCTCGTCTTCCCGAACAATGGAGCCGCGCGCGGTGTTAACGAACGTCGCACCATATTTCATACGTGCCAGAAGATGGCCTGTGATCATGCCTTCGGTTTCGGGCATGAGTGGTGCGTGGAGAGAGACGACGTCGGAAGAGGAAAAGATATCCTCGAGTGATGCCATTTCGACATCCAGGCTGAGAGCCTCCTGTTCGCTTACAGTGGGATCGTAGGCCAGCACGCGTAGGTCGGTGGTTAGTAGGCGTTGGCGGGTGAGGCGCCCGATGGTGCTCAACGAAATCAGGCCGACGGTGCTTTGATAGGCTCCCGCCACGGGAAGCTGGGGGAAAAAAAAGCCGCGGCGGCGTTTCGCTTCCGCGGCTTGGTGCCATGCTCTTTTCAGGCCGAGGAGGATATGGGCGAGGGAAAATTCAGCCACTGGAATCGCGTTCATCGCATTTGCGGTGGTCATGGTAATTTGGCGGTCGAAAGCAGCTTCGGTCAGCAGGTGTCTCGCCGCTCCCGCCCCGTAGAAGACCACCTGCAAGTTTGGGGCTAGTTCCAAAAACCGATGGTCTAATTTAGGGCCACCCCAGCCTGTTAACAGAATGTCCACCTGCCCGAGAAGGTCCGGGCGCGTCAAGGCCTCTTCCGGGGAAAGTACTGTTTCGAGGATGTTCAGCAAACTATTGAGATCTGCGTGGACGGATGGTGGATAAATCCGGCCCCATTCCGCCGGATTCATAATATAAACAGCCTTCAACATGGTGCGCTTTTAACCGAGGTTACCACCCTCCGCAAACGATGAACATCTAATGACGTTTTCACTGGAATACACGGTGCCTTTAGCATTGATGGGCTTCCGATTCAAAGCAAAATGAGAGGCTACGATGATGTTTTTTGTCCGTTGGATTTCAAAGCCTCTCAGCCTGCCCGTGTTCTTTCTTTTGATCACCTATCCGGGCGCTTGGGGGGCGGTCTGGCAATGGTCGGTGCCAGTGCCATCACTTGAAGGCAGGCGGGCCTACCTCTGGGTTCCGCCCGATTGTCCGCACGTTCACGGTCTGGTCATTGCGTGCCAGAATATGCTGGAAGAGCCGCTCTTCGAAAGGCCGTCTTTTCGGGAAGCTTGTACAGAAAACAACCTCGGTATTGTTCTGATTTTTTCCGGCCACGATCGAGGCGATGACGACAAGAATCCTGACCATCCCAAAAGAAGTTATCTCGATATCTTCCTCAATCCGAACTACCCTAATGGATTCGAAGACCCGAAAAGCGCCGGCGTGGATCTTCAAAAGGCCCTCGATGATCTGGCCGTGGAATCGGGTTACAGCGAAATCAAGTATGCGCCTCTGATGCCAGTGGGTCATTCCTCGGCGGGAAGCTTTGTTTGGCATCTCTATAAATGGGATCCCTCACGTATCTTTGCGATGATGCCGTTCAAGACCGGTGCGAAGGATGATGGGCCGCACGGCATCCCTATTTTTGATGTCAATTCGGAGTGGTTCGAATATGGAAATTGGGACATGCACAATGTTTCGATGGCCGGGTTGGATGGCGGTGCTCCGGCCCCAATGGCACGCAATAAAAGTGCAGATATCCTTTACGGCTACTACGTCGATCTCGGGTGCGGGCATTGTGACGTGAGCGACGATTCGATCAAGATAGTCTCTCTTTGGCTGAAGAAAGCGGTCGCCGCCCGGATTCCGGAAGATGCGTCGCTGGATGGTCCGGTGGCGCTCAAGCCGGTCGCGACCGAATCCGGCTGGCTACTCGATCCTGCCACGCTGGGCAAGCCCGAGGGTAAGCCTATTGCGTACGCGGACTGGAAGGGCGATCCCAAGGCGACATTTTGGTATCTCGACGAGGAACTCGCCCAAGCCGTGCAAAACCACATGGTGGAGCAAATGGCCAAAAAGCCGCAGCAGATTGGCTTGGTCAACGACGGTCAGCCCAGTCCTGATGCGCGCATGTCTTCCCTCAGTCCTCAATTTCTCGATGATGGGGGGACTTTCAAAGTAGAGGCCGGATATGTCGATCACATCAATCACGCCTACTTTACCGATAAGGCTCAGGGCTATTATCCGGCAGGTACGGTGCTCGATCATAGCAGCGCCCCAATCCAGTATCGGGTTAACAGCGGCGGTCTTGTTCAAGTCGGACAGGATACCTTCCGCGTCTGCCCGCAGGCCGGCCCGATTGTTCCCCAGGGTAACCCTTGGGAGCCAACCATTGTCGCTTACAGTTTTGGGGACGACCATTTTCGCCCGGCCGAGCATCCGATCCATATCAATGTCAATATCGTCAATAAGGATGGCGAAGCGCAAACCCTCGATTTCCCGAAGATCCCCGATCAGCGATCCCTTAACCTTGCTCCGATCAAGCTCGTAGCGACGGCTTCCTCGGGCCTTCCCGTTCAGTATTTCATGGTTTCTGGGCCTGCGACGATCTCAGGTGATACGCTGACTTTCGATAAGATTCCCGCTCGGGCTAAATATCCCGTTCGGGTTCTGGTCTCCGCCTTCCAATGGGGCCGCCAGAACGATCCCAAAGTCCAGTCCGCCGGTCCGATCATGCAGGAATTTTTCATCCAGAAATAAGATTCGTCCCTTCCCTTTGCATTATATCTATGAAACGTATTGTCCTTACCCTCCTATTAACGCTCTCTTTTTGTTCTCAAGACGCGTCATCGAAGCTTGCCGCCCAGACCACAAACGCGCCGCCGACACCGGGGCCCGATGTTGCACCGCAGAAGATGGTGCATCCGGGCGGCTACTGTACAGAAACGGATTTGGAGCGGGTCAGGGCGGGCGTGGGCGCGGGTCGGGAGCCTTGGAAAAGCGCATGGGAGGCTTTGCAGAAAACCGGGCCAGACGTTAATTTTCAGCCTCATGTTGCGGAGAACATGACAAACGGTTATATGACCCAAGGTGATGGTCATGCCGCATGGGTTCTCACCATTAAATGGGTGGCTTCCGGCGATCCTAAATACGCTCAGGCGGCCATCCGGATAATCGATGCCTGGTCATCCACGGTGAAATCAGCCGAGGCCGCGGGAACCATGCGCAATGGACTGGGCGGTAATCAAATGGCCAACGCCGCTGAAATCCTTGCGCATGGCTTTAACGGCAGCGCAGGTTGGCCGGCCGAGAATGTCACCCGTGCGCAGCATTGGTTTAAGGACGTGCTCTATCCATGCGTCAGCACCGGCCGGATGCGGTCTGCTAACTGGGGCACGAGTTGCATGGCGGGATGCATGGCGATGGCGATTTTCTGTGATGACCGGACGATGTTTAACGATACGGTCTATGCATATGAAAATGGGTTTACCAATACGACCGATGGAGGCTGCGGCGTGGCTCAGTATATCGATGACAGCGGTGAGGATGCGGAAAGCGGACGGGACCAACCGCACAGCCAGGGCGGGATTGCGCACCTGATGGAAGTCGCCGTCATGGCTTTTAACCAAGGTTACCCAGCGTTGCTGGCCTACCAGGACCATCGCATTGTGAACGGATTCGAATATACGGCCAAATACAATCTGGGCAATGACGTGCCCTATCACCCTTTTGCCGACTATAGTGGAAAGACGATCTACGCTGGCGGGATTTCAAGCAAGAACCGCGGTCATTTTTCGCCGGTTTACGAAATGGCGAATTACTATTTCACGAAGGCCGGTTACGACGCGCCGTATACAAAACAAGTCTGCGAGTCTCCGGGCTACCGTCCGGAGGGCACGAGCAGCGACCACTCGGGGCTTGGCACGCTGCTCTATTCCCAAGGCGTGGGCACTTCAGGCGCGGCTTTGACGCCGGCTAAAAATTAGGGCCCTATTTCCAACACCTATCCGTTCAAGAATGATCGCATTTCCTTCGGTGCTTTCGCTCGGCCTCATCCGGGTTCTAACTCATGGCGTATTTTTCCTATCAACGTTACCGGCATGGTTTTTAAATTGAAAATCCGCCGCGCCCAACAGGAAAAAGCCCTCACGATGCTTAACTGAATGAAAACTGTGACCCATAAAATTTATAGAAAGTCGGCCTTTGCCCTGGCAGTCATTCTGACCTTTATCGGAAACGCATCGGCGGGTGATCTGAAGCTCTGGTACCTGAAGCCTGCCACCGTCGCCATGAACGAAGCTCTGCCCGTCGGCAATGGGCGAATCGGTGGCGTCGTCTTTGGTGGGATTGATGCCGAACGCATTCAGCTCAACGAGGACAGTCTATGGACGGGCAATGACCACGATTACGGGGCCTATCAGACCTTGGGCGATCTTTATGTCGGCTTCCAAACCGGCCCGAAACCCGAAGTTTCCTGTCCCAGCGGTCAGCATGCTTCCACCGATACGGAAGAGATAGCCTCCACGATGGATAACGACCCGACAACGAAATGGTGCGTGGAAACGAAAGATGAGCCGGTTGTGTGGCTGGCGAAGGCTGTACCCGGGGCGGTGGCGGCGAATTCTTATACCCTCACCAGCGCCAACGACGTGCCGAAACGCGATCCGAGTTCATGGGAATTCGCCGGTTCAATGGACGGCCAGACGTGGACCACAATCGACAAGCATGAAAACGAGTCGCCCTTCGAGAAACGGGGACAAGCGAAGACCTTCAACTATTCCGATCCCACGGCTTATCAATTTTACCGCATCACTTTTCTGAAAAATAACGGCGACCGACTTTTCCAGATCGCGGACATCGATGTTCCCGCGCTTCAGGCTGACATGGGCCAGCACACGGTGGAGAACTATCGCCGCGAACTCGATCTCAGCACCGCGCTGGCGCACACCGAATTCACCCGAGACGGCGTGACCCATCAACGCGATATTTTTGCGAGCAATCCCGACCAGGTCATCGTCCTGCGCTGGAGCGCGGATAAACCTGGCTCGGTCACGGGCACGGTGGAACTCAAGGGTGCGCATCGCGAAACGACGGCCGCAACGGATGGAACACTATCCTTTGCGGGCCAGCTCGGCAACGGACTCCAGTACGAGACCATCGCTCGGGTCATTGCTCACGGCGGAAAAACGCAAGTGCTCGATGATCGGATCCAACTTCAGGGTTGTGACGATGTGGAAATCCTCCTCGTTGCCGGGACCGATTACATCTTCGATTATTCCAAGCACAACCTGAGCGGAGAGGCGCCACATGATCGACTGATGGCGCAGTTGGATGCCGCGTCGGCGAAATCGTATGACGCGTTGAAGGCGGATCAGTTGAAGGATTACCAATCCATTTTCAATCGGGTCAGCGCCGATTTCGGCAAATCGTCCGACGAGCAAGTGGCGTTGCCGATCGACAAGCGTAAAGAGGAAGCCGCCAATACAGCCGATCCGGAGCTGGAGGCGCTCCTTTTTCAATACGGACGGTATTTGCTCATCTCCTGCTCGCGACCGGGGGGATTGCCGGCGAATCTCCAGGGGCTTTGGAATGACAGCAACGACCCGGCGTGGCAGTGCGATTATCATGCGAATATCAACCTCCAGATGAATTACTGGGGGGCCGAAACCACGAACATGGCGGAGTGTCATCTTCCCTTGTTCGACTGGATGAAATGCCTGCTTGAACCTTGGCGGAACAATACGGCGCAGGAACCGGAATTTGCTCTGCCTGATGGCAAGCCTTTGCGCGGCTGGGCCATCCGCACCGGCGAGAACACGTGGGGTGCGGGCACATTTCTTTGGGACAAAACGGCGAACGCATGGCTCTGCCAGCATCTCTGGGAGCACTACGCTTTCAGTCTGGACAAGACCTATCTGAAAGAGACTGCCTATCCAATCATGAAGGAGACGTGCGAATTCTGGGAGGACCACCTGAAGACACTTGATGATGGTCGTCTGGTTGTTCCGCACGGCTGGTCGCCGGAGCACGGGCCGCAGGAGGATGGTACCAGCTACAACCAAGAAATTGTCTGGGATCTTTTCAACAATTATGTCGAAGCCAGCGACGCCCTTGGCATCGACAAGGACTATCGCGACAAGATCGCCGCGATGCGTGACAAGCTGGCGACACCGGGCATCGGGAGCTGGGGCCAGTTGCTGGAGTGGATGACGGAGAAACATGATGGCAGCGAATTGGACACACCCAACGATCACCACCGTCACACCTCGCATCTGTTCGCGGTTTATCCCGGACGGCAAATCAGCGTCGCGAAAACCCCGGATTTGGCTGCGGCCGCCAAGAAGTCCCTCGATGCGCGTGGGCCCACCGGTGACGTGCGGGAGTGGTCTTTCGCCTGGAGGACGGCACTCTATGCGCGCCTGCATGACGGCGAGGACGCCCATGCCATGCTCCAGAACCTGCTTTCCGACCGAAATACCTGCGTCAACCTTTTCGGCTTCCATCCCCCCATGCAAATGGACGGTAACTTCGGTATTACCGCGGCCATCGCGGAAATGCTCATGCAAAGCCACGAAGGGGAAATCAATCTGCTCCCGGCTTTGCCGACCGCCTGGCCGACCGGCTCGATCAAGGGCCTGCGTGCTCGCGGCGCGTTTGAAGTCGATATCGATTGGAAGGACGGAAAATTGAGCGACGCGACGATTCGGAGCGTCAACGGCGTCGGTGGGCAAGTCCGCTATGGAGACATGACGGCCAAACTCAATCTTCAGCCCGGCCAGTCCGTTCGCCTCAACGAATCCTTAAAACCCGAACCCTTGTAGATCAAAAATCATATGAAAAAACTAGCCATACTATCAGCATTTATTCTATTGAACGTCCCGGTTTACGCGGATGATTCGATGCCTGTCTTCCATAAGGATGACATCATCTTATTCCAGGGTGATTCGATTACAGACGGTGGACGCCAACGCGAGGGCAGTGATTACAACCACATCATGGGCCAGGACTACGGCTATATCATTGCCGCCCAAATCGGCTGTCAATTTCCGGAGCGGAACATCACCTTCGTCAATCGCGGCGATAGTGGCAACAGAGTCACCGATCTCGCTGGCCGCTGGCAAAATGATACGCTCAACCTGAAGCCGAATCTTTTGAGTATCCTCGTCGGTATTAATGACACTCTTTTCGGCGGAGAATCAGTCGAGGATTATGAAACAACGTACGATAAGCTGCTATCGGACACGTTGGCCGCGTTACCTAACGTGAAGATCGTTCTGGGTGAGCCCTTCCTTCTGCCGGTCGGCAAATACAAAGACAATTACGACGTGCAATTGGCCGAGGTACAAAAGCGGCAATTGGTGGTCGCCAAGCTTGCGGATAAGTATCACCTGCCGATCATTCATTATCAGAAGGCTTTTGATAATGCCTGTCTTCTCGCTCCCGCAGATCATTGGAGTTGGGACGGCGTGCACCCGACTTATGCCGGTCACGGTTTAATGGTTCGCGAATGGCTCCGGACCGTCAACGCCTTTTGGCCAAACGGATGATTTGGGCCGGCCAGTATTAAAGTGAAACCTAGATTGGTGAATGTGTCAGGAATGGGAAAATGCAATCCTATTCCATCGCGATTCTAATTCTCAACCCAACCATCATGCCGATCCGCGTTGCCATTGTCGAAGATGACGTCGTAACCCGCAAGACTTTGGCGCTGCAAATAGGCCGTGCGACTGGGTTGTCTCTGATGGCGAGCTACGCCAGCGCCGAAGAAGCGATCAGCGCTTTAGCCTGCAAGGCGCCCGATGTCGTTTTGATGGACATCAATCTGCCACTGCGTAGTGGCATTGATTGCCTGGTGGAACTGAAGAAGACCTGCCCTAAAGTGCAAATCCTGATTTTAACTTCTTCTGAAGATAGCGGACAAATCTTTGCTGCCCTTCGAGCGGGCGCGAGCGGGTATCTTTTGAAGGGCGCCTCTCGCGATGAAATCGTATCGGCCATAAAAAACGTCCAAGCCGGCGGCGCGTCCATGTCGCCACCCATTGCGCGGAAAGTCGTATCTTATTTCCAAAAGAGCGCGAAGCCGTCCATTGATCTCGAAACGCTAACCGCCCGTGAGCAGGAAATTCTCTCCCTTCTTGCCAAGGGCAGTTATTACAAGGAAATCGCTACAGAGTTAGGAATCCGCACCGGCACCGTACGTAATCATCTCCACGAGATTTACCGGAAACTCCACGTTCAGTCTCGAACGGAAGCCGTGCTCAAATTTCTTAAGCGGTAGACGCAATACGTGCTCTTTCTTCGGTTTACTTTTATTTCGCAAGTTTACCGTTTACCAGCTCACCGCCGAACATGATGCGCCTGAAGACCCGAACCCGTTCCGTACGCATCATGGCTGCGGTATTGTCGTGCTTGCCGTATTACTTTCCCCTGATGGCCGGAACTCAGGCGACTTTTTATGTTTCGCCGGATGGAAGTGATTCGAATCCTGGAACATCCCAGCTTACAGCATTTGCCAGTCTCGCTAAGGCACGGGACGCCGTTCGGGCCATTGATACCGCGATGACCGGTGACATTGTGGTTGAGATTTCCAAGGGAGATTACCCGGTATCGGATACGATTACGTTTAACGAAACGGATTCGGGTACCAACGGGTTTAGTGTCATTTATAAAAATCAAGACGGGATTGGAACGGCCCGCATCATGGGCGGCGCGAAAGTAACCGGGTGGACACCCTACAAAGATCATATTTATCAGGCGAATGTTGGCGCGGGACTTGGCTTTACCACTCTGTATGAAAATGGAATTCGCGCCGACATGGCGCGCTGGCCCAAGCGAACCTCCCCTTTTGCGGTCTCTCGGGGTGGCTACTTTGTCTTTACGGATAAGAAGGGCGAAACGCTCTCCTACCAGGACAATGCATTAAGTCCTGACGGGACGACGTTCGATCCAACGGGAAAAGACTTTGGCAGCGCCTGGGTTTACGCTTGGAACGGCGGGGATGGCCACCGATGGTGCTCTGTGACGAGTGCGGTTAAATCTGTCGCTGACGGTGCGATCGAAATCCAAGGCTGTGGGTTGGGTTGGCCCCCCGATTCCTTCTTGATCGAAGGGAGCCTGGGCTTGCTTACCCGACCGGGCGAGTTTTTTTATGATAAGGACTCGGGCAACCTTTACTATTTCTCCCGATTCAACGGACCAATCGACAAACAGGAAATCATCGTTCCCAAGCTTGTCCGGCTGGTCGATGTCAGTGGCACATCCGAGACGAGCCCGGCCCATAACATCGAGTTCTCGGGACTCGTCTTTATGGGTACCGATCGGATCGCGCAAAGCGGAACCGACGACTGGACCGACTCGCAGCAATCGTCCTGGGATGCCGCTTTCTACTCGAAGAATGCCCGGAATATCACCATCCAAAACTGTATGATCGCTGATGCGGGCGTGAGCGCGATCACCTTCGATAGTAACACCGATTCGTGCACTGTTTCCGGCTGCTTGATCGAACATTGCGGCTATCACGGAGTCAGCCTCGTCAATGGAGCGAACCATACGGTGAACAACTCCATCATTCGCTACATTGGTGAATTGCGTGGGCATGGAGATGGCGTATCCGTCATGTATGACCCCCATAGACCCGACGGCAATAGTGATGCTCCCGGGCTCTGTAAACATACGTTGAGCAATCTGGAGATCTATGATGTTGCCCGGGCCGGCCTGGCCATCCGGGGCAGGGGAGATACGATTCAATATGTCAAAGTGCATGACTGCGTGCAGGACAGCGGCGACCAGGGCGCTTTTTACCTGGTCGATCCCGCGTCGGAGGCCACTTTCAACCAGTGCACCTCCTTCCATAATTACTGCGATCTCTCGAACATGGATCGTCCGCCCACCGCGGTTTATAATGACAGGGATGCGATCAACACGACGTGGTCCAACATTGATGCCGGAGACAGTCAAATGTTCGTTTTTCGCCATGATCCGCAACGAACCGGCACACTCACTTTCACGAACGTAAGCTGGGATCCCAAATGCAATCCCAGAAGCAACGAAATCGCGGGACCCGTCAATCCCGATTTCGATAGAAGCAAGATGGAATACGACAAGATCGGCATCAGACCCGATTTTCCGGCGCAATATAACGATCTTTCGTCCGCACCCGCCGCTCCGCTCAATTTTTGGGCGCAGGCGGGTAATGGACAGGCCACGCTTCACTGGACGGAGGCGGATCGGGCTGCCAGCTACACGATCAAGCGAGCGACGATGGCTGGAGGGTCCTACAGTTTGGTTGGCACAAGCGATGTGCCTGCCACGGGTTGGGATTTGGGAACAAGCTTCACCGATACTGGCGTAACGAACGGGCGGGTTTACTATTACGTCGTTACCGCTGCCAACAAAGGGGGCGAGAGTCCAGTCTCGATGGAGCTTGAGGTCACCCCGAGTTCCAAAGGCTCCAACAAACTCACGGGAACAACCATTGGCACGGGCGGAACCACGGATGCCGCTTTTGATGGAGACCTGAAGACTTGCTTCGAAAGCGACAACGGCTGGGCTGGTCTCGATCTGGGTGTTCCGTATGTGATTACTGAAATTCGCTACACGCCCCGCAGTGACAATACGAATACAACCGCCCGCTTATGTGGAGGAGAATTCCAAGGCGCCAACGATCCCGACTTCGCTAATCCCGTAACGCTCTTTAAAGTCATCGCGACAAAAGGAGGAGCCGGAACGCCCGTCCTCATTCCGCAAGCCATTTTCAATCCAACGCCATTTCGGTATGTGCGCTATAGGGGCCCTTCTGGTAAATCAACCATCGCTGAAATGGAATTTTATGGATTTAGCGCTGGTCCTTCCGGGCCATAAAACCGCTTAAAATATTGGGTCCACTGGATTACAAAAAATAGGCGTTTATGCATAAAGTTTGTTTTGCTTTTCTTGGTTTAGTTTCCCTCATGGTTTGTGCCGAAGCCCGGGCGGGAGATGATCCCGCTAAATCAATCGAGACCGGAACCGAGCGTCTCTCGCTGGACAAAGGATGGCGTTTTCATCTCGGGGACATTCCCTTTCCCGTGATTACCGGGCACGAGGCCTCCTACGCGAACGCGAAAGCTGGCAAAGCTTGGGGAGCGGCGGCGCCGGAGTTCGATGACACGAGTTGGCGCATGGTGGATTTGCCGCATGATTGGGTCGTTGAGGGGCCGTTCGATGAAAAGGCCAATCTTTCCCAAGGGTATCGTCCGCGGGGGATTTCGTGGTACCGCCGCTCCTTCAAAATTCCCCGCTCCGATAAGGGCCGTGATCTCGAGATCCAGTTCGACGGTGTGGCCACGCATTGTACGGTCTGGGTCAACGGCATCGTGGCCGCTCGGAACTGGTGCGGTTACACCTCTTTTCAAATCGATCTCACCCCCTTCGCCCGTTTCGGCGATGACGTCAATACGATCGCGGTGCAGGTTGACGCCAACGCGATGGAGGGATGGTGGTACGAAGGCGGCGGAATTTATCGCCATACCTGGCTCGTGAAACGCAATCCGGTTCACGTCATCACGGACGGAATTTACGCCAATCCCGTGCAGGCGGTGGACGGTATGTGGACGCTCCCGATCGAGGCCACCCTCGTGAACTCGGGGCGCGAAGCGGCGGACGTTGAGGTCACATCCTTTCTGCTTGATCCAGCGGGCAAGGAAGTCGCGCGCGGAAACAACAAGGGGACGATCGGAGTTTTTCACAACACGCCCATCAGCTTCACCCTTCCTGTTTCGTCGCCGCATCTCTGGTCGGTCGATGATCCGACGCTCTATCAGGTGCGGACGATAGTCACGCGCGATGGAACGGAAGTAGATAACGTGACGACTCATTGCGGCTTCCGGACTGAGCGCTTCGATGCGCAGAAAGGATTCTTCCTGAACGGCCAGTCGCTGAAAATCCACGGGGTTTGCGATCACCAGGGCCATGCCGGCGTCGGCGTGGCCGTGCCAGATGCGCTCTTCGACTTTCGGATCCGCCTGCTCAAGGAAATGGGGGTTAATGCCGTTCGGTGCGCGCATAATCCTCCTAATGCGGAATTTCTCGATGCCTGCGACCGGCTTGGGATGATGGTGCTCGACGAAAACCGCAATTTCAACCCGACGCCTGAGTATATCCGGCAACTCCAGTGGATGGTCCGTCGCGATCGCAATCATCCCAGCGTCATCATTTGGTCCGTTTTCAATGAGGAACCGATGCAGGGCTCGGAAGCCGGCTACGAAATGGTGCGGCGCATGTCCGCCGCGGTGAAAGAACTCGATACCTCGCGGCCCATCACTGCGGCAATGAGCGGAGGCATTCTCGGCGGCCTGAATGTTTCCGACGCCGTCGACCTGGTGGGCTTCAACTACCAGCAGGGCAACTACGATAAATATCATCAGTCGCACCCCGACAAACCGATGACCAGTTCCGAGGATACCTCCGCTTTCATGACCCGTGGAGAATGGGCTGACGACTCGGCGAAACATATCTGCAGTTCCTACGATACGGAACGCGCACCTTGGGGTGCCACCCATCGCGATGCGTGGCAGGCCGTGGCCGCGCGACCGTTTGTCGCGGGAGATTTCATCTGGACCGGATTCGACTATCGTGGCGAGCCGACGCCCTATAAATGGCCGTCGGTCAGTTCTTACTTTGGGTGCATGGATTTATGCGGTTTCCCCAAGATGGCCTTTTACCTGCATCAGGCCCAGTGGGTATTGGACCATCCGATCATCACGCTGGTTCCCCATTGGAATTGGGCGGGCAAGGAAGGCAAGCCAATCAAGGTCATGGCGCTGACCAATGCCGACTCGGTTGAGCTGAGCCTGAACGGCCAGGTGATTTCTGAGCAGCCGGTCGATAAATACAAGATGGTTTCCTGGGATGTGCCGTATGCTCCGGGCAAATTGGAAGCCGTGGCCAAAAAGGACGGCAAGGAAGTGGCCCGCGCCTCGGTGGAGACCACCGGCCCGGCGACCGGGCTGAAGGTCATTCCCGATCGGGCGGCAGCAACCGGCGATGGCTGGGACGCTTTTCCGGTTACGATTGAGGCGGTCGATAGCGAGGGGAGGGTGGTGCCGACCGCCGATCCGTCGGTTACGTTTGAGATCGGCGGTCCAGGTAAAATCATTGGCCTCGGGAATGGTGACCCCACCTGCCACGAGCCGGAAAAAGGCGATGTCCATAGTTTGTTCAACGGGTATGGGCAAGTCATCGTCCAGACCAACGCCAATGGCAGCGGGCCGCTGACCCTGACCGCCCGTGCGGATGGGTTGACGTCGAGCGAGGCATCGATTCAGGTAAATGCGGCTCCCGAACCTCCATTCGTGCCAGGCCTGTCGCCTCTCTTTTCTCTGCCCAGGTGGAATATGTCGCCGGTTGTAAGTTCCGCCCCCGATCCCAACCTGGTGGTTGCCGAGAATGACATGAATAGTTGGACTCCCGTGCAGACCGGCCATCTGCAAACTTTTTCCGGGGGAACTTTCGCTCTATATCGGGTGAAATTCCAGCCTTTCGGCGGAATCCAGCAGGATGGCGGGACGCTTATTTTCCATAGTCTCCGGGGCAATGCTGAGGTCTGGCTGGACGGCAAACACCTCGGCACGAAGTCGGACGCCAAGGAAGGCAATCTGGCGCTTCCTTTCCCGAGCGGCGGCGGAGATCGGACGCTGACCGTTGTCATTGAGGCGCAAGCGGGACAGCAGGCTGGGCTAAACGGACTCGTGACAATCGAGCCTGGAGTTAGCGGAGGCAAATAAAAGCAGACGCTGCCCTCAAGCGCCAATGGGAAGCCTTCCTCTGTTCTTGTTACCAATGTATATGAGGCCTTGCGAAACTTTGAAGTGCCATGGCTGTTTTTGTCCTTACGATTTATGAGGCGGTGTCGGTATCTTCGATAACAAACATCATGACGCGACTGCTTGCAGGGGTAAGCCTGGTAGCCGCGCCGCGTAACCCACCTTTTTGATCCGAACCAACGTCAATTCTTCCAATCTGTCCTCTAAATGAAAAACACCATTCCTCAAATACATTCGCGCGCGCCCCAAGTATTCGGCTTGTTGACCTTAACAATGTTGGTCGTCATGGCCTCCGTTTATATCGGTTCGGGGCAGGATGAGAATCCGGCTCCCAGCAAGGCCTTCATCGATTATTTTTTACCGACGCCTATCACGAGCTCCCTTTCCAGCGACGCCTGGGGCGCTGCCACGGTGGGGCCACGAGATCAAAAGAACGGACTGGAAGACACCACCATCGAGCAGTGGTGTTATTGGGATGGGAAGATCATCAAGGGGCCGGACGGTAAATATCACATGTTCGCCAGTCGCTGGGATCAATCCAAAGGCCACGGTGCATGGGGTGGCTCGCGGGCCGTGCATGCGGTCAGCGACAGTCTATTGGGACCTTACATTGACCAAGGTCTGTGCTGGCCGGACAATCAAGACGGCAAAGGTCATAACGTGACGGCATTGGTTATGCCCGATGGCAGTTACGCTGTCATCGTCAGTGAGACGCGCCCGGGCGATGTTTTTGTTTCCAAGTCCCTGGATGGACCGTGGGTGCAACTCGGCACCATCAAGATTGCCGATAACGAATTCAAAAACTTGGGGCGCGCTTCCAACATGAGCGTGATGGTTCGACCCGATGGAGACTTTGAAATCGTGCCGCGCTCCGGCGCCATCCTCATCAGCAAAACCGGCATCCTGGGACCTTACACGGTCCAAGGCCCCAGTATTTATCCGAAAGTCGCGGGTCTACCCACCTTGGAGAATCTGGAAGATCCTGTCGTCTGGTATAGCGGCGGCTTGTATCACATCATTGTCAACAGTTGGAGTAACCGCAGGGCCTTTCACCTCACCTCCGTGGATGGCATCAACGACTGGAAGTACCAAGGCGTGGCCTACGATCCGACGAAGGACTTCGTCCGCTACACCGATGGCACGGTGAATCATTGGAACAAGATGGAACGCCCCAACGTCTACCTGGAGAATGGCCATGTGGCGGCCATGACCCTGGCGGTAATCGATGTGCCCAAAGACCAAGACAAAGGAAATGATAACCACGGCAGCAAGGTCATCGTCATCCCATTCGATGGCGCCGCCCTGGATGGCGATCTGCAAGGCGCTTCTGCCGCGGCACCATCTGCGGCTTCACCCGTGCCGGCCCCGTAAAGGCATGCAATCCCGCATCGCGCTTCTCGCCCTGCTGATCTTGCTTGCCCAGTTCAGTGCCTCTGTCACCTCGTGCCGGGCCGAATTGGCGCCATCGTCACCCACGCCGGTCCTGATCCGGGTCCTTATCATTGATGGGTGCAGCAACCACGACTGGAAACGCACCACGGAACTGGTCCGTGCCATTCTCCAACCTACGGGATTATTCGCAGTTTCCGTTTCCACGGCGCCGGCCAAGGTGGACGATCCGGCTTACGCGGCCTGGTGTCCGGACTTCAGCAAATTCGATGTCGTCATTCAAAACTACAACAACGGCCAGGGCGGCGCGGACTGGCCTGCCGCCGCCCGTCAAGCCTTCGAGAATTTCGTGAAAAATGGCGGCGGCGTTTTCATGCTTCATTCGGCGAATAATTCCTTTCCCGACTGGGATGCCTATAATCACATGATCGGACTCGGCTGGCGCAAGAAAGAAGCCGGTTACGCAATTCAGATCGGGTCTCATGAAGAGATCATACGTATCCCACCCGGTGAGGGCGAAGGCACCTCCCACCAGCCACGACAGGACCGTCTCATTCATCGTTTGGGCGACGATCCAGTCCATGCAGGCATGCCTCGAACGTGGCTGACTCCGCTCATCGAAGTCTACAACTACACGCGCGGTCCTGCTGAGAACCTGACCGTTCTTTCCTGGGCCGAGGATCCCAAGACCAATGTGCGCTGGCCCATCGAATGGACGGTCAATTACGGCAAAGGTCGGGTCTATATTTCGAGCTTCGGCCACGTCTGGCACGATGAAGCCGATCCAGTCGACATGCGTTGTGCTGGGTTCCAGACCATCCTGGTCCGCTCCCTGCAATGGCTGGCGCAACGACCGGTGACCTATCCAATCCCACCTGATTTTCCCACGGCGACGACCACCTCGCTTCGTCCACTGCCTAAGTTGCCATAAGACAGGGTCGCCCCCGGAGCCCACCGTTATCCTTCTTGGCTGCTTTCCAGAGTATTCAGTTGAAAAACTAGCGTTTGGCCTAGAGCTGCGCGAAACTTTAACCCTGATGATTCGGTCCTCATTTATCCAGGCGGCACTCACTCGTTCATCACGTGACGTGTGGTCGATGGAAGTTGGAGTAGGAGCATCGATCTATTTCGATTCGGCGCTAAAATCGATCCGGTGAAGGGCCTATTTCAATGAAGCTAATTTCGTCTACACGTTTCATTCTCTCATTTGCTTTAGTTCTGGCTTTGAGCATGAAGTTCGAAATGGTTCACGCTCAAAATACGAACGGGTCGGGCCATACCATTCCGGTTGATTCGCCCGCATTCGTTTTTTCTCCGGGAAATTGGACGGGAGACGAGGGACGGGGCGGCAGCGTTTATCGTCAGAGTTGGTATCCAGGCGCCTACTTTCGCGTCACCTGGTCCACCACCAATGAAAACCCTGAAGCCCATCTTTTGCTCGATACGAGTCCGCTGCAAGACATGCATAACAAGCCGGCAATCACTTATAATATCGATGGCGTTTGGACCGCTAACGTCTCCTGCTCGGCTAAGGATATTAACGTCAACGGCCTGAAAGGAGCGGGAGCGCATACCCTTGTCGTCTATTTTAAAACGTCGGAGCAAAGCAACCGCTGGGGTTCCACCGACACAAGTGGCAAAAATGTATTGCGGGTCACGGGGATCCAGGTGGATGCCGATGGCAAAGCAGAACCGACCCGTCCGGGCGAAAAGTGGGCCTTGATCGTGGGTGATTCCATTACCGAAGGTTCGGCGGCCGATTTTGGGAATAGCGATAACCTCTCCGATTGGTCCTATCTGGTTGGGCAGGGCTTGCAGGAACGTGGCTACGAATATGGCGTCAGCGCCTGTGGGTGGAGTGGCTGGATTCGCCCTGGCGATAATCCTCCGGGTGATGTCCCTTCTTACTACATGATTTCAGATTCGAACTATGGCGCGGGCGGAACTTACGACGATGCCCATAGCCGCTGGAATAAAATCGATGGAGGGGCGCGACATAGCCTTCTCGATGCGAATAACCATATCAGCGCCTATGGAGAACTGGGGCAGGAGCCGTCGTTGATCCTCATTAATTACGGTACCAACGACGATTTGAGCCATGCCAACGCCAGCGACATCCAGGCCAGCATTACGCAATCACTCGCGGCGCTCCGGTCCGCGGCCCCGCAGGCGTTCATTTATCTCATCGTCCCTTTTGGTCAATACGCACTCAAACCGTTGCAGGATGGTTTGGCCGCTTATCAGGCTTCGGCTCTTGATGACAAGAAGGTCTTCCTGATCGACTTGGGAAAATCGATGGCCAACGCCTTGGCTGCAAATGGCTATTGGTCCGGCTTGCACCCCAACCTGCGGGGCCACGCGGTCTTCGCCGCCAAGATTTTGAGTAAAATGACCATCCCGTGATCGTCTTAAGAAATTCGCATTTCGTCGAAGTCCGACGCGTACAACTCATGAAAGTTTATCTCCTTGTTCTCGCGTTCGCGTTGACCCTGGCCAGTGCATCTGCCCAAGTCCAAATCATGTGTCTGGGCGATTCCATCACCAAAGGCGCGGTCGATCCCGCGCCGAGCATGAGTGGGTATCGCGCCCGGCTTTTCGAACTTCTCAACCAGTCTCAAGTCAAATATCTCTTCGTCGGCTGCACGGACAATAACAGCAGTCCCGCGATGATCAAAGCCGGACAGCAATTTCACAACGGCTACGGAAGCTGGCGCATCGATTCTTTGCGCGCCAATCTGGACGGAGAACAGCAACCTTGGGGCGACCCCAACATGGGCGGCTACTGGCTGACAGGCGGCACGGGGGCTCTCCGCCAACCGGTTTTCCCGGACATTGTGCTGCTCCTTGCGGGAACCAACGACTTGGGGCAGAACGCTTCAGAGTCCGTTCTCGAAAGCCGCATGACTGATCTTTTGACCTGGTTCCAGACGAACCGCCCCAAGTCGCAGGTGTTTGTCGGCACCGTTCCGCCGCGAGGCCCGGACAAGGACGGCCATGAGCAGTACAACATCGCTGTCACCGCGTTCAATACCTGGCTGACTCAGGAAGTTCTCTCGTTGGGCGACCACTTTCATCTCGTCGATCTCTATGCGCTCTTCGTCGATGGGTCGGGCCAGGTCAAGGGATCGGACTCATCGGATGGTATTTTTCTAAAAGACGGGATCCATCCGTCCCACAACGGTTACGTCGCCATGGGGGATGCCTGGTTCAAGGAGATCGGCCCCCTTTTAAATCTTGCTCCAACCTCTGCGTCGACTCTTCCGACTAATTCTGGGTCTGCCTCAACTGCCGTGAACAAAGCGACAACCGTCGGCGGCCTGCAAAAAATCGTCAGTTTCCAGGATGCTGTGCAAGGCGTTAAGTTGACGGTGAAAGGCGGCCCTACCATCTTAACCGTCGATGGCGACTACGGAGGAAGCGGCTCGGACGAGCCTCCCGGAAACGCCCTCGATGGCGATCCCACGACCAAATACTTTTGTCATGCGCAAAACGGAACGAAAGATCCGGGAGTCGACACGGGTTTGCTCATTACGCCCAAAATTGGATCGAGCGTTGTCACAGGGATTCAGTTCTATACCGGCAATGACATGCCGGACCGCGACCCTGTCTCGATCACGCTGGAAGGCTCGAATGACTCGGGTGCATCCAATGAGGGCTGCAAGAATTTTACGCTCATCTACGAAGGCAAATCGGGCCTCGATTCCGATCCCGATCGCGGGAACGCCGGGTTGCAGATCAATTTTCCGAACGACGTAGCGTACAAGACCTACCGATTGCTTATTACCAAAACCCGCGCGACGACCGATGCCACGCAATATGGCGAAGTCATTCTGCTCGGCAAACCAGCCCCTTAAACGGGCTCAAAAACTCGATATGTTCACTTTTTTAAAAGCAGTACCGAAAAATCGCCTTCACGGGGCGACTTGTTTTGCCGTCATCATCTGGTCGGTTTCCGTCGGCCTCCTTGCCGCCCAAGATACGGTGCCCGCGAAATACGACGTGACCTGGGATACGCTCGGGAAAAATGAGAGGGATTCCATGCCTCTCGGTAATGGCGACATCGGGCTTAATCTCTGGACTGAGCAGAACGGCGATGTCGTCTTCCTGATCGGTAAAACGGACGCTTGGACGGAGAACGCCCAACTCGTGAAGCTGGGACGCGTTCGCGTCAACCTATCGCCGAATCCATTCGTAGGGGATGGCTTTCACCAAACGCTCAAACCGCAGGAAGGGGAAGTCGATCTTGAGGGAAGCGGCGGGACCCTCCGAGCCTGGGTCGATGCCAACCACCCGGTGATTCATCTCGAATTCGAGGGCAAGGAACCGACGACGCTGACGGCCAGTGTTGAGTCGTGGCGGACGACGGCCCGGACGGTCTCGCCTACCGGCAGGGAGCTCAGCGGCATCGGCGTCTTCCGCGAATTGCTCGGCGGATCGGAGGATCCCAAGGTGGTTGATCCGGCGACGGGGGCGTCGGTCCATCCCCTCATCATTGATCCAGATACATTTCTTCCCGCGAAAGACAACGCCGTCTCGTGGTGCCATTTCAATTCCCGAAGCCCGGTCTATCCGAATGTCTTCGAGGTCCAGCATCTCGATTCTCTCCTCGCTAAATATCCCGACCCGCTGCTCCATCGTTGCTTCGGCGTGCTCATGAAAGGGCCGGGGCTCGTGTCAGCCGACGACAAGACGCTGCAGACTTCGACGCCAGACGTCCACCTGCGGCTCGATCTCTACGCGCTGACCGAGCAACCAGTCAACAGCACGGACGCCTGGCGCGCCGACATCGCGAAGACCGTCGCGTCAGTGGATGCCATCGATCTCGAATCAGCCCGAAAGGCGCATGTCCAATGGTGGACCAATTTCTGGGACCGGAGCTGGATCGACGTGACCGGCGACGTCGCTGCCAGCGACGTGACGCAGGGTTACGCCATGCAGCGCTATATGATGGCCTGTGGCGGACGCGGCGCGATGGCGATGAAGTACAATGGCTCAATCTTCACCGTCGGGCGCGAACCCGCCGAGGACACTCCCGAAACGGAAAAGGGCCGGGAAGATCCCGACTTCCGCGCTTGGGGCGGTAACTATTGGTTCCAAAACACGCGACATCTTTACTGGCCGTTCATCGCTTCCGGCGATACCGATCTGCTCGCCCCATTCTTCACGATGTATCTCAATAACCTGCCGCTGGCCAAGGACCGGACGCAACTCTACTGGCATCACGACGGCGCGGTGTGGCCCGAGACGTTCTATTTCTGGGGCTTGCCGAACAACAACGACTTTTGTTTCGGCCGACCGGAGAACAAGGAGAACTTCATCCAGAACACGTGGATTCGCTATCACGTCAACGGCTCGATTGAGTTGTCGCTGATGCTGCTCGATCAATACGCTTACTATCAGGACACCGACTTCGCCAGGACGACGCTGGTGCCGATTGCTGATGCGGTGACGACCTACTTCGATGAACATTGGAAGCGCGGCGACGACGGCAAGCTCCTGTTGGATCCCGACAATTCGCTCGAAACCTACCAAGGCGGCACAGTCAATCCGTTGCCTGATATTGCAGGACTTAAATGCATCCTGCCCAGACTCCTTGCGCTTCCGCCTGATTTGACCACCGACACGCAGCGCACGATGTGGGCAAAACTTCTCGCCGATCTGCCACCTATTCCGGTCGGTATGACCACCGCCGATGGCAAGCTGCCGGTGCCGTGGGACAAGGCCGATCCCAACGGCCTGCCCACTCTTCTGCCCGCCCAGAAATATGGCCATCCCGGCAACGTCGAAAACGCCGAGCTCTACGCCACTTTCCCCTACCGCATTTACACCTTTGACAAGCCGGATCTTGACGTGGCGGAGAATGCTTATGCCGCAAAGCTCTTCAAGAGTTCGACGTGCTGGGGACAGGATGGACTCGTGGCGGCCGTACTTGGCCTTTCAGAAGATGCGAAGCGCGAAGTGACAGCGAACTTTACCGCATATGGCAATCAGCGGTTTAAGTGGTTTTGGAGGCCAGGCCACGACTGGAGCCCCGACTACGATAACGGCGGAGCGGGCATGGAAATACTCCAACTCATGCTGATGCAATGTGACGGTAAAAAGATCACGCTTCTTCCGGCATGGCCAGTCGGTTGGGACGCCGATTTCAAGCTCCACGCGCCGTATCAGACCACGATTGAAGCCAAGGTTCAGGGCGGCAGGATTGTCGATCTGAAAGTGACGCCGGAGGAGCGGAAGAAGGATGTTGTCATCGCGGGTCAACCTGCGGGGATTTAAGGAAATACCTATGTTAAAGCTCGTCTCAGCCGCGATAGCTTTAACATTGTCGACCACCGCCTGGCTCCGGTGATATGATCGGCATCTATACGTTCAATAATTACTCCGACTCTGGGTACCTGGACGTCGATTATTTTCACTACGAGGTAAAAAATAGTCCGGCCAGCCCCTCCGCAAATTTCAATTAAAGGGAGGCACTATTTTTATGTCACGGTTCAAATATTCATTTATTTTGGTAACAGGTCTGGCCTTGCAGTTAAGCGCTTCGCTACTTCTGGCGGATGATCAACCACCGAAATGGGGCGAATGGCCCACCTGGGGCGATCAGGGGGATGGAACCTATAGGAACCCGGTTCTACCTTCTGATTACAGCGATATCGATTGCATTCGGGTGGGGACGGATTACTACGCCGTTTCCTCGACCTTCCAGTTTTCGCCCGGCTTTGTCATTCTTCATTCCAAAGACATGGTGAACTGGTCGATTCTCGGACATGTCGTTCCCGATCTTGGCGTCATCGGGCCCGATATGACATGGACGAAAATGAATCGTTACGGCAAGGGAATCTGGGCGGGAGCAATTCGTTTTCACGACAATAAATTCTGGGTCTATTTTTGCACGCCGGATGAGGGCTATTTCATGTCTACCGCGACGAACCCGGCAGGGCCTTGGGAGTCTCTCCACAAAATGGAGTCCTTCAGTGGCGGCTGGGATGATTGTTGTCCCTTTTGGGATGATGACGGCCAGGGTTATTTCGTCGGGACGAATTTCAAGGATGGCTACAAAATCCATCTTTGGAAGCTTACGCCCGATGGCCGCGATGTTGTTCCTGAATCGGATGTGATCATCCACCAATCTCACGGCAGCGAAGCGAACAAACTCTATAAAATCAACGGCACCTACTATCACTTTTACAGTGAAGACAGAGGCGGAGACGGCCGCGTGATGATGATGGAGCGTTCCAGCAATATTTTGGGCCCCTATGCCGAAAACAAGCAGCTGAGCTATGCGGAGAGGCAGTTCAACGAACCCAATCAGGGAGGCTTGGTGCAGACCGAAAAAGGGGATTGGTATTTCTTCACCCACCACGGACATGGTGACTGGGAAGGCCGTTGCGACAGCCTCCATCCGGTCACATGGATCGACGGTTGGCCGATCATTGGACAACCAGACGACAAAGGAATTGGTCACTTTGTTTGGTCGGGCAAGAAGCCGGTGGACGGCACCCCCATTGTCACGCCGCAAACCAGCGACGAATTCGATCAGCCCAGCCTGTCACCGCAGTGGGAGTGGAACTATCAACCCCGGGATGACCAGTGGTCGCTCACGGAGCGCCCCGGCTGGCTTCGCCTCCATGCGTTCAAGCCGCTCCAGGCCGATAATCTGATGAAAGCGGGCAACACGCTCACGCAACGCTGCTTTCGGACAAGTTCCAACGAAGTTGTGATCAAGCTCGATCTCGCCGGGATGGCCGACGGCCAAAAATGTGGATTGTGCCACTTCGCGGGTACGCACTCGTCCCTCGGCGTGAGTCAGGAAGGCGCATCGCGTACCCTGGTATATGACGACAATGGCAACTCCACTTCCGGGCCGGAGATCGCCGGGAATGATTTGTGGCTAAGATCGACCTGGGGCTTGGATGGGAAGAGTCAGTATTCCTACAGCTTGGATGGAAAGACCTTTACCGATTTCGGCGATCCGTACCAGCTAACGTGGGGCAACTATCGAGGGGATAGAATCGGCATTTTCAGTTTCAACAACAAAACGGACGCCGGATATGTTGATATCGATTTTTTTCATTACAATTACGCTGGACCGAACTCCCCATCAGCGACCAAGTTGGGGCAACCTTAGTCATTCGCTATGCGGTTGATGCTGCAAGTCCGTAGCGTAGCCCGTCAGACGGATACGTATGTTCGCCCAAGACGCGAATGCCGGGCGCGATGATGATAGGATGTAAGGATTCTATTTTAAGATGGAGAAAGTTTGCTCAACCGGCGTCGCGGTTTTGACCGCCGGTTCTACGGTTCGGCCCCATTGCCAGGCGACGATCGTGACTTCGATGGGTAATTTGCTGCGCGGCGGGATGTCCTTAATCACAAGAGTCGGTACTTTCCCTTCGTGGATTTCCGCTGGCCCCTCTCGCACGTAGTAATAGACGGGCAGTCCTGAATCGGAGGTGGCCTCAAGCTTGATGGATTCTTCGCCCGGTCTCCCCACCAAGTCGGTTTTCTGATCCGGTATGGCCGGAAACGTAATGTGCTGCTCAGCGCCAACCGTGTTGGGTTGAACATGCACAACCGCCTGCTGAACGATGCTCTTGTACTTGTCGTCACCGGGATGGCTCGCCCAGAGCCAGATATCCAGAAGACGGCCGTCGGTGGTTTCAGCATTGCGGTCCAGGCGCAGAGCAAACGTGTCGTCGGAAATCTTTTTCACCGGTCCGACAATCTTATGGACGCGAATGGGTCCTCCTCCGCTGGCATGTCCGAGGGGAGTGCCCGCTGGCAAATAAGCCCAGCGCGCCGGGTTTTTGTTCTTGAGGTCTCCGGGCACCGTATCCATGAATGAACTCTGAACATGGAATGTGACGCCATCGGCGTCGGGATAGAAGTGAAGGTTGATGGGCTCGCCGCAGCCCTTTTCTGCGGGCATATGGCCATCGGTAATACTAAGGAGCTGAGGCAGTTTGCCGGGTTGGTCGGCGGAATAGTTTTGGACGGCGTCGGCCATCTCTTCATCAAAACACCAAAAAGCCTGGACCCGGTCGCCATTGTAACTCGAGTAAGGCGCAGGCGGAATCGTGCGGCCTTGGTTAAGGTGCCAACGTTCGACGAGCCATCCTTGTTTGGGATCGATTGGCTTGAGCACCGGGGCCTTGTCCAACGGTTCGTCGGCGGGCAGGCGTTGCACCGCTGCCTTGCGGATGAACATCGCCAGAAAATCAACGAGTTGGTCGTTGTAGTTGTAATGTCCACTCGCGGGTTCCGCCAGCATGGCCAGAGGCGTCTGCGGATGTTTAGCCTGAAAATCAAGCGCGGGCAGAATGCGATCCTCAACCCACTCATATTCGCCCATGACCATCAAGCCGGGAACGCCATCGATCGTCCGGTTGCCCCAGTCGGGATTGGGGTGTCCGCTGCCGGTGCGGTTGGTTTGCGGCGCGTCGCCGTGGACGGAAAGAACAGCCAGCGTACGGTCTGGATTCCACGCCGCGAAATTCCAAGGGTACGATGCGCAGGCGGAATGGCCCAGCGGAACGATCGGCGCGAACGCGAGTTCCCCGTACCCGGATTCGTCGGCGAGTGCCTTCATCATGGCCTCGAATTTTTCACCCGCTCCCTGGTCAAAACGAAAGACTCCATCGAACGGCGGCGCGATCCACACCTCAGCCATGCCGAGATCGTTCAGTGTTTTGCGAAGATCTGGATGTTCGAGTATACCTTGCTCGATCATGTTATTCTGCCCCACGACAACAGCGCGAACCTGCGCGCAGTTTGGCGGAATCCACAGAAACGCGCGGCCTTTCTCCATTGGCGCCGACCATTGCCAATCCGCTCCGCGGCCCATTAGGGTTAAACCGAAGAGGGCCGTAATCAAAACAAGCATTCGCTCCCAAAATGCGTGCCGGGAGAGCTCGAAGAATTTTATCGTCATCGCGTCCGTATTTCCTCAATGCGGGACAGAGATAGTACGGAATATCAGTTCATAGCAAGAGAAGCGTTGTATACCAATGAACGCAGTCTTCTCCCAATGAGGAGTAGTGAGGCTTTTAGGTTCACTTCGAGGGAGGGACAATCGATGATGTCGGCAAATGAGTCAGTACGCGATCACTCGGAGGATTGAGGGGGGTGCGATTCGATCTGTTTCTCAATTCGGCGAGAAATCAGGTAGAGAATCGCACCGGTGCCGAAAATAGCGCCTCCGCAGAAAACGAAGCACATTCGTCCGATTATTGAGTTGGGAATGAGGGTCAGCAGCAGAATAAAGGCGCCGTAAATGAGACAGAGCGACCCGAGCAAGCGGTAGATTGTCTCTTGGACATCCTCGACGCCTTCCTTTTGCACGGGGGTGTGAAGCCGAAGGAAGAATTCTTCCACCCGCTCGCGATGTTCCGCCGGGCTCGATTCATAAAAGAGAGATGTGAGAAAAAACCATCCACCCGCGAGGAAAAGCGTTCCAAAAGTTGTCGTGGCCAGTAGGAGATACGTATGCTCGCGGGGAGTCACTTGGCCCACGAATTCCGAGAAATGGTGACCGAGCCAGAAGTTGACGAATATAGAAGTCACAAAGCCGACGAGGCCGGTGCTCCATGCCGACCAAGCCGGCGTGCGCTTGAAAAAAAGACCGAAGCAAAGCGGAATGGCCAAGGGAATGCTGAGACTGGCGGCGACCTGGTTGACGAGATCAAAGAGATTCACTGTACGCCACTGGTTCACCATCAGGGCAAAGGTGATAATGATGACGCCAAAAGAAACAGTGCACAGCTTACTGACGATCAGCAATCGCTTCTCGGGGCAACCGGGATTGATAATCGGCAGGTAAAAGCTTCGAACGAACACTCCGACTCCCTTGTTCAGGCCGGCGTCCATGCTGGTTAGGGTCGCACCCAGCATGGCACTGATCAGAAGCCCTATCAGCCCTTTAGGCATCACTTGCAGGCACATTGCCACGAAGGCTGCCTCATGGGGTTGTTTCAGGTTGGGAAATTCAGCGGCCAGATTGGGATGCAGAATTGTAGCGGCCAAGGGCGGTATAATCCAAATGAAGGGCGCGGTCAGGGAGCCGATGATAGGAATTAAAACCATCCGGCGAGCGTCTCCGTCGCTCCGTGCCATGAGATACATTGTCGCGTTTTCCATGTTGTTAGCATTAATCACCTGCATCCAGGTGATAGCCAGAATCCACGGGATAATCGTAAAGGCCTGCGCCAACTGGGACCAATGGGTTGGCGCGAGGGGCACGTGAACTTTATCGATGAGGCCCGAGACGCCACCGATTTCGGGAAGGCGGAGGGTGAGCACCGCGGCCAGAATCGTGATTGTAACGACCAGGAACATTTGCACGAAATCGCTCGCCAAAATGGCCCAGGCACCGCCCGCGACCGTCACCAGCGTAACAACACCCCCTAGAACGATCAACGTTGTCACCATCTCCACGTGGAAGATGGAGGAGATAAAGACTCCAATGGCATTCAGGCCCACGCCCGCCCCGAACAAGGCCAGAGGAACCTTCACCCAGAGATAAAATTGCTCGGAGACGCCTCCAAAGCGAAGGCGCACGGCTTCCATCCACGAGACGACGCGCATCCGCCGAAAGCGGAGGCAAGTCCATGCAAAAATGATCACCATCCCAACCACCGCGCTGTAATAAAGGCACAGCACCAGCGTGCCGGTTTCGTAGATCATCCCTGCCGCACCCGTGAAAGTCCACGCGCTAAAGCCCGCCACCCAGGACGAAGCCCCCGTGATCCACCATGGCATTGCCCCGCCCGCCCGAAAGTAATCCGACGTGTTTTTACTCATGCGCCGGAAAATGAAGCCAATCCCGAGGATGAACCCCAAGTAAAAGGCGATGCTGAAGTAGTCGTAAGCGGAGATCACGAGAGATGGTCCAGGTATGGATGTAAAAATGATTTTGAGAGAGAGATTCAGTTTAATTTGAGAGATAAAGCAACACGGTAGTCTGGGGAGGCGCGCTAATGCCCGTGGACAGTGCCAACGTCCGGTCCAAAACCAATTCGTAAAGCTTAGATTATCGGAAAAAAGTCAGGTCCCAACGTTCCTTCCATTCGAGGAATGGCGCGTCGCCGCTAAACTGAACCGGCAACCAAACGTAACGGCCATCAATGGCATTGGACGGCCGCCAGCGATCGGCCATAAAGATGTAAGCATCCTTTAGGCCCGGCATAGGTAGAATAAAAGTCGACTGTGATTCGAAAGTATTCGCCTTTTGTTCGGCGCTCCCGACGCAGGGATTTCCCAATTCCGTCCATGGGCCCCAAATGGAATCAGCGCGGGAAAGGCGCGCGGCGTTGGGCGCCCAGGCCGAACAATCGGACGTGATGAGATAGTAAGCGCCTTCACGCTTCATAATCGCCGGAGCCTCGTGAAATTTTCCCGGGAAGAAGCGACTGTAACGTCTCCGCGGTGCAATGTAGTCATCGCTTAACTGCGAGATGTGGAGCGTGCCGTTGTCTTCCGACGCATAAATGTGATAGGCCGCGCCGTCATCGTCAACGTAGAGGGTCATGTCGCGCGCCATTTGTCCGTTGGCAAAATCGCGACGGAAAACTAAATCCTTGGGATAATCGGGCACCGGACCGCCGACCATTCCGAGGCCCTCGACATGCGCCAACTCTTCGGCGGTCAAGAGCTTCTTCTGCTCATCGGGCACATTTTGCGGCCAAACTCCCGCATTGGGACGAAAGCTGCCGATGAATGTATAAGGACCGGTCGCGCTATCTGCCACGGCCACGCCACTGCGCGCCGATGCGTAGCCGGTTTGCTTCAGTTCCAGGTGAAACCACATGACAAACTTTTGCGTCGGAGCGTTATAGATGACTTTGGGGCGCTCAAGGATGCAGCCCTTGGTAATGTCGCTGTGCGGATCATTCGAAACGCTCAGAGCGATGCCTTCGTCTTTCCAGTCATATAGATTTCGCGACGAATAGACATGAACTCCGACCCAGGCGTTATTCCCCGCCTCGCCTTCCGTTTTATGCTCGCCAAACCAATAGTAAATTCCCTGATGATGGAGAATGCCTCCGCCATGCGCGTTGATCGGCGTCCCGTTCATGTCGGACCAAAGTTCGCCGGGAGAAAAGTGACTCAGAGTTTGCATTTCAGGGTTGGGTTGTGGAGGTTTCGCTGCGCAAGTCCTGGCCATCTTTCGATTCTTTCAGGCTAACCGAAATATCGTTGCCCGCGCCTTCGAGATTGTTGATCATCAAGTCCTGTACCCGGCCGTCCGTCAGTTCCACTTGGAACTCGTCTGCGCTCAGGGCGTGAGCCGATTTGACGACGGATTGTTTGTCGTAAGGCTCGATTAGCGTGAGGAAATGCGCCTCGGTGCCTTCGCAGCGGATGCTGTAAGTCTTGCGCAATTGGCCCGCGTCGCCGAGCGGATATGCCCCGCCCAAAGTGGCTTTGAAACGCACCACCTGGACACCGCTCAGATCGACCCGCGCCACGCCCGAAGCCTTGGCGTCCCGCGGTTCGGCTGGCGTAGCCTGCGCATAATCGGTTCCGACGATTTTGATGGGGCCTCCATAGTAATCTTTGTCAGGAGCGGGAGGTTGGACGATGTTTTCGAACTTAACCGGCAGTTTCGAAAGTGGAATCTCCTCGCCCGAAGCAGTGACCACGCGAGCATTGCCCCAGAAAAGTGTGTTCTTTTTTGCTCCTTCGGTTTTCGTTTCGAGATCGAGTTCCTTCAAGCCCGGCACCGGTACATCGATGGCGGCCTGTCCCAAAATCCACGAGCCAAACTGGCCTTGGTCAAGAATCTTCCCGTCGCCTTTGACGGTGTACCATAGCTTCTTTTCGTCGCTCTCATTTTGCGGGGATTGCCCCACCATGATCTGCTGCGACAGAGGCCAGAGTGAAAGGACGTCCAGGTTAAGCGTTCCGTCCTCGCTGCAAAGTGTCGGCGCAATCGACTTGTTCGGGGCTTGTGGATCCGATTTCCAATACATCGAGAACCGCGCGCGGGCCGGAGCCTGGGCTGAGTACCAGTCGCAGTCGGTGACGAATTGAGCACTGCCGACCGGGTCGGGATTCCATTGCGCCTCGTGTCGCAGGAATGTCTTGCCCGGTGCATCCAGTCCCTGAAATCCGGTCAACTGCAGCAGGTTGTCGAAGGTATGCTTTTCGTTCGCCTTCAAATAATCGGCGAGAACGACGTAGTCATCGGTGACGATCATCAGGCGCCGCTGAAGCACGGGTTCCGTGTAATCGGTCAGGCTGCCATATGCTGGAGGATTGGCAGGAACGGGAACCGAGCGGCCTTCGCGCCAGCACTTTTGCGCGAAGGTTTTGACCGGCACGTAATCATAGACCATGCCGCCATAGGGCGGGTTGGACCAAGGAGCATCGGTTTCGACCGCCGTGGCCTGAAAGGCTTTTCCGGAATAGAACAGCAGGCGCTTTGACTCGACCGGCTCCTGCATCTTCTGGTCGACGATGACCATGTTGTGGTTCACCGAGGTCTGTACATAAAATTTGTACATGAACGGCTCGTAGCTGTACCAGATCATCTCCGGATTATAGAAACTGCGACCGTAACGCATGAGCGAGAGGAGATCGGTGCGGTCGAAATGTCCATGCGCCCAACCATGCGTGCCATAGTGCAGCACCGCCTGAATTTGCTGCGATTGCGGACGATTCGGCGTCTGGGAACGAAGCATGGCCACGCCCGCGTTGTCGGCATAGGCGGAAAGGCTCGAGAAGTCCGGTGTTTTCTCCGGTAGGTCGCCCACGCCATAAAGAAGAGATCGTTTCTGCGCCTTTTTCGCCGCGCCCGCGTAGACGGGATCACGGTAGAGGTAGTAGGCGAGATCGAAGGCCTGGTCTTGGTCGGCGGGGCGTTTCTCCGTCGTGTCGTTGATGCCGAACATCACCCCGCGATAATCGAGGAATGGCGGCAAGCTGTTCCACATATCGCGGATTTGCCGATACGGCTTTGTATGCGGCCCCCAGATTTCCTTGCACATGCCGAAGGGCCGCTCCTGCTCGTTGATATTTTTACCGACACCGGAGGTATTCCCGCCATTGAGCTCCGCCTTGCCTGAGGCCGACGATAGCGCGGCATCGCGGTAATAGCTGGCCGGCACATGCATGTCCTTAAAGTTAACGCCCCACGGCTCGTAGGCGAGGGCGACCTGTGAAAACTCGCTCGTGCACCACGTGTTGTAACTGACGGAACATTCGTACCACCAGCCATCGTCCATCGCTCCCTTGGCCAGTTGATTTTTGATTCCGGTCGGGCCGGCGAAAAAGCGGTCCGCCGCCGACAAATCCTGCAGCGCCAGCGCGCAGTAGAAAGCGCCGCTCATTTCCGACAGGTTCCAATTGTTGATCGCGCCTCCCTGGTTGCCCAAATCGATCGTCTGCATATCCAGCCGAAGCGAAGCGTTGATCTGGTCCATGTCCGCGGGAGACAAAACCCCGGAGTCGAGGATCATATCGTAAGACATCGCGATGTGCTGTGTAAAATGGCCCTCTTGGACGAACCCTTGGTTGCATCCTCGAAATGTTTTCGGATAACCGTTCTGAGGATCGGACCAGCGGCGCAAGAATCCCGCAACCTTTTCGGCATACGTCTTGTCTCTGGTAAGTTGCCACGCGATGGCGCACGCCATGAAGCCATTCTCGTTGCCGGTGGCGAAGAGATACGGCCCCATCGTGTCGTCGGGATCGTTCTGCGGCGGCTGAGCGATCTCCGGCACCTGCCATTTTTCAGCCTGCGCGATGTACTCGTCCTGTGCCGCCTTCGCCCAAGCGTACTTTTTCACGTTGTCGCGGATTTCCTGCCAGGCGGCAGGCGTATGCAGAATGTAGGGATGCGGCAACGCGCGGGCCGTAATGAATGTCACGGTGGCGGCTTTATCGCCGTACCCGTTGGCGATGGCCTGAAGCACTTGCTCCTCATGTCCGCCCGGCGCCACGTGGTCTGGAACGGTCACTTGCACGGTGCAGGACTTGCTTTCACCCGGACCAAGTTCAAGGGATTCCGGGGCGACGGTCGCCATCATGGCTTCCCAGCCATGCTTGGCGAAAGAGAGCGCGACCGATTGCTGAATGTCGGAGTCATTGGTCACGGTCACGTTGTACTCCGCTGATTCCGCGATCCCCACCGCGTTGCCCCGAATTTCGCATTTAAGCGCCAGTGGATCGCCCTCTATCACGCGGATGTTTTTCAAGATAACCGGGCCCCCCGCGTTCCCATCCGCCGGTGCGGCCGTCAGACGCAGTTCCTTGACGTACTGAAGAAACGAAGTATTAGCGTGATCAAAGGCAAAGGCTGACCACGGCAGCGACACCGTATGCCAGCCGGAGCCGGAGATCGGAACCATTGCCTGTACCATACTCGACTCCTTTGTTTCGCTGGGTGTTCCGATAAAGGCCTTCACCTCTACCGGATGATCGTCCGCGAGATGAATCTCCATCTGGATCCCTTGGCATTCGTGCCAATCGGCCGTCCCATCATTGATGAGGCGAAAGCCATGTTTAATCCAACCTTTGGGGCCGTCGGGATAGCGGAAGACAGCTTCCCCCGAGCTTGGTAAAGTCGCCTCCGGTGCATCTTGGGCAATATTCAGTCCTGTCCAATGCTCGAAATGCGTTCCACTGAGAACTTGCCAGGCCGGAAAGGGAGAAGATGCTCTCCCGGCTGTTTCGTGCTTCGCTTCCGAGCATGAGCAAAGGATCACAACCATAAGAGTCACGTGGGCAAACCTAAAAATCATAAAATAGCGACGCCAGTACCGATGCAAACCGAGAGTCTGGAGTGATGAGTGAACACTCTGCATCGGCAAAAGGCTCAGAAATAGCTTGTTTCACATGAAAGCACGATGGAAAGAGATTACCCGCGCCAAGTTACATGTGTAAGCGGTTATCGATACGGTAATCTCTCATCCGAACGCATAGGCTACCTGGGGATCGTGATTACTCTCGGTCTTAGCTACCCCGTCTGCCCATGGGCTATAACTTCACCTACACCAACCCGATCACGCAGGACGTGACGATGTCGATGCGCGATCACCAGATTCTCAAGGTTGGAGATGTCTGGTACCTGACCGGAACCTCGGCGCCCTATTGGAAAGGTCTCAATCCCGGCGTGCGCCTTTTCAGATCGAACGATCTCCTCAATTGGAACTTTGTCGATTGGTTGATCGATGCTTCAAGGCTGCCCGAGGAATGTTTCTATAACGGACGATTTTGGGCGCCTGAAATTCATCCGGCTCACGGACGCTTTTACCTGACCGTTAATTGTGGTCGTGGCGGCAGCACCGACATTGAGAATCGCCGCATGGAGGACCACGCGGTTATCTTGCTGGTCGCCGATAAGATTACCGGACCGTACGAACTCGTCACCCGGCACCGCCCCATCGGCAAACCCTTCAAGAACGATGCCAGCCTTTTCACCGACGACGATGGGCGTTCCTACATCTATTGCAGCGGCGGAGGGCTCTGGCAGTCGGAAATCGATTTGGCCCGAGGCAAACTTATCGGTCGGGAAGACTTTGAGAAAATATGCTCTCCAGTCGATCCGGGAAATCCAGACTGGATGATCGGCGGCATCGAAGGCCCTTTTGTGATCAAGCGCGACCGATGGTTTCATATGTTCTTTTCCGCGTGGACCCGGGGTTATGAAGTGGGCGTGATGCGGTCAAAAAGCCCTCTCGGACCGTGGGAACTGGCGCCGCGCGAACCAATTTTCGGCACCCGCAAACGCTGTCATCGCTCCGAGCAAATGGAAAAAGGCGGCTACGCCCATCTTCAGTTTGAGGATACACCCGATCCTTACGCCGAGGCGGGCCACTGTGCCATTTTCGAGGGTCCGGACGGCAAAGACTGGCTCTCCTGTCATTACATGAAGGAGGGGCACAAACCGATTGGCGGAGATTCGATGGAATATGCCGATTCGATGCCGCACTTGGGTATCGAACCCCTCGAGTATCGCGATGGGCTGTTCCTCCCCACTAGCCCCACCTGGACTGAACAGGTGGTCAATTGGTAATCAGCTGGGGTGAAAATGGCCCCTAACCTATCTTATCCTGCCACGAGAACACTCTAATTTATGACTTCACCCGTTGATTCGTCTCCCCTTGAACTCACCTTCAGCGCCAAGTCCGCCGGAACACCGCTAAAACATTTTTGGAGCACCTGTGTTGGCGCGGGCCGCGCTCACGAAGGCCTGCGCGCCAATTGGCAACAGCAGCTCTCCCTGGTCGTAAAGCACTGCGGCTTTCGCTATCTTCGTTTTCACGGCATCTTCCACGACGATATGTGCGTCTATCGCGAACAGGACGGCAAACCGGTTTATAACTGGCAGTACATCGACGAACTGTTTGATTGCATGCTTGAAACCGGCATTAGGCCGTTCGTTGAACTGAGCTTTTTCCCGAAGGACATTGCGGCCAAGAATTCCCGGACGCAATTCTGGTGGAAAGGCAACATCACACCACCTGAGAACTTTGACAAATGGGGGGCCTTGATCGATGCATTTGTGCGTCATGCTATCGACCGTTACGGCGCCGAAGAAGTACGCCAATGGTATTTTGAAGTTTGGAATGAGCCGAACCTTTACCAGGCCTTTTGGGATGGCACCCGCAGCCAGTATTTTGAATTGTACCGCGTGACCGCGCAGACGATCAAGGCGATCGATCCCATGTTGCGCGTCGGAGGGCCGGCCACCAGCAACTTTGTTCCCGACGACCGCTTTGAATCTGAGATCGAAGATACGAGCAAACAAGTCACCTTTCGGATGAAAGACTTGGGCGACGGTTCATGGAAAGGTGTCTGGATTGAGGCCTTTCTGGCCTTTTGCGCGAAAAATTACCTGCCCGTTGATTTTATCGCCTGTCACCCTTATCCCACGGATTACCCCTTGGATACGGGCGGTAATTTTATTCCTCGCACTCGGCCCGCAACTTCCACGCGTGACGATCTACAATGGTTGCGAAAAATTGTCGATGCGGGTCCTTTTCCCCGAGCTGAGATTCATCTTACCGAGTGGAGCTCGAGTCCTTCGCCGCGAGATCACGCCCATGATTCGCTTCCGGCCGCAACTTTCGTCGTCCGCGCCAATATCGAATCGATCGGCCTGGTGGATGCCCTGGCCTACTGGGTTTTCACCGACGTTTTTGAAGAAACCGCCGCTGGCGACACCATTTTTCACGGGGGCTTTGGACTGATCAATTTTCAAGGCATCGCCAAGCCGACCTTTCACGCTTACCGTTTCCTCCATCAGCTTGGCGATGAGGAACTCGATCGCACTCCGGGTATCATCGCCACACGCGAGACGGCTTCCGGAGCGCTCCGCGTTCTCGCCTACCACTACCCGCCGGAATTGCGCCAGGCGCCTCCTTTAGGCAATTCTCCCGCGGAGGCCGCGAAAATACTAGCCATTGGTCATCCAAGAAATTTCCAAATGGAAATCCACGATCTGCCTCCCTTTTCGGCGTTTGAGATTGAAACGCTGGATGCCACGCACGGCTTTTGTCTCGCTGCCTGGAACGAGATCGGCTCACCGGAACCTCCTTCCCGCGAACAGGCTCAATTATTAAGGGAAGCCGCCATGGGCTTGAAACGCGAAGTGCTCAAAGCCGATTCCTCGGGAACCTTACGCCTGGACCGTACACTTGAACCATGGGCCATTATTCTATTGAGCGAATCCCGTGAAATCTAAATGAGCATTGGAGCATCGGGCCGTTAGACGGACTCGTTGTTGAATGCTAATTTCAGACATAAGGTGCGCTCCATCTAAAATGTTACCGGTAATGAAAGCGATAGGCGCCGGGTGAACAGCCGGTTCGATTTAGAAAGACGTACCGCATATTTTGCAGGCTCCCGAAACCAGCCAGCGACACAACGGCCTTAATCGGAAGATCAGTCTCACGGAGCAGCCGTTCCGCCCGGCTGAAGCGGCATTGAATGATTTCTTCGAGAACGCCGTGCCCTTTGCAGGCCGTCATACGGCGCTCAAGCTTTCGCCGTGTCACGCGAAGTGAAGTCGCCACGTCAGAAACGGAAAGCGGCCCGTGGCTGCGGGTCCAAATGTAATCAAGAGCAGAGGTGACAACCGGGTCAACCGATGTGCCGGAGGTGCGCGACATCGTCAGCGCTCTCGGGGGCTGATCCTTCACCATCGCCGCGATCACGCCGAGTGCCAACAAGGAAAGGAGTAGAGAATTGGATGTTGGATCAACATGCACGGCATTGAGTAGGGAATTCAAGGAAGCTTCGACGGCCTGAAACTTCTTTAGGTGCAGGATAGGGCAATCTTGGCTAATAATGCCATTGTCGAGAAGCTTGTGGGCAAATTCACCATTGAATTGCATCCACTTTTCTGTCCAGCCTCTTTTGGGATCAGGTTGATAACGATGCCAAATACCAGGAAAAAGATGGATGACAGAGCCGGCTTCAACGGAGATGCGGCCCATTTTGCGGCTTTCAAAAATGCCTTGGCCACTGGTGATCAAGATCAACGAAAACTCCGGCAGAATACGCCCTTCGTCCCATTTAAACGTGTAGAGCAACGGATGTTGCAGCGGAGGATACGCCGCGCCGGGCCGAATGATGCCCTGTCCGGCACTCGTCACGTAGAAACCGCTATGCAGAAGTTCATCCGTAATCGGTAGATAATGACGGTAGGAATGCGAATCGGAGTTTGGTTGCACCATAGCCTATAATTTTGGCTGAATAGAGATGTCTAAGCTTGTGGGCCCAAAGGCTGGGCTGAACCTCGGGTCTCCAAAGATAACACAGATGCGACCGGGTTGGAGGCCAGAACAAGTCTCCTGCGGGCAACTGGATTTTGTCTCATATTCCTTCGAAAACACAGATACCGGAAAACGCATTTTTCTGATGCATTAGCGCAACATTCTTTTGAAGGATTCTCAAAGTCTTCTGGTGAGCCCTCCGATTTATATGGCCCGACATCGACGGCGGCCCCTTTCCTCGCCAATTACTTTGCTTGCTATAACTGGAATGGGCAATTCTTCTTCTCAGAGTTCTGACATTTGGCAGTTCGCCAGGATTTGGTGCCAATACGGTAGGAACTCTGGTCGAACGCTACGAATCCCAGCATTAGTAGAAATCAGCCCGTGTCGCAAATTGGTGCGCAAACGTTATCGCTCCTAGCGTCGCCCATGCTTTGATGGTCTCATCCACCCTCCATGAAAGCCATCCCCACCTGTCGCATCGGTCTCTTTGGAATCGGCCTGGAAACGTACTGGCCTCAGTTCGAGGGCTTGAGAGATCACCTGGTGGGCTACCAATCGCAAATCGCGGCGCGGTTGGGCGCATATTCAGCAGAAGTGCTCGATGTGGGGCTGGTTGATTCTCCAGCCAAGGCCCGGGAAGCTGCGTCCACTCTCGGCGCCGCCACTCTCGACATTGTCTTTCTCTATGTTTCGACCTACGCGCTCTCCTCCACGGTCCTACCGGTGGTCCAGCGGTTGGGTATACCAGTGATCGTTCTAAATCTGCAGCCAGTAGCGCAACTCGATTACGAGGCGTTCAACCAACTCGGCGACCGAAGCAAGATGACCGGCTTATGGCTGGAGTATTGCCAGAGTTGTTCTGCGCCGGAGCTCGCCTGCGTCTTCAACCGGGCGGGATTTCCCTTTCATCTCGTCACCGGTTATTTGGCGGATGAGGAAGCATGGCGTGAGATCGGCGATTGGGTCGCGGCCGCGAGAGTTGCGGCAGGCATGCGCACCAATCGCGTCGGGGTTCTGGGCCACTATTACAGTGGGATGCTCGATGTCTATAGCGACTTGACGCAACAGTCGGCAGTGTTTGGCAACTCCTTCGAGCTTCTGGAAATGTGCGAGTTGAACGCCCTTCGGAAGAGCGTGCGCCGAGAGGAAATCGAGGCCAAGCAGGCCGAATTCAATTCAGCCTTCGAAGTATCGAGCGAGTGTGAAAGTGCTGAGCTGGAAAGGGCCGCCACAACTTCCTGCGCCCTGGATGCGTTGGTAAGAAAACATGATCTGGGATCACTCGCCTACTATTACGAGGGCGAAGAGGGGACGCCGAACCGGGACATCGCGACCTCGGTGATCGCCGGCAACACGCTACTGACCGGCCGCCACATTCCTGTTGCGGGAGAGTGCGAAATTAAGAACGTGCAGGCAATGAAGATCATGGATCTGCTCGGTGCAGGGGGATCTTTCTCAGAGTTTTACCTGGCTGATTTCAAGGACGACGTGATTTTCCTCGGGCACGACGGGCCCGCCCACTTCAAGATCGCGGAGGGACGCGTCGGTCTCGTTCCGCTCCCAGTCTATCACGGCAAACCAGGAAAGGGGCTTTCGATTCAAATGACAGTCGCTAACGGTCCGGTCACACTCCTGTCTGTCGTGCAAAATCGCGAAGGAAAGCTCTCACTCCTGGTTGCCGAAGGCGATTCAGTACCCGGTCCTGTATTACACATCGGGAATACGAACAGCAGGTACCGTTTTCAAATCGGAGCCAAAAGATTTATGAACGAGTGGTCAGCTGCGGGGCCGGCCCATCATTGCGCGATCGGGGTGGGACATCTTGCCGCCAAGTTGAAAAAGCTGGCTTCAATACTGAGGATCGAATTTAAGTGTATTAGTTAAATCTGTTCAATTCTTCGTGATGCATCGCCTAATCAAACTCGCCTGTGTCAGCTTGCTTTTCACGCAGGGCTCTCTCCTCGCAACTGTCCAAGTAGGTCAGGAGGCGCAAATCAAAAAGGCGAACACGGTCCGGCTTTTTGGTTCGCAAGATATTCATTTAACCTCAGGAATGAGCGTGAAGGTGCTGTCCCTAACAGGGCAAAGGGCGGTCATCAGCTTTGTGGGGCCGGATGGTTCACCGACTATCATCCAGATTGACGCGAGTTTATTGGCCGATGCTTCTGTGCCCAATCCGACAAAATCGACGGCACCTGCGGCCATGGCAACCGCACCAGTGAGGACACCGACTGGCCTGGTCCCCATGAGGCTGCGGTGCGAGTATCGTATCGATCCCCTGGGCATTGACTCAACCAACCCGCGTCTCGATTGGATTTTGCAGTCAGGTGACTCCACCGCACGCGGCTTAGCTCCGTCTGCCTATCAGATTCTCGAGGCGTCGTCGCCAGATCTACTGGCAAGAAATGAAGGCGATCTTTGGGATTCGGGTAAAATCATCTCCGATCAAATGAATCAGATCGCCTATGCGGGCCAGCCCCTGCAATCAAGCCAGGCGGTCTGGTGGAAGGTACGCGTCTGGGACCAGGCCGGTTCGCCGTCAGATTGGAGTGCGGTCGCGCAATGGACCATGGGGGTTCTCAGCGACGAGGATTGGCAATCCGCAAAATGGATCGGCGCGCCCGATGCCAACGAACCTGTCGACCACAAAGGACCCAAGCCCAAGTATGAGACTGTTTTGTTGCGTCGTGAATTTATGGTTAAACCCGGCTTGAAACGCGCACTGGTGAACATCTGCGGCCTCGGACAATATGAGATGACCCTCAACGGCACCAAAGTTGGTAACGATCTCCTCTCGCCCGGCTGGACGGAATATAAAAAGACCTGTCTCTATAACACCTACGATATTACCTCTTCGCTTCAGGCCGGCGGAAATGCGATCGGCCTATTCTTAGGTAATGGTTTCTTCAACGTTCACGAGGGGCGCTACACGAAAGTCACTGGTTCTTTCGGACCAGTCCAGGCCATAGGATTGATCCGGTTGGAATATAACGATGGATCGATTCAAAACGTCATCACGGATGAGAATTGGAAGGTGAGTTCCGGGCCGATCACCTTTTCCTCCATCTACGGTGGTGAGGATTATGACGCAAGGCTGGCCGAGGCCGGATGGGATAAGGTCGGTTTTAACGATGCGGAATGGGATTCGCCGGCCGTGACCCAAGGGCCCGGTGGTGCGCTCAAGGGATTGTCCTGCGCTGCTCCACCGATTCGAAGCACGGGGATTCTCACGCCTGTCGGCACCCAACAGATCAGTCCTCAAATAACGGTTTACGATCTTGGGCAAAACGCTTCGCTCATGCTGGAAATGAAAGTGAAAGGTCCGAAAGGGTCTTCGGTAAAAGTCACGCCTTCCGAGTTGGTTAATAGTAACGGTGACATTAATGACACCCTTTGTGATGGAAACTCGTACTGGACCTATACCTTGAACGGAGACGGAGACGAGACTTATCGATCCAGATTCTACTACCGAGGTGGACGGTACTTGCGGGTGGAGTTGAAGCCCTTGGACGGCAACCAGGAATTGCCCGAAGTTGAAACGATTCAGGGCAACATCATTCGGGCAGACTCGCCATCTGTGGGCGAATTCTCCTGTTCCAATGACATGTATTCCAAGGTATTCACACTCATCCGCTGGGCACAAATGAATAACATGGTTAGCATCATGACGGACTGTCCGACGCGCGAAAAACTGGGATGGTTGGAAGAGGACCACTTGAACGGCCCAGCCTTGCGCTACAATTTCGACATGGCGGCTCTTTTTAACAAAATGGTCAACGACATGTTCGATGCCCAACGGGCAAACGGCTTGGTCCCCTCGCTCGTGCCCAATTATTATAACTGGGATGAAGGAAAATTCACGACTCCAATCGAATGGGGCAGTTCTTGCATCATCGTGCCCTGGCAACAATACCAATTCGATGGAGATATCGGCTTATTGCGCCAACGCTATGAGGCGATGAAGAACTATATCGCCTATGTCGATCGTCGGGCCGATAACAACATCGTTAGCTTCGGCCTTGGAGATTGGTACGACAATCACAGCGAAGGCGAACCGACCCTGACGCCGGTTGGGCTTACCGATACCGCCTTCTATTACAATGATTATCGAATACTCACCCAAGTCGCACAACTTTTAGGCAATACGGATGAGGCGACGACTTTTGCTGCGCAAGCAGAGCAAATTAAAACTGCTTTTAACGCCAAGTTTTTTAATGCTGCCACAAACAACTATGCCGCAGGAGCGCAAGGCTCCAATTGCCTTCCCTTGGCCATGGGTATTGTCGAACCCGAAAACCGTCAGGCCGTCTTCGATAACCTGGTCAAGGATGTTGAGGCCAAGGGCACCACGACGGGCGAGGTTAGTTTTGAGTATCTCTTAAGGGCGCTGGCGGAAGGCGGCCGATCGGACCTGATTTATTCGACTTACTCCACGGATACGCAAGGTTACGGGCTGCAAGTGAAACTCGGTAAAACCAGCCTGACGGAAGGCTGGAACGGAGGGGCCTCGCAGGACCATTTCATGTTCGGTCAAATCAACGAATGGTTTTACCGCGAACTGGCGGGAATCCAGTTGGATCCCGCGGGGCCGGGTTTTAAAAAAATCATCATCAAGCCCACGCTGGTGGGTGATCTCACTTGGCTCAAAGCCAGCTACGATTCGATCTGCGGGACGATCGTCAGCAATTGGACCCATGCCCCTACCGGGTTGACCCTGAATATAACCATTCCCATCGGTTCGACCGCTATAGTCTATGTTCCCGCCGCTGATGCAAATCTTGTTAAGGAAGGTGGGGTTGCCGCTTCTGCGGCGCCCGGAGTTAAATATCTCCGCGTGGAAAACGGAGCGGCAGTCTATGCGGTTGGCTCCGGTTCTTACGCTTTTTCTTCCGCCGATGCGGCCGTTACCCCTCCAGGATTCACTTCCCAAGCGGGAAGCGGTCAAGTCACTCTCTCCTGGAAAGCTTCGGCCAATGCTACGAGTTACACCCTGAAACGCTCCACCACGGGCGGTTCAGATTACCAGACCATCGCCCAAAACATCAAAGAAACGACTTATGTCGACCGAGGGCTGGCCAACGCTCAGACCTACTCTTATCTTTTATCAGCCGTGAATGCTCTCGGTGAAAGTGCCGGGACAGAAACCAGCGCGACCCCGGCCATGGTCGTTGATGGCGGATTCGAAACACCAATGGTTTCCGATTTCGCCTATAATCCAGCTGGATCGGCATGGACCTTTAGTGAAAAGTCCGGGATCACTGCGGCCCATAGCGGCATGACGGGAGAAAACCCGACGGGCCCGCCGGAGGGCAGGCAGGCCGCCTTCGTCCAGCAAGATGGCACCATCAGCCAGGTTATTGGCGGGCTTACTCCGGGAACAGATTACACTTTGACCTTCTCGGCCGCTCAACGCGTAAGTTCCAGTCCCAATGGCCAGACATGGCAAGTCAAGCTCGACGATACCGTTATCGGAGACTATTCGCCACCTAAAGAGGCCTCGACCTACACCGATTACACCGCGACTTTTACAGCAACGGCCGCCAGTCAGACTTTGTCGTTTGTCGGCACGAACACGCGTGGTGGGGATAATACCATATTCATCGACAACGTCCGCGTTCGTGGATCCGCTCAATAAAACTAGCGTGGACAAGCCCAACTTGGGCTCGCCTGTCAGGCTTATGCGGCGGGAACTTTCCCGCAGGACACTGGCTGGGGGCGGGTTTACTGGAAGCCTCCATTCACGCCGTCCAACTGCTCGGCGGGGTAAAAAAAGTCTAATTGTCGCAGTCGCCGGACGCCGTGACGATCCAACCGCCTAGGGCGAAACTCATCAACATTGAAGTCGCTATCTTCAAGATTCTGCTCAATCAGGATTCGAGAATTTGAGGGGTCCTTTGTAGCTTTCCAGATCGGGGAGAAGTGCAGTCCCCCAATTAAGTATTTCCCGTCATCGATGACGATCCGCTGGAAAATCGCTCGCGTCCTTCAGGAGCGGCACGGGAACCTTGGAAGCGGCTAGGAGAATTCCCGTGATGTTTCTTGAAGACTCGTGAAAAGTGGTACGGATCGGAGAAACCCACTCGCGCGGCGACTTCCTTCACCGTATAGGGTCCCCCAATAAGGTGCGCCGCAGCCTCATTCATTTTCAGGCGGGTGAGCATCTCGTGGGGGCTTTCCCCGACAAAACGATAGAAGAGGCGCGAGAGATAGGCCGGGTCAAAGTGGGTCAACCGGGCCAATTCCGAGACGGAGTGGATGCTGCGGAAATGCTTCTGCAACTCTCCCCGGCATCGCTCAAAACTTTGCCGGGCGCGGCTTTGGGCCTCAGAAGGTGCATGGGCATTTTCCTCAATGCGCAGAGAAAGCAATTCGAGCAGCAAACAACAAAGACGTGGCGCCAAGACACCGCCTTTGAGGCCGGTCTCCAGGATTTGTTCGTAGAGATCGTGGATGGGTTGAGCGTGGTGGAGATAGGCAACGCCAAGAGTCCCGAGGACCTTCCGCCCGATAATTCGCTGAGCTTCGCGCCCGGAAAAATCGATGAAATACTTGACCAACGGATCGTCCGCGCTGGTGCAAATGGTGTGGGCGGTAAAAGGCTTGTAGGCGAAAATCGAGCCAGGCATGAGCTTGTTTTCGATGCCGTCTACGGTGAGCCAACCGTTGCCCTTCGCTACATATTCCAAGCCGTAAAAGCCAAAATCCGCCCGGTTGATTCGGTAATTTGGAGCGCAACGTTCCCACCCCCCGCAGACCACCGTAAGGTCGCTTTTGATCGGAGGAGCGAGGTTCAGGAAAAAGTAACGATAATCCTGAATCTGCCCGGCGATGAAGGAAGGGTGAGGCGGCCTATCGAGAAGTGGTTTGCCCATGGCGATGATATCAAGGATGCCACCCCGAGATGGAAAAGATCAAGAATATCCATCAAAGGGTCACAAGCAGCCATTGTCGGAAATCGAAAATTCAGCATGCTTACAATGTATTTGAAGTAATCCCATTGCCAGCCATTCCATGAATCAAGACCCCATCGCCGTTGATCCCTCAAAAGTACCCTCACGCAAGCTTGCCTCGGGCGCGCATATGCCCGCCATCGGTCTGGGCACATTCGGTTCCGACTCGGTCAGCGGGGAGGCCATCGCCGAAGCCGTCCTCGACGCCGGTCGCCTGGGCTATCGTCATTTCGATTGCGCGGCGGTCTATTCCAATGAGCATCTGATTGGGCCTTCATTCAAGCAGCTTATGGCGGATGGCATCAACCGGGAACACTTGTGGATCACATCAAAGTTGTGGAATGACAAGCATGCTGAGAAAGACGTCATCCCCACCTTCCACAAGACGCTCAAAGATCTCCAGCTCGACTACCTCGATCTCTATCTGATCCACTGGCCTTTCCCCAATTTCCATCCGCCCGGCTGCGATGTGAATTTTCACGACCCGAACGCCAGGCCCTATATTCACGAAAATTTCATGAAGACTTGGCGCCAACTCGAAAAGCTGGTGAGTGCGGGTCTGGTCCGTCATATCGGCACCTCGAACATGACGATTCCCAAGCTGAAACTCGTGCTGCGCGACGCCACGATTCGTCCGGCTTGCAACGAGATGGAGCTGCACCCTCATTTCCAGCAGCCGGAGCTTTTTACCTACGTCAAGGAGCAGGGCCTCGAACCGATCGGGTATTGTCCGCTCGGTTCACCGGGCCGTCCCGAACGGGACCGCACGCCGGAAGATACTTCGCCCACGGAAGACCCGGTCATCCTCGGCATCGCCAAGGCGCACGGCGTTCATCCGGCGGAGATTTGTCTGAAGTGGGCGGTCCAGCGCGGCCAGACGCCGATTCCCTTCTCGGCCAAGCGGCGCAACTATATGGCCAACCTTCGCGCGGTCGTTCAGGATCCGCTTACCGCCGCCGAAATGAACGCGATTGCCCAAATCGATCGCAATTGCCGCCTGATCAAAGGCCCAGTCTTCTGCTGGAAGGAAAACCAATCCTGGGAAGACCTGTGGGACGTCAACGGCGTCATCACCCCCGCTTAACCCATCTTCACCCACGTTTTATGTCCACCACGACTCACCCCGATCTGATGCAAGGCGCCATTCTGCCTGGCAATAGCACGACCAAACTCGAGTGCTTTACCGTCCCGACTCCGGGGCACGGTGAAGTTCTCATCCGCATGAAGGCCTCCACGATTTGCGGCTCGGACATCCGCTGCATTTATCATGAGCATCTCGGGAAAGGGCCGGAAGGCTATCAGCCGGGAATGATTGCGGGCCATGAGCCGAGCGGCCAGATCGTTAAGGTCGGCCCCGGTTGCCGCGAGTTTCGTGAAAACGATCGCGTCATTGTCTATCACATCTCCGGCTGTGGCGTCTGTAACGACTGCCGTCGCGGATACATGATCTCGTGCACAAGCGAAAAATATCGCCGCGCCTATGGCTGGCAGCGCGACGGCGGTATGGCGCAGTATCTCCTCGCCGAGGAAAAGGACCTCGTCCATCTGCCCGATGAGCTTTCCTATGCCGACGGCGCACAGGTCGCCTGCGGCTTCGGCACGGTCTACGAAGGCTTGGAAAAAATCGGCATCAGCGGCAACGACGCGGTGCTCATCACCGGCCTCG
>Ga0182024_10002412_pt1 | contig 46349 bp, 45 predicted proteins | sample P32metaG_FD_120480 | JGI IMG/M metagenome (GOLD analysis project Ga0182024, IMG submission 120480) | Permafrost microbial communities from Stordalen Mire, Sweden - P3-2 metaG (Illumina Assembly) | ecosystem: Environmental > Terrestrial > Soil > Wetlands > Permafrost | place: Sweden: Stordalen... | reverse complement strand
TCGGTTCAACTCTTTCCTGCTCAATCCCGTTCTCCCCAATCGCCGTCCCTCCTCGCCGAAGGAACTCTAAAAGGGGACACTTCTATTGTGGTTTCACGGGGACACTTTTAATGTGGTTCAACAGGGTGGGAAGCTGCACAATGATCGAGTGGTGAAAACAAAGAAGAAAACCAAGAATCAATCGGAATCGCCACGTGTAAAGAAAAAGGCACGTGCTTTCAACGCGCTCATGCGTCGCCTAGAACACGTAAGGCCGTCCGGCCCCTACACTCGCGACGAAATGAACGAGCGATAAACTCCCCCATCGCGCCCTCCCGCATCTTTCCCTGCCCTGCTAGACTCAAATGTTTTGGAGGCGACATTTTGCAGGCAGTCTACATTCTCTCCGCGGTGCGCACGCCGATTGGGAAGTTCGGCGGGTCCCTGGCCTCGCTGACGGCGGCTGACACGGGCGTCGTGGCCGCCAAGGCTGCGATCGAGCGTGCTGGCATCCGGCCGGCGCAAGTGGACGAAACCATCTTCGGCAACGCCCGCCAAGCTGGCGGTGGACCGAACGTGGCGCGGCAGATCTCGATTCGCAGCGGCGTACCGCAGGAAGTACCGGCGTTCACCGTCAACAAAGCCTGCGCCTCGGGCCTGAAGTCGATCGCGCTGGCTTATCAATCGATTCTTCTCGGCGATGCCAGTTGCATTCTGGCGGGCGGCACGGAATCGATGTCGCGGGTTCCTTATTATCTCGAAGCGCGCTGGGGATACCGGCTGGGCAATCAGGATTTGGTCGATGGCATGTATCGCGACGGATTTTTCTGTCCCATGGCAAAGATGGTGATGGGTGAAACCACCGAGGTGCTGGCCGAGCACTACAAGATTTCGCGCGAGGAGCAGGATGAATTCGCCCTGATGTCGCAAACCCGCGCCGGCCGCGCGATTGCCGCAGGACGATTCGACTCCGAACTTGCGCCGGTAACGATTGAAGGCAAGAAAGGTACGACTACTTTCAGCCGCGACGAACATCCATTCGCGGATGCAAGCATGGAAAAGCTGGGCAAGCTGGCTCCGGTGTTTTCGAAAACCGGGACCATTACTGCGGGCAATTCTTCGGGAATCACAGACGGCGCTGCCGCGGTGGTTGTCGCAAGCGAACATTTTGTGAAGCAGAACAATCTGAAGCCGCTGGCGCGCATTTCGGCCGTGACCTCAGCCGGAGTCGATCCGCGCATGATGGGAATTGGGCCCGTCCCAGCCTTGCGCAAACTGGAAGAGAGGCACAACCTCAAGCTGCACGAGTTCGGACTCATCGAACTGAACGAAGCTTTCGCCGCGCAGGTGCTCGCCTGCGACCGCGAATTGAATCTCAATCGCGACCGGCTCAATGTGAACGGCGGAGCGATTGCGATCGGGCATCCCATTGGTTGCACGGGAACACGCATCACCGTGACGTTGTTGCACGAGATGCTGAAGCGCAACACACGGCGTGGCGTGGCCACACTCTGCGTCAGCGGGGGATTGGGCATGGCGCTGGCTCTGGAAAGCGTGGTTTGAGCGAAGGCGTTGGATGGGTTAGCGAGTTCTGCTATGCTTCCATCGCTTTTTAATTGAAGGCGCCGTGAAGATTGCCAAGTGCGAAATACTTAAGGAGATTCACATGCTTCGAGGCATCGCCCGCATTTCCTGTTTTCTTGCCTTCATGCTTGCCGCCAGCTTCGCGCTGGCGCAGGCGGAGTATTCCGCGGAGATTGTCGACTTACAAAAACCGGACAAGCCGGCAACTAAGATCTTTTTTGCCAAAGATAAACTTCGCATCGAGGTACAAACCGCCGGCACTCATGGCGGAGGCGCGGTCATCATGAATTTTGCCACCCAGACCGCGGCCGTGATGATGGCCCAGCAACGCATGTATATAGAGATGCCCGTGCAGGCTCAAAGCCAGCGGATGGGATATGCCTCTGCTTTCTTTCAGACGGGCGATGTGGAGAATGCGTGCGGCGACTGGCAGAAAATGGGACACGACGGCGGAAGCTGCCATAAGGTGGGCAATGAGACCGTCAATGGCCGCAACACGGTGAAATACGAGAGCACCAATGCCAGCGGCGATGTCAGCCACTTCTGGCTCGACCCCAAGTTGCGCTTCCCGGTGAAGTGGGATGGTAAGAATAGCGGCGGCGAATTGCGCAACATTCAAGAAGGGCCCCAGCCCGCCAGCCTGTTTGAGATTCCGGCGGGCTTCACCAAGATGGATATCGGCGGCATGATGCAGAAGCCGCACTGAGTCTCGAGCTGACGGCACTGGTCCAAGAAGATCTGTCCGGGGGTGGCCGCGTTGACTGCTGCAAAACGCGGTCGCTATACTTTTCTGAAGAGCCCGATCTCGCGAGCCCGATCTCAGGAGATGGAATGCACCTTTCCGCAGTAATCGTGGACGACGAGCAACTCGCCCGCGATGAACTTGCCTACCTGCTCAAGAGCATCGGCGACGTCGATGTGGTAGCGCAAGGGAAAAACGGTCTTGAGGCCATCAGTCTCATCAAGGAACACACTCCCGATCTCGTCTTTCTGGATGTCCAGATGCCCGGACTCGACGGGTTCGGCGTCATCAAGAAGCTTCTCGACAAAAAAATCCCGCTGCCCAAGATCGTCTTCGCCACGGCGTTTGATCAGTATGCGGTGAAGGCGTTCGAAGTCAACGCGGTGGATTATCTCCTGAAACCTTTCGATAAGAAGCGTGTGGCCCTATCGGTGCAGAAGGCCCGCGCTCAGCAGGGTGCGGAGAGCTTGCCGGCGGATAAAATCGACACCCTCGTGCGCATGCTGCAGGCGCCAAAGACTCAAACTTCGAAGATCCTGCTCAAGGCCCTGGGGCGAATGTTTCTGGTGGACCAGAGAGAAATCTGTTACGCCTCCATTGAGGACGGCGTGATTACGGTGGTGACGGCCGGTCCCTCGGGCATGGAGGGACATTCGAATTGCCGTACTCTGGAAGAACTGCTCTCAAGCCTGGATCCGGGCTTGTTCTGGCGCGCTCATCGCTCCTATCTTGTGAACATCAATCGCATTCGCGAAGTCGTGCCCTGGTTCAAGAGTTCGTATCAGTTGCGCATGGACGATAAAAAGCAGAGCGAGATTCCAGTGAGCCGGGCGCAAACCAAACGGCTGCGCGAACTGTTCGGGCTCTGAGTTGCTAGTACTCAGTACCCAGTACCTAGAAAAAGACTCGCTCGCAACCAGTTGAGTATTCGCGACTTGTTCTGGGTACTCGGTACTGGGTACTAGGTACTTTCAGCATCGGAGGGCGGATCCAGCTTCGAATCCGCCCTCCAGCGTGGGGGAACAAGGTTAAACCGCCAGAGCTTCCAAACCGGTCCGGTTGCGAATTATCAGAGTCGCTCCTTCCAGCCGGATCAGCCGCTTTTTCTTCAGATCACTTAACAGTCGCGTAACCGTCTCCCGCGAGGAACCGATTCGCTGCGCCATCTCTTCGTGGGTCATCACGGAGCGCAGATGCAGTTCCTCCGATTCCCGAATCCCTGGCGGAGCACACGATGACAACAACAGCCTTGCCAACTTTCCCGACGAAGAACGGGCCAGCACCAGATCATGGATATCGCGGTACGCGCTCTGAAACTCACGGCTGAGCCACAGGGCCGCGTGAACCCCCACTTCGCTCTGGTTCTGCAGCAGGGTCATGAAGTCACGGCGGCCGATAAAATTCAACTGGCATGGTACGGTGGTTTCGGCGGTCACTTCGTAATTCGTGCCGGACATGGCCGCGCTCACCCCCAGCACTTCCCCGGCCTCCGCCTGTTTCAGAATCAGCACCTTGCCTTCCTTCGAGGTTGTGTACAACTTCACCTTGCCAGAGCAAAGAATGAACACGCCTCGCGGCGTCTGTCCTTCCACGAACAGCAGAGCTCCTGCGGGCATAACGGTGTGGTGACTGGCTTCGTCAGGGGACCGCAGTACGGGCGTGGAAAAGCGGCAGAAAAAGCCCTCACGGCTGGCCTTGCAGCCCATGCAGCTTTCGATAATTTCAAGACCGTAGGGAGTTCTCATGCTTGCCTCCGTTGTTGGAGTTCCCCGGTCGTCCCAGTCGGAGGGAATTTCTTCCGGAGGTTGCGGCGCTATTTGCTGCGAACGTTCGAGCAAGGACCGGGCGTGGGCTCGCATGTCGGCGTGCGGGCCGCGCGCGGCAGAAATGACTTCCCATGCCGCACTAGGATCGGCACGCCGCTCCCATTCCACCTGGCAGGCAAACAGATACAAAAGATCGTTCACCTCCGGGCTGGCCTCGCCGAGGACTTGATGACGCCACAGTTGCGGCGTTGCCGGCGCCGCGAACCCAGGCGGAATGGCCCAGGTCTCCTCGCGGCCGCGTGGGCCTTCGCGCCAAGTCTCACTCCTGGCAATCTCCACGGGCTGGGCCGAAGCTCCGACGGCTGCTGGCAGCAGGCGAACTAGATTACTCGGCTGGTAGTTCCTAGCCACTAACACGATTCACTCCTGACCCGGATGGAGTCGTTTTTGAGAGGGTGCAACTCGTCCGCGTTCGGGAAAGCCGCCCCGGTTTGGTTCCCGATCAAGGAACGCCGTGCACTTCTGGTTCCAAAATGGCCGCCATCGCAAGAGCCGTGTAACTGACAGAAAGAAAAGCTCATCGGGCATTAAGGGCGAGCCTTACAACCATGCGTCTGCCGACCGTTCGGCAAATGGACGGTGCGTCGGCACTCGCAAGCCCTAGGGCATTGACAAGAGTTCTACTGCGATTCCAGATTGGAGTAATCTCGGCGCGTAATTCCGAGCCGCTGCATCTTCGACTGGAGCGTGGTCCGTTTCAAGCCCAGCAGCCGGGCTGCTCCCGTGGGCCCTGAGATGGTTCCGCCGGTCTCGCGAAGGACACGAACGATGAGTTCGCGTTCGGTTCCTTCCAGCGAGCGTTCTGGAGAGGTGGAGGGTAACGCCTGAAGGTCGGCCAGCGGCGCTCGCAAAGCGCTTCCGTCTGTGAGAATGACGGAGCGTTCAATAAAGTTTTCCAGTTCCCGAACGTTTCCCGGCCAATGCCAATTGACGAGGGCGTTCATGGTTTCGCTCGGGATGCTTTCGATGCCGCGATCCATGCTGCGAGCAAACTTCAGAACAAAGCACCGGACCAGCACCGGAATATCCTCACGCCGCTCGCGCAGCGATGGCGTGCGAATAGGAAACACGTTCAAGCGGTAGAACAGGTCGCTGCGAAATTCTTTCTCGGCCACGCTTTTCGCCAAGTCCCGGTTGGTGGCCGCGATCAGGCGCAGATCTACCTTGATCGTCCGCGTCCCTCCCAATCTTTCGAATTCATGGTCCTGCAAGACGCGAAGCAGCTTGGGCTGCAGTTCCAGCGGGATCTCGCCGATCTCGTCGAGGAAGAGAGTGCCTTTATCGGCCAGTTCCAGGCGCCCAATCTTCTGACTGACGGCCCCGGTGAATGCGCCCTTCTCGTGTCCAAACAATTCGCTTTCCAGCAGTCCAGTGGGAATCGCAGCGCAATGCAAGGTGATAAAGTTCCGGTCCCTGCGCTTGCTGGCGCGATGGATGGAGCGGGTGATGAGCCCTTTGCCGGTTCCGGTTTCTCCCAGGATCAGAACCGTAGCATCGCTGGCGGCGACGATGGCAACCTGATCCAGCATTTGCTTGAGAGCCGGACTCTCTCCGATGATCTCCTCAAAATGAGGTTGGGTGCGGACCTCACCTTGCAGGTGGCGTTGGTCCTGCTGCAGCCGGCCGCGCAGCCGTTCGACCTCGCGGGCGGTCCGAGTGTTCTCCAACGCGATCGCAAGTTGAGCGGCGACTTGATTCAGAAGCGTCAAGTCGTGAGTCTTGAACGCGCCAGCCCGGGTACTGCCGAGCACCAGAACTCCCAGAGGCCCGTTGGGACGAAGCAATGGAACACAACAGAGCGACTGCAGGCCCTCAGCCAGTAAGTGGTCCGTGGTCCCGGCGGGAAAGCTTTGCAACTCGTTCTTGGTGAAAATCAAAGGCTCACGCTCCAGGAGGGCTTTGCCTCCCGGATCCTGGGTGGGATTGACTTCGGCAGCAGCGGTCGTCCCCATTTGCAGAGGAAAATCCATCGCCTGCCGCACCAGTTGCCCGCTTTTTTCGTCGTGCACGGTGAGGGCCGCGTATTCTTGCCGCAGAACCCGGCGCAGGTAGGCAGAAATCTGGGGAAAAACTTGGCGTACATCCGACTTTGCGGCCAGCACGTGACTGACTTCGAGCATCACCTGTTGCCGTTTTTTTTCTTCCTGCAACGTTTCGGAAACTCCACGAAGCGATTCCTCCAGTTTCTTTTGTTCCGTGATCTCGACCACAACCCCGCCGACTTGCGCAACTTTGCCGGTCGCATCCAGGATGGGGATGAAATGCCCAATCCAGTGGCCGCGTTCGGTCCGCGTCGGCAGTATGGAACTGATTTCGAGGTTCAGGACGGGTTGCCCGGTATCGAGTACCCCCTGGTATTGCGTCTCCAGGAAGTCCGCGAGATCCCCCAGAACCTCGCGAAGACTCTTTCCCAAGTGCGCTTCGGCGGGTATTCCATTTATCTTCGCTAGAGCTTGGTTGATCGCGAGAAAGCGGAGGTTGGAATCCAGGATGACAATGCCAACCCTGGACACGTTGAAATATGTGGTGAGTAACGGTTCTGCCTCTAGAAGAGCTTCCGCCGGGTCCCGGCGTCGAGACACTACATCCGCCATCTCCAGCAACGCAGCATAGCGCTGCGCATCAGATTCTAAGCGTGGCGCGCTTGAGGGACACACTACACCGGAGCTCCTAGCAGCATCTCCCCCCTCAGAAGCGCCGCATCACTGGCCAGAATAACTCGGCATTATAACCACACATCTAGAAGGTAGGATCTTTTTTGTCCGCAAGATAGGTTTTGCGAACAAGCTTTTTCCCAAGATGGGAGGACTGTTCTGAACCTCCCTCTTATCCCCGAGTCGAAAGTAAATGGCAACAGTGGCCAAATCCATTGGGCGTTGGCGCAGATTTATTTACTTTAGTAAGTGTGATATTAACTTAGGCTTATTTGGTCAGGAACCTTATCGCGATCGAGTGGAACCGGGGATACCAATCTTCTCAGAGGTTCTAACTAACTCTGGCAGTGAATCCGCGCCCATCTTTTTCATCAATTGGCTGCGATGATCCTTGACCGTCGCTTCGGTCGTTCCGAGTTCCGCGGCGACTTGCTTATTAGCTCGGCCTAATACCACCAGCGGCAGCACTTCGCGCTCGCGAGGTGTCAGCGATTCGAGCCGCTCCCGAAGCACGGCAGTCTCGGCCTGGCGCTGCCGCCTGGCGCGGTCCCGCTCCAATGCCACTTGAATCGCATCCAGCAGATCCTCGTCGCGGAATGGTGTGGTGAGGAACTCGATAGCTCCTGCTTTCATCGCGCGCACGGTCATTGGAATATCCCCGTGAGCGGTGATGAAGATCGTGGGGATTTCATTGTTGGCCCTGGCCAGCTCGCGCTGAAAGTCAAGCCCGCTGATCCCTGGCAACCGGATATCGGTGACAAGACAGCTGGCAACATCACGAAGACCGCTGCTCATGAATTCAGTTGCCGACCCGAACAGTTCCACGTGTAACCCAACCGATTCTACGAGGCGTTTAATGGCGCGGCACACCGATGGGTCATCATCCACTACGAAAACGACGGGAGATGGTTCAGTCATTCGTAGTGAACGGCAAACTGAATTGGAACAATGCACCCTCGGAAGCCGGCACGAGCGATAACTTTCCACCATGGGATTTCGACGATGGAACGGCTGATCGCAAGCCCCATTCCGATGCCTTCCCTCTTCGTAGTGAAGAATAGTTGGAAGATGCGGGTCGCCACCTCGGGCTCGATTCTTGGCCCAGAATCCTGAACCTGAACCAAAACACCATCCGGGGTAGTGGCCGACCGGATCAAAATTTCCCGGCTACCATCTGGAGATGCGCGCAGTGCTTCCACAGCGTTCATGACCAGGTTAATCAAGACCTGTTGCAACTGCACCGGGTCGCCAGACACGCGCGGCAGGCCAGATGCGAGCTTTGTACGCAGGGAGACACGGCTCCGGCCCATTTCGTTGCGCAAAAGAATCGTTACCTCTTGAATGACCCGGTTGATGTCGAGCTCCGTCATTTTCGGAGTCCCATGCACCAGTAAGGCACGTATCCGAGAAATGACCGCACTCGCGCGAGTTCCGTCGTTCACAATTTCCGTGATTGCCGCGCGTAATTCATCGGGATTCGGAATTCCACCGTCGATCTGGCGCAAGGAAAAGTTTCCGTTGGTGACGATCGCGGTGAGGGGTTGATTCACCTCGTGGGCAATGGTGGCGGCTAGTTCTCCCATTGCCGCCGCACGGGTCACGCGGTCGAGCTCTTCTTGGGCCTGACGCAACTGCTCCTCGGCTCGCCTCTGCTCGGTCACGTCAATACATGAGCCGATGTAACCAGCAAAGGATCGATCCGGATTAAATCGTGGCACTCCGTTATCGAGAACCCACCGAAATTCGCCGTCGTGCCGCCGGAGACGATACTCCATCGTGAATGCCTTTCGGCGATCAAAGGCCTGCGTGTAGGTGTCGAGACATCTCTGGAGGTCCTCAGGATCGACGCCCTCGGCCCAGCCATTGCCAAGCTCGCGCTCGATGGATCGGCCGGTGAAGTCCAGCCAAGGCTTGTTGAAATAGCTACAGAGCTTGTCGGTCCCCGACATCCAGATCATCACCGGTGCACTATCAGCCACCAGTCGAAAACGCGCCTCACTCTCTCGTAATTCTACCTCCGTGCGCTCTCGTTTCTTGATGTCCTGCCCGACGGGCTCACGCTTGCGATCGGGATGAAGGATGCGGCTCCGGCCCTGACGTTGAAGCTCTCCCTGCTCGAGGCCAACGTTGCAGCGCGATTGCTTGTCGCTGAAATCCAGCGGGCCCTCGGGCGAACCGGACGAGATCTGCCTCGGGAATGTATCAACGATTAGCCGGAATCGCCCGTCAGTTTGCCGAGCCACACTCTGCCGGGCAGCCTCTTCGGCCTGCTCGCGCTCGACTATTCTTCTTCTCAATGGTTGGTTTAAGGGGCACATTGCACCTTCACTCCTTGCGGCGTCTCCCCCTTGAAAGACGCGCACCTGCTTTGCCTGCCGCGACCGAGCATTATAACCACATATCCCGAAGGGATGGAAAGCTATAATTCCCCCATGGCCCGAGGCTGGGAAAGCAAATCGGTCGAGGCGCAACAGGACGAGGCAGCCGGAAGAGCGACCCCCGCCAACCCGCATCGGACGCGGGAAGAGATCGATCGGCTCCGCGAGCGGGAGACCCTACGCCTTTCGCTCCAGAGCGTTGTTCAACAGCTCGAGCGGAGCCACGACCCCCTTCATCGCGCCATGCTTGAAAAGGCTCTCGCCGATCTGGAACGCAAACTACAGTCACTTGGCAACAACAGCTGAACTGTCAGACCGTCCGAGCGCTGACGTATAATTGAGCTCTCGATGAAAGCCTACGTGTACGTTTCGCTGAAGAAAAGCGTCCTCGACCCCCAAGGCAAAACCATTCAGGGTGCGCTTAAAAAGATGGGCTACAAGGGTCTGGAAGATCTTCGCCAGGGAAAATACTTCGAAATTACCCTGGATGGCGGGTTAAGCCGCGAAGAGGCGCAAACCGAAGTTGAGCGTATTGCGCGTGAAGTGCTGACCAACCCGGTGATTGAAGAGTTTCGTTGTTCCCTCGCAGACTGAATTTCTGGAGACTCCTGCATGTGTGGCATTGTTGGGTATGTCGGTAAGAAAGAAGTCGTTCCAATCATTATCGAGGGACTGAGGCGGCTCGAGTACCGCGGTTACGACTCGGCTGGAATCGCCGTCGCCGGTAATGGCGACAAGCTGCAACTTCGCCGCGCCGAAGGCAAACTGCGCAACTTGGAAGAAGCTATCCGCCTCAAGCCGCTGGACGGCACTTACGGCATTGGTCATACCCGCTGGGCTACCCACGGACGTCCCACCGAAGAAAACGCTCATCCTCATCGCGATTGCACGGGAAAGATCGTCGTCGTACACAACGGCATCGTGGAGAACTATCTCAGCCTGAAGAAAAAGCTGATCGAAGAAGGCCACACGTTCTCGACTGAAACCGATACCGAAGTCATCGCTCACCTGATCGAGAACCATCTTTTCAAAACCGGCAACGGCCACCGTCCCACTCTCGAAGAGGCGGTCCGCCGAACTGTGAAGGAACTCAGCGGAGTGTTTGCTCTGGGCGTGATTTCCGTCGACGAGCCCAACAAGATTGTGGCCGCACGCAACGGCCCGCCTCTGGTCGTTGGTCTCGGCAACGACGAATACTTTGTCGCTTCCGATGTTCCTGCCATTCTCTACCACACGCGCGACATTTTCTTTCTCGCCGATGGCGACCTCGCCGTGGTCACCGCCGAGGGCGTGCAACTCACCGATTTCGACGGGAACCCCATTAAGCGCCAGGTGCAGCACGTGACCTGGGACCCGATCATGGCGGAAAAAGGCGGCTTCAAGCACTTCATGCTCAAGGAAATTTACGAGCAGCCGCGTGCCGTCCGTGACACTACCCTGGGACGCGTTTCGCTCGACACCGGCCACATCTTCCTCGATGAAATGGAAATCAGCGCGGCCGAATTCCGTACCGCGAAAAAAATCAATATTGTCGCTTGCGGCACCAGTTGGCATGCCGGACAAGCCGGCAAGTTCATGATCGAAAGTCTCGCCCGCGTTCCCGTCGAAGTGGATTACGCCAGCGAGTGGCGCTATCGCGATCCCATTGTCAGCCCCGACACCATCACGCTCGTCATTTCGCAGTCCGGCGAAACCGCCGACACCATCGCCGCTCAGCGCGAAGCCAAAGCCAAAGGATCGCACACGGTGGCCATTTGCAACGTGGTTGGCTCCATGATCACGCGCGAAGCCGCCGGAACCATCTATACTCACGCCGGTCCCGAGATTGGCGTGGCCTCGACCAAGGCTTTTACCTGCCAGCTCACCGCTCTTTATCTCTTTGCTCTCTATCTCGCGCAGGTGCGTGACACCATGACTACCGCACAAATCCGCACTGCGGCTCAGGAGCTTACACTCATCCCCGGCAAGCTCGAAAATATTCTCACCCACGACGAAAAATGCGAAGACCTGGCCAAACGATTCCAGCGCGCCCAGGATTTCCTCTTCCTCGGCCGCGGCATTCACTATCCCATCGCTCTTGAAGGCGCGTTGAAGCTGAAAGAAATCTCTTACATCCACGCCGAGGGATACCCTGCCGGCGAAATGAAGCACGGACCCAACGCTCTGATCGACGAAAATCTCCCCGTCGTCATCGTCGCCACGCGCGACGCCAACAGTCCCGGTTCGATGCTGCGCTACGAGAAGACGATGTCGAACCTGAAAGAAGTAAAGGCGCGCTCGGGCGTCGTCATTGCGCTCGCTACCGAAGGCGACGAAGAGATCCATGAAGCCGCCGATCACGTCTTGTACGTTCCGGCCGCGCCCGAAGACCTTTCACCGATTCTGGAAATCGTTCCGCTGCAGTTGCTGGCCTATCACATCGCGGTGCGAAGAGGCTGCGATGTGGATCAGCCGAGGAATCTGGCCAAGTCGGTTACGGTGGAGTAGGCGCTAGGTCCCCACCGGTTCAATATCTGTATGCCGAAAATCATCTCCTTTGAATAGCAGCGCTTCGCCTTTCTCTTTCGCCAGCGCGTACGCGAAACAGTCCCCCAGGTTGAGCCCGGCTTTGTGCCGCCCCTTGCCGAAATCGCGGTATGCCTGCCGGGCAATCTCGGCCTGTCCTGCAGTGACCGGCTCAATCCGCATCTGCGCATCGCGAACCAGCTCGTCCAACCGGCGGCTCAGCACCGGGTGGCGGTCATTGTCAGCGACCGCAGCGGCTTCCACATAGGTAACCGCGGAGATACGGCGGACCGGCGCTTCCTTTAAAGCTTCTATCATCGCGGCTGCATCGGGCTCGTTCCGCAGAATCGCGATGATCGCCGATGAGTCGACGATCATTTGAGTCCCTTCGGGAGTCCCTTTTCGTCGTACAACAATTCCTCGAGAGAGGCGTATGGTTTCTTCCAGAGAGGGCCGCTCGATCGAGCGATCTTCATCAACTTCTCCGCCATGCCCTCCTTCGATTTGCCTCGGACGCGCTCCAGCCGCTCCCGAATCGCCTCACTCACGGCAACAGTCATGCTCTCCCCGGTGGCACGCGCCAATTCCTGCGCCATTCGGTGCGTGTTTTCGTTCTTGATGTTCAGGCTCATAGATTAAATTTTGATTAAGAGTCTACCTCTTCTACCTTCCTATTCTACCATTCTACCACGCGACGCAACCTCTCCAATGTAAGCAGCAGTCCGCCAATGCCCGCGTCCCAAACCCCAAACGCAACTTTCACCACCCAACCCGGCGCCGCTCCCACCCTCCGCAACAGGAACGGCAGGAAATTCCATGTCGTGATGTGCATGTAGTCCCAAGGATCCCAATGCATGGCCTCAGTGTTCAATCCCCAGGCGTCCACCTTCCCCAGCGCAAACGCCACAATATTTTCGAAGCGCAGCGCAATCACAAACATAGGATGACCCAGCGTTTCCATTTGATAAATCTCCAGCGGCAGCCAGAACGCAAGCGAGGCCAACTGAATAACCAAGCTCACTGCGATCAGCACTATTCCACCGCGCCAGATCCACGCGCTCATTTCGCCCCGATGGCGCAGCAGCAAAGGCACGGCCAGCAGCGCCGCCAGTCCCACCGCCGTCGACACATAACGATCACCCCACGCAAAATCTCCAGCCCAGGCGTAATACCTCGCGTAGAAACTTATGTAGCCGAGTAGCAACAGAAGCGAAACCACGCTATACGCGCGGACTTCCGCCGACAGTCGCTTCCACAGCACCGCTAGCAGCAGAATCGCCAGCACCAGTAGAGGATCGAAGAGAAAAATCGACTTCTCCGGCTTGAACAACGGGCCCAGAAAGCCTTCCTGGAAAGGAGTGGTCCACGGAAAGTTTGCCGCGAGCGTCGGATCGATCAAACGCTGCTCCTTGGCGAACACCGATACATAGGTATTGGTAAGCGATCCGAAGCGGAACCACTGGTAGAGACGGTCAACCATCAGGAAGAACGCATACACCGGAGCCGCGATCTTGCTGTAAGCCACCAACCTCCGCCAAAGTTCCCGTCCCCGCACCTGCTCGAACCAAAGCACGAGCAGAAGAAACGCGCCCGCCGCCATAAGATCGAGGCCGGTGGTGAGCCGCGTAAGCAAATTCAATCCGAGCGCGGCACACCCCACGAACAGCGCCCGCTTGTTTCCCGTCCGCAGCCAGTCATACTGAAACGAGAATCCAGCCAGCGTCAGCAGCAGGATGTAATTGTTCTCCATCAGGTTCTGCGTGTAATGCAGGTGCGTCGTGCAGAACATCAGCGCCAGCACGCCCAGCACCGCTTCCCGCACGCTGAAACGAAACTGGCGAAGCAGGCGAAAGCCCACCAGCGCAGTGAGCACATTCAAGAGGATGCTGGTGCTGTAGCTGACCGCAATGCTGCGGACTGCGGGGTCGTCGCCATACTCGGAGAAGATCCGCCAGTGCGCGAGCCACGTGCCCACAAGATCAGCCGGCAGCATCAGTAACGACTGCCCAATGCCATACCAGCTATAGAGCCGGCCTCCGCGGCCGTGCAGGCCGAATTCGGGATACTCATTGGGAAATACTTGTGGCTCGGAAGTCCACAGCCAGTGCGCAGTCTGCAGCCGGTGCGTCGTGTCCGACGTCCCCAACTCGCCCGATTGCACCACGAAAGCCAGCAGCCCTGCCGTGAGGCACAGAAGAACAAGCGGATCGCGCAGCCATCGTCCAAGGCGAGAGGTCATTGCTGGGATGGTAATACATAGGGGTCAGGTGCTAGGTGCTAGGTGCTAGGTGTTAGGTCTAGGTCTTGAATGTTAGGGTCTTGGGCCCGACCTAAGACCTGACACCCAAAGACCTGAGGCCTTACAGACATCAGAGACAAAGCAGGGCCGGTAGCGCTACAATTCCCCCGTCGATCCGACAGCCCAACTCAAACCATCCGATGTACTAGGGCCGAATCCTTTCTGCTGGGCTGCCAAATCCCAATTGGAGAGGTGTTCCATGAAAAAAATCTTGATGGTGCTGATGCTGCTCGCATCCGCAACGCTGTTTGCCCAAACTCCGTTCGACGGAACCTGGATCACGAAGCTGGACACGGCCAAGCTTCCTACCAAACCCGACAAATACACAGTGACCAACAACAAGTATGAATGCCTGACCTGCGTTCCCAAGGTCGAGGTAAAGGCTGACGGAACCGATCAGAAGGTCACGGGGCATCCCTACTACGATACGATTGCGGTTCACGTCGTGGATGCCAGTTCGGTCGAGATCATCGAAAAGAAAGACGGGAAGGTCATGTATACCGACAAGGCGACGGTCTCTTCCGATGGAAAAACCCTGAACGACAAGTTCACGGATACGACCGGGACTCAGCCCGTGACCGGCGAAGTTACATCCATGCGGGTCGGCGAGGGACCGGCTGGCTCGCATGCTATCTCTGGAGCGTGGCGCACCAGCAAGTACAACACTATTTCGGACAACGGCCTTACGGTCACCTATCAAGGTACAGCGGACGGGCTGAAGATGTCGGACCAGAACGGCAACAGCTACGACGCGAAGTTCGACGGGAAAGACTATCCCATCAACGGAGACCCGGGCCACACCCTGGTTTCGCTGAAGCGTGTCGGAAACGACACGATTGAAGAGACCGACAAGCGGGACGGAAAAATCGTCGGGGTCTACCGCATGACGATTTCTTCCGATGGCAAATCGATCCATGCCGACTACAACGACAAGCTGCACGGGACGACCATGTCGTTCACGATGGAAAAGAAGTCGTAGGGCATGGTTTACCTTAAAAATATTACGAAACCGGGTGCTCCACTTCTCGCGTCCTTTTGCGAGAAGTGGAGCTTTTGATCTCGCCGCCCGAGGCGCATCCCAGGCCCAAGCGGCGTACCATAAAAGGTACGCCGAGCCTCTGTCAAATCTACTTTAGTAGACATCCGACGTCCTCGAAAGTAGACATTCCTTCCACAGCCTAACCCCTTGATTCCATGGACACGCCCAAAAGCCACCACGAAGAATCAACAACTTACGCCAAAGATTTTTGTGATTTTGAAATGTTCCAGTTGGAACCTTCGAGCGATTTGTTTCGTTAGGATCTAGAGCAGGTTCCCGCCCCAAAGCGGTAGACTGTATCGGGAAAAATTCATGCCCTCATGCTTATCCTGCGGTACGGACGTTCCGGCAACCGGACGCTTCTGCTCGGCCTGCGGCACGCCCGCCGGCAACTCGGACGACGTGGCAACGCTCGACTTCGCCACGGCAACGTCGCCTCTGCCGCCGCGTCCTGCTTCCGCATCGTCATCGCGGCCCAGTAGCTCCGCCGAATACCAGAGTGAAGGCCGTTTTCTTCCCGGCCGCCTCATCGCCAGCCGTTACCGCATCATTGCCCTGCTTGGAAGAGGCGGCATGGGTGAGGTGTACCGCGCCGACGACCTCACGCTCGGCCAGCCCGTGGCTCTCAAGTTTCTACCTGACGAAGCCGCGCGCGATCGAGGACTGCTGGAGCGTTTTAAGAACGAAGTGCGGATTGCGCGCCGTGTGTCCCATCCAAATGTTTGCCGCGTGTACGACGTGGGAGATGTGGAGGGCCACACCTTCTTCACCATGGAGTACGTCGATGGAGAAGACCTCGCGTCTCTGCTGCGGCGCATCGGCCGCCTGCCGGAAGACAAGGCTCTCGACATCGCGCGCCAGCTCTGCGCCGGATTAGCCGCTGCCCACGCCAAGGGAGTCCTCCACCGCGACCTGAAACCCGCCAACATCATGCTCGATGGGCGCGGGCAGGTGGTCGTCACGGATTTCGGTCTAGCGGGAGTGGCCGAGCAGATTCAGGGCAACGAAATACGCAGCGGAACCCCAGCCTACATGGCGCCTGAACAACTTGCAGGCAAGGAGGTCAGCACGCGCAGTGACATTTATTCTTTGGGGCTTGTGCTCTACGAAGTCTTCACCGGCAAGCGTGCCTTCTCCGAAAAGTCATCTGATCGCGCGAACAGCGGCAGCACGCCAAGCCGGCCATCCTCCGTGGTAAAAGATCTTAACCCGGTTGTGGAGCGCGTCATTCTTCGTTGCCTGGAAAATGAACCATCGGCCAGGCCGGCCAATGTTTTCAGCATGGCCGCCGCTTTGCCCGGTGGAGATCCGCTAGCAGCGGCAATCGCGGCGGGTGAAACGCCATCGCCACAGTTGGTGGCTGCATCGGGCGAGTCGGCCGGGTTACGTCCACGCAGCGCTGTGATCTGCCTCGCCGCAGTGTTGCTGGGCTTGGCACTGGTCACGTATCTCTCCATTCACTACAGCGCTCTGGAAAAGATGGGGCTGGAGCAGACTCCAGAAGTTCTGACCCAGAAGGCTCATGAGATTATCGCGCGCCTTGGGTACGGGGGCCGGCCCACCGACAGCGCCTTTGGTCTCGACTACGACGGCGATTTTCAGGACTATGTAGAGAAAAATGACAAGCCACCCCATTGGGACGCGATACTCGCCGGACGGCCTTCGCTGCTGCAATACTGGTACCGGCAAAGTCCCGATGCTCTGGTGGCGAGCGACTTCCGCGACAACCTGTTGACGCCGGGCATCGTCACGCAGAGCGATCCCCCGACCGTGCTCTCGGGCATGATCAATCTGGTACTCGATCCGCAGGGACGATTGACGTACTTCCAGGCGATCCCGTCACAAAAACAACCGCTGCAAAAAGAAGATGAGAGGAAAGAAGCTGCCGCCGCACCGACTGCACCCGTTGACTGGAACATTCTCTTTACTGCGGCCGGTCTGGATCCCTCGAAGGTACAGCCGGCGCAACCCATATGGACGTCACTCGCTGCATCCGACACGCGCATGGCATGGACTGGAACTTGGCCGGGGACGACACGTCCCCTGCGCGTAGAGGCAGCGGCATTTCAGGGCAGGCCCGTCTTCTTCTCTCTCATCGGCGACTGGACGAAGCCTGAGCGCATGAAGAGCACAGAGAAAAAATCCATCGGAAAGCAAGCGGGAAAAGTTATCAGCCTCATTGTGTTTTCTGCGCTGCTGGTGGCGTCCGTTTTTCTGGCGCGCAGGAACTACCGCCAAGGGAGAGGTGACCGTGCAGGAGCTTTCCGCTTGGCTGCGGTGATGTTTCTGCTCGAAATGGCCTTGTGGTTATGCCGCTGTCACTTTGGGGCCATCGGCGATGGCTTCGGACTTTTTATCATCGCGGTCAGCACCGCACTGTTCGTTTCGGGACTGACCTGGATGCTATATCTGGCAGTGGAGCCCTGGGTGAGGCGGCACTGGCCGACGACCATGATCTCCTGGAGCCGGCTGATCGCGGGGCAAGGGCGCGATCCGCTACTGGGCCGAGATATTCTTTTCGGCGTGCTTCTTGGAGTGGCCTGGATTCTCGTCTTTCAGATTCGTTACATCCCCATGATGCGTATGGGAGCTGCGCCCGCGCTGTTCTCGACCGACGCCTTGATGGGAGGACGCACGGCGCTGGGCGCATGGCTATACCAATGGCCGCAGTCGATTCAAACCACGCTGGTGTTCTTCTTTCTGCTGTTTGGGCTGAAAGTTCTGCTGCGCAAGGAGTGGGTCGCCGGAGTTGCCCTGGTTGCGATCTTCGCGATTCCGCGTGGGCTGAGCAGCACTTACATGGCGGTGGAGATCCCGGCTCAGATTATCGTCTACTCGATTGCAGTGTTGATCGTTCTGCGCTTCGGGTTTGTGCCGCTGGCTTGCGCGGTGTTCACGATCAACCTCTTGGCCAATGTGCCTTTCTCCGCCGACTTTTCCGCGTGGTATATGCCTACATCGATCCTGGCGTTGTTGAGCGTAGTGGCGCTGGCTGGCTGGGGCTTTTATCATTCGCTGGGTGGCGAGCCGATCTGGAGACCGGAGATTGAGTAGCAGTGGCTAGTGGTCAGTTACCAGTACGTTCGGGTTATCCCGACTTTATATTTAGGAGCTCGCTGTGCCTGAATCCTCAACGAACCGCTTCGGTTCATCGGTGCCTGTGTTTCGCGTTAAAGACGTGGACGCCAGCATCGCCTACTACCTCAATGCTCTGGGCTTCGAGCTACGATGGCGTGCGGCCGACGGATTTGCCTGCGTGGCGCGCGATAAGTGCTCCTTCTTCCTGACTAATGACAACCAGAGCCAGCCGCGCATGTGGGTCTGGATCGGCGTGGAGGAAGTCCGCGCACTGCACGCGCAGTACGTGACGTCGGGGGCCAAGATCCGGAATCCTCCGGAGAATTTCGAATGGGCGCTGGAGATGCAGATCGAAGATCTTGACGGCAACGTGCTGCGCATCGGGTCTGATTCAGAGAAGGACCAGCCGCTGGGCGTCTTTCGGGACGCGGACGGAGTTCGCTGGAGACATCTGGGCAACCAGAAGTATGAGCGCGTTGAATAGGAAAAAAATTTGAGACAGAGGACACGGGGGAACACAGGGTAGGACGAAAGCAGTCGCGCCGAAATCCCAGCCGTTGGTGCTGTCCCGCTTACCGGCGTAGAATGCGGCTTCCTTGAGTTTGAATCGAGAACTGAATACGAAAGAGGAGGACGAGAATGAAAATGAAAAAGTCACTATTGGTGGTCGGAGTGGCGGTGGCGCTCATGGCCGCGTGGTCCGTGGGGCGGGTGCAGGGACAGAAAGGGCAGACCGAAAAGGTGGTCTTTGTTTCTGCCGATCATGCGAACTTCATCGCGATGAACCCTAATGTTTCCATGGCTGCGATCTGGGGAGACTCGAACATCGGAGCGCATGCCACGTTCACCAAGTTCGCGCCTGGAACCGACTCGGGAATGCATACTCATACGAACGATGTATGGATCGTGGTCCTGAAGGGGGCTTATTTATACAAGGATGACGCAGGCGAGAAACGCGTCGGCCCTGGCGATTTCTTGCGGGTTCCGGGAGGACACAAGCACTGGAGCGGCGGCGATGCGAAAGAGGGCGCGCTGCTCTATGAAGAATCGTCCGGGAAATTTGATTTGATCCCGGCGAAGTAACGGGGACCGCCAGTTACCTTCGTGCTGGTAATGGCCCGGTCTGGCTATTTACCGATTCGCGGCTTCAGGTTAGTCTTCTGATTGAGCAGCACTTGGGGGAGGGCTGATCAACATACGTCCCATGACTCGAATGAGTCTGGGGCGTTTTGTTTTGGGGTCTATTCCTCATGTCTAGGTGAGCAGGCTATCGCGCCTTGCGCAGCGCGGCGGCTCGTCTCCTTGCGAAGTGCGCTTCCACCTTATTTGTGCGGGATGGCAGGGCGCGGATCACTCAGCTAACACCCGACTGGTTCGGGAGAAGGAAACAGAGAACGCTCCGCCCGGCCTATTTCAGGTGCTTGCCACTGGACCTGCCGATGTTTCCGTCCATCTTGAAAATGAATTCGTGGCGCGACTGGGGGATCGACTCCTGATGTGGCAGAATCTGAAGGTGCTCGATTTCAGCAAGAGCTTCAGGCATCTCTCCAAGAAGAGCTCCTGAAACTGGTCCGCATCTTCCTGTCTCCGCGCCGCATCTAAACCTTGACAACATTCCACTCAGGTCTTAGCATGGGGTTGTTGGCAATCATAAGCACATTGATTACAAAGCACTTATTTGATTCAAAAGTAAGTAGAGGAGGCTGTTATGGCCAAGATTATCGGGATTGACCTTGGAACCACCAATTCTTGCGTGGCGGTGATGGAGGGCGGCGAGCCCAAAGTGATCGCTAATGAAGAAGGAGGGCGGACTACTCCGTCCGTGGTTGGGTTTACCAAGACTGGTGAACGGTTGGTGGGGCAGGTTGCGAAGCGGCAGGCGATCACCAATCCGGAGAACACGGTTTATTCGATCAAGCGCTTTATGGGGCGGCGCTTCAACGAAGTTACGGAAGAGATCAAGATGGTGCCCTATAAGGTCGTGCAGTCGGGCGACCATGTTGCCGTACTGGCGCAGGGCAAGGAGTACACGCCTCCGCAGATTTCGGCGCTGATTTTGCAGAAGCTGAAGAAGGCGGCAGAAGACTATCTCGGCGAGAAAGTGACCGAGGCGGTCATCACGGTGCCGGCTTACTTTAACGACGCGCAGCGGCAGGCCACGAAAGATGCCGGGCAGATTGCCGGGCTCGAAGTGAAGAGGATTATCAATGAGCCTACGGCGGCGGCTTTGGCCTATGGGCTCGACAAAACTAAGGACGAGATGATCGCCGTGTACGACTTTGGCGGCGGAACTTTTGACATCTCGGTGCTGGAAGTCGGCGAGGGCGTGATTGAAGTCAAGGCTACCAATGGCGACACGCACTTGGGCGGCGACAATCTGGATCAGCGGATCGTTGACTGGCTGATCGATGAGTTCAAGAAGGATGAAGGGCTCGACCTCCGCGGCAAGGGCAACGAAATGGCTTTGCAGCGGCTGCGCGACGCAGCCGAGCGGGCGAAGATTGAGCTTTCTACCACGATGGAGACCGAGATCAATCTGCCGTTCATTACGGCGGACGCTAGCGGTCCGAAGCATCTAGTGAAGAAGCTGACGCGGGCGAAGCTCGAAGGGATGGTGGAAGACATCATTCAGCGGTCGGTTGGTCCCTGCAAGCAGTGCATGAAAGATGCGGGCGTGGATGCTACGAAGATCAACGAAGTCGTGCTGGTCGGCGGGCAGACTCGTATGCCACGGATTCAGGCGCTGGTGAAGGAACTTTTTGGCAAGGAAGGCCACAAGGGAGTTAACCCTGACGAAGTCGTAGCAATAGGGGCGGCCATTCAGGGTGGCGTGCTCGGCGGCGAAGTGAAAGATCTGCTGCTGCTGGACGTGACTCCGTTGTCGCTGGCGATTGAAACGCTGGGCGGCGTGGCTACGCCGATGATCCCGCGGAACACGACGATTCCGACCAAGAAGACGGAAACATTTTCGACCGCGGCGGACAATCAGACCTCGGTTGAGGTGCATGTGCTGCAAGGGGAGCGTCCGATGGCGGCGCAGAACCGGACTCTGGGCAAGTTCCACTTGACCGGGATTCCTACGGCTCCGCGCGGCGTGCCGCAGATTGAGGTGACGTTCGACATTGACGCCAACGGCATCCTGAACGTGACCGCGAAAGATACGGCCACGCAGAAGGACCAGAAGATTACGATTACGTCGTCTTCCGGACTGTCGAAGGAAGAAGTGGAGAACATGGCCAAGGAAGCTACTGCGCATGCGGCTGAGGACAAGGCGCAGCGCGATGCGATCGAGGCCAAGAACCAGCTCGACAGCATGGTTTACAACGTCGAGAAGATGCTGCGCGATTCGGGAGACAAGATCTCGGGCTCCGATCGTGGAGACGTGGAGAATGCCGTGGCCGATGCCAAGAAGGCTCTGGAATCCGGCGACAAGGCGCAGATGGACAAGGCTCGCGAGGGCCTGACCAAGGCTTCGCACAAGCTGGCCGAAGAAATGTACAAGGCGGCGCAGGCGAAGGCTCCGGCGGGCGGGCCGGGCGGTGCTGCTCCGACGGACGGAGCTGGAGCGGGCGCGGGCAGTAATGGTGGCGGTCAGAAGAAAGACGAAGGCGTGATCGACGCTGAGTACGTGGACGTGGAAGACAAGAAGTGACGGCGATTTGCGGGCGTGAGCGAAGCGTGAGCCTGCAGCCGTCATCCCGAGCATAGCGAGCGATCTGACAGCTGCTGGCTTCTAGCTTGAACGGGTGGCGCGGGCTTTTGCCCGCGTCATCATGTTTGTGCGGAATACATTGTACCGATCTTTAGGTTTACGGATCTTGGGAGATATATAAAATGGATTTCCAGGTGAATGATCAGACTTATTTTCTGAGCCTTGCGGAGGACGACAAGCGCTGGGAGGTGTGTGTCTCCACGCCTTCGGGTGCGCTGTCGATTCCGGTTTACGTGGACGCCCCGGAGGCCGGGCCGCTGGTCGTGTTACAAGAGGAGAAGCACCGGTTGCCGAACTAGGACATCGAGGGCGAGCAGCACTGATCGTGATCAATGGCCACGACCCCCAAAAAAGATTATTACGAAATCCTCGGCGTGAAGAAGTCTGCCTCGGCGGAGGACATTCGCAAGGCGTTTCGCAAGCTGGCGCGCAAGTACCATCCTGACGTGAATCCCGGAGATAAGTCTGCGGAGGAGAAGTTCAAGACTCTCTCCGAAGCTAACGAAGTTCTCAGCGATCCCAAGAAGCGCAAAATCTACGACCAGGTCGGGTTCTATTCCGACAACATTGACCCGGCGACGGCGGAAGCTTACGCGCGCGCGGGCAGCAGCGGGGGCGGGGGATCTACGGGAGGATTTTCCGGCGGCGGTTCGGGGCAAGCCGGCGGCCAGGGCGTTCCGTTTGATTTCAGCGGGTTCGACTTCTCGGATCTTGCCGATAGCGCGGGTCGAAGCCGACGAAGCGGGGGGGGCGGCGGGTTCCGCGACATCTTCTCGGGAATCTTCGGCGGAGGGCGCGGCGCCGCGCCCACTGAGACTGGGCCCGAAGCCGGCGCTGACCTGGAATATCAGGTCAACGTGCCGTTCTGGACGGCCATCCGCGGCGGTGTGATGCGGCTTAACATCTCGCGCCAGGACGCTTGCGCCGATTGCCACGGGCAGGGTTACACCGAAGCGCCGGGCAAATGTCCGGAGTGCGAAGGAACTGGTCAAGTCACTCAGACCGGTGGGCGCATGAAGTTCAACGTGCCATGCCCACGCTGCGAGGGAACCGGCAAGAACATTTCGACCTGCGCCACCTGTCACGGTGAGGGCACGGTCAGCCGGACCGAGCCTCTGGAGGTTCGCATCAAGGCCGGCACGCGCGATGGGCAGCGGATCCGGCTGGCCGGCAAAGGCAACGCCGGGCCTCACGGCGGCGCGGCTGGCGACTTGTACGTGATCATTCGCACCGGGGAGCATCCCATTTTTCGGCGCGATGGAGACGACATCTATCTTAATGTCCCGGTCAGCGCGACTGAAGCGGCATTGGGGGCCAAGATTGAAGTTCCTACCATCGATGGGCGGGCGTTGCTGAAGATTCCTCCGGGGACGCAATCGGGACAGAAGCTGCGCTTGCGCGAGAAGGGCGTGCCTTCCGCTACCAAGGACGGAGTACGCGGGGATGAGATTGTCGAGATCACCGTGACCGTTCCCATGCCTCGGGACGAGAGGACGAAAGAACTGCTGCGCGAGTTGGCCAAGCTGAATCCGGAAGACCCGCGGGAAGAGTTGTGGAAGAAGGTTTGATGAACCGGTTCCTATTTGTATGCTTCGGAATCTGCTTGGCCTCTGCCGTGGGCTGCAATGATGACCTTTGCGGCAATCAAGTTCTTCAAGAACTAACGTCGCCGGGGGTGCCTACCACGCTCTGGTCTTCGAAAGAGACTGCGGTGCCACGACAGGGTTTAGCACGCAGGTTTCGATATTACCTGCCAACAAGAGACTCAAGAACGAGGCTGGAAACATTTTCGCAGGCGGGGGGGGACCGGAAGGGCATTCCGCTGGACTCTCACGGAGCCATGCACCCTACCGCAGCCCAAGTCTTCCAGAAGGTATCCGACTATCAGGGGTTGCACGTCACTTACGTCGCTGACTAAAGCCCGGCCGAAGCCGGACCTTTTTTTCAATCCTACCTTCTTAACTTCTTCTACTTCTTCGGCGTTGGGTCGTCCGCCGGGTTGATGTAGTTGAACTTGGCCGGCGACTGCCCGTGGATCTGGATGACGGTCTCTCCGGAAGCGGCGGCGTAGTGGTGCACGCTCGGATCCAGATAGGCGAAGCTGCCTGCCCCGAAGCTCATCATCTTGCTGGCGTCGAACTGATCCCCCATACCGACCTTGAGGGTGCCCGAGATTACGGTGACGTTTTCACGGTAGGGATGAGTGTGAGGAGCAACTTTGTATCCGTCAGGCATCTTGAGACGGATGGTGTAATCGCCGGAGGAAGCCATGGGGTCGCCTTCGAGAACGGCGAGTTGCGCGCCCGGAGGCAGGAATGGCGGGGCTGGACCGAACTTCACCTGGTCGGGTGTGAAGGCGTTTTGCGCCTGGGACGGCTGCGCTGCGAACATTGCAATCGCAACCGCAAATAGAGCGACAGCGAGAAACGGTAGTTTCATCGAGAACCTCCTGACCAATCGCCGAATGATAGGCCACTGCAGTCCGCGCTCGCAACAGTTTTTTCTGGCTTCCGGAGGCGCCCTGGTGAAGCGTCGATGCAGGCTTGGCGGGTTTTCATGTCCGTTACCTCCGTACCATTATCCTGACAGAACTTTTCGAGAAGAACTTCACATTTTTCTTGCATCTGTGGAAAAATCCCGTAATCTCTAACGTGCGAACTAACTCCAGCGCGATTTCTGGAATCTAACCAAACCGGAAAGCTCGTGCAGGTTCTTTTAAAAACGGCCAGCCTGCCGCGGAGTAGCTGAGAGTGAGTCGCCTGAGGAGGAATACATCGAAATTGGCAACAGCTAGCGCCCCGCAACAAATAGAGAACCCCCAGCCTCTCGCCGCCGTTCCTAATAAGGCTCCCAACCGGAGAAAATTCGTCCGCCTCACCTTGTGGCCTCTGGTCGCCGCCACCTTCTTTATGGTGTCGGGGGGAACCTATGGCACGGAAGACATCGTGCACGGCGCCGGCTACGGACGTGCGATTCTGATCCTGCTGCTCACGCCGCTGCTCTGGAGCCTGCCTACGGCCTTCATGATCGGCGAGCTATCGAGCGCGCTGCCCTACGAAGGCGGCTACTATGCCTGGGTGCGCCGCGCCATGGGAAACTTCTGGGGATTTCAGGAAGCCTGGCTCTCGCTGGTAGCGTCCATCTTCGACATGGCGATTTATCCCACGCTGTTCGTCGCCTACCTGACCCGCATGTTCCCGTACTTCCAGCAGGGCAATCGCGGATGGTGGGTAGCGCTGGCGGTGGTAATTGCGTGTGCCGTGCTGAATATTGCGGGCGTGAAAGTGGTTTCGCTGACTTCTCTGTGGCTGTTTTTTGCATTGTCGGCACCGTTTGTGGCGATCGTGCTGATCGCGCCATTCAAGATTGGCGCACTGGCGAATGCCGTGACCAAGCCAACCACTTCAAGCGTCGACATTCTCGGCGGTCTCTTGATCTGCATGTGGAACTACATGGGATGGGACAACGCCTCGACCATTGCCACAGAAGTCGAGAAACCGCAGCGGACCTATCCGCGAGCCATGCTGGTTGCGGTCGCGATTGTGGCCTTGAGCTATGTGCTTCCCTTCGCCGCCATGTGGATGACCGGACTCACTGCCACCGCGTGGGAAACTGGATCATGGGCAGACATCGCCGGTTTGCTGGGTGGACCCCTGCTCCGCATCGGCGTGGTCCTCGGAGGTGTGATCAGCGCCTTCGGCATGTTCAACGCGCTGGTGATGAGCTATTCGCGGCTGCCGCTGGCCATGGCGCAGGACGGCATGCTGCCCGGAATTTTTGCCAAGCTGCAGAAGAAGTCGCGCGCGCCCTGGGTTGCGATTATCGCCCTGGCGATTGGATGGGCGATGTGTCTTGGCCTGGGCTTCGCCCGGTTGGTGACGCTCGACATTCTGCTTTACGGTTTCAGCCTGCTGCTCGAGTTCGTGGCTCTGGCTGTGCTGCGCTTCCGCGAGCCGGATTTGCCGCGTCCGTTCCGTGTTCCCGGCGGATTGTTTGGGGCGATCGCGATCGGCATCCCACCCATGCTGTTGCTGGGCTTCTCCATCATTCGCAGCGAGCATGAGCAAATATGGAACATGAGCTCGTTCGCCTTCGGCATGATTCTGATCGCGGCGGGCTTTATAGCCTACGCGGTAAATCATGCTCTCAAGCCGCAGGGATGGACCGCAGCGCAGCAGAAGGCCGAACCAGCGGCCTAGCAGATAAATTGGCCACGGATTTACGCGGATGGACACGGATATAGCTTTCCTAATCCGTGGGAATCTGTGATGATCCGTGGCCAACGTGTTTTTGTTGTAAATTGGTAACAGTTCTCGGCAGATGAACAAGCGTAAATCCAAAGGCGCATACATGATCTCGGCCGTGGCCGAGATGTATGGCATCCATCCTCAGACTCTGCGCCTTTACGAGCGAGAGGGGCTGCTCAAGCCGTCGCGCACCGAGGGGAACACTCGTCTTTACACGGACGAGGACTTGCAGCGTCTGGAGTTCATCCTGTCCCTGGCGCGCGACTTGGGTGTAAACATCAGCGGCATGGCGATCATCCTGCAAATGCGCGAGCGCATGGAAGAGATGCAACGCCAGATTCAGGAGTTCGTGCAGTACATCCAGCAGGAAGTGCTCACCCGTGCGAATGCAGCAACAGATCCGGCGAAGGGCGCGATCGTGCCCGTGAGAAGGCCGTTGGTTGTGCCAGCGGTGCAGTCGGGGAAAAAACGCTAGTTCCCTGCCAACATTTTCATTCTGTCATCGTGAGCGAAGTAGGTGGTGAGCGCAGCGAAGCAGCTACGCAGTCGAAGGATCCCTATACCCACTACACCCCTTGCGATCATAGGGATGCTTCGACTCCGTGAGATGGTTCGCTTCTCGATCCATCTCACTCCGCTCAGCAGGACAAGCGCCTTGGACTCTCAAGCCGCAGTATCATGAAAACATACTCCCATGCTCCCCTTCAAACTCATCTACAGCGACGGCTACTACCTGCCCCTAGGCGCGCACGTTTTCCCCGCCGAGAAATATCGGCGAATCCGTGATCGTCTGCTCCAGACCGGAGGCGCGGAGGCTGGCGACTTTCTGGAACCCCAACCGGCCTCCGATCAGGACATTCTGCTCGTCCACACGCCGGAGTATGTGCACAAGCTTAAGACGGACACACTCAGCCCGCGCGAACAGATGGAACTTGAAGTTCCATTTTCGTCTGAGTTGGGGAAGGCATTCTGGCTGGCGGCCGGGGGATCGATTCTAGCGGCGCAGCACGCTTTAGCCGACCGCGTCTCGGTCAACATCGGCGGCGGATTTCATCATGCCTTTCCCGACCACGGCGAAGGCTTCTGCATGATTCACGATGTGGCCGTAGCCATTCGGCGACTGCAGCGCGATGGTAAGATCAACGCGGCGATGACGGTGGATTGCGATGTGCACCAGGGCAACGGTACGGCGGCGATTTTTGCCGGAACGCGAACTGGGAGTGAGCCGCTGCCTTCGGCAGGACCTTTGACGCTGACCACCTCTTCTCGAAGCTCTGGCGCTCGACTGGCGACGCCTCCGGGCAAAATACGCGGAGCGCGCGCCGGAGACGTCTTCACCATCTCGCTGCACCAGCACAATAACTATCCAGCAGTGAAGCCGCCGTCATCCATTGACGTAGACCTGCCCGACGGCACCGGCGACGACGATTACCTCGCATGGCTCGACAACGCTCTCAGCTCCGGCCTACGGCAGTTCGAGCCTGATCTGCTGTGTTACATCGCTGGCGCCGATCCGTACCGCGAAGATCAACTCGGCGGCCTTTCTCTGACCATCGAAGGATTGAAGAAGCGCGACGAACTCGTTTTCCGCGTGGCCCGCGCCCGCGACATTCCTGTGATGGTGACTTTCGCCGGAGGCTATGCGCGAAATGTGGAGGATACCGTAACCATTCATAGCAACACGGCGATCGCAGCCAAAGAAGTGTTCACAGCAAAGAACTGAGAACCCTGCAAAAAATATACTCGATGGAATGATCGTCAGCCCGTCGGACCTTTCGCACAAAGACCTTTACAGCATCTTGCTCAATTCCGTGGCGCCGCGTCCCATTGGCTGGGTGTCGACCGTAAGCGCATCGGGACAATCCAATCTTGCGCCCTTTTCTTTTTTTAATTGCGTCTGCGTCGATCCTCCGTTGCTGGCATTTGCGCCCGGACTTCGGCAACCAAAACAGGCTGATGCCAGCCGTGGAGAGGCTAAAGACACATTGCGCAATATTCGCGAGACCAAAGAGTTTGTGGTCAACATCGTCACCTATCAACTGGCTGAGGCGATGAACATAACGAGTGGGGAGTACGACGCATCGGTAAACGAATTCGAGTTGGCGAATCTTACTGCGCAAGCATCGAAAGTTGTGCGTCCGCCGCGGGTTGCCGAGTCTCCGGTCAGCTTCGAGTGCAAACTTCATCAGATTCTCGACTTTTCCACCGCGCCCACCAGCGGCAGCCTTGTAATCGGTGGGATTGTCTCGATTCACATCAACGACGCGAATCTCAAGGATGGCAAGTTAGATCGTAACTCGCTCGACCTGATCGGACGCCTGGGCAGTCTGCAATACACGAGGACGACTGAGCGATTCGAGATGGTGCGTCCGAAGGTCGGGTAGGTGGCGAGCTGTAACACGGACCCAGTGCCGAAGGCACGGCATCATGAGGGACCGAGTGCGGTCCCGCACTGATAAAATGGAATCCGAATCCTTATGTTCGAGAATCTACAGGAAAAACTCCAGCGCGCGTTCAAGTCCCTTCGTGGCCAAGCCCGGCTCACCGAGGAAAACATAGGCGAGGCCCTGCGTGAAATTCGCCTCGCGCTGATCGAAGCCGACGTCAACTTCAAAGTGGTCAAAGAGCTGATTGACCGCATCCAGGCCAAGGCTGTGGGCCAGGAAGTGTTGACCGCGCTTTCCCCCGGCGAGCAGGTCATCAAAATTGTCCGCGACGAACTGGTCGAGACCCTCGGCAAAGACACCGCGCGCGTAAAGTTCGCATCGCAGCCGCCAACGGTCGTGCTCATGGCTGGACTGCAAGGCTCGGGAAAGACTACGACTTCGGGCAAGCTCGCGAATTGGTTCAAAGCGGGCGGACATCGTCCGCTGCTCGTTTCGGTGGACGTATATCGTCCCGCGGCGCGCGAGCAGTTGAAAGTTGTGGCGCAGGCCGTCAAGGCGCAGATCTACGAAGGCGAAGTGGGCGAGGCGACAACTCCCGCTCAGCTCACGCAAGCAGTCGAGCGGTTGGTGAAAGAAGCTCGCCGAGAAGCTATCGTTTCCGGCTGCGACGTGCTGATCGTCGACACCGCCGGCCGTCTACACATTGACGACGAACTGATGAACGAGATGCAGTCGCTGAAGAAGCTGCTGAATCCATCGGAGATGTTGTTCGTCGCTGACGCCATGACCGGGCAGGACGCCGTGCGCTCCGCCGACGAGTTCCACAAGAAACTTTCGCTCACCGGCGTCATCCTCACAAAAATGGATGGCGACGCCCGCGGCGGCGCGGCGCTTTCCATCCGTCAGGTTACGGGACAGCCCATCAAGTTCATCGGTGTAGGCGAGAAGTACGATGCGCTCGAGCCGTTTCATCCCGACCGCATCGTGTCGCGCATTCTCGGCATGGGCGACATTCTCTCGCTGATCGAGCGCGCCGAATCGCAGATCGACAAGAAGAAGGCGCAGGAGATGGCCACCAAAGCCCTCACCGGCGACGGCTTCTCGCTCGAAGACTTTCGCGACCAGTTGCGCCAAGTGAAAAAGATGGGCTCGATCAAAAGCCTGATTGGCATGATGCCGAGCATCGGCCCGTTCTCCGGCCTGCAAAAGGCTGCCGACAATGTGGACGAAAAACAGATCAACCGCATCGAGGCCATCATCAACTCGATGACCGCCCACGAACGCAATCATCACGAAGTAATCAACGGCAACCGCCGCAAACGAATCTCGCGCGGCTCCGGCACCACGGTGCAGGAAGTGAATAACCTGCTTCGCCAATACGCGCAGATGAAGAAGATGTTCAAGCAGATGGGCAAACCCAGCTTCGCGCGCAGGATGGCCGGGATGAAACTACCGGGAATGTAAAAGCAGTGGTCAGTGGCCAGTATTAATCTGCCGTCGCTGTAGTCTGACCACTGACCACTAATCACTGGCTTTATGAAATGGCGCTCCCTCGAAGAGTCGGTTCCTGGCGCGGACATTCGTCCCCTGCACGAGATTTTTGCCGAGCGCAAAAAACTCATTGCGAAATACGTTCCGGCAGAAACTCAGGCGATTCATGCCCGGGCCGTCACGGCGCTAAAGGAACAACGCTTATCCCCGAATATTCTGCCGGTCGGCGCAAAGATTCCAGAGTTCCAGCTTCGCGATCATGACAGCAAGAGCGTCTCTTCCTCCGACTTGCTCGCGAAGGGACGCCTCGTGCTCTGTTTCATCCGCGGACGCTGGTGCCCGTTCTGCGTCGGTCAGATGGAGGCGATGAACCTCATCCTGCCAGAGATCGAGCAGGCAGGCGCGACGTTCGCCGCTGTTTCTCCTCAAACCGTGCAGCAATCGTTCTTCATGCGCGACCAGCACAAGCTGCGCTTCCCGCTGCTCTCCGACGCCGGCAATAAAGTTGCACGGCAGTTCGGCCTCGCCTGCCGCATCCCCGATGAACAAAAAACGGTCTATCAACGCGCGTTCGTCAACCTGCCCTTCGTGAACGGAGACGACAGTTGGGAGCTGCCGATTCCCGCGACCTACATCATCGGCCGCGAGGGCATGGTGCTCTGCGCCTCCGCGGACGAGGATTATGCGGAGCGCCCCGAACCGGTGGAGATCGCGCGTTTCCTGACCACCTAGTCTGGAGCTGCAGGCACGCGGGCGGAGCTCCCGCGCCACGCCTCGGCTTCCGTTACACTGAATAGTTCGTCACTGGCCACTAACCACTGGCCCCTGACCACTGCTCTTATGAACTATATCTACGGAATTAACGCGGTCACCGAGGCGCTCAAGGCCCGGGGACGAGCCTTCCAATGGGTCGGCATGGCGAAGGAACGGAACGACATCCGCATGCAACGGATGATCGAAGACTGCCGCCGACTCCAAGTGCCCGTGCGTTTCCTCACGCGCGTAGAACTCGACCGCATGGCCGGCAACGCCGCGCATCAGGGAGTGGTGGCCGTCACCTCGGCCAAGCAGTACAGCGACCTCGACGATGTTGTAGGCGCAAAACGCGGGCGCTATTCCTTCGTCATCGTACTTGACGGTGTAGAGGATCCGCACAACCTGGGCGCGCTTCTACGTACCGCTGATGCTGCCGGGGCCGACGGCGTGGTCATCCCAGAACGCCGCGCCGCTCCGGTAACTGGAACGGTCACAAAAGCTTCGGCTGGAGCCAGTGAACATTTGCCGATCGCGAAGGTGACGAACATCGCCCGCACCGTGGAAGACTTGAAGGAGCGCAACATCTGGACGGTTGGGCTTGACGAGCGCGGGCCGCAGACTTACGACGCACTCGACTACAACATGGATTGCGCGCTGGTTCTGGGAGCCGAGGGCAAGGGTCTGCACGATCTGGTGAAGAAGAAGTGCGATTTTCTGGTCTCGATTCCGATGCTGGGAAAGATGCCTTCATTGAATGTCTCGGTCGCCGGAGCGGTTGTCATGTATGAAATTGTGCGGCAGAGACGAGCGCAAAGCCGGTCGCAAGAGAAGGACGTGTCTTCGGGTGCGAAATGAAGTTGTTCACCCTGCGGCTCGTTCTATTGGTTATTGTCTGCGTCCGTCTGGTGAATGCACTTTCCCTTGACCGCGAAGCTTTTACCTTCACTTACTATGACCTCAATGTCCGCGTAGAGTCCGGGCAGCAGCGTCTTGGCGTTCGCGGCAAAATTACTCTGCGCAACGATTCGGCAAACCCGCAGAAGATTGCCGTGCTGCAGATTTCCTCTTCGCTCGATTGGCGATCGATCAAGGCTGGCGGCAAGCAACTGCAATTCGTCTCGCAACCCTTCACCTCCGACATCGATCACACCGGGGCGCTCTCGGAAGCGATCGTCACCTTGCCGGAAGCGGTCGCGCCGAAAGGTACCATCGATCTCGAGATTGCCTACGAAGGCGTGATCTTGCTCGATGCGACACGCCTCACGCGGATCGGCGCGCCAGAAGCCGCCGCCTTCAGTTCCGACTGGGACCAGATCAGTGCGAAATTCACCGCCGTGCGCGGAGCGGGAAATGTTGCTTGGTACCCCATCGCCACTGAAGCAGTTGACCTCTCCGACCCACACACCTTGGTCGATTTGGTCGGTAGATTGAAGGCGCGAGAGTCAGCCTCGAAGATGCATTTCCACATTGAGGAGACCGGCGAAGGCGAACCGCCGCAGATTCTCGTCAGCGGTGCCATGTGCGCGGTCACGACGTCCGAACAAATGGGTCTGGCTCATCTCCTAGTGACGGATTGCGCGCCCATGCCGTTGGGACCAATCGTCCCGATGTTGGTCATTGCCCACTACGAAGTTCTGGAACGGCCGGACATCATAGTCCGCTACTTTCACGGTCATGATGCTGCAGCAACAAGTTACGCGGACGCGGTCGAGCAAGCAGTCCCCTTCGTCGTCGAATGGTTTGGGGCGTTGCGAAGCAAAGCGGAGACGACCGAACTCGCTGATCCGAACGCTACTCCCGTGGAAAGCGGCGCGTTCTTGCTCACCCCACTCACCAGCGCCGACCCCAAGGTGGCAGCGCTTGCGACTGCCCACCAACTCGCCCACGCGGCCTTTTTCTCGCATCGCCCATGGATCAGCGAGGGTCTCGCCCACTTCGCACAGGTACTTTATCTGGAGCACGTGAGTGGACGTCAAGCCGCGCTCGACTACATGGCATTGCACCGCTCCGCACTCAACGCGGCTGAGAGCGACAAGCAAAAGCAGGCAACCGCACCCCGATCCGAAGATGAAGTGAACAGGTCTCTGGTCAATACATACGACGAAGAACTTTATCGCAGTAGAGCGATGTGTGTCTGGTGGATGCTGCGCGACATGGTTGGCGATCAGGCTCTAAAGAAAGCTTTGGCATCGTATCGTCCGGAGCAGGACACAGAACCTTCTTACATGCAACACCTGATTCAGGCGCAGACCCAGCGTGATCTGGGGTGGTTCTTCGACGACTGGGTTTACCGAGACCGCGGCCTGCCTGACTTCAAAGTGGCGTCTGCATTTACGCACCAGACATCACCGGACAATTACCTGCTCACGATCGCAGTGGACAACCTGGGCGCTGCGGGAGCCGAAGTTCCAGTCACGGTAAGGTTTGCCAGCGGAGTAGTTACCAAAAAGCTTGTGGTGCGCGGCAAGAGCAACGCCGTGATTCGCCTGGAGGTTCCGAAACCACCGGAAGAAATCGTAGTCAACGACGACAGCGTCCCCGAGAGCGACACGACGAATAATGTGTTCAAAGTTGAGGGCGAAGCCGCGAAGTGATTGGAGAATCGGTGGCCAGTGATCAGTGATCAGTGATCGGTGATCAATAAAGTCTTACTGGCCACTAGTCACTGACCACCGACCACTTGCTTCGTGAAGTTTGCGAGCGCCTCAAGTTTAGCCGCGGCCGCGCCGGAATCGATCGACTGCGCAGCCAGAGGCATAGCCTCTACCAGGTAATCCGCACGACCCGCCGCCACCAGGGCGGCTGCCGAGTTCAACAAAACCACGTCGCGGCGCGGAGATTTCTTTCCACTTAGAACTTCGCGAACAATAGCTGCATTCTCGGCCGCATCGCCGCCGGCGATGTCGGCGAGCGTGCCCCGCTTCATGCCGAACTCTTCTGGATCAACCTCATACGTCCGCACCGATCCGCCGCGAGCTTCGGCCACGCGGGTCGGTCCGGTGATGGTGATCTCGTCGAGACCGTCGAGGCCGTGCACTATGAGCGCGCGATGCAGGCCCAGCATGCTGAGCGCCTCGGCCAGCTTTTCGACCATGTCGAGCGCGTACACGCCCACGACCTGCCCCGAAGCGTGGGCAGGATTGGTCAGCGGGCCGAGCAGATTGAACATGGTGCGCAGGCGCAACTCACGGCGCACCTTCTGCACCTGCTTCATCGAGGAGTGCAGATCGGGCGCATACAGGAAACAAATTCCGATTTCGCGCAGGCACTGCGCGGCGCTCTCTGGAGTGAGTTGGATTTTCACACCCAGCGCCTCCATCACGTCTGCCGACCCGCATTTCGAGCTGATGCTACGATTGCCGTGTTTGGCAACGCGCACGCCCGCTCCCGCGGTTACGAATGCTGTGGCCGTCGAAATGTTGAAGGTGCCGCACGCATCGCCGCCGGTGCCGCTGGTGTCCACAAGCGCGTCACGGCCAGTGCCGCTGACGTAGAGGCCGCCGAATTCGGAGTTCGTCGCAGCTTCTCTGCTCGCAGACCAGGCGGGCAAGGGCGTTGCCGCCGCGCGAATCGCTTCCGCGAAGCCGACGATCTCTTCGACAGTCTCGCCTTTCATGCGCAAAGCCACGAGCAGGGCCGCGATCTGCGCGTCGGTGCAGTTTCCGGCAAGCACTTCCGCCATCATTTCACGCGCTTCCGCGCGCGGCAGGGATTCACCTTGATGGGTAATGCGATGGAGAGCGTCGAGGATCATCTCACTCGGAATTGTAAGGGATAAACCGCTCTGCGCGATCAAACGAGTCAAGCAGTTAGGTGTTCACAGCTGGGCCATTTAGTCTGGGAAGGAAGTACTCGCGCCAAGCCTCGGGTAGTGCCTCCGTGGCAATCGCTTTCTGCAACAGATCGAGATTGTATTTCTCGCGAACGAACAGCCGGTTCATTTCGGCGATGGTAATGCCGTTTCCCGCTCGAGAGATGAGTTCGAGAGAGTCTCCCACTCCGATCTCGCCTTCACGTTCCACAGACAAATAAAACCCGCTGCGTCCACTGACCAGGAATCGCTCCACAATGTCATCCCGCTGAAACTTGGCCGCGAGCTTGTAACAAGGCATTCGCGGCTGACGGACCATAACGGTCGCCGAACCGATTCGAAAGAGGTCGCCCACATGAAACTCGTCTTCGCCAACGCCTTCCGTTGTACAATTCTCGCCGAACATGCTCCAGGGCAAGTCCATCTCGGGCAGTTCCCTCCGCCAGCATCCATAATGCTCGGATGGGTAGGCGTAGACCGCCTTATTGGGTCCGCCGTGAACACTGAGATCGGCCTGCCGGTCGCCATCCAGGTTCAGCGTGCGCAGCGCGACGCGGCCCGACACCGATTTCTTGAAAATGCCGGTGTTGATGGTTGCTCCGTTATAGACCGTCAGACGCGGCTCTCCGACGTTCAGCGAAATTACTTTCACGTGTCGTATCCTCGCTCCACCCGGAATCCTATTCCAGTCACCCTTGTTTCTTTGGCACTTAGATGTACAGTACATCGAAAGGACCCTCGACGTTCTGTTTGCCCTAATCAGCCGCCCTTCTATAAAATTAGGGGTTTGCTGCCCGCAGTCGATAGCCGCAAGCAGGTTCCTTCCGACTTCTTAGCTGACGAGCAATTATGAAAATCCACGAGTACCAGGGCAAAGCGATTCTTAAGAAGTATGGCGTGACCGTGCCGCGTGGGACGATGGCGACCTCCCGCGAAGAAGCCGAAGCCGCCGCCAGAGAACTGCTCAGCTCGGGCGCGACCGGAGTCGTGGTCAAGGCTCAAATTCACGCGGGCGGCCGCGGCAAGGGCGGAGGCGTAAAGATTGCCAAGTCAGTCAGCGAGGCGGGAGATCTCGCCGAAAAGATGCTGGGCATGAAGTTGGTCACGCACCAGACTGGCCCCGAAGGCCGCATCGTTCGCAGGTTGCTGATCGAAGAAACCCTGCCCATCGAGAAAGAATTGTATCTGGGAATTCTGGTGGACCGGGCCGAAGGCAAGCCGGTGTTCATGGCTTCGGCTGCCGGTGGAATGGAGATCGAGCAGATGGCCGCCGAGAATCCCGATGCGATTTTGAAACAGCATATTGATCCCGGCATGGGCCTGGAAGCGTTTCAGGCGCGCAAGATGGCCTTCACACTCGGACTCAGCCCCAAGCAAATTAATCCCGCAGTGCAGTTTCTTTCGAATCTCTACCGGGCGTTTCTCGACACGGACGCATCCCTCGTCGAAATCAATCCGTTTATCACCACCACCGACGGCCGGCTGTTCGCGCTCGACGCTAAGATGACCTTCGACGATAATGCGCTGTTCCGCCATCCCGATATCCGCGAACTGCGCGACATTACAGAAGAAGATCCCCTCGAGGTCGAGGCCTCGAAGTACAGCCTGAACTACATCAAGCTCGATGGCAGCGTGGGTTGCATGGTGAACGGCGCGGGGCTCGCCATGGCCACGATGGATATCATCAAGTACGCCGGCGGCATGCCCGCGAACTTTCTCGATGTAGGCGGCGGCGCGAATGCCGAGCAAGTCGCGCACGCGTTTGAAATTTTACTCAGTGACAAGAGCGTGAAAGCGGTCCTGATCAACATTTTTGGGGGCATCCTGCGCGTCGATACATTGGCGACTGGCGTGGTAGAAGCGGCGAAGAAGACTAACATCAAGCTTCCCGTGGTGCTGCGGCTCGAAGGCACGAATGTAGTCGAAGGCAAGAAGATCCTGATGGAATCCGGACTCAACTTCGTGGTGAGCGACACCATGAAAGATGCGGCCGACAAAGTAGTAGCAGCGGCACGCGGGGCTTAAGAGTAGACGCAGTGAGGAATCATTCTAATGTCAATCCTGGTTGATAAGAAAACGCGCTTGATCGTGCAAGGCCTGACCGGACGCGAAGGCACCTTCCATGCCAAAGCGTGCGCGGCATATGGAACACAGGTGATGGGCGGAGTGACGCCGGGTAAAGGTGGCACCACGCACGAAGGCTGGCCTATTTTCAACACCGTGCAGGAAGCCGTCGAAAAAACCGGCGCCGACACGACGGTGATTTTTGTCCCGCCTCCGTTCGCAGCCGACGCGATCATGGAAGCCGCCGACGCCGAACTCGATCTGATCGTCTGCATCACTGAAGGCATTCCGACGCTCGACATGGTCAAGGCGTGGGAGTTCCTGCAGAACCGGCGCTCGCGCCTCATTGGACCGAATTGCCCCGGCATCATTTCGCCCGGCAAATGCAAGATCGGAATAATGCCGGGTTCTATTCACAAGGAAGGAGCGATCGGCATTGTGTCGCGTTCTGGCACGCTGACTTATGAAGCCGTGCATCAGCTTACGCAGCGTGGCATTGGACAGTCGACTGCTATCGGCATCGGCGGCGATCCGATCATCGGAACCAGCTTCCTGGATGCGCTCGACCTGTTCAATCGCGATCCTGAAACTGAAGCTGTGATCATGATTGGCGAAATCGGCGGCGACGCCGAGGAAACCGCCGCGGAGTTTGTGAAGACTCACATGAAGAAGCCCGTGGTCGGCTTCATCGCCGGACAGACCGCGCCTCCGGGACGCCGCATGGGCCATGCCGGAGCAATCATCTCCGGCGGGAAGGGAACGGCTGCGGAGAAAATCAAGGTAATGGAAGCGGCTGGAATCCGCGTGGCAAAATCTCCAGCGGCGATCGGGGAAACGCTCGTGGCGGCACTGGGAGTAAAGGTCTAGTACCTTGTACCGAGTACCGAGCTGCAACAAATCAGCAAACGACTAAGGACTAACGACGAACGACCATTATGAAAACTCTGCAGCGCACTCTTACCATCGTGAAACCTGACGCCGTCGCCAAGAACGCAGTCGGCGACATCATTGAGCAGTTCGAGAAGAACGGCTTCCACATTCTCGCCATGAAGATGCTTGAAATTTCCAAGTATCAGGCGGAGCAGTTTTACGCCGTGCACGCGAGCCGGCCGTTCTACAACTCGCTAACCGACTTCATGTCGAGCGGTCCCGTGGTCGCTCTGGCTCTGGAGAAAGAAAACGCCATCGCCGATTTACGCAAGCTGATGGGCGCCACCAATCCGGCCAGCGCCGAGGAAGGCACCATCCGCAAAAAGTGGGCCTCGAGCATCGAGCACAACGCCATTCACGGCTCCGATGCCGAGGATACGGCGCGCTTCGAATTGAGTTTCTTCTTCGCCGGGTATGAGTTAGCAAAGTAAACGTAGCTCCGCGGTCTCGGCGGCCCGGTGTGCGGCCGGAACGTCCGCACGACAGCCGGCGGGATGCCGGCGCTACGTTTTAGGATTCTCTTATGCCGATGGTTCAAATCACAATGCTGCAAGGCCGCACCGCCGAGCAGAAACGCAAGATTGCGAAACGGGTCACCGATGCGCTGGTCGAAGAGGCCGGAGCACGCCGCGAAGGTATCATGATCGCTTTCCACGAAGTCTCGAAGGAGAGTTACGCGTCGGGCGGCGAGCTCATGATTGACAAAGTTAAGTGATTCGCGCCGTAGGAAATAAGTGGCGCTTCTGACGCTTCATCTTCCTGAAAAAAGGCGCGCGAGGGCGGCCGGGCCACACACGCTATCCGAGTGCTTCGTACAAATGGCCTTCCACGCGGTCCGCGACCTTGGGCAGGTCTTTGCGGGCGTACTGCAGAAAGTGCGGCGCGGCGCGATGGGCCTCGAGCGCGGCGTCGTCTTTGTATTGTTCATAGATGAAGAAGCGCCGCGGTTCGGTTTTGTGCCGGTGGACCTGATACATGAGGCAACCGGGCTCCTTGCGAGATTCTTCCGTCAGCTTCGCAAAAATTGGGGGAACATCGGCATCGTGCCCCGCTTTCGCCATCCACGTGACTGCCAAAACCACCATTGTGCGCTCCTTTACGCAGTCTTAGTAACCAAAAAACGGGTGCTACTTCTGGACTCTCCGCGACGCCGCTATCTTAATCTCCGTTGCAAATTCGTCCATAAGAATGATTTGATCCCGGTCCGGACCGGTTGAGATCATGCCGATCTTCGCCCCGGTTTCTCTTTCAACAAAGGCAAGATATTCGCGAGCCGCCTTGGGTAACTTGTCGAACGTTGTTATGTCTTGTGTGGAAGTCCGCCACCCAGGCATCTTGTGATAAACGCACTGCAGCTTGTCGTAGCCGCTAGCTTGCGCGGGAATCTCCATCGTTTTCTTCCCATCGACCACGTAACTCACGCAGACGGGAACTTCCGCCAATTCATCCAGCACATCCAGCTTGGTCACCACCAGCCAGGAGATTCCGTTAATCATGCCAGCGTAGCGCAACAGAGGCAAGTCTAGCCATCCGGTGCGCCGCGGACGTCCCGTAACCGCGCCAAACTCGTTGCCGCGCTTTCTCAACAACTCGCCCCCCTCGCCTTTCTCTTCGCTCGGGAACGGACCTTCGCCTACACGCGTGCAGTATGCCTTGGTAAGCCCGATCACGGAATCGATCGCGTTTGGAGCCACGCCCGTACCAGTCGCCGCGCCTCCCGAGGTCGCACTGGAGGAAGTCACGAAGGGATATGTGCCATGGTCGATGTCGAGCATCGTGCCTTGCGCGCCCTCGAATAAAATCGCCTCACCGCCCGCCAGCGCCTGGTTCAGCAGGACCGCCGTGTCACACACAAATGGCGCAATCTTCTCGGCCGCTGCGGCATATTCCGTGTACATTTTATCGGCGTCCAGCGGTTCCGAGTTGAAGAGTGCGTGCGCGATCATGTTTTTCTCGCGCACGGCGTTTTCAATGTGCTTCTTTAGGAGTTGCAGATCGAGCAGATCCGCTACGCGGAGCCCGCGGCGTCCCATCTTATCTTCGTAGGCCGGCCCGATTCCTCGCGAGGTGGTGCCAATCTTCACGCGCCCGGGGGCATTTTCCGCCGCCAACTCAATCATGCGATGGTAGGGCAGAATCACCTGGGCGCGGTTCGAGACAAACAGATTTCCATCGACTTTCACGCCCGCAGCGCGCAATGCGCCCACTTCCTTCAAAAACGCCATGGGGTCGAGCACCACCCCATTGCCGATCACGCTTCGGCACGCCGCCCGCAACACCCCACAAGGCACCAACTGCAGAACGAACTTCTTGCCATTGATAATGACCGTGTGTCCGGCATTGTGGCCGCCGGCGTAGCGGGCAACGACGGAGAAGTTCTCCGATAAAACGTCGACGATTTTTCCTTTGCCCTCGTCGCCCCACTGGGCGCCGACAATTACCGCAGTCTTGCCTCGTTTCAATGCCAACTCCGTAACAGAGGTTCGCGGCGCAAAGACGTGCCGCACCCTGGGGTCGCACACGCCTTGCCGCGACGATGCTCGAAAGGCTTACCGGAATGAAAGCGGAGAAGAAGTGTACGACGTATCTTATCGCGCCCGCGCAGCGGATAGCAACGCGCAGCCCGTTGTCTCCGGTAAAATGGAAACGTAACATCCGCCAGTACAAGGGGACCATATTGAAAAAGGTTTTTCACTGCGACTCTCCGCGCGACTGGTACGTTTGTGATGCGGCCGTTCTGTCGTGCTTCGACCATCGCTTCGATCCGGGGTTCCGCATGTTTCTTCAGCGCATCGGCGTTGTGAACCCCGATTACATTAAGGTCGCTGGAGGCGCGAATTACCTCGCTGCGCCCGGTTCCGATGTCGACCGCGAGTTTGTTCTGGATCAGATTCGTAAGTCCGTGCGTCTGCATGGAACCCGGCGTGTGATCCTGATGGCCCACTCCGATTGCGGGGCGTACGGCCGTCTGGAGGGCGGCTTCCACGGCGACGCTCAAGCCGAGGCCGCGCATCACCAGCGCGAACTGGCTCGCGCCGCCGCCACGCTTACGGAAGCAATTCCTGGACTCGAAGTGCAGGCTTACTTCATCGACTTCGACGGCGTTTGGGACGCCGAGATTGATCGGTTGCCGGTGGCCAGTGGTCAGTGAGGGTGGCGGCGCTACTGAGTTTCTCCATGCCCAAATTTGAAAAACACATCTTCGTATGTGGCAACCAGCGCCCACCGGGAAATCCGCGAGCATGCTGCGATCCCTCGGGTCAGGCGAAGCTGCAAAAACTATTCAAACAGAAACTTGCAGAACGCGGCCTGAAAGGGAAAGTGCGGGCCAACCAGTCTGGCTGTCTCGATCAGTGCGAGCACGGCCCGAATCTGGTGATCTATCCGGACGCCATCTGGTACGGAAACGTCACCGAAGCCGACGTCGACGAGATCATCGAGTCCCACATAATCGGCGGCAAACCTGTAGCGCGCCTGCAACTAGCCGAAAGTTGCCTAAACACGGCGACCTGTGAACACCGGAAAAACAGTGGTCAGTGATCAGTGGCCAGTGGTCAGTAAGATCAAGAGCGGAGTGCCCTCCTGGCTAGCTATTGAGGGCGGGGGAAATTCAATACACTTTGCCCTGGGTGCGGCGTATGCTATTGGGCCAGCGGATTGTGTCGGAGTAGGAGATGACGACCCTCAACGTTCTCCGGGTTAGAAAGCGCAGACAACGCCGGAACGCCGAACCGCCCCTCGGCGCTCAAGGACTACTCGCAGTTTTTGGCGGCCTGCTATTGCCGTTACTCGTATGGGCTTTCCTTGGTCTTGGACCGGCTACCCTCATAGCAATGCTGGGAGCGGCGGCAGCGGCACTGGTCCCTTGGGTGCGCGGCAGCATGTATGGAATGCACCAGGTGCGGCCTCGTTCGCCAGTGCCTGATCACAAACCGTTTCGCAGCGTCGATATGGACCACCTGACATGGCGACCTTCCGAGGTGCCCAATCCCGAAAAGCGGTTCCAACGGTTTGGCGTGCTAGTCCTGGTGCTTGCGCCGCTATTCTTAGTGTTGGTTTTCTCAACGCCGAGGGAAACATATCAGAGGTTGGTCGCGCGTGCTAATACGCACGAACCGCGCGACTGCGATTGGATCAGCTCTCCAGTGGGCGATAAACATTGTCACTACGAGAGCAGCTTCAGCCACGTGCACGACCAGCAAGGTGAGCACATCATCGCCACCTGGCACCGTGTAGGAGATTAACGATTATCCTTCAAACCGTCCCGACATTCGCGTGCGGCACGTATTCGTGACGTCAAGACCAAAGTGCCCACGCTGCAAGCAGCATAACTGGCCACTGACCACTGTTCTTGGTAGGCGCGGCAGGGATCGAACCTGCAACCACCGGTTTAGAAAACCGGTGCTCTATCCAATTGAGCTACGCGCCCACTAGCAAAATTTATCATATGCTCCGGCTGGAGTATCATGCTGTGTCCCGTTGGCTTCCGCCGCTCCATCTCGTCTCGCTTACATTGATTGGATGCGGGGTCTGGCCTGCGTCCTGATGTTCCAGACTCATTGCTACGACGCCTGGCTCAGCCCGGCCGCGCGGCAAAGCAAATTCTTTATGTATTCGCAACTGGGAGGAACCTTCCCTGCTCCGCTTTTCTTATTTCTAGCGGGCATTTCATTTGCCCTCGTAACCGAGAAACTATGGACGAAGAATCTTCCGCCCGGACAAATCGCCCGCGCCACCATCCGCCGCGGCGCAGAGATCTTTGCGTCCGGCCTGCTCTTTCGTTTACAGGAATATCTCATTGCGTGGGGCTGGGCGCCACTCAGCGACCTGCTGCGCGTGGATGTGCTCAACACCATCGGCCTCTCCATGATGCTGATGGGCGTCCTCTGCTGGCTGGTGCTGGCTGTTCAACGCGGAACACACACCAGACTCGCCCTTGTTCTTGCATCGGCGGGAACGGCTTCACTGATTTCTCTGCTCACCCCGCCGCTGTGGACGACCTGGCGCCCGGACTGGCTGCCCTGGCCAATCGAGTCCTACATCAACGGCGTTCACAATCTGGGTACACCGCAGGCCTGGCTGTTCCCAGTTTTTCCCTGGACTGCATTCGCCTTCGCCGGACTCACCACCGGATTCATTTTGCAAAGCCAGTGGGCGCGCCAACGCGAGACCCTGATTTTCTTTCTGGTAGCCGCGTCCGGCTTCGTCTTCGTAGCAGCCGCCCGCTGGTTCGACGCCCAACCGCGTCAGCTTTATGCCGTCTACGATTACTGGCACACCAGCCCAAGTTTCTTCCTGATCCGCGTCGGAATGCTGCTTGTGATTCTGACGGCGAGTTACGCCTGGTGCAGGTGGGGAAATTGGGGCTTTAGTCCGCTCATTCAACTAGGCCAGGCTTCCCTGCTGGTCTACTGGGTTCATCTCGAATTCGTGTATGGACGTGTCTCTATCCTGCCCAAGCATGTCCAAACCATCCGGACCGCATCCCTTGGATTGCTGGCGATCTGCCTCGCGATGCTCGTCATAGCGTACCTGCGGACGCGAATGAAGGGGCGAGGTGCTGAGATGCTCGCGTGGTTTCGAAGTCCAGCCCGCGCGAACTGAAATCCCTTCGCGCTTGTCGTCCCGAGCGAAAGCGAGGGATCTTGGTTCTCGCTTGCGCTACCAGTGTTGCCGCTGCGAGCAAAGACCCAGACCCCTCGCTTCGCTCGGGATGACAACCCGTTACGGCGCCGAGGCATCGCTACCGAAACTGCTTCGCAAACTCCACAACTTCCCGCTCCGCCCAGCGGCCATCGTAGCCGGAGTGGGCGTCGCGTTCGCTAACGAACGAACAGTGGCCGCCGTCGTCCGTTTCGACGTAGGTAATGTTGCGATTCGAGAGCAGAGCTTTGCGCGTCTCCGGCAAGATACGAACGAAAGGATCGTTGGCCGCGTGGATCACCAGCGTGGGCCGCGCGATGCGGTCGATCACATTGGCCGCGGCCGCCCGAGCGTAGTAGTCGTCCGCGCCCGTAAACCCGCAATAGTAGGCGGTTATGCGGTCGTCAAACTCTCGCAAAGTTTTGACTCCGCGCAGGCGCGAAGCATCAAAGCTCGCGGGAAACAGCCGCACCTTCCGCCGAAACCGCCGGAATAATTGCAGCAGAAAGTAGTATTCGTAAATCCGGTTTGCGGGTTCATGCAGTGCGTCGGCCCCAGCCGCCAAATTCACCGCGGGACAAACCGCCGCCACTCCGCGAAATTCCACCGGACCGTCGCCGCCCCACTCCCCCGCCAGCTTCAGCACCAGGTTCCCGCCCATGGAAAACCCAATCAACACGAAACCAGAAACTCCGTCGCGCTCAACCAGGTTGCGTGCTACCGCCGCCACATCGCCGGAACGGCTTGAGTTGTAGAGCGTGGGCGCGCAATGATCCATGCCGCCGCAATTACGCTGGTTCATGCGCACCACGTTCATGCCAGCGGCCAAACCGTTCCGCGCAATTCCCAACATGTACTGCGATTCGCTCGAACCCTCAAGGCCATGGACCACAATCAGCGTCAACGCACGACGATTTTCTTGCCAGTGACAGTGGCACAGTACGGGAATGCCTGGTTCCACTTCGATCAACCGCCGTTCAGCCGCCGGCAGGTCGATTCGGCGCGGCAGAAAAAAGGAAGCGAGAGTTTGCACGTGCCCGCCCCTCAGCCAGGGGCGCGCCCGGAATACGGAGGGCGTAAACGCAGGCGGCTTCTCCGTCAAGCCGTCCTCGAACTCAGCTTTTGAACTGGAAGATCCCAGTCGTCACCGCTCCTGTTTGCGAAGTTGGCGCGAATTGATTCTAATAGGAGCAGTCCGTTCCAAGGGAGCGATCGTCATGCCGATTTTTGAATATATCTGCCGGGAATGCCAGCACGAGTTTGAAACGCTGGTCTTCGGCCGCGACAAAGCCAAATGCCCCAAGTGTCAAAGCCAGAAACTGAGCCCCCAGCTCAGCGTGTTTGCTGTGTCGGCCAAAGGCATGTCTGCCAAAGGTTCCGCATCCGAGCCGGCTCCCGCGGGCGCATGCGGCTCCTGTGGCGATCCCCGGGGTCCGGGTGGCTGCGCGCTCGGCGATCTCGACTAGCCCTCGGACTCAGTCCTACTTCAGGTATCAAACTTTCGGCACACCTTCGGCCTGTGACTGAGGTTACCTGTGTTTCCCCACCTTGCCCGCCTACGATGCTTTGGAGCCCAAGGAGCATCGCATGGATCGGCGCCTTCAGTCGCGCGTTTTCGTTGACCTACCCGTCCAGATCTGGGGTATGGACGCTCATTCCCGCCCCTTCACACAAGCGGCCAGCCTGCGCACCATCAGCGGGCGCGGCGCTACCCTGCAGGGCGTAGACGCCCAACTGAAGCCGGGAGAGGTGGTTGACGTTCTGTACCTGGGCGCCAAAGCGCAATTCCGCATCGTGTGGTGCGGCAAGCCCGGCACCGAAATGGCCAGGGAAGTGGGAGTGGAGAATCTTTCCGTAAATGCGACGTTTTGGGATGTCGATCCGCTGCGCTGCGCAGCCGCAGTAGGCCAAAGCTAAATTCTAGCCTCATCAGAACAATCTGTGGGTCACTGATGCGTTCGAATGACGGCCGGAAGTTAGGCTCGCCTGGCCGCCGAACGCCGGAGTAGCGCGGACTCAGCTTTTTGTGTTCCTGGCCAATTGGCTCTGAAACCAAGTTGCCTCCCTGGTAAACGCTACGCCGTATTGCAGGAGTCATCCGCGTCGCGTGCCGATGAAAACGCAATCTGGGATACTTTGCGATCCCGCAAGCCCGGTTCTCTACGGGCGGTGCCAAGCCAGTCGAGACCTCAGGCACGATCTAGAACGGCTGAATCGCGGCGAATCTTGAGCGAACCGGGCGAGTGGCGCGGCGGAGTTTCACCACCGCGCTCTCTCAGAACCGGACGTGAGCCTCTCGGCTCATCCGGCTCCCAGTATCCGGCTGTTGGCATGGAGAAGCGGCCAGTGCGCAAAGAGCTCTGGGTTGATTCTGATGATACGGGCGAGCCACGCACGCGCGCTCTTCGGCTTTTGCTTGAAGCGCTTGAACTTGCGGCGCGCCCATTTTCTCAGATGGAAGTCGATTCGGCGCAGACTGTCGTACAGCGCCGATTTGTAGAAGTGACTGTAGTAGTTGATCCAACCACGGATGTAGGGATTTACCATCCGGGCCAGATCATTCAGGGCCGTGTCGGTCCGGCTCTGGAGACCCCATCGCCGGACTTCCCGACGCATTGCCTTGAGTGCTCCGTGGGACGCCGCGGGCAAGAACGAGACGCCGTATGTTCCGTTGGGCCAGCCTGTGAACCTCGGTCGGAATGTATAGCCGAGGAAGTCGAACTGGACCGTGGGATAGCGTCCCTTGCGGTTGGTATCCGCGCAGTAGACGATTTTCGTTTTCTGCGGGTGAAGCACCAACCCACAAGCCGCGAACCTTTCCGCAAGTGCAACGCGCAAGGCTTCGGCCTCGCATTCACTCCGGCAGTGGCAGATCGCGTCATCCGCATACCGTTCAAAGGGAACAGCCGGATGGGTCCGTGTCATCCACAAGTCGAACGTGTAATGCAGAAACAGATTCGCTAGGATTGGACTCACGACCGATCCTTGCGGAGTTCCTGCAACCCGAGGTTCAATGCAGCCATCCTCCCTTTGCATCGGCGCCTTTAACCACCGTTCAACATAGAGCATCCCCCAGCGGCAGTCGGTATGTGTCCGCAATGCCTTAGCAGGTTGCGGAAAAACTCGATTTGAAACGGACGGAGTACCAGAAAACTATCTTGTTTCCACAGGACAACCTGATAAGAAGAAAGCATGCGTGGAAAAGACGAGCAGCAGTTGGGTGT